>Ga0172367_10000202_pt1 | contig 91608 bp, 66 predicted proteins | sample Lak10m_FD_114542 | JGI IMG/M metagenome (GOLD analysis project Ga0172367, IMG submission 114542) | Freshwater microbial communities from Kabuno Bay, South-Kivu, Congo - kab_022012_10m | ecosystem: Environmental > Aquatic > Freshwater > Lake | place: Democratic Republic of the Congo: South-Kivu... | reverse complement strand
GAAGGCGAGTTCAAGCCGGGAGACAAGATCAAGGTCAGCGCGGACGGCGATCGGCTGGACTTCAAGGCGAAGTAAGCGCGCCGCTTGCTCCCGGCCGCGGCCCGTCGCATAGTCCGCCCATGAGCGCAGGTACCACTGTCAAACTCGCCCGCGATTGCGCGGCCATCCAGATTCCCGTCGGCACCGAGGTTACGTTGAAGGCGGCGACGCCCGTGGACATTGTGCAAACTCTCGGCGGCACCTACACCGTCCACAGCATGGGCGGCCTATTCCGCATCGCGGGGAAGGACGCCGATGCGCTGGGCCTCACGCCGGAGCCGGTATCCGCATCACCTGCCGCGCAAGCCGTGTCTGAGCAGGCCGTCTGGTCCGTGCTGAAGACATGCTTTGACCCGGAAATTCCCGTGAACATCGTGGACCTCGGGCTGGTTTACGACATGGCCATCGAGCCCTTGCCGACGAATGGCCACAAGGTCTTCGTGAAGATGACGCTCACCGCGCCGGGCTGCGGGATGGGGCCGACCATCGCCCGTGATGCTCAGCAAAAGATTCTTTCCCTGCACGGCGTCGAGGACGCGAGCGTGGAAGTGGTCTGGGATCCGCCGTGGCACCAGTCGATGATTTCGGCGGAAGGGCGGAAGATTCTTGGGCTGGGCTGAACGCCTCCCCGTCCTACAGCGCCACCGTCTCACAGGGCGCATCCTGTGACGTGGATTCAATGCGCACGTGCGTGGCCCCCAGTCGTTGGAGGCGGTCGCTGACCGCGGCGCGCGCCAGCTCCGGGCGGTTGCAGTCGCGGCTGAGGTGGCCGAGATACACCCGGGTGAGCGTGCTCGAAACAATCTGCTCGGCGACGGTGGCCGCCGCGTCGTTGGAGAGGTGGCCGTGCCGGCTGAGGATCCGCTGTTTGGTGGACCATGGACGCTTGGTGTCGTCCTGCAGCAGCTTCAAGTCATGGTTAGCCTCCAGCACGAGCAGGTGCGCGGGGCGGACGCGCTCGAGCACAAGCTTGGTCGCGTGGCCGAGGTCGGTGAGGAAACCGATGTTGCCCGCGCGCGTGCGCAGCAGAAACCCGACGGGGTCCTGCGCGTCGTGTGGCACGCTGAACGTCTCGACCGTTACATCCGCGAGATCGAAGCTCGCGCCCGTGACAAAGTGCCGGGCCTCGAAGCGCGCTTCCAACTGCCGTTCGGTTGCTTCCTGCGTCAGGCGATTGCAATAGACCGGGATGCCTAGTTTCGCCGCGAGGACTGGCAGTCCTTGGGTGTGGTCTTGGTGCTCATGCGTCAGGAGGATGCCGGTAAGCCGCTCCGGCGTGCGGCTGATGGACGCCAGCCGCTCGCGGATTTGCCGACCACTGAAACCCGCGTCGATCAGCAGCCGCACCTCGGGCGTTTCGAGGTAGGCGCAGTTGCCCCCGGAACCGCTGCCCAGGATGGTGAATTGAACGGACACCGGACGACGGTAGGAAAGCAACGCCAAACGTTCAACGATCAACCGGGGCGCGAATCCAGCTCGACAGGCAGCCAGCCAAGGTTGAACCTCGCCTTGGCTGTGGCGGAACACCAGCCAAGCAATCAAAACCGCATGACGATCCCGTCATCATTTGAAAGTTATTCCCGCCGGCTCCGCGCTGACATAAAGCGCGGCACTGCCCTTACCGATGCCGAGTTTAGTGCGCTGGCGAACTGCCTCTTTGCCCTGCAATTCGCCCATGTCGCCCCCTATCGCCGGCTATGTGAGGCGCGCGGTATTTCACCCGCTACGCTGGCAGATTGGGCGCGTATCCCGGCCGTGCCGGCGCAGGCGTTCAAAGATTTGGAACTGACGAGCCTTGCCACCACGGAGCGCACCAGCGTTTTTCATTCCAGCGGCACGACGGAGCACCGCCCGAGCCGGCATTTCCACAACGCCGATTCGCTGGCCGTTTATGAAGCTTCGCTGCTGCCTTGGTTTGAACGGCATCTGCTGACCGGCGGGGGGCGGCTGCGGCCGCGTGCAATCCTCTGCCTCGCGCCGCCGCCGGAGCTGGCCCCGCACTCGTCGCTTGTCCACATGTTTGCGTGTGCAGGCGCGGCCTTTGCCGAAGGCGGGGCGCGGTTCCTGGCCCGCCTTGGGGTGGACAACGTCTGGGTGCTGGATGACCCGACGGCGGTGGCTGCCATGCGCGATGCCGAGCGGGCAGGCGAACCGGTCGTGCTGTTGGGCACGGCCTTCATGTTCGTTCATCTGCTCGATGAACTGGAGCGGCGCGGGCTCACGCTGGCTTTGCCGCCTGGTTCGCGCGTGATGGAAACCGGCGGTTACAAGGGTCGTGCGCGCGAACTGCCCAAGGCGGAGCTGCACGCGCTGATCACCGCCCGGTTGGGAGTGCCGGGTGGATTCATTGTGTGCGAATACGGCATGAGTGAACTGAGTTCGCAGGCCTATGACCGCATCGCGGGCAACGCGCCTGGGCAACGCTGCGCCATGCCCGATGAGCCACGGGCATTCCACTTCCCGCCTTGGTGCCGCGCCTTGGTAGTTTCGCCGGAGACCGGCTGTGAAGTGGAGGAGGGGGAAACTGGCATGCTCCGTCTGTTTGACTTGGCGAACGTGCGCTCCGTGATGGCGATTCAAACCGAGGACCTTGCCGTGCGTCGCGGAGCCGGCTTCGAGCTGCTCGGTCGCGCTGCCCGGGCCGAGGCGCGCGGATGCTCGCTCCTGGCCGCCTGAGATGCACGCGCCGCAACATCGCGTTCGCACGCTCTGGCTCATCGGGGTGCTGCACGCCTTCACGCACGTGTATCACGTGGCGCTGCTGCCGCTTTACCTGCCGATGCAGCGCGACCTGAAGCTGGCAAGTGTCGAGCAGACCACGCTCCTGCTTACGGCGCTGATGCTGGTGTATTACGGCCTGAGCTATCCGCTGGGCATCCTCGCTGACCGGGTTAGCCGGAAGAAGCTGCTGGGCTGGGGCTTGGCCATCAACGCCCTCGGCTATATGGGCCTTGCATTTGCGCCCACCTACTCCTTTGCGCTGGCCAGCGTCGTGGTCGCGGGCGTGGGTGGGAGTTGCTTCCATCCCGCGGCCACGGCCCTGGTGGCGCGGCTGTATCCCGAGGCCACCGGCCGGGCGCTGGGACTCATTGGCATCGGAGCTGGCGCGGGCTTTTTTGCCGGGCCGATTTACGCAGGGTGGCGCACCACGCAAACCGGTGATTGGCGCATCCCCGTAATGGAATTCGGCCTGGCTGGCATCGCAACGGCCGTGGCCTTTGCCTGGCTGGCGGACGAGGATAACGGCGGCGAGGCCAAGTCGCCGGCGAACGCGGACCTCGGGTCCAGCCCGCCAATGGCACCGCCTGCGGGGGCGGGCAGTGGCACAACACCGGCCCGTGGCCCGTCGCTGTTTCCCACCTCTGCGCTGTGGCTGCTGTTCTTCGCCGCCGCCGTGGCGTTTGCGCTGCGGGACTTCGCCGGGCACAGCATGGGCAGCCTCGGCTCGCTGTTTTTGCAAAAGGCCCACGGCTTCACCGTGAAGGAAGCGGGCGCGGCGCTGAGCGTGATTTTCCTGATGGGCGTGGTCAGCAATCCGCTGTTCGGCCATCTCAGTGACCGGGGCCGCACGCGGTGGACGGCGGGGGTGATGCTCGCGGCGGCGGTGGTCATCGCGGCCTATCCGCATCTGCCGCGCGGCTGGCTGACGGCGGCGCTGGCGGTGTATGGATTTTTCTTTATGGGCTGCTACCCGATGGTCGAGGCGGCGTTGATGGAGTCCGTGCCGGACGCGGTGCGCGGGCGGGTTTTCGGGCTGTTCATCACGGTGGGCGGCGTCCTCGGCAACCTCGCGCACTGGCTCGCTGGTCGGTGGGTGGAACGGCTCGGCGCGGGTGCGGCCCAGACCGCGAGCTACCATGGCTTTTACCTGCTGCTGGCCGCGCTGCTGGTCGCGTCACTGCCCGGTTTGCTGTGCCTGCGCGAAATCCGGCGGAGGGAAAAACCAGCTCATTCCGCACCATGACACTGCCGAACTACTTCCTTGCTGACCTGCCACCCGAGGCCGAGCTCACGCCGGCAATGATCACGGACGCGTGCCTGACGCTGAAGCGCAACCGTGCCCATTACCTCGCCGTGCGCGATACGCCCAGCATCCTGCGCACGCTGGTGCGCACGGCGGAGGACTGGCTTTCTGACGATTATCCGTTCCGCCGGCTCGCTTTGAAGGAAGGTCCGGCGCACACGGGCTTTTCCGCCCACACGCTTGCCACCGGGCTGGACAGCTTCTTCAAGCAGCTCACCGGCGAGAACCTCGAGGCCCTGCTGGCCCAAGAGCTGGGCACGACGCAACGGCTCGATGCCTTCTGCGCCAGCAACAGCGACAGCCGCACGCGCCGGCTCGCGCTCGCCACCGGCCCCGAACTGGTCGGGCACATCACGGCCGGCTGCGTCCCCAACGCCGCCTTCATGGCCATCGTGCTGGGGCTGCTCACGCGCTCGGCGCAATTCATCAAGTGCTCGCGTGGCGGAGCGTTCCTCCCGCGCCTGTTCCTGCACTCGCTTTACGGCAGTGAACCCAAGCTCGGGGCGGGGATCGAGATCGCCGCGTGGCCTGGCGGCTCGGCCGAACTGGAGCAGGCGCTCTTCGCCCAGTGTGATTGCGTGACCGCCACCGGGTCGGATGAAGCGGTCGCCGCCATCCGCCGGGCGCTGCCGCCGCGCGTGCGGTTCGCGGGTTACGGGCATCAGGTCAGCTTCGGCTACGTGACCCGGGACGCCTTCATGGGCTGGCGCGGGAAGAAGATCGTCGCGGCAGCGGCGACCGACGTGGTCGCGTGGGATCAGTTGGGCTGCCTGTCGCCGCACGTCTTTTACGTGGAGGACAACGGCGTGGGCTTCGCGCTGCAGTTTGCCGAGCAGCTCGCCGCCGAGCTGGCCCGCCGGGAGGCCGCTGAGCCGCGGGGCCGGATTGGCACCGAGGATGCCGCGCACATCGCCGCGCGCCGGGCGATCTACGAGGTGCGCGCCGCCCATTCTCCCGAGACCACGCGGCATTGGTGCAGCGCCAATTCAACGGCCTGGACCGTCATCTACGAGGCGGATCCGCGTTTCCAGCTGTCCTGTCTGAACCGCTTCATCTACGTGAAGCCCGTGCTCGACCTGGCCGAGGCGTTGCGCGCTGCCGACCCCGTGCGTGACCATACGTCCACGGTGGGGCTCGCCGCGCAGGAGCACGAGCTGGAAGCGCTGGCCAAACAGCTGGCCCGGTGGGGCGCCACGCGCCTGTGCGCGCTGGGCCAGATGCAGAACCCGCCGTTGACCTGGCGGCATGACGGGCGCGGGCTGCTGGGCGATTGGGTGCGCTGGACGGATTGGGAACAATGAATCCGCAGCCTCAAGCCATGATGACGTCAGACCGCCAGTCCGCCGCCACGCCTACCATCCCAAACAATCCAACCAAACCCTGAACCGATGAAGATGGAACTGAGAAAGAGCTTTCAATTCGAGGCAGCCCATCTGCTTCCGCACCTCCCCGCTTCACACAAATGCCGGCGGCTGCACGGGCACAGCTTCAAAGTGGAAATCGTCGTGGCCGGCGAGTGTGACCCGCAGCTGGGCTGGCTCATGGACTACGCGGACATCAAGGCGGCGTTCAAGCCGCTGTGGGAGCAGTTGGACCACCACTATCTGAACGAGATCCCCGGCCTCGCCAACCCGACCAGCGAGAACGTGGCAATCTGGATCTGGGAGCGCCTGAAGCCGTCGCTGCCCCTTTTGACCGAGGTGGTCGTGGCGGAAACCTGCACGGCACAGGCGGTTTATCGAGGGCAATAGCGCGGGGTTCCGAGCGGGGAAGCCTGGCTGGAAAAAGAATGATCACGGATCCGGATTTCCGTCTGGCGTTGACTCGTTGCGCCGCTTGAAATCACGTGCAATCCCTCGCAGAGTCCCGTCGTGCGCCTCCTGTTCATCCTCCTGCTGTGCGGCCTTGTCTCTGCGTCCGCGCAGGTCCGCCCGGCTGCGCCGAAGCTCAACGTCGTCCTGATTCTCGCCGACGACCTGGGCTGGACAGACCTCGCGTGCTTCGGCAGCGACTTCCACGAGACGCCGCATCTCGACCGCCTCGCGCGCGAGGGCATGAAGTTCACGCAGAATTACTCCGCCTGCACCGTCTGCTCGCCCACGCGCGCGGCACTCATGACCGGCAAGTATCCCGCGCGCCTGCACATCACTGACTGGATTCCTGGTCTCATGCCGGACAATCCCAAGCTGCTCGTGCCCGACTGGTCGAAGCAGCTGCCCCTGGCCGAAACCACCATCGCGAAGGTCTTCCAATCCGCCGGCTACCGCACCGCGAGCATCGGCAAGTGGCACCTCGGCAACGAGGAGTTCTACCCGGAGAAGCACGGCTTCGATGTGAATATCGCCGGGCTCAACGCCGGTTCGCCGCCGACTTACTTTTCGCCGTGGCGCATCAAGACCATCACGGACGGCCGCGACGGTGATTATCTGACCGACCGCCTCGGCGAGGAAGCCGCCGGACTGATTGAGAAATGGCGCGACCAGCCATTCTTCCTCTACCTCCCGCACTTCGCCGTCCACACGCCCATCCAAGGCCGCGCCGACCTCGTGGCCAAGTATCAGCAAAAACTCAAACCCGGCCTCCGGCACAAAAACCCCGCTTACGCTGCGATGGTCGAGAGCCTCGACTCCGCCGTCGGACGCGTGCTGACGAAGCTCGACGAACTCAAGCTTGCGGAGCGCACGCTCGTCGCGTTCACGGCAGACAACGGCGGCCTCATTGCCCGCGGCGTCACCACCAACGCGCCGCTGCGGCTCGGCAAAGCCTCCGCCTACGAAGGTGGCGTGCGCGTGCCCGCCATCGTGCGCTGGCCCGGCGTGACCAAGCCCGGCAGCGTGAGCGACACGCCGGTCATCACGATGGATTGGTTCCCCACGCTGCTGGAGGCGGCCGGGCTTGGTGTCCCGGCTTCAGCCGGTCGGATGCCGCCTAAAGGCGGGACACCAAGCACCGATGGCGTGAGCCTCGTCCCGCTGCTGCGGGGCACGGGCACGCTGCCCGCGCGCGACCTTTTCTGGCATTATCCGCATCATCAGCACTACCAGCTGGGCGGCGCGATGCCCTACGGCGCAATCCGGCGCGGCGACTTCAAGCTCGTCGAGCACTTCAACGAGATGAAGGTCGAGCTTTACAACCTTCGCGAAGACCTCAGCGAATCTCGCGACCTCGCCGCCGCACAGACGGAAAAGGTCGCCGAACTCCGTGACCGCCTGCACGCCTGGCGCAAGGAGGTCGGCGCGCAGATGCCCACGCCGAACCCGAATTACAACCCGGCCAAGCCCGAATACACGCCGCCTCCGCCGAAGGCCAAAAAGAAGGCCAACGAGTGATGAAAGTCATCCAGCTTGTTCTTGGTTCAATCGCGACGTTGACCGCAGGCATTGTCCTGGCCGCCGAGTCGCCCGCGTGGTCCCCCTTGCCTCCATTGCCCGACAAGGAAGGCTTCGCCTCCATGTTCGCCGGCGTGAGCGGCGGCGCGCTCCTCGCGGCGGGCGGCGCGAACTTCCCCGACAAGAAACCATGGGAAGGCGGGAAGAAGGCCTGGTATGACACGGTCTTCGTGTTGGCTAAGCCGGCCGGTCAGTGGGAGGTCGCCGGCCGGCTCCCCCGCCCGCTCGGCTATGGCGTAAGTGTGTCGCACGACGGCGGGGTTGTATGCGTGGGCGGGAGCGATGCCGAGCGGCATTGGGCGGACGCATTCCGAATGGAATGGCGCGCGGGCAAGCTGGACTTCAAGTCGTTGCCACCGCTGCCGCAGCCGGTCGCGAACATGAGCGGCGCGCGGCTCGGGAACACGCTTTACGTCGCCGGTGGCACGGCACGGCCGGACTCCACCACCGCGCTGAAAAAGTTTTACGCGCTCGAGCTCGCTGCGAAATCGGCGGCGTGGCGAGAGTTGGAACCGTGGCCCGGTCCGGCACGGATGCTCGCGGTAGCGGCGGCGCAGGATGGTTCATTCTTCCTCGTGAGCGGCGCGGACTTGAACCCCGGCCCGGACGGCAAACCGGTGCGGACTTACTTGAAGGACGCGTATCGCTTCACGCCGGGCAAGGGCTGGCAGCGCATCGCGGATTTGCCGCGTGCCGCTGTGGCCGCGCCGTCGCCTGCGCCGACGGTCGGGCGAACGCAGTTACTTGTCGTCAGCGGTGACGACGCCTCGCAACTGACCACGCCGCCCGCGCAACACCTTGGTTTTCCCAAGTCAGTCCTGGCTTACGACACCCGCACCGACCGCTGGACTGAAGTTGCGCCGACGTCCGCCCCGCGCGTGACCGTGCCGACGGTCGAGTGGAACGGGGCGTGGCTGGTGGTCAGCGGCGAACAGAAGCCGGGCATCCGCTCGCCGGAAGTGTGGAAACTTGCGCCATGAAACTTATCACTTTGGGCATCCTGCTGCTGGTTGCCGCAGCTTCGGCGGCCGACCTGCGCGTCAGCACGGATTTCGAGGGCGGCTCCGCGAAGGTCGAGGCCATCGACCAGACCGCGCGGGTCATCCGCTTCATGCCGGACGGCGATCCGCAGCGCGGGTGGCCCTGCTGGTGGTATCTGCGCGTGGACGGCGTGGCAAAGGACGAGAAAGTCACGCTCGACCTCGCGGGCAGCGACCGGCCCACGCGTAACAACGGGCAGGACACCGGGAAACCGCTTGCCGCAGGTTGGACCATGCCCGCGCGGGCGACTTTCTCCACCGACGGCCAGACCTGGCGGCACACCGCGCCGGGCAAGAAGGAGGGCGCGCGCATTCTCTACGAAGTCACCGGCACCGGCGGTCCGCTGTGGGTCGCGTGGGGCCCGCCCTTCACGCCGCGCGATACGGACGCGCTGCTGGCCGAAGCGGAGAAGTTGTCGCCCGCCGCGCAGGCCTTCGAGCTGGCCCGCACGCGTGGTGGTCGTCCCGTGCGGGGCTTGCGCGTGAGCGAGGCGACTGCGCCGAAGCCGCCCGGCATCTGGGTGCACGCCCGGCAGCACGCGTGGGAAAGCGGCTCCTGCTGGGTCGCGCGTGGCTTCACCGAGTGGCTGGTGAGCGACGACGCCGACGCGAAGTGGCTGCGCGCCCACGCGGAGGTGTTCGTGGTGCCCATCATGGACGTGGACAACGCTGCGACCGGCAATGGCGGCAAGGAGGCCGCCCCGCGCGACCATAACCGCGATTGGGATGACAATCCCGTTTACCCGGAAGTCGCCGCGGCCCAGAAGCGCCTGCGCGCGATGGTGAAGGAGGACCGCCTCGCCGTGTTCCTCGACCTGCATAACCCGGCGGCGGGCGACCCGACTTTCTTCTACATCCTGGAGAACCAGCTCTTGAAGGAGCCGATGATCGCGGAGCGCGACCGCTTCATCGCGCTGGCCTACGGGCGCATCAGCAAGATCAAACCGCTCATCCCCATGAGCAACCGGCCCAAGACCACGGGCGCGAGCTATCACCCGCTCTGGCGCAACATCAGCGCGAACTGGGTCTGCATGAACGGCAACCCCGACACCGTGAGCCTGTGTTTGGAAACGGTCTGGAACTACGAGAACAGCACCACGGACGGCTATCGCGCCGTGGGCCGCGAACTGGGCCGGGCCACGGCGGAGTATTTGCGGGGCAAGGCCGCGCGGCCGTGAGCGACGCGGCAATCGAGGTTGAAGGCGGCGCGCGGATTGGCTTTCCTCTTCGCCGTCGCCAACTCTCATGAAATTCCCGCTCTTCCCCGTTGCCCGACTCGGCGCGACGTTCGCCGTGGTCGCGTCTCTTGCCACTGCTTTTTCTGCAGAGGCGCCAAAGCTGGAGCGGCTCAAATACAACCATCCCGGCCTCGTCGTGGACCTCGGCGTCGGTCTGTGGGCGTGGCCGCTGCCGATGGACTTCGATGGTGATGGCGACCTCGATCTCATCGTGAACTGCCCGGACAAGCCTTACAACGGCGTTTACTTCTTCGAGAACGTCACGGGAGACACTGCGAAGAACAAGATGCCGGTGTTCAAGCCAGGCCGCCGCATCAGCAAGGGCCTCCAGAACGTGCAGGTCAGCTATGTCGGCGGAAAGCCGGTCGTGCTCACGCCGGGCCACGCGCACCCGGACTTCCTCAAGACCGGCCTCGACCAGGCGGTGAAGCTCCCGCTGCCCGCGAATGTGCATCCGAACAAAGTCCGCGCGAACATGTGGCGCATGGCCGACTACGACGGCGACGGCACGCAGGACTTGCTCATCGGCGTCGGCGACTGGACGGGCTACGGCTGGGACAACGCTTACGACGCGCGCGGCCAGTGGACCAACGCGCCGCTGCGCGGCTTCGTGTATTTCGCACGCGGCACAGGCACGGTGGAGAAGCCGGCTTACGACCCGCCGGTGAAAATCATGGCCGGCGACAAACTGCTGGAGACCTTCGGCTGGCCGTCGCCGAACTGCTCAGACTTCGACGGCGATGGCGACCTCGATTTGCTCTGCGGCGAGTTCCTTGATGGCTTCACCTACTTCGAGAACATCGGCACGCGCACCGCGCCGAAGTATGCGACGGGGCGGCGGCTGACGGTGCCCGCCGAGGTAGCAGCCGACGTGAGGAGGCTCCATTATCCGGCGGCTTGGTTGGCTGAAAAGGAAAGTCAGAGCCTCCTCACGTCGGCTGCTACCGGGACGCGGGCGCGCCCGCTCACGATGGACTTGCAGATGATTACGCCCACCGCGATTGACTGGGACCGCGACGGCGACCTTGACCTCATCGTCGGCGACGAGGACGGGCGCGTGGCGTTCATTGAGAACACGGGCAAGTTCACCACCGACCGCACGCCGCAGTTTCTCCCGCCGCGCTACTTTCAGCAGGAGGCCGACGACGTAAAGTTCGGCGCGCTCGCCACGCCCGTCGGCTTCGACTGGGACGGCGACGGCGACACGGACATCCTCTGCGGCAACACCGCCGGCTACATCGCCTTCTTCGAAAACCTCTCCGGCCCGCGCGTGGAAAAACCCAAGTGGGCCGGGCCAAAGTTGCTCGAAGCCGCCGGGAAAATTATCCGCCCGATGGCCGGCTACAACGGCAGCATCCAAGGCCCGTGCGAGGCGAAGTGGGGTTACACCACGCAGACCGTGGCAGATTGGGATGGCGATGGGCTGCCCGACCTCGTGGTCAATTCCATCCTCGGCAAAGTGGAGTGGTATCGGAACACCGGCACGCGCGCCGCGCCGAAGCTCGCCGCCGCGCAGCCGGTGGAAGTCGAGTGGGCCGGCTCGCAACCGACGCTTGCCTATGGCTGGCTGCGGCCCGAGGGCAAGGGCCTGCTCACGCAATGGCGGACGACGCCCGTGGCCGTTGACTGGAACAAGGACGGACTGATGGACCTCGTGATGCTGGACCAAGCGGGCTACCTCGCGTTCTTCGAGCGGGCGAAACGCGACGGCAAACTCGTGTTGCTCCCGCCTCAACGTGTTTTGAGCGACGAAAAGGGCGCGCCCTTGCTCCTGAGCAAAGGCCTTGCTGGCAAGAGCGGCCGTCGCAAACTCAGCGTCGTGGACTGGAACGGCGACGGCCACCTCGACCTGCTCCTGAACTCCGCCAACGCGAACCTGCTCCGGCAGGTAGCGGCGCGGGACGGGAAATGGATGTTCAAAGACGAAGGCGCGCTGGTGCAGCAGAACATCGAAGGCCACGACGTGAGCCCGACCACCGTGGACTTTAACGGCGACGGCATCCCCGATTTCCTTGGCGGCGCGGAGGACGGCCGGTTTTACTACCTGCGCAACCCGCGCACGCACTGAACCCATGATTTCAGGCCTAGATATTGAGGACTCCCGTGTCGGAGATGGCCCAGAAGCCATTTCTGGAATGGTGGCCGTAGTGCATTTTCGAGCCTTCCTCAATCGCGGCGAGGAATGCATGAACACCTACGCGGATGGAAACCCAAATCGGATTCACCTCGGCAAGCGATGCGGCATTGCGGGCTTGGAGAAAGGTATCAAGGGAATGCGAGTTGGTGGCCTGCGCAAACTTACAATAAGCCCGCATTTGGCCTACGGGGCCAACAGAGTCGGCAAGATTCCTCCCAATGCAGTGCTGCTCTTCGAAGTGGAGTTGCTGGAGGTGGTGGAGCCAGGAACCCCGGCCCCCAACCACCTGCCGGACGGGAAGCAGTTGGTGGTATTCCGACCAGGTGAAGCCGCTCGCAATTTGCCACGAATTCAGTTCGGAGTTCACGAGGACGGGCGCGCAGGCGGCTTCGTCAGCTATCCCGTTCCCGGCGGCACGTGGCGTCACTCGCGTCCCAAGCCATTCGAGTTTCAGTTGTCGGCGACGGAGGCCCAACAGCTTATCAATGAAGTGCTCAAGCTCTCGGAAGCGTCGCCGGAGGGAATGTTTCCGCATGACAACCTGGGGTTCCTACTGTTTGACAGGCTTCTAACCTGGCTTGGCATGTCGCCGAAGGGATTGCTCCGGCATGATGACCTATGGGCGGATGCTTCGGAGAAAGCCAACAGCATTACTCGAAGCCGACGAACGAATGAACTGTGCGTCACTATCAATGTTTATGAAGGAGGGAAGCCGGTCTGCTATTTCGCCTTGCCAGAGTCCAGCCCTCTGCTGCTCAACGCCGACTTCTACAAGGTCCTAATGACAAAATTCTCTGAATGGCAGTCGCACTCCTCAATTGGGGAGACCCACACGCGCTGAGACCAAGTTTGACCACACCAAATCCCGCCCCTACGGTATGCCCTATGAAACCGGCCATCTATCTGACGGACCCGAAGGAAGTGCGCCGAGTGCGCTCGAATCAGCCGCGCGTCACCTCCGAGCAAGCCCGCGCCCAGCGCGAACGTCTCAAACGCGCGAGCGAGAGATTCTTCGCGGCCGCCAAGAGCGCGACCTCGTCGCTTGGGCGCGCGAAAGTGGCTGCCTGATTGAGCCAGCGTTCTACCTGCCGCGTCTTGAAGATGCCGGCGAGGAACACCGAGTTTGGTTGGATGTGGCCAGCCAGCGCTATTTCAAAGCCACCCACACAGGAAGGTTTGGTTTTCACGTCATCGCGATGGAAGACGGCACTGCGGAGCTGACCGCTGCGACTCCGTTGGAATACTTGGAGCGGCTGCTCCTCCAAAACGACCTGTTCCACGACGCCATCGAGCTCGTAGGTGTCGCCTTGGAGCGAAACCAAGCGGTCATTGTCACCTCACAGGAGTTCCTCAACGGCGACGAAGCCACCGCCGAGGAAATGGTGGCTTACATGCAGAAGCTCTGGTTCCAGCCCCTCACCAGCCTCTCGCTCGGCCGGCCCGGCGCGCTGTCTTTCTACCGCGACCTTGATGAAGTCGCCGCGTTCGACGCGCACCCCGGCAACTTCGTGAAGGACGAAGATGGCCATGTCCTGCCCATTGACCTCATTCTCGTCCGCGCTGACGAGCCGTTGCAAAAGGCGCTGCAAGCTCACTTGAACTGAACCATGAAAATCCTCCTCACCCTCCTCTGCCTCGCCACGCTCGCGTGCGCGCAGCCCATCGTCGGCGGCTACAGCCCGGTCGCGACCACGGACGCGGACGCGCTCGCGGCGGCGAAGTTCGCCGTCACCAAGCAGGACGCGAAGCTCACCTTCCAAGCCCTCGACAAGGCCGCGCACCAAGTCGTCGCCGGGATGAACTACCGCCTGACCTTGCGCGTGCTCGACGCCGGCAAAGCCCGCGCCGCCGAAGCCGTCGTGTGGCGCAAGCTCAACAACGCCGGCCATGAATTGACCTCGTGGAAGTGGCTCGATGCCGCGCCCGCGCCCGTGGCCGCCGCCGTGCTCAAGACCGAGTTCGTTTACGAGACCGCGCCGTTCCCGTCCTGCCACGCCTCCACCATCGTCGAGCTGCCGGGCGGCGGGCTCGTGACCGCGTGGTTCGGCGGCACGCGCGAGAAGCATCCTGACGTGGGCATCTGGATTTCCCGCCTTGAAGGCGGGAAATGGACTGCGCCCGTCGAAGTCGCCAACGGGGTGCAGGCAAACCCCAAAGCCGGCGAACCGCCGCGTCACCCGTGCTGGAACCCCGTGCTCTTCCAGCCCAAGACCGGCCCGCTGCTGCTCTTCTACAAGGTCGGTCCGTCGCCGCAGACGTGGTGGGGCGAGCTGCGTTCCTCGACCGATGGTGGCAAGACTTGGTCCGCCGCGCGCCGTTTGCCCGAGGGCATTCTCGGCCCGATTAAAAACAAGCCGGTGCAGCTCGCGAACGGCGATCTCCTCAGCCCCACCAGTTCCGAGACCGACGAGAAGCCCAGCAAGTGGGCCGTCCACTTCGAGCGCAGCACGGACCTCGGCGCAACTTGGACCCGCACGCCCGCGTTGCACGATGGGCTGGCCATCAGCGCCATCCAGCCGAGCATTCTTTTCCTCGGCGGCGACAAGCTGCTCGCGCTCGGGCGCACGCGGCAGGGGAAACTTTTCCAAATCGGCAGTGACGACGCGGGTAAGTCGTGGGGCGCGATTTCGCTCACCACCTTGCCCAATCCAAGCTCCGGCACCGACGCCGTGACGCTGCGGGACGGCCGGCATTTGCTCATCTACAACCACATTGCGAAGGGCCGCTCGCCGCTGAATCTCGCGGTGTCGAAGGAGGGCAAAACCTGGCAGGCCGCGTTGGAATTGGAGAACACGCCCGGCTCGGAGTTCAGCTACCCCGCCATCATCCAGACTCGCGACGGCCTAGTTCACGCGTCGTGGACGTGGAAGCGCCAGAAGGTGAGGCACGCGGTGATTGACCCGGCGAAGCTCGCCCCGCGCGACTTCGTGAATGGCGAGTGGCCGAAGCCCTAACGCTCGTCCCGACGGCAGCCTTGTTTCCCCACCCGATCCGCGATCTTGCTCCCAACGTTCAACCGCCACCTACCCGGCATGCGACCAACATGAAACAACTCCTCTTCCTGGCCCTCCTCCTTGCCGCGCCGCTCACGGTGCCGGCTCAGCCGGCACCGAAGCCCGTCACCCTGCCCGCGGGTATCCGCATGGAGAAGGACCTCGCCTACATTCCCGACGGCGATCCCGCGCAAAGGCTCGACCTCTACCTGCCGGAGAAGCCGGCCGACAAACCGCTCCCGCTGATCATCCACATCCACGGCGGTGGCTGGCGGGGTGGCAACAAGTTTCCCTGTCCGGTGACGGGCATGGTGCTCAAGGGCTACGTGGTGGCCAGTGTGGAGTATCGCTTCAGCCAGAAGGCAATTTTCCCCGCGCAGATTCAGGACTGCCAGGCCGCGCTGCGGTGGCTGCGCGCGCGCAGCAAGGAATACGGCATTGACCCCGGTCGCGTCGGCGTCATCGGCGGCTCGGCGGGCGGACACCTGTCCGCGCTTGTCGGCACGGCCGGCGGGAAGAAGGCCTTCGCACCGATCGGCGGGCATGCCGACCAGTCCGACCGTGTGCAGGCCGTATGCGACATCTTCGGCCCGGCGGACTTCACGACTGTTGTGGCGCAGGCGGACGCGGACAAAAACGTGCGGAACATCTTCAAGTTCAACTCCCCCACCGACCCCTATTCGTTGCTCATCGGCGCGCCACTGGAAGAGAAAGCCAAGGCCCAAGCCGTCAGCCCGGTGCATTACGTGAGCCGGGACAACCCGCCCTTCCTCATCCTTCACGGCACGCACGACACCCTTGTGCCCTACGCACAGAGCGAGCAACTCGCCGCCGCGCTGAAAGCGAAGGGCGTCGAAGTCTGGCTGCAAACCCTCCCCGGCTCCGGCCACGGCGGCCCCGCGTTTACCCGACCGTCGGTGCTCAAGCTCACCCAGGATTTCTTCGACAAGCATCTCAAGGGTGCAGATGTCAAAATCGCGCTCGTGCCCGAGGCGGAACTGGCCGTGGAGCCGCCAAAGCCCGCGGCGAAATGATTTCATGAGCACCTACGGCAATTCCTCTTCCGCCCTCCGCACTGCGTGGCTCGTCGTCGCGCTGCTCTTCCCCGTTGCGCTGCTGAACTACCTCGACCGGCAAATGATCGCCGCGATGAAGCTCTCGGTGATGAAGGACATCGCCGACATCGGCACGGAGGCGAACTGGGGCCTCATGCTCGGGCAGTTCAAGTGGGTGTATGCCATCTTCAGCCCCGTGGGCGGCTGGCTCGCCGACCGGTTCAGCAAGCGCTACGCGATTTGCGCCAGCCTCTTCGTCTGGTCCGCCATCACGTGGGCCACGGGCCACGTCACCACCTACGACGGCCTGCTGTGGGCGCGCTCGCTGATGGGCGTGAGTGAGGCGTTTTACATCCCGGCGGCCCTGGCCCTCATTGCGGACTACCACGTCGGCGACACCCAGTCGCGCGCGGTCGGGGCACACCAAATCGGCATCTACTGCGGCGTAATTACCGGGAGCTTTGCGGGCTATGTGGCGGACTCGCCGAGCCTGGGCTGGCGCTGGGCCTTCGACATCACCGGCATCGTCGGCGTGCTTTACGCGGTGCCCTTGCTCTGGCTGCTGCGCGATGCGCCGAAAGCCGTTCTCCCCGCCGGTGCCGAAGCCCCACGCTCAAACTCGCTGGGTGATTCCGCGAAGGAGCTGGCGACCAACCGCTCCTTCATCCTGCTGGTCGCCTACTTCACCCTGCCCGCGATGGCGGGCTGGGTGGTGCGCGACTGGATGCCGGCGATTCTCGCGAAGGAACTCAACTTGAAGCAGGGCATTGCGGGCGTGAGTGCGGTCGTGTGGTGGCAGGGCGCGGCCATCTTCAGCGCCATCGCGGGCGGCTGGCTCGCGGACCGCTGGATGCGCCGCACCGAGCGCGGACGGATTTACGTCAGCGCGCTGGGCATGGCGCTCATCATTCCGGCCATGCTTGGCGTGGGCGTGGTGGTGAGCAATGTCAACGCGGACTCACTGCGGTTGGCCATCGCGTTCCTCATCCTGTTCGGGCTGGGCTGGGGTTTCTTCGACTGCAACAACATGCCCATTCTCTCGCAGATCGTCCGGCCCGAGCTGCGCGCGACGGGCTACGGCTTCATGAACCTGGTCAGCATCAGCTGCGGCGGCCTGGCGGACTGGGGCTTCGGGCTGCTGCGGGATGCAAAGGTTCCGTTGCAGCTGATCTTCGGCACCTTTGCCGGCGTGGCGCTCGTCTCCGTGGTGCTGGTGCTGCTGATCCGGCCGCAGCCGGATAAACCCTGATTCCAGTTGGCTACTTCTTGGCCGGCGCGGGCGCGACGGGCACGAACAGGAACGAGCCGTCGGCCGCCTTGTATTCGAGCTTCATGCCGGCGGGCGCGGGTGGGAGCGCGGGCAGGAAGTTGGGGACCAGTTCGTTGAGGTCCTTTGGTGGCCGGCTCTCGCTGGCTTCGAACTTCTGGATGGCGTCAATGAGCTTGGCCTGCTCCAGCCGGCCGAGCGTGGCCTTTTGCGCCTTGCCCACGGCGGCGATGTAGTCCAGCGGCGCGGCCACGGGGTTTTCGCCCAGCTTCTGCTCCTTTTTCGGCTCGGCCTTGGGCTTGGGTTCGTCCGTGCAGGCGGCGAGGGACAGGGCGAAGGCGAGGGCGAAGAGGGGTTGAAGTTTCATGGCCGCAACGTAGCAATGCGCCGGCGGCAGCCAAGTGCTTAATCAGTCGGTCCGGCCGGCGGCATCAGCCTTCGCGAGCCGGATCTGATCGCCAACCCGGATGGTTCCAGAGCGCACCACTTGGGCGAGCACTCCCTGTCGGTTGTCCGCCATCCGCTCGCGCAGGCCGGGGCACAGCGCGTTCATCTTCTCGCACGGCGTGCGGGGGGCGTAGAAGTCCAGCACCGCCTCGCCCACGGAGACCTGTTGGCCAATCAGGGCGATCAGATCAATGCCGGTCGTCTCAATGTTCGAGCGCACTGCGCCGGGGGCGAATTCCACGGCTCCAAGGGCTTGCGCGTGCTCCGCGATCTGCTCGCGCTCGATCAGGGTCACCTGCCGGCGGCTGCCGCGCTTGAAGTAGCGCGGGTTGCCTTCGATGCCCTTGCCGGCCACGACGCGGATGCTCTCGACGGCGGTGAGGGACTCCCCACCCTTGGCCGGATGCAGGTGCAGCGAGGCAACTTGTCCGAGTGGCTTGGGAGCGCTCACTTGGCCTTCACGTCGAAGCAGAACAGCAGCTCCTGGTCGCGCAGGTAAAGCTTGCCGTCGCTGACAACCGGGTGGGTCCAGATCTTGCCCTTGGGATTGCGCTGCTCGGTCTGGGGCGTGAGCTTGAACCGGCTCTTCTCGTTCCAGCCCTTGTCGGACACTTCCACGAGCGCGACGGTGCCACTGCCTTCCTCAAGGCAGTAGAACATTCCGTCCGCACAATGGATGGCACCCTTCTTCAGATTGTTGGAAGTCCACTTCACCTCGCCGGTCAGGAAGTCCTGACAGGTCCAGCCGCCCTTGTCGGAATGGCCGTAGAGCTTGTCGCCCACCAGGATCACGCCGCCATGGTGGTTGATCATGTTCTGGTTGAAGTAAACGTCGCTGACCTGGTTGCCGGCGGCGACCTTCACCAGCTTGCAGCCGACGCCGTAGCCGGACGTGATGTAAACGTGGCCGTCCTTGAAGATGGGCGTGGGGATGACGGCGGTCTTGCCGGGCCACTCGGACTTCCAAAGCACTTTTCCGGTCTTAGCCTCGACGCCGGCGACGTTCTGCGAGGTGAGCTGGATGTATTGCCGCGCGCCGTTGTGCGTGACGATGATCGGGGACGAGTAATGCGCGCCATCGGTCCAGCCATCGGTCTGCCAGACTTTCTTGCCGGTCGCCTTGTCCAACGCGAGCAGCGTGCCCTGCGCGCCGCCGGGCGTGCAGATGACCTTGCCCTCGTCCACCAGCACAGACTCGCAATAGCCCCAGCCGGGCGTTTTGCCGCCAAAGTCGCGCAGCGTGGCCTTCCAGACCTCCTTGCCGTCGGCGGTCTTGGCGGCCAGGAGCTGGCCGTTGCCCGCCAGCGCGAATACCAGGTCGCCGTCCACCGTGGGTGAAGAGCGGGGGCCGTCGCCCCAGCCGTTCTTGTAAACCGGTCCAACCGGCGTGGCCCAGAGTTCCTTGCCGGTCTTCACATCCACGGCAATGAGCAGTTCATTGTCACCGCGCAGGCCCATCGTGAAGAGCTTCCCGTTCGCGATGGCGTAGCCGGAGTAGCCCAAGCCCACATCCTTGTTGATCCACGCCAGCTTCGGACCGCCCTCTGGCCAGCTCTTGAGCAGGCCAGACTCTTTGGAAATGTCGGTGCGATCCGCCCCGCGCCACTGCGGCCAGTCGGCGGCCGAGGTGATAAGCGCGGTGGAGACGAGAGCAGTGAGCAGCAGGGGTTTGTTCATGGCTGGAAAGACCGTTTGGTAAACGTCGGGGATACTGACGGCACGGGGCGAAGAAACTTCACCGACACCGGAGCACGGCGGGCCGGTCGTCAACTTACGGCGGTCACCAGCGCTTTCTCGAAGCACACGAACGGCCCCTTCCGCATCTGCGCCGTGCCCACGCGGCGGTAGCCGCAGCGCTCGTAAAGCGCGAGCGCGGCGGGGTTCGCCAAGAAGCAATCGAGGTGAATGGCAACGAAACCCAGCTCCACAACTCGCCTCTCTGCGTCCGCCATCAACTGTTTCGCCAAGCCGCGCCGCTGGGCAGCGGGATCGACCATGAGCCGATGCACGGCGGCGGACCGCTCGCTCGGGAAGGTCCAGGCCATGCCGCTCCAAAGCGGGTCGTGCATGGTGTCCACCGTGACGCAGCCGAGGATGTGCGTGCCGCGCCGCGTGACGTGCAAAGTGCCCGCCAAGCGGTCGCGCTCAATGATCGCGTCGCTTGGATAAAAATCATCCCACTGGTCAATGCCCTCGGCTCGCATCCGCGCGATGCACAGGTCCTTCAGTTCAATTAGGCGAGGCAGCTCCGTTGGTCGGGGAACATCCCAAATTCGGTCAGGCATCGCAGTCATGCTGTTGTCACGCCGCGTTCAGCGATAAAGCAGGAAGGGCTCGCGGCGCTTCCGAAACGCCTCCAAATCCGCCGCCCAGCCGGCCTTCAACTCCGCTGGTGATTTCCCCGCTTTGATGCCCGACAGCACCGTCGGCTCGCGCAGGAGCACCTGCATCTTGTCCGCCGCGAAGTTCGTCCCGTAGAGCCGCTGCATCGTGGTCGCGATGGTTAGCCCCACATCCACGGCGTTGAGCGCGTCGCGGTCGGTCAGCACGATGCGCGCGCCGCCGCAGGGCTTGTCCTTGAACGTGCTGTAGGTCGGCGTGAAGCGCACTGCGTGGAAGCGCACGCCCGGCAGGCCCGCGCGGTTCAGCTCGGCGGCGAACCGCACGTCGTTGGTCACATACGGCGCGCCCACCACCTCGAACGGCGTGTCCGTCCCGCGCCCGACGCAGATGGCCTGCTCCAGCAAACCGACGCCCGGATAAAGCGCCGCCGCCGCGAGGCTCCGCATGTTCGGTGACGGGTTCGTCCACGGCTGGCCGAACTCATCAAACCACTGGCCGCGCGACCAGCCCTCGACCGGAATCACCGTCAGGTCCGCGCCGAAGCCGCGCTCGGCGTTCACCATCCGCGCGACCTCGCCGAGCGTCATCCCGTGGCGCAAGGGGACTTTGTGCCACGCGACGAATGAGTTCGTGCCGACGAGCAGCGGGCCTTCCACGGCGTTGCCGCCGATGGGATTCGCGCGGTCGAGCACGATGAACTTCTTCTTCGCCTTCGCCGCCGCTTCGAGGCAGTTAATCAGCGTGGCCGGATACGTGTAGAAGCGGCAGCCGATGTCTTGGATGTCGAACACGAGCGCGTCCAGCCCCGCGAGCTGCTCGGGCGCGGGCGTGCGCCGGACGCCGTAGAGGCTGAAGACCGACAGGCCCGTCTGCTCGTCCTTCGAGTCGGAGACCTTCTCGTCCAGCGCGCCGCGAATGCCGTGCTCGGGGCTGAACAGCGCGACGAGCGAGACGCCGGGGGCCTTGTGCAGCAGGTCAATCGTCGCGTTGCGCGCGCGGTCCTGGCCGGTGTGATTCGTGATGAGGCCGAGCTTGAGGCCTTTGAGTTGGGCGAACTTGTTCTTCGCCAGCACATCAATGCCATTGAGCACGGGCGCGGCGGTGTCCACGGGCGCGGCGCTTGGGCGCAAGCGGCCGGCCGTCGTGGCATCCTCGCGCGGAGCCAGCGCGTCGGGCACGTAGGCGAAATTGAAGTTGCGCACCGCCTCTGCCGCGAGCGTGCCGAGCTTGGAACGGAGCGCGACGACGCTGCCGGCTTCGGTCGGGTGGTTCCGGTTCGAGAGGAAAATCAGGAACGTCTTCGAGAACGGGTCAATCCAGAGGCTCGTGCCGGTCCAGCCCGTGTGGCCGTAGGAGCCGATGGGGAAGAGCTTGCCGCGTGGGCCGCTGTAGCTCGTGTCAATGTCCCAGCCCAGCCCGCGCCGGCCCGCGACTTCCGGCGGCGTCTGCACCGAGGTCCAGAGGCGGACGGTCTCGGGCTTGAAGACGCGCGTGGAGCCGAGCGAGCCTTCATTGAGCATCATGCGGGCAAAGAGCGCGAGGTCGTGCGCCGTGGTGAACAGCCCCGCGTGTCCGGCCACGCCGCCCATGCGCCGCGCGCGCGGATCATGCACGACGCCGCGCACAGGCTGGCCGTTCTCGACCTCCGTCGGCGCGATGCGGGCGAGCTTGCTGCGTGGCGGGTTGAAACCGGTGTCCGTCATGCCGAGCGGGCCGAAGACTTCGCGCTGCACGAACTGGTCGAGCGGCAGCCCGCTGACGCGCCGGACGATTTCGCCGACGAGATACAGGCCGGTGTCGCTGTAGATGATTTTGGTGCCGGGCGGCGCGGAGAGTTTTTCCTCGCACGCGAGGCGGACGGCCGCATCGTAGCCGTTCCATTCTGGCTTGAGGCTCACATCTGGCCGCAAGCCCGACGTGTGCGTGAGCAACTGCCGCACGGTGATAACTTCCTTCCCCAGCGTGCCGAACTCCGGGATGAACTTCACCACGCGGTCGTCGAGGCCGATCTTGCCCTGCTCGATGAGCCGCATGATGGCCGGCGTGGCCGCGATCACCTTGGTGAGCGAAGCGGCGTCGAAGATGGTGTCCTCGGACATCGGCTCGGCGGCGGGGACGAGGGCGCGGGAGCCGAATGCCTTGCGGTATTCTCTGCCCTCCAATCGCTCTAACCACAACACGCCTCCAGGGAGCTTTTTGTCCGTGACCGCTTGGGCAATGGCGGCATCCATCTCGGCTAGCTTGTTGGTGTGAAATGTCCAAGGCACTGCCAACAGGCCAGGCGGGCAGATATTGATTGCCCGCTGCTGAAAGACGGTTATGGGCGGCACGCGCTTCGGCGATTCACACCCCGCGAATAGAACGGCACAGAGCGAGGTGGCGAGAAGCGATTGAGTGCGACACAAGTGCATGGCTTGAGTGCGGAGGTTCTACTCGGCGCAGGCGCATCGGGCAAGCCGGCACCCGCTGCCTTGCAAATGTCACTTTCCAGCCCGCGCGCGGGTGCCTAAGCTGCGCGCCCTTTGGCATGGACAACGCCGCCGCCCAGTTTGCCCCGGAGCACTTCCTCAACCGCGAGTTGAGCTGGCTGGCTTTCAACCAGCGCGTGCTCGACCAGGCGCTGGACCCGCGCACGCCGCTGCTGGAGCGCGTGAAGTTCTTCTGCATCACCAGCTCGAACCTCGATGAGTTCTTCGAGGTGCGCGTGGCCGGCATCAAGCAGCAGATCGAGAGCGACGTGGTGGAGCGCAGCGTGGACGGGTTGACGGCGACCGAGACGTTCCGCGCCATCCAGCGGCGTGTGCGCGAGCTGGTGGAGGCGCAGTTCCGCTGCTGGCGGGAGGAGTTGGTGCCCGCGCTTGCCGGGAGCGGCATCCGCTTCTTGGACGTGAACGCCCTCGGCCCCGCCGACCGTGTCTGGGTGGAAAGCCATTACCAGCGGCAGGTTGGGCCGGTGCTCACGCCGTTGGGCCTCGATCCGGCGCATCCGTTTCCGCAGCTCCTCAACAAGACCCTCAACCTGATCGTGCAGCTGGAGGCGCGGCAGAACGGCGAGCTGCAACGGCGGCTCGCGGTGGTGCAGGTGCCGCGCGGGCTGCCCCGGCTGGTGAAGCTCCCGCGCGACGACTCCAAGCAGGACTATGTCTTTCTCGCGCATCTGATCGGAAACAACCTGGACGACCTTTTCCCCGGCACCAGAATCGTCGGGCACTGGCAGTTCCGCGTCACGCGCAACAGCGAGCTTTACATCGACGAGGAGGACGTGGCGAACCTCCTCAAGGCCGTGGAGGAGGAGTTGCATAAACGCCGCCGGGGCGAAGCTGTGCGGCTCGAGGTGTCCGCGGACTGCCCCGAGGAAATCCGCGCCGAGCTGCTGGACAAACTGCACCTTACCCAGGACGACCTCTACGTGATTGCCGGGCCGATCAACCCCGTGCGGCTCATGGCCGTCGTCGAGGGCGACCACTCACCGGAGCTGCGCGACCCGCCGTTCATCGCGCGCGTTGCGCCGGCGTTGCGTGACCAGCCGGATCTCCTCGCCGCCATCCGTGAGCGCGACGTCCTGCTGCACCATCCGTTCGACAACTTCAGCAGCGTGGTCGAGTTCCTCGCGCAGGCGGCGGAGGATCCCGAGGTGCTGGCGATCAAGATGACGCTTTACCGCACCGGCGGCGACCCGCGCATCGTCGGCGCGCTGATGAACGCGGTGCGCAACGGCAAGCAGGTCACGGCAGTGGTGGAGCTGAAGGCGCGCTTTGACGAGGCGAACAACATCGCATGGGCGCGGCGGCTGGAGGAGGCGGGCGTCCACGTGGTCTACGGCCTCGTCGGCTACAAGGTTCACGGCAAGATGACGCTCGTGGTGCGGCGGGACGACGACGGCATCCGCCGTTACGTCCACCTGGCGACGGGCAACTATAACGCCACGACCGCGCGCTTTTATACGGACCTCGGCCTGTTGACGTGCCGGCCGGACTTTGGCGAGGACGCATCCTCATTGTTCAACCTGCTGACCGGCATCTGCCAGTTCCAAGGCACGCGCAAGCTGCTGGTCGCGCCCTTCGAGCTGCACGCACGTATGCTCAAGCTGATCGAGCGCGAGGCGGTCAACGCGCGGAGGGGCCTGCCTGCGCGCATCATCGCGAAGATGAACTCGCTGGTGGACCGGCAGATCATCGAGGCGCTCTACCGGGCGTCGCAGGCGGGCGTGAAGATTGACCTCATCGTGCGCGGCATCTGCTGCCTGCGCCCCGGCGTGCCGGGCGTCAGCGAAACCATCACGGTGCGCAGCGTGGTGGACCGGTTCCTCGAGCACAGCCGCATTTTTTACTTCGAGAACGCCTGTCAGCCGGAGGTTTTCGTGGGGAGTGCGGACTGGATGCCGCGCAACTTCTTCCGGCGCATCGAGGTCGTCTTCCCCATCGAGGACGGCAACTTGCGTGACCGGGTGCAGCGCGAGCTGCTAGACATCGTGCTGGCCGACAACGTGAAGGCCCGAGTGCTCCAGCCCGATGGCAGTTACGTGGCCGCCAAGCCGCGGCGCGGCGAACCCGCGCTGCGCAGCCAGATGGAGTTCATCCGCATTGCGGAGGAAGGCCTGGCACCGAAGCGAAAGTTACCCCGCCAGAAGCCGCGGGTCCCGGTCATGAAAGTGCGCAGCCGGCCCTGAGACCCTGCCGCGCGGACTCAGAATGGCACATCGGCCGACCGCACTTCGTCCAGCACGCGGGCCATCTTCATCGCGGTCTGGGCAGCTTCGGCCCCGCGGTTGTATTCCTTGCCGAGGCAACGGACGCGGGCCTGTTCTTCGCTGGTGAAGACGAGCACCTCGTGGATCATCGGCACGCCGGTTTGGGAGGCGATCTGCGAAAGAGCGAGCGTCACGGCCTCGCCGATGTGCTGCGCGTGCGAGGTCTGCCCCTGCATGATGACGCCGAGGCAGATCACCGCGTCCCATGCCGGATGCTGGCGCGCGAGCGCGCCGGCCACGACGGGAATCTCAAACGCCCCGGGCACGCGCACGACCTTGATCTCGGCCACGCCGGCTCCTTTCAGTTCCGCTCGCGCCGCGCGCAGCATGCCGTCCACATAGCGGGCGTTGTATTCCGACGCGACAATCGCGAAGCGGTGGGCGGCGGCGGGCTGGGTGGCGGAGCGTTTGACTTTGGTGAGCATGGCGGGGTCAGAGCAGGTGGCCGAGCTTCTCGCGCTTGGTCTTGAGGTAGCGCTCGTTGTGCGGGTTGGGCTTCACGCGGATGGGCACCTGCTCGACGACCTTCAGCCCGTAGCCGGCGAGCCCGACGATTTTCTTGGGGTTGTTGGTGAGCAGGCGGATGGTCTTGAGGCCGAGGTCGCAGAGAATTTGCGCCCCGAGGCCGTATTCGCGCAGGTCCATGCCGAAGCCGAGCGTTTGGTTCGCCTCGACGGTATCGAGGCCCTTTTCCTGGAGTTTGTAGGCCTGAATCTTCGGCGCGAGACCGATGCCACGGCCTTCCTGGCGCATGTAGAGGATGACGCCGCAGCCGGCGTCGCTGACCTGCCGCATGGCCTGTTGAAGCTGGGGGCCGCAGTCGCAGCGGCGCGAGCCGAAGACATCGCCTGTGAGGCATTCGCTGTGGACGCGGACGAGCACCTTCTCCTTGCCGGCCACGTCCCCGCGCACGAGGGCAACGTGGTGCTGGCCGTCCGTGTGCGAGCGGTAGAGGTGCAGGTTGAAGTCGCCGTAATCGGTCGGCATTTTCACGACCTCGACGCGTTCGACGAGCTTCTCGCGGGTGCGGCGGTAGCTGATGAGATTGGCGATGGAGCAGATCTTGAGCTTGTGTTTGCGGGCGAACTTCCGCAGCTCCGGGAGGCGCGCCATGGTGCCGTCGTCGGACATGACCTCGCAGATGACGCCGATGGGCCGGCAACCCGCGAGGCGGGCGAGGTCCACGGCGGCTTCGGTGTGGCCAGCGCGTTGCAGGACGCCGCCGGACTTGGCCCGCAGGGGGAAAATGTGCCCGGGCTGGACGAGGTCTTCTGGAGTGGCCGTGGGCTCGGCCATGACTTGAATGGTTTTCGCGCGGTCGGCGGCGCTGATGCCGGTGGAGATGCCGCGCGCGGCGTCCACACTCACCTGGAAGTCGGTTTTGAAGGTCTCGCGGTTCTGCGTGACCATGCGCTCGACGCCGAGCTGTTTAAGCCGCTCGCCGGTGGTGGGCACGCAGATGAGGCCGCGGCCAAACTTCGCCATGAAGTTGATCGCCGCCGGCGTGACGTGCTCGGCGGCCATGACGAGGTCGCCCTCGTTCTCGCGGTCGGCATCGTCCACGACAAGGACCATCCGGCCCTGGCGCAGGTCGGTGAGGGCGGCTTCGATCGAGTGCAAGGCGTTCGGCATCGCGGTCAGACATTAGGGGCGACGGGACGGGAAGCAAACGCGGAAAGCGGCAGGCAGCAGTGCGATCAGTGCGTTGCGGCCCGGCGGATCAGCTCGGGAAAACGGCAGCTTTCACAGAGCGCATTCGAGTGCGCGCAGAAGTCGCGGACAATTTGCAGCAGTCCCTGCTGGGCGGCGGCCCTTTGGAAGAGGCCGCGCTGGGCCGTCCCGGCGAAGAGCCGTTCGCGGGCGAGCCGGAGGCTGGCGTTGTCCTCGCCGGCCGGCCAAGCAAACAGGCGGTTCTCGGCGACGGCGCGAAGCGAGGCGTTGCGGCCGGCCGCGGCGCGGGCCCAAAGCCACGGCAGGATCACGTTTACCGCGAGGTCCGTGAGCCGTGCTTCACCGAGCAGTGGTTGGGCTTTTTTGAGGCGAGGAGAATTCAGCGTCCAGTGCCAGGACCAGAATTCATCGGCGGGCGGTTGCAGCAGGGTGAGCAGCGACGCGGGCAAACTTTCAGCGGTGACCTCGCGAGTGAACCATTTTTCCAGGCGTGCCGGCAGGTCGCCGGCAGCCAGCCAATGTGCGGCGAGCGCAAGCCGGCGGAGCGGTTGGTTGGCGGGCCGCAGGCCGCTCATGCGCCAGGCGGGGCGGGGCAGGGTGACCTCGCTGAACTGGATGCGTTCCCGCCACCAGGCATCCCAGAGGCGGCGCAGATAGTCCCCGTCAGCGCCGCGCCCGCGGGGCAGCTCCGCCGGCAGGAGGCCACTCCAGCCAAACAGACGGGCCTGCCACAACATGGCGGGGAACCGTTCACGGACTGTCCCGGCCAGTTCGGCGAGCCGGCGCATGGGCCAGACGTTGTGCTTGTAGCCCAGCGCAGCAAAGAGGCCTTCCCACAGGGCCAGATCCCAGCCGCCTTGCCGAGCGCGGGCGGCGATTTGCGCAGCCTTGAGCTGAAGCCGCACGAGGGCAGCCTGGTGGAGGAGGTCTTGCAGCCGGTCCGGCGGCAGTTCACGCAAGGGGCCGCAGCATTGGCCGGTGAGCGTCCCCGGGCGCGTGGAGCCTTCCCCGCCGAACCATTCGGCCAGTTCGCGGAGGGGCGCATCCAGTCGAGACTTTAGGGCCAACGTGGGAAGGTGCCCCGCACCCGCGCCATCCCATACGACGTGGAGCACGACGGAGCGGAATGCTGGGTTCACGTCATGGCGGTGGGAGCGCCAGCCGCTGGCGGCCAGGTCAATTTCGACGTCGCCCTGGTGGGGTGCTTCGGTGCCGAATTGGAGAATGGCCTGGCGGAAGTCCGGGCCCGGCTCGTGGTTGGGGAAGCCGGGGTGCAGCACCCTTAGGGGGCGGCCGTCGGCCAAGGTTAGCTGGTCACGCAGTAACCGCTGGTGTCCCCACACCGCTTGGAGCAGACGTTCGGACGGCTCACCTTCGCACAGTAGGGTTACGGGGCGCTCGCACCGGCGCCAAGCGGCGTAGAGGTCTGCGATCAAGGGATGGGCCATGTGCGTCCGGGATTCTGGCCAAATAGGTTAGCGGGCGTGTCAATGGACTGAGTTTTTCGATGGGTTTGAGATTGCGGCTTGCCACAGTAAGGTGTTTCCGCCTAGAAACAAACGGATGCCGTTGCCGTTCTTCAACAGCTTCGAAAAGAAGCGAGACCAGGTGATGGTCATTGACCTTGGAGCCAAGGTCACCAAGGCCGTCCACATCACCCGCAAGGGTGAGTCCTTCACGCTCAACAGCTTTTCGCTGGTGGATGCCCCTGTCTTCGACAAGGGCCTCAACGTGGGACCGTTGGCGGATCACCTCAAGGCCGTGACGCAAGTGCTCACCAGCCGTTGCAAGCCCGTCAGCCTGGCCCTCGGGGTCGACAGCTCGCTCTTGCGTCATGCGGAAATGCCCGCGGTGACTTTCCACGACATGCGGCAAATGCTGAAGTTCAGCAGCAAAAACTACCTCCAGCAGGATTTGTCCGACTGCCTATTCGACGTCCATCTGCTGCCGCCCAAGGGCGAAGCCGCGAAAGCTGAGATCGGCAAGGCGGCCACCCCTAAAGTCCGCGTGCTGGTTGGCGCGGCGAAGAAACAGATCATTGAGGAGGCACAGGAGGCGGCCGAGCAGGCCGGCTTGGAGGCGGACCAGATCGTGCCGAGTTTCATCGGGCCGGCGAATGCATTTGAGCGAGCCCAGCCCGAGGTTTTTGCCAAAGAAGTCGTGGCTTTGGTCGATGTGGGTTACAAGAACACCACCATCTGCATTCTTTACAACGGCGAGTTGACGCTCAGCCGAGTAGTTCAGTTTGGCTCTGGCAGGCTCACTCAGGGTATCTCCGAAGCCTTGGGCATGAGTCTTGAGGAGGCGGAGGGTGCCAAAATCACCATGCCGCCGGAAGTTGAGTCGGTCTCGCAGTCGCTGCTTTCCCCCCTCGGTCGGGAGCTCAGAGCCTCCATTGACTTCCATGATCACCAACGTGACCGTGCGGTGAGTCAGGTTTATTTTAGCGGCGGCGCATCGCGCAGTCCGCAAATTGTCCAGGCACTGCAGGTCGAGCTGATGGTCCCCTGTCAGACTTGGAACCCAACCGGGTTCATGACCATGAACCTGCCGCCCCAGATGATGGGCGAGATCGAGTCCGTTGCGCCCCAGTTGACGGTCGCGGTCGGCACCGCCATGTCTGCTTTCTGAGCCATGCCCATCCGTCTCAATCTGCTGGCTGAAGAACAGTATCTCGCTGATATGCGGCGGCGGGATCCCGTCAAGCGCGCCGCCTGGGTGGGTGGTTTCTTAGTTTTACTCATGCTCGGGTGGTGGGGATCCTTGCTGCTGGCCAAGAATAAGGCCAATGCCGCCGTGGCCCGGCATGAAGCCGCCTTCAAAGGCATCGAAGGCAAGGCAAAAGCCGTGAGCGACCAAATCAAGCGTGGCGGCGACATCGAGAAGAACATCCACCAGCTTAACCGCCTCGGCACCAACCGCGTTCTGTGGGCGTCCTGTCTCAATGCCCTGCAGGAATGTGCGATGGATCAGGTCATCGTCACCCGCATCCGTGCCGACCAGACGTATGCCCTCACCCCCGCCGTGGTCAACAAAGCAGAGCCCCGCAAGGGCAAGCCTGCCACCGCCGCCGAGCGGATCGTGCTGGTCATAGCCGCCCGTGACTACGGGCGTCCCACCGACGAAAACTCCATCAAGTTCAAGGAGAAGATCCAAACCCACCCGTGGTTCAAGCAATACCTCGCCAAAGAGAATCCCATAACCTTCAAAGGCTTCTCCAACCCCACCCCTGACAAGGAGGAACCTGGCAAGGTCTTCACGTCCTTCACCATGGAATGCGCCTTTGCCGAGCAGGTCCGCCTGAACTGAAATGATCGCTGACCTCAAAGCTCTCTCGGCGGAAAAGAAGCAGCACCTCGCAGCAGTGGGCATGGGCACGCTCTTGGCCTTGGTAGCACTCTACATGCTGCTCATTGCCCCCGCTCGTCAGGCGCTGGCCCAGCTCCAAACCCAGACCGCCGAGGCTGAGAAGAAATATACCGACGCCGACCGACTCGTGCGCCGCGCCCCAGCGGTTCAGGAAGAGCTCGACCGGCTTGAAGCCCGCCTCAATTCCATCGAGGCAGGCATGGTGGACAGCGACCCCGTCCAGTGGATCCGCTCCACCGAGATTAAATTCCGCGCCCAGGCCCCTTACGCCGTGGACATCCCGAACTTCCCCTTCCGCGGCCAGGGCGACATGACCATGATACCGGACTTCCCCTACCGTGCGGCCAATTATCTCTTCGGCGGCTCCGCCTACTACCACGATTTGGGTCGCTATCTCGCGGACTGGGAAAACCAGTTCCCCTACATGCGGATCCTCAACCTTGAGATCACGCCGGACGATCCTGGCCCGCTGGCTGCCGCCACTTCCGACGATCGCGAACGGCTCAACTTTACGTTCGAGGTTTCCGTTTTGGTGAAGCCCACTAAGCGTCCCTGACTTATGAAGTCCGCACGCCCCATAATCCTGCGTCCTGGCGTCACCGCCGTGGCGCTTGCACTGGCTGGGGCTCTTGCGCCCGCTGCGGTTGATCCCAAGGCGCCTGCCCCGCCCGCGACCCCGGTGAAGGCACCCGCCGCCACCAACACCGTTTCGCTTGTCGTCGATTTCCCAAAATCCACCTTCAATCCCGCCGTTACCGCCGGGCGCGATCCCTTTTTTCCCACCAGCAAGCGTCGTTACCCCAAGCCCCCGGAGGTCAAGTCGCCCGAGGTAAAACCCACGCCGCCTCCAGTTGCCGGCACCAATGCCCTAGTCATTACACCCGGCAACGCTGCGCCACCGCCCCCCGTTCCTGCCCCCCCGGCCCCCGACCTCATTGGCAGTGCCAATCTGAGTTTGCGGGGCATCGTGGCCAACGCCACCCGCAAGTGGGCCGTGGTCCACACCGGTGCCAAAAGCTACGATTTTGCCCAGGGCGAGGAACTCCTCATCCGCCTCCCTCAGGAGCGCACCCTCAAGGTCCGCTGCATCGCCATTCATGCCCGTTCTGCCATCTTTCAAGCAGAAGGCGAAACCACCACTAAAGAACTCTTTTTGCGAGAAGGACTCTGACCTCCCTGCCGGCGCCTGCCGCCCGGCCCCATGAACCACCGCATGAAAACCACGTTCGTCCTCCTGCTGGCCGCGGGATTGTTTCTGCCCGCTCCGTTTGCCCCCGCGCAAAACCAGCCGGCCCCCGCCCCTGCCGCTCCCCGTCCCGTCCAACCTGTGCCCAGCCCCGAGACCAAGGCCAAGGCCGCCGCCGATGCCAAGGAAGCTGCCCGCACGGCCCTCGACAACGAAATGATCCTTGAACTCAAATATGATGACATGGATCTCGTGGATCTGATCAAAAGCCTCGCTCTCCAGGCTGAAATCAACGTTCTCTTTGATCCCAAGCTGACACAGGTGGCCCGCGGTGCCGATGGCACCCCCGTTCCGTCCCCCAAGGTTCCGGCCTTCCGGATGACGAATGTTACCGCCCGGCAGGCCTTGGAGGCCATCTTGGCCAACAACAGCCTCGTGATGACCCATGACCCGAAGACCAACACCTACCGGGTCGGTCCAAAGGAAACCAACACCCAGGAACCGCTCCTGACGCGGATCATTGATTTGCAGCACTCCCACCCCACCAACTTGGTCCCCATCATCACGGGCGTGCTCTCGACCCGGTCCAAAGTGCTGCCGGACCAGCGCACCCAGCGGTTGATCATCTCCGCCACGGAGCGTGAATGGGACTTTTTGAAGGAAGTTCTTGAAAAGCTAGATACGCCGACGCTCCAGGTCCTCATTGAGGCCCGTATCCTCGAAACTTCCCGCAGTCCACAGTCATTGCGGGGCGTGGATTGGACGGGCACCTTGCAGGGCCAGAACATCGGCTTCGGCAATGGCAACGTCTCCGGCACGGTTACCACCGCGCGGCCCGGCGCCACTACCACCAGCACCACCACCTTGCCTGGTGGCCGCACCATCACCAGCTCGACCACCACGCCCTCGACTGTCACTGAAACCCTCACTTCCACCGTGGGTGGGCTCGTGCCAGGCTTCAATGTAAACACGCGCGATGGCCTCAACCCCGCTGTTGGCTTTTTGAACGCCGATGGCGTCCGTGCGGTGCTTTCGTTTCTGAACACCGACGCCGAGACTGAGGTCATTTCCACCCCGCGCTCGGTGATGATGGACGGTCAGACCGCAAAGCTCCAAGTCACGCGAGCATTCCCCATCTTCAGGGTCACGCCCGGCACCGCGCAGACGCCCGCCGGCGCGGAAATCATTTACACCAACCTCGGCACCATCCTTGAAGTCACCCCCCGTATCGCCGCCAATAGCAACATCGCCCTGAAGGTCGTCCCTGAAGTCTCCAACATCGACTCCAAGGACCGGCAGACCATCAATGGCCAGCTCAACGAGGCGAATGTCTATGCCATCCGCCGCATCGAGACGCAGGTGGTGATTCCCAGCAGCCACACTCTCGTCATGGGCGGGCTCATCACGGATAACACCACCAAGGGCTTCACCAAGGTGCCCATCTTGGGTGACATCCCTGGCATTGGGTTGGGTTTCCGTCGCGAGACCAAAACCCGTAACAAGGCCAACCTGCTCATCTTCGTCACGCCGACACTCATCCAAGAGAATCATTTCCAAGCTCCGACCACTGACTTTCTCCAAGGCCGTCAGCCCCCCAGTGGCACCGATTTTCTCCAGACCCGGCCCGAGATAATGCAGGAAAAACCCGATTCCTTTATCGACTCAGCTCGGCCAAAAGAGTGGGGTAAGAAGCCTGCTACGCCTGCTCCCGCCCAGCCTTAAGCCCAGCACCCACCGCCATGAGCGCGATACAATCTTCCAGCAACACCCCCCGCCGCACGGCGTTGAAGGGGGTGGCTCTGGCTTGGCTGCTGGGGCTGTTGGCTGCGCCCATCCTGCAAGCCCAGACGACCGTCACGACGCTGGGAGGCGGCCCAAACCAAAATAACCCGACCACGGCCAACGGCTCTGCCGATGGCAACACCCTGCAGATCGCCCAGTTCAGCACGCCGGGCGGTCTGGTTTTAGATGTCACCGGCCGCTACCTGTTTTTGGCCGACACTATCAACGGTGCCGTGCGCCGCTTGGACCTCACGGCAGGCGAGACGATCACATACCTGAGTGGGTTGAGCTCGCCGGTGGATGTGGCGTTTGACAGCGGCACCAATCTCTACGTTCTGACTCAGGGAGACGGTCGCATCCGTCAGTATGATCAGTTCGGCCAGCTCATCGCCACCAACAACGCCACCCTGCTCACGACACCCACCGCATTGGCGTTCGATGGTTCGGCAAACCTCTACGTGGTTGAATTAGGCGGTGCCCTTAAGCGTGTCGCTCTTTCTAACGGGACGGTAACCACCATCGTAGCGGCCGGCACGTTCAATGGGCCGCGGGGCATCGAGGTGCTCGACAGCGGCACCATCGCCGTAAGCGACAGCGGCAATCACGCCATTCGCTTGGTCAATCCCACCACTTTTGCCGTGTCATTGTTGGCGGGCCTCGTGGGCACCTCCGGAACCAACGTCGGGACCGTTGCGCAAAGCCGGTTCACCTCGCCATTTCACCTCGCGAAGAGTGGAGGTGATGTGCTCGTCGTGGCTGACGCCGGCAATCACCGTTATTGCATGGTGGCAACCAACGGCTCAACGAGCGTCCTCTCTGGCATCCCGTCCAACGCATGGGTCAACGTTTCTGGCGTATTTCCCGGTTGGGCCGATGGCCTCGCTACATTTGCAGAAAGCCGAGCCCCGGCCGGCGTGGTCGTGGATGGCAGTGCCAACGTTTTCGTCACTGAGCAGTATTACCACCTGGTTCGGAAGATTTCCGGCAGCGCGCTCACCGGAGCCAGCGGGGTCGGCTCCAGCGGATCGGGTGGTTCGTCCGTGGCCGTCAGTCCCCCCTCGCTCGCCTTCAACCCCAGCTCTGGTTACTTCCCCTTGGGCACCACCATTACTGTTACCAGTTCCAGCACCAATGTATTTTTCACCACCGACGGGTCAGCTCCGACTACAAACAGCACGCGGGTCAGCATGTCCAGCGGCACGGGCACAATCATGTGGAACAACCCCACGAATGATCTCAGTGGCTTGCGGGTGGCCGCCTTCCTGATCAGTGGAACCAATGTGGCCAGCACCAATGTGACGGGTTCGGCGACCACCACCACCACCATCGGGGTCCCGGCGGGCATCAACGGCAGCATCTTCGCCGGAGTGGGCTCACGGGTGGTTGTGCCCGTGGTGCTGAACCTCCGCACCAATGACACCTTGCGTTCGTTGCAGTTCCGCGTGGAGGTAACGCCTGCCGGCGCGGCCCCCATTGTCGGCGCTGCGTTTGGCGCCCTGAGCGTTGGGACCAATGACTTTGTGCCACTGGTAACTGGTAGTTCCGCCGCCACGTTCAGCACGCTAAATTACACGGCAGGCTCTACGCGTGGCCTGAGCATTTCTTTCCTCGGGACCAACGCCAACCTCAACGTCTCTCGCTTCGCAGTCGCCGCCTTGATTGCCATCCCCATCCCCGCCACCGCCACCGTTGGTCAGACCTACAGCATAGACATCCTCCAGCCCTCGGGCACTTCCGATGGCGCACAGGGCACGGTCGCCATTGCCGCTGGCAGTTCCCGCACCCTGATCGTCACGAATGTGGCCTATCGCGTGGGGGACACTTCGCCGGGTGGCTGGTATAACGCTGGGGATTTCGGCAACGGAGAGCTCAACAACGCGGATGTGAACAATGCCTTCGCGGCTGCGTCCGGGCTACGGCTGCCGTTTGCGTTTTCCGACGCCTTTGATGCGATGGATGCGTTTCCGGAGGACACGGCGGGGACGGTGGGCGGAGATGGTCAAATCCGGTTCCTGGACTGGCAGATCATCTTGGTGCGGGCGCTGCGGTTGAACACCAACGCGAGCTTGGGCGTGAGCACAACCAACTGGTTCCGTCAGTGGTCCGGAGGGGTGCGCTCGACGGGCATGACAAATCTGGTAGCGGCAGGGTTGCAGCCGGCGGCGGTGCGGGCGCCGGGTGAGGTCTGGCACCGACCGGCGGCCTTGGGGGCGTTGCCCCGGGAAAATGTGTTGCCGGGGGACACGGTGAATGTGCCGGTCTTTGCGCGAGTGGCTCCGGGGGCGTTGGTGTCCGGCTTGCAGTTCCGCGCGGTAGTGACTCCATTGGAGGGCGCGCCGGCGCTGGCTTCAGCTCCGCAGTTTGTGGCCAATGGGGTGGTCCCAGTGATCGGCGGAGCCACTGCTGATGCGGTTGCTGCCGGGTGGAATGTCGGGCAGTTCAGTCTGCCAGCATTCAGCAGCAATGTGTTGGGTTTCGTCCGGTTTACGGTGCCGCCCACGGCGCCGGCCGGATCACGTTACGCCGTGACTTTTGCCAACGCGGATGGAGCTCCAGATTTCTTCACGCAATACAGTTTTGAGACGCGTGGAGCCTCGGTCTGGGTTGGGCGGGCTGCGCCGCTGCCTCCTTCGGTCACGTCCGATGAATGGAAGGTAAATTTCTTTGGCGATGCCGCGAGTCCCGCGGCGGGTGATCTGGCAGATCCGGACGGAGATGGAGTGGTAAACGCTTTGGAGTATTTTGCGGGGACGGACCCGAACAACGCAGGATCACGGGTCCAGTTGCAGCCGGGTGGTCCGCGCAACGGCGGAAGGGATCTGGCCATCCAGTTGCTGAGCGCCCCGGGCAAGCTGTATGTCCTGGAGCAGAGCGGCAGTTTGATCGCCCCGGCATGGGTTCCCGTGGTGACAAATCTGGGGGATGGCAATGTGAAAGAGTTTATCCAGGCGGTGACGCCCGGTGGGCCGCGTTATTACCGGTTGCGGGTGCTGCCGTGATTTTTGGAATCGCATGAGAACTGCTGCTGCTCCGCACCTGATGCCCCTGTCGCGTCTGTATTGCTGCGCGCTGATCGTGGCCGCCGCATTGGGTGGGGGCACGCGGGCCACCGCGCAGACGGCGGATGTGGTTCTAACCAACGGATTGGTGCAGCCGCACAGTCTCACGGTTACTGCGGATGGGACGATATATGTCACCGACGGTGGTGGATTGGGTATTTTCGGGGGCGGATCTTCCAGCGATGCTCACCGGGTGATGCGTTACGTCCCCACGACGGGTGCGCTGTCGGTGCTGGCGGGTAGTCTCATCGGGGAGCGTGGGACGACAAAGAACACGCTCGCCAACGCGGGATACAACGCGCGTTTTTTCAGTCCGGCTGGAATTGTGCAGGCGCGCGGTGGTCTGGTGGTCGCGGATTCTGGCAATCACACGATCCGGTATGTGGGCTTCGATGGAATCGTGACCAACATCGCCGGCAGCGGCGATCCCACGATCTCGGGCTTGGTCAATGGCATAGGGGAGGCGGCTCGGTTTAACACGCCTTTGGGTTTGGCCGTGGATGCCGCCGGCAATCTCTACGTAGCGGATTCGAAGAATAATGTGATTCGTAAGGTTGATCTGGCTAACGCGGTCACGACTTACGCAACTAACTTTAACCAGCCGAACGGGGTCGCCGTGGGCGACAACGGCGATGTTTGGGTGGCCGACACCCTTAATCATCAAATCAAAGTGGTCCGCACGAACGCTCCGGCTCCGGATGGTATCTTCACCAATGTGTTGGTCCGCGCCGGCACCGGCATCGTGGGCAGTTCGGATACCTTTCCCGTCGCGGCTACCTCGCAGCTATCCAGCCCACGCGGGGTGGCGTGGATTAACTCCAGCTCCGGCCTGTTGATCACGGATTCGGGAAACAACACCGTCCGGCGGCTCTATACCAACTCGACCCTTGGTCTGTTCACGCTAACCACGTCCCTTGGCTCAGCCGGCCAGCAGGGGTTGGTCAACGGCGCGACCAACACCGCCCGTTTTAATTCTCCGATCGGTGTCGCTTCTGATGTGCTCAGCGGCGCCTATGTGGTTGCCGATTCGGGCAACGCGGCCATCCGCCGGATCCAGCAGGGCGTGGTGTTGCCCCCGGTCAGCACACCCGACATCGGCACGGTCGTCTTAAGCGTCGATCCGGATACGGGCCAGACCGCCACCCGGCTTACGCCCATAGTTGACTCGATTTTCTTTAACGACGTCGTGATCGCGGTGCGGCCTGAATCCGGGGTGACCACGCTCTACAATTATGTCGCTACACCCAGCGATCCGTTTAACACCGATTTTCCCGTGTTGAGCGTATCGCCGCCCGCCTATCAGGATGGTTTGCCGGCACTCCCCACCACGCTGATTTCCCCCGTGCTGCCCGATTTCACAGTCAAGGCGCAGAGTTCACAGGTCGGCCGGGTCTCCAGCGGCATTCAGACGGCGCGGTTTCGCTTCAAGACGTCCACGCCGAGCATTTCGGGCAATAACGCCGCCTCGTTCGTCCTCAACAACGCCACCACGAACGCCCAGATGTATTACACCCTCGACGGGGTGACCGAGCCCACCAACAGTGCCAACGGGACGACCATCTTCGGACCGGTTGCTGCCGGCACGACCCTTTCGTTTAATCTCAACGGCAGCAATCTGCTGTTCCGGGTGAAGGCATTTCGCAGCAACTACGAACCCAGCTTCACCATCTCCAACCTGTTCTCGCCGACGAACTTCTCGGCCAACCGTATCAGTTTCGGTTTTGAGTCGGGCGAGGCATCGAGCAAGTTTATCGCCTCCGCCGGATCCATATTTTATGCACCGGTCACGCTTTCACTGCTGCCCAGCCAGAACATGTTTTCCCTGCAGTTCGGTTTGGCGGTGACCAATGGTGCCGGCAACCCCAATTCCGTGGCTCCCGGTGCCGTGAACTTCTTCTCCACCCTTTTGCGGCAGCTGCCGGACAATACGTTTGTCAACCTTCCGGCGTCCTACATCAACACCCAGACGAACCTAGTAATCACCAACTCGACGTCCAGCACCAACCTTTTGCTGGTCGGGTGGCTGGCTCGCGCCAACAGCACAAACTTCATTGATACCACGATTCAGGATTTGATTCGGTTCTCCCAGCCGCATGACCGCCGGTTTAACAGTCAGTCCGACAGCAAGGTTGTCCTGGGCGGGTATGGTTTTCGTGTGCCCGGCACCGCGACCAATGGCCAAACCTACTCCATCCGGATCAGCCGTCCATCGGGCACGGCCGACGGTGTGTCGCAGGATGTGTTCATCGACGCCCCGGTCACTGGCACCCTCACTGCGCTGAAGACCGTCACCGTTGGGTCTCCGACCTATCTCGTGGGTGATGTGGCACCATTTGGCTGGTTCAATGCCGGTGACTTTGGCGACACGAATCTCCTCAACAACGATGTCTTGCAGACTTTCCAGACCGCCATCCTGGGCGTTCACGCGCCACTCGCGGGAAGTGACCTGTTTGATGCGATGGATTCCTGCTGTGGCCTTGGCACCAACAACGGCTCCGGGGTGTTCACCAACCTCGGCACTTTTTTCAGCACGGGCCTGACCAACGGCAGTGACACGAACATCAACCGGATACACTTCGGAGACGGCACGCTCAACGCTTCCGATCTGTATGTGACCTTCCGCCGTTCGTTGGATCCGTCTCTGACCAATTTTTTGCGCTTCCGCTCCAACGGCGTGCTCTATGCCGCCACCACATCGAACTCTTTCCGGGGTGTCGTTGGGGCGAGTTACAACGGGGCACTCGCTTCCTCCTCCGCAACCCCTGCCCGCGAGGCGCAGTCGCTCGTGAACCCAGCCGATGTCCCCTCCGTCACTTTCGCTGCCGGCGAGGTGGTTGCCGGTGCTGGCCAGACTTTGAACATTCCCATCACCGCCCGGGTAACGGGGCCGGCGCTGCGTGTGTTGGCGCTGCGGATGCGCGTGGTGCCGCTTGATGGCTCGCCTGCGTTAACCACGGCCGTCGAGTTTCAACCGGGTGCCACGCTGGGACCGCCGACTTTCTCCGGCAGTCAGGACGTAAGCATCTATGGCGCAGCTTGGCTCAACGACGCTGTGGCCGGTTTGAGCGGCGATGCCACCGTCGGCACGCTCATCGTGACATTGCCTGCCGGGGCGGGCGCTGACGCTGCCTATGCGGTCCGATTTGAGCACGCTTCGGCATCGCCTGCGGGCATCGCTTCGGTCGCCGCGCGTATGGAACCGGGCCTCATCAGCACCCGTGTCCGCAACCTGTCCTCGTGGAATGACCTCATCACTGACGCGTGGCGTCTGCGCCACTTCGGAACCCTGAGCAACCTGCTCTCGGCTGCCAGCGCCGACGCCGATGGCGATGGCATACCGAACTGGGCCGAATTCCGTGCGGGCACGGATCCGAATGACGCCGGATCTGCCCTCGCCCTCCGCGTGCCCGGTTTGCTGGCCGGGGGCGCGCGCCTCCGCTGGCCGACTGCGCCAGGGAAGACCTATATCATCGAGACCGCTCCGTTCATTGGCAGCACCAACTGGACGGCCATCGCAACCAATGTCCCCGGCAGTGGCCGTGACGTTGAGTTTCAAACGCCGCCTCCCAACGGCCCGCAGTTCTTCCGGGTGCGGCTCTTGGAGCCTTAAGCTGGCTTCGAGTTCAGGTTTCCTGACTGAGCTCTTCCCTGCACCTCTTCCGGCGCGTGCGATCAGTTTCGCCTGGCCCGCGTTATACGAAGACAATCTTCGTCGTCGGCGCTGCTTCGTCCCATCCGCGTGTTGGTTCCGAAGTCACGCTGCTGATGTCCTTGATTGAAAGCATCCGGCCGCGGGTCTTGGGTGATTTGACCTCAATCTCCTGCGGGTCGCAGGTTTGCTGGGAAACTTTCTGGTGGGGTGCCGGCTTGTAGCGCACGTAGAGCACCTTGGGGGTGTCCGGCGCGAAGTAAAGGATGCGCGACTTGTCCGGGATGCAGAGGTAGGTCTTGTTGAGGATGGTCCCGCCGAAGGTGAACCGCTTGAGATAGCTGGCCTTGCGGTCCGTGTAGGCGCAGGTGAACACGCGCTCGCGGTCCGGCAGGCCGCAGTAGTAGAGATCCGGGCCGACGAAGAGCTTTTCCTCCAGCTCCGTGACTTTGTAGGTGCCGTCTTTGAACACCAGCAGCAGCTTGTCGAACTTCGTGCACTCGAGCTTGAACTCCTCGGCATTGACCTTGTAGCCCACGTAGCCGGTCTCGCGGTCGTAGGAGACCTTGAAGGCCTTGAAGGCGACGGCTTTGACATCCACCTCTTCGTGGCGGGCGGACTTGGTGGTCAGCCGGGGATATTGTGGGCCGTATTTCTCCAGGAGGTCTTCCAGGTGGCCGATGGTGAACTTCACCACGTTCTTCAGGTGTTGCTGCGTGGCGGCCAGCTCGGCGCGGGTCCGTTCCATCTCCTCGCGGTGCTGGTTGATGTCAAAGAGCGAGATGCGGCGGATGCGGACCTGGAGCAGACGCTCGACGTCGGCGTCGGTCAGCTCGCGGAGGAGCTGTCGGCGGAAGGGCTTGAAGCCGTCGTGCACGGCGGCGAGCACGGCCTCGTTGGTCTTGCACTTCTCGATTTCCTTGTAAATGCGCTCCTCGATGAAGATGCGTTCCAGCGTGCGGAAGTGCAGCTCGTTTTCGAGCTTCTGCTGTTTGAGCTCCAGTTCCTGCTTGAGCAGGCGGACGAGCTGGTCCGTGTTCTCGCGCAGCACCTCGCTGACGGTCAGCTCGACGGGCCGGTTGTCGCGGATGACGGTGATGCGGCTGTTGATGGTGATTTCGCAGCTGGTGAAGGCGTAGAGCGCGTCGGTCAGCTGCTGGGCGCTCACGCCGGTCGGGGCCTTGATCTCGATCTCAACCTCTTCGGACGTGAAGTCGTTGATGGACTTGACCTTGAGCTTGCCCTTTGCGACGGCGTCCTCAATGGAGTTGGTGAGCGACTCAGTCGTGGTGCCCGGCGGGAGTTCCTTGATGACAACGGTGCTTTCATCCCTCTCCTTGATCTTGGCGCGGACCTTCACGCTGCCCTTGCCGTCCTGGTAATCGCGCGCGTCCATCTGGCCGCCGGTCGGGAAGTCCGGCAGGCACTTGAATGGCTGCTTCTTTAGGATGGCGATTTGGGCCTCGATCAGCTCGGGGAAGTTGTGCGGCAGGATGCGGCAGGAAAGGCCGACGGCGATGCCCTCGGTGCCCAGCATGAGCAGCAGCGGCAGCTTGCTCGGCAGCGCGACGGGCTCGCGGCGGCGTCCGTCGTAGTTGGGCACGAACTGCGTGATCTCGTCATTGAACACCTGCTCCCGCGCCAGTTGCGACAACCTGCACTCGATGTAGCGCGGCGCGGCGGCGGGGTCGCCCGTGAACTCGTTGCCGAAGTTGCCTTGCCGGTCAATCAGGTAGCGTTTGTTCGCAAGCACCACCAGCGCGTCGCCCACGGAGGCGTCACCGTGTGGGTGATACTTCGTCGTGTCGCCGATGACGTTCATTACCTTCGTGAAGCGCCCATCATCAGTTTCGTGAAGCGCCCACAGGATGCGCCGCTGCACCGGTTTGAGGCCGTCTTCCAGGTTGGGAATCGCCCGGTCGCGAATGACGTAGGAGGCGTATTCGAGGAAGCCCTTGTCCACGCGGCGGTGCAGGGGCAGTTCGATCTTCTCGGGCGCGAAGGTGCGGTGGGCGATCTCCGGTGTGGCCTCAGCGACGATGTGCGTGCCGCCGTTGGTCGCGGCGGGTTTTTCCTTCGTGGGCTTGGCTTCGACGGGCGAGGCTGTCTCCGCAGGCTGCTTCTTTGAGTCGTCCATCGGCAATTCAGGCTGGGCTGGGGCGGTGGGTGGCTTTGGGGTCATGGCTATGGCTGGGCTGGGCGGTCACTCCTCCACCGTCACCACGAGGTTGCCCATGATGTAGTCCTTCCGCTCGGGCGTGTTCTTGCCCATGTAGAAGGTCAGTATGTTGGCGGCGTCGTGTTTGGGCGCGTATTCCACCTGGCTAAGTTTCATGCCCCGGCCGATGAACTGTTTAAACTCGTTGGGCGAAATTTCTCCGAGGCCCTTGAAGCGCGTGATCTCGCAGCTTTTGCCCAGCTTCGCCGCCGCCGTGTCGCGCTCGGCCTCACTGTAGCAGTAAATGGTCTCCTGCTTGTTGCGCACGCGGAAGAGCGGCGTCTCTAGCACGTAGAGGTGGCCGTCGTGGACCACCTGCTCGAAGAACTTCATGAAGTAGGTGATCATCAGGTTGCGGATGTGCATGCCGTCCACGTCCGCGTCGGTGGCCAGGATGACCTTCTCGTAGCGGAGGCGCTCGTGGGTATCCTCGATGTCCATCGCGCTCATCAGGTTGTAGAGCTCGTCGTTCTTGTAAACGATGTCCCGCTTCAGATCCCACACGTTTAGCGGCTTGCCCTTGAGCGTGAAGACCGCCTGCGTCTCGACGTTGCGGCAGCTCGTGATGGAGCCGGCGGCGGACTGACCTTCGCAGATGAAGACCATCGAGCCGTGCCCCTTGTCCTTCTTCTTGTCGAAGTGCAGCTTGCAGTCCTTCAGCTGGGGGATGCGGAGTGTGACCGCCCGCGCCCGTTCGCGGGCGAGCTTTTTCACGTCCTGCAACTCCTTCCGGAGCTGCTTGGTGTCCTCGACCTTGGCGAGGATCTGGTCGGCGACCTGTTTGTTGCGATTGAAGAAGTGCAGCAGTTCCTCGCGCACCTTGTTTACGAGCTCGGTGCGGATCTCGGTGTTGCTTAGCTTGTTCTTCGTCTGGGATTCGAAGACCGGATCCTGCAGCCGGATCGCCACCGCGCCGACCATGCACTCGCGCACGTCATCGCCGTCGTAGCCCTTCTTCGAGTATTCGTTCACTGCCTTCAGCAGGCCTTCACGGAAGGCGCTCAGGTGCGTGCCGCCATCGCTGGTGTATTGGCCGTTGACGAAGGAGTAGAAGCTTTCACCGTAGCGGCTGTTGGTATGCGTGAAGCAGAACTCCAGCGTCTTGCTCGTGTAGTGCAGCGGCGGGTAGATCGGCTCGGCGTTGTCGCCCGCGAGATCCTCCAGCACCAGGTCCATCAGGCCGCGCCGGGAGACGAACTCCTTGCCGTTGAAGATCAGCCGCAGGCCGGTGTTCAGGTAGCTGTAGTGGCGCAGCCGCTTCTCGATGAACTCGGGCTTGAACTCGCTGTCCTTGAAAATCGTCGGGTCGGGCTCGAACTCGACAAATGTGCCATTCGGTTCCGTGGTCTTGCCCTTGTTCTCCTTCTTCAACCGGCCTTGCTTGAACGTCGCTTCGGCGAACTCCCCATCCCGATGGCTGCAGACGGTGAAGTCTTTCGCCAGCGCGTTGACGGCCTTAGTGCCCACCCCGTTGAGGCCGACGCTGAACTGGAAGACCTCGCTGTTGTATTTGGCGCCGGTGTTGATCTGCGAGACGCAGTCCACAATCTTGCCCAGCGGAATGCCCCGGCCGAAATCCCGCACGCGCACGCGGTTGCCCTCGACATTGATTTCGACCTGCTTGCCGAAACCCATGATGAACTCGTCAATCGCGTTGTCGATGACCTCCTTCAGCAGGATGTAACAACCGTCGTCGTAGTGCGCACCGGTGCCGATGCGCCCGATATACATGCCCGTGCGCAGGCGGATGTGCTCGATGGAGGAGAGCGTCTTGACCTTGCTCTCGTCGTAGTTGTGCTTCGCAGGTTTTTCTTCGGCCATGTTTCGCGCGGGTGACTACCGGAAAGCGCGGTGGTTGCCAACCGGAAACACCATGGCCGGGCATGGCGAAGCCAACCAAACCCGGGATGGTCTCAGGACCCGCCGGCCGGCTGCCCATTCGCACGATGCGGTCGGCGGTGGGGGCGGCTCGCGCGGGAGCCTTAAGCAGTGATCTCCCGGTCGCTCAGGTAGCAGGCCGGGTCGGGCGCCCATAAGTTGCCCGTGGTCTGCACCGCGCGCACGCGGAAGCCGCCGCCGCAGAGGTTCAGAAAGCGGCAGCCGGCGCATTTGCCCTCAAGCCGGCCGTTGCGGTTGCGTAACGCGGCGAGCATCTCGTTGTTTGGGTCGCGCCAGATCTGGGAGAACGGGCGCTCCTTCACGTTGCCGAGCGTGAGCGTCTGCCAGAACTGGTCCGGATGCACGTTGCCCTGGGTGTCAATGTTGCCGATGCCTGTGCCGGAACTGTTTGCGCCGCCGCCGTTCCATTTGAGCAACTGGAGCATCTCCTCCGCGCGCGCGGGGTCCTCCTCCTTCAGTCTCAGGTAGAGATAAACGCCGTCCACCGGCTGATCCACGGTGAGCACCTCGCGCGGGCGGTTGCTGGCCGCCCATCGACGCGCCCGGTCGGCGATTTTGTCCACCGCCTGGCGGGTGTCGGAGTGCGTCACATCCACCAGGCTGGCGCCACGCCCGCTGTAAACCAGATGGTAGAAACACACGCGCTCAATGTCCTCGCGCTCGATGAAGTCGAGAATCTGGTCGAGGTCCGCAATGTTCTGGCGTGAGAGCGTCAGTCGCAGGCCGACCTTTTGACCGACGAGCTTGCAGTTGCGAAAGGCGGCCACTGCGCGGTCAAAGGCCCCGGCGCGCCCGCGAAAGTGGTCGTGGGTTGCGCCGATGCCGTCCAGTGAGATGCCCACGTAGGCGAAGCCGAGCTCCTTGAGCCGCTGCGCTGCCGGCAGATCGATCAGCGTGCCGTTGGTGGAAAGCGTCAATCGCAGTCCCTTGCTGCGCGCGTAGGCCGCAAGGTCAAAGAAGCGCGGGTGAATCAGCGGCTCACCGCCCGAGAGCAGCACGGCCGGCACGCCAAAGCTTGCGAGGTCGTCCACCACATTGACGCACTGTTCCCAGGTTAGCTCTCCCGGATACTCGCGTGCGTCAGAATCCGAATAGCAGTGGATGCACTTGAGGTTGCAGCGCCGCGTGATGTTCCAGACCACGATGGGCTTGCGATCTGCCGCCGCGCGCGGTGCGCCGTGTCCTTGTCCATAACGCAGCGCGTCGGCCGGCTGCGTCACGCCGCAGTAAAGCTTGGTGACGTTAATCATGCGGGCAAGCTGGCCGTTGGCCGCCGCGCGGGCTGTGTGAAATTTGGCCGTTGCTCGCCCGCAGTTGCCTGCTGGCAGCTTACTTGGGCACCGCGATGAAGGTCGCCATGCCCGCGCCGGTTTCCCAGTTCCACACGCGCACTTCGCCGTTGTGGGCGCCCGTGGCGAGACGCTTGCCCGGCGCATGCGCCGCGAGGGCATAGATGCGGTCGCCATGGCCGGCCAGCGCGCGCACCAGGGTTCGGTCGTCGACCTTGTGCTGGCGGACGCGGGTGTCTGCCCCGCCGCTGAAAACCTGGTCTGCCACCAGCAGCACGCGGAACAGCTCGCCCTCCGCCCCGGCAAGTTTGCCGCCCCGTTTGGCGTCCTTGGTGGCCCAGAAATGCACGTCCTTGTCGCGACCGCAGGAATAGACCGTCCGTCCGTCCGGAGAAAAGGCGACGCCGGAGACGGGCGCCTCGTGGCCCAGGTAGCTGGCTTCGAGATCGCCCGTGGCCAGGCTGAACACGCGCGCCGTGCGGTCGCGGCTCGCGCTGGCGAGGTGCTGACCATCGGGGCTGAACGCCAGACCCAGCACCCAGTCTGCATGCTGCTGGATCAGGCGCAGTTCCCTGCCTTCCGGCATGCTGAACAGCCGGATCGCGTTGTCCGCCCCGCCGGCGGCCAGCCGTTCGCCCTTCGCGTCGAAAGCCAAGGCCATCACGGTGTCAATCGTGCTGGCGAGAACTTTGGCGACTTCGCCTTTCGTCGTGTCCACGAGGGCGACTTCCCCGTTCTGGCCGGGGTTGCCGCCGCCGACGGCGAGCCATTGCCCGGCGGGATGCCACGCGAGTGCCTGGATGCGTTGCGGCAGATTCTTCACGCGGCGCAGCAGTTGGCCGTTGGCTGCGTCCCAAATGGTGACTTCGTGGTAGCCGCTGGCTGCGAGCTGTGCCCCGTCCGGGCTGAACGCCAGCGCGGCGATGGGCACCGGTCGCGGGTAGCTGGCCGGCGGTTCGGGGTGCGGGGCGCGCGGACTCAGGGAGGCGACGTGTGCGCGCGCGTCGGGTCCGTCGAACTTTGCACCCTGCGAGATCCACTGCTCGATCAGCGCGATCTGTTCCTTGGGCAGCGGGTCATCCTTCTGCGGCATGCGGTCGTCGGCATCGCTGGCGACCAGCAGGCGGAACAGCTCGCTCTTGGCCGGCCGGCCGGGGGTGACGGCGGCGGCCTTGCTCGCGCCGGGCTTGAGCAGGGTCTCGAAGTTGTGAAGCTGGTAGTTGCCCTTCGCCTTCTCTGGTCCGTGGCAGGTCACGCATTTGCGGGCCAGAATGGGCGCGATGTCTCTGGTGAAGCTCACTCCGCCCGGCGCGGCGGCAGCCGACGAAAAGCCCGCGCCCAAGCTGCCCGCCAGCAGCAGTCCGGCGAAGGCGCGAAGTGGAAATGCGCGGTGTGTCATGTGGCTATGGACTTTGCGGGCACGCCCCTCATTCGGCAAGTGGCCCTGCCCGCCTCGGGCAGAGAGTGGGCAGCGCGCTGAGTTTTTCAGGCGACAAACCGCCCGCGTTCGCCCTACAAACTCCGCGTCGCCGGGCATTGCCCCCGTAGCTCAAATGGATAGAGCTCGCGTTTCCTAAACGTGAGATCCAGGTTCAATTCCTGGCGGGGGCACCAGCGGTCAGCGTTTCCGTTTCGCTGCATCCGTCAGTCGTTTCCACGCCGCCTTCACCACCCAGCCTTCCCTCGCCAGCGCGGCCTTCGCCGTCTCGTAGTTCGCGCCGGTCAGTTCGCGCACGATGCGCACCGCGCGGTCGCGCAGCTTCACGTTCGAGGGGTTCAAGTCCACCATCAGGTTCCCGATGACCTTGCCGGTGCGGACCATCGCCAGCGTGGTGAACATGTTGAGAACGAGTTTCGTGGCGGTGCCCGATTTGAGCCGCGTCGAGCCAGTGAGAATTTCCGGCCCAATGTCCGGGGCGATGAGGACCTGCGCCGCGCCGCGCTGCTGGGTCATCGCCGGATTGAAGCACAGCAAGGCCGTGAACGCGCCGCGTTTCCGCGCCTCGGCCAGCGCGCCGTGAACGAACGGCGTCCGCCCGCTCGCCGCGATGCCCACCACCACGTCGCCCTTGCCGATGCCGCGGAATTCCGCCGCCCGCGCGCCCGCCTCGCGGTCGTCCTCCGCGCCCTCGACCGCCTGCCAGATCGCGCGTTGGCCGCCGGCGATGATGCCCTGCACCAGCTCCGGGTCCGTGCGGAAGGTCGGCGGGCACTCGCTTGCATCGAGGATGCCCAGCCGCCCGCTCGTGCCCGCGCCGACGTAAAAGAGCCGCCCGCCGCGCTTGAACGCGGAAACGATTTTGCCGATGACCCGCTCAATCTTCGCCGCCTCGCGCCGGATGGCCGCCGGCAACTGTTCGTCCTCTGACAGCATCAGCTCAATGGCCTCCGCCACGGGCAGCTTGTCCAAATTCATCGAGCGCGGATGGCGCTGTTCCGTGGGTGACAAGGATTGTGCATTGCGGATTGCGGATTGCGGATTGGCAGCTGATGCCACAGGCGCACCCGGCTGGCTTTCTACTTGGGACTTTGAACTTGGGACCTCCCGCGCCAGCGCTACCGCACCCCACGCGCTTTCGCGTCCGAGCGGCGTGATTTCACACCCGGGCCACCGCTGCGCCAGTTCCTTGCCCACGCGTTGCGCGAACCTCGGCTGCTTGAGCAACACGCTTCCCGCCAGCACGAACTGCACCGGCTCGCCCGCCTTCGCCAACTTCTTCGCACACGCCACGGCGTCCTTCGCCAGGCTCGCCGCTGCGCCTTCCAGAATGTCCTGCGCGATGGCATCCCGCTCCGCCGCGGCTGCGAAGACCTCCTTTGCCAACGCCGCGATGTCCGCCTTGCCCGCCGCCTGTGCCCATGGGATGAGCTCGTTCGGCTCGTTGAGCTGCTGCACGCGCAGGATGCGTTGCCCGAGTCGCGACCACTCCCCATCGCGGTCCAGGTAAAACACACACGCCTTTAACGCGCGCAGGCCGATTTCGTAGCCGCTGCCCTTGTCGCCGAGAATGTGCCCCCAGCCTCCGAAGCGGGCGGTGCGTCCATCGGCGCGGCGGCCGTAGAAGCACGAGCCGGTGCCGCTGAGAACCAGGACTTGAGTGACAGCGGCTGTAGCGGCGCTCTGTGAGCGCCGACGGCGGTCGCAGACCGCCGCTACAGGTTCCGCCGCCAACGCCGTTTCCAAGTCATGCGTCGCATGGCATGGCGCGCCCGGCCAGACCTGCGCCGCCGCCGCGCGGATGCGTCGCCACTCCGGTTCACCGCGCGCGCCTGCAAGGCCGATGGCCACGGCGGCGGGCTGGGGAAATTCTTGGAACGCCGCCTTCACTTCGCGCAACCGGCGGAGGAACTGCGCTTCCGTCAGCAGCTTGAAATTCGCCGGGCCGGACTCGAAGCGCTTGAGCAAGCGCCCGTCCGCATCCGCCAGCAACGCCACCGTGCGCGTGCCCCCGCCCTCGATGCCGAGGAAGGTGGGGGAGGGGAGTTCGTTTGTTCGCACGCGCGGAGTATGGCGGGCGGGGAGAAGTGGAGAAAGTGATTAGTAATTAGTCGGCCATCGCGCGGAACGCGCGTCGTAGCCCGAGGCGCCAACTAATTACTAATCACTCTCCCCAACGCAGACTTGGTTTCCCCACCGGCCCGCGCTACCACTCCCGCATGACCGAGACGGAGCAACAAATCCTCGCCGCCCTGCGCGACCTCGAAGCCACCGCCGCCCGCTGCCGCACCGAGACCCCGCCGCCCTCGCTGACGCCCATCTTCACGCGGTTAGGTGAACTCGCCGCGCAGCTCCCGCCCGGCGGCAGCCACGACCTCCGCCACTACCTCCAGCGCCGGAGCTACGAAAAAGCCCGCCTCTGGCTCGAAGGCGTGGACCCGGAGAAGGGGACGTGCCGGAAGTAAACTGAACCATGAGTTCGGGACTCAGCAACGCACCGGCGGGCCGTGCCAACAAACTCCCTTGGTTGGCGCTCGCGTGCATTGCTCTGGCACTTGCCGTCGTCTGGGACCAGTTTATTGCCAGCAGCCTTCTCCTTTATCCGAAATTTGGAGCGCCGAACGGCATTGTTCTCGCCCACAACTGCCGCAAGTTCCCATATGCGTTCGCTGCGCTCTTTCTGATTCTGGGGATGAGCGGACGCTGGTCGGCTCGGTTCACGGGGCGGTGGCCGCTGCTGGTGGGCGCACTTGGACTCACAGGCATCCACTTCGGGCTCTGCTACTTCGTGCTGGTGGTCACGATGGGCGGGTTTGGCGGCGGCCCCCTCCGCCGACTCCCGACTGACCTGCACGCGGTCATTGAGCAGCACGAGCAGATGGAACTCCTTTCAATCTGGCCGTCATCTGTCGGATTTGAACGGCCAACTTTGATCACGGCAGGTGAGTTCCGACGTTATCCAGTGCTAGGACGCGCCGAAATTTCCGACGCCTCGACTAGGAATGAACTCGCGCATCGGCTGCTGCAAAGCATCGAGGAGTCGAGTGGCGCTCAATATCTGTGTTTTCATCCCCGGCACGGACTACGCGTCCGAAAGGGGGATGTAGAGCTGGATTTGGTGCTTTGCTTTGAGTGCAGTGCGGCGCGAATTCACCGTGGCGAGGCGCTGTGGACAGTGGCACTTTCGCGAGGCACGCAGCCGGATTTTGACCGTGCATTGAAGCGCTTCAATATTCCCCTCGCTCCAACAAAGGAGGAGTTGATGACCGAGCCGAACAAAGCCGCGAAATGAGCTTCGCCCAGGTCATCGGCTTGGTATTCAGTCGGCACCTCGGCTGTCGTCTGCGGCTGGAGTGGCGGAGCCAACCTGTAACCCGAAACCTGAAACCTTGAACCTCCTCTCCGACACCATCGCCGCCATTGCCACGCCGCTCGGGGAAGGCGGCTTGGCCGTGCTGCGTGTGTCGGGACCGGAGGCGTTCGCGGTGGCGGACAAGGTGTTTGTCCCCGTCGGCAAGTCGTCACAGAAGCCCAGCGCCGCCGCGTCGCACACGATTCACTACGGGCGCGTCGAGCGGGACGGGCGGTTCGTGGACGAGGTGCTCGTGGCCGTGCTGCGTGCGCCGCGCACGTTCACGCGCGAGGACACCGTGGAGTTTTCCTGCCACGGCGGTCTGCTGCCCGCCAAGCTCGTGCTCGACGCCCTCCTCGCCGCCGGTGCGCGGCTGGCCGCGCCGGGCGAGTTCACGCAGCGCGCCTTCCTCAACGGCCGCCTCGACCTCGCGCAGGCCGAGGCCGTCGCCGATCTCATCCACGCGCGCACCGAGCTGGCGCTCACGGCGGCGGGCGAGCGGCTCGCTGGCAAGCTTTCGCAGCGCATCAACCAGCTCCGCGACGACCTCATGAAGACGCTCGCCCACATTGAGGCGCACATTGACTTCCCGGACGAGGACATCGCGCCAAACACGCGCGGGCAGCTCCTCGCGCGGTTGGAGCGCGGCGTGGCCTTCATGGACGAGCTGCTGCGCACGGCGGACGAGGGGCAAATCCTCCGGCGCGGCATCCGCGCCGCCATCATCGGCCGGCCCAACGCGGGCAAGTCCTCGCTCCTCAACCAGCTCCTCGGCCACGACCGCGCCATCGTCTCGCCCATCGCCGGCACCACGCGCGACACCATCGAGGAGACGGCGAACATCCGCGGCCTGCCCGTCGTTTTCGTGGACACCGCCGGCCTGCGCGAAGCCGGTGATGAGATTGAGCAGGAAGGCATCCGCCGCACCCGCGCGATGGTGGCCAAGGCGGAGCTTGTCCTGCATGTGCTGGACGCGAGCGAGCCGCTCTCAGTGGAGGATGAACAGTTCCTAGCCGAGTTCGCGGAGAAGAAGCGCCTCGTGGTGCTGAACAAGACGGACTTGATGCGGCAAGTTGAAGGCGAGCGCCATGGGGATTCGCACGCTTTCTCCCTCACCCCGGCCCTCTCCCTCCGGGAGAGGGAGAAAGTCAGCCAGTCTCTCGACCATTCGAGTGCGTCCGCTTACAGCCCGGAGCGGGCGGTGTCGCTCCCTCTCCCAGCGGGAGAGGGTCGGGGTGAGGGAGAACGGCCCGCCCGCCCGAACCTCGTAGTCGAATCAGCCGGCATCGTGCTGGACGCGAAAGACGGCGATTGCAAATCGCCGGCACGGGCCATCGCGGTCTCCTGCCTCACGGGCACCGGCCTCGAAGCGCTCAAGGACGCCATCAAGCAGACCATCTGGGCCGGCGACATTAAGGCCGAGATGCTCCAAGTGATGATTAACTCCCGACACCAGGACGCCTTGCAGCGCGCCCGTGCCGCAACCCTCCGCACCGCCGAAGCCTTGCGCGCCGAGGCCACGCTTGAACTCGTGGCGATGGACCTGCGCATCGCGGTCAATGCCGTCGGCGAAATCGTCGGCAAGACGACGACGGAAGATCTGCTCGACTCGATTTTCAGCCAGTTCTGCATTGGCAAGTAGGCACAATGCGGCTTGATGCGACGCTGCCGGCCAGCGTCCAATGCGGCCATGAAATCCGCCATTTTCGCGCTCCGCCGCCTGTTCATCGCGCTTCTCCTCGTCGCTACCTTTGCTGCTTCCGCCCGCGATATTCGTGAGTTTGGCGCGAAGGGCGACGGCACGGCCGACGACACGGCGGCCATCCAGCGCGCGGTCAGCGCCGGCGGGGCGGTGCATTTCAGCAAGGGCACTTACCGGCTCACGAAGACAGTGCTCGTGGAACTGGACAAGACCGGCTTCGTCTCGCTCATCGGCGATGGCACGGCGCGGGTGCTGATGGCCGGCACGGGGCCGGCCTTCAAGTTCCTCGGCACGCACGGCGGCACGGCGGACCCGGAGCAGTTCAAGCCCAACGTCTGGGAGCGCCAGCGCATGCCGGTGGTGGACCAACTCGCCATCGAAGGCGCGCACGCGGAGGCGAACGGCATCGAGGCCGAGGGCACGATGCAAATCACCATCACGCGCTCGCACTTCCGCTCGCTGCGCCACGGCATCCATCTCGCGGTGCGGAACCGCAACGTGCTCATCAGCGACTGCCACATCTACCACTGCACGGGCATCGGCGTGTTCTACGACAACGTCAATCTCCACCAGTCCAACATCACGGGCAGCCACATCAGCTACTGCGCGGGCGGCGGCATCGTCGGGCGTGGCGGCAACGTGCGTAACATCCACATCGCCAACTGCGACATCGAAAGCAACATGACGAAGGACGCGCCGCCCACTGCGAACATCCTGCTCGACTCTGCCGGTGGCTCCATCGGCGAGGTCGCCATCACCGGCTGCACCATCCAGCACAACAGCGTCGGCCCGGACTCGGCGAACATCCGCATCCTCGGCGAGGGCGACGACGCAGGACTGGCGCGGCGCGTCGGCTCGGCGAAGACACAGGAAGGCCACGTCACCATCACCGGCAACGTCCTGAGCGATGTGCAGGTGAACGTCCACTTGAAGAATGCGCGCGGCGTGACGCTCACGGGCAACACGTTTTGGATGGGCTACCAGCACGACCTGCTCGTGGAGGATTCGAGCAACATTGTCATCGGCCCGAACGTGTTCGACCGCAACCCGCGCTACAACTACGGCACCAGCACGAACGTGAACGGCGGCCTCGTCTTCCGCAGCTCGCGCGATTGCACGCTCACCGGCCTTCACGTCAACGGCGTCTGGCGCAAGCCCGCCGCGCTGCTGCTGGAGAAGTGCGACCGCTTCCATCTCGCCAACGCGACCATCCTCGACTCCGACGGCGTCGGCCTGCTGCTGCGCGACACGACGAACACGCGCGTGTCCGGTTGCCTGATCCGCGACGACCGCGCGGAGCGGAAGGCGACGCGCTCGCTGCAAGTCATCGGCGGGAAGGGCAACTGGGTGCTGCAAAACTTGTTGGTGAACGGGCAAGAGGTCGCACCGGGCACGGCGAAGTTGGAAGGCAATTTCGAGGCGCGCTGAAACCCGGGTGATGGCCGGACAACTAATCTGCCGCAGGATGAAGCGGCCTTCGCAGGCGGCCGTCAGAGAGCCGTCGTCAAGCTCGTGAGAACACTGCCGCTATTGCTGTCTGTCTTTGCCTTGCTGGCCGCTGGGTCTGTTCCCGCCGCGCCGGCCAAAGTCGCGGCCCCGCGTGCGTTCAACTTCGAGAACGACATCAGCCCGCTGCTCACGCGCCACGGCTGCAACGGGTCGCAGTGCCACGGCAAGGCCGAGGGCCAGAACGGCTTGAAATTGTCCGTTTTCGGCTACGACGCGCTGGCGGACTGGCGGGCGTTTGTCACGGAGAGCAAGGGGCGCCGCGCCAACTCCGCCGCGCCGGAACAGAGCCTCCTGCTCGCCAAGGCCAGCGGCGCGCTGCCGCATCAGGGCGGGGCGCGCATTCCCGCGGGCTCGCCGGATTACGAGACCATCCGCGCGTGGCTGGCAGCGGGTGCGCCCTTTGGCTCGACCAACGATGCGCGGGTGGTGAAGGTGGAATTGGAGCCACGGGAGAAAATCCTCGTGCCGGGTGCGAAGCTCCAGCTTCGGGTCAACGCAACCTACTCCGACGGGCGCAAGGCGGACGTGACGCGGTTCTGCGTCTTCCAGTCGAACAACGACGCGCTCGCGCGGGTGGACGAGCACGGCGCGGTGGTCATCGGGTCGCTGCCGGGACAGACGAGCATCATGGCGCGCTACTTGGGCGAGGTGACATCGTTCATGGCCATCGTGCCGCGCCCGGGCAAACCCGTGGGCGACGCAGGCTTCGCGGAGTTCAATTTCATTGACCGGCATGTCAACGCGCACCTGAAGAAGCTGAATTTACGGCCCAGCGATGTGTGCGATGATGCGACCTTTCTGCGCCGCGCGCACCTCGACATCATCGGCACGCTCCCCACGGCGGACGAGGCGCGGCGCTTTCTCGATGACCAGTCCGCCGACAAGCGCGCGAAGCTCGTGGGCGCGCTGCTGGAACGGCCGGAGTTCGCGGACTTCTGGGCGTTGAAGTGGGCCGACCTGCTGCGCGTAGATCGGCAGAAGCTCGGCCCGCGCGACGCCTACGTTTATTACCGGTGGATTCGCGGGCAGTTTGCCGCAAACCGGCCGCTCGACCAGTTCGCGCGTGCGCTGCTCACCGCCGAAGGGCCCCTCGACGAGGCACCGGCCGGCCATTTCTACAAGGTCGTGAGCAAGCCCGGCGAGATGGCTAACGCGGTGTCGCAGGTATTTCTCGGCGTGCGCATCGCGTGCGCGGAGTGCCACCACCACCCGTTCGACCGCTGGAGCCAGACGGATTACTACGGCATGTCCGGCTTTTTCTCGCAGGTGAGCGTCCGCAAGGGCGTGCTGGGCGAGACGCTGCTGGCGGAGGGCAATCCCGGCGTGAAACACCCGCGCACCGGCGAGGCGGTGCAACCTTACGCGTTGGGCACGGAAATGCCCGCCGCCGCGCCCGCTGGCGACCGCCGCCGCGTGCTGGCGGAGTGGTTCACGGCGGCGGAAAATCCCTTCTTCGCGCGAAACCTGGCGAACCGGCTCGTGGCGCACTTCCTCGGGCGCGGCATCGTGGAGCCGGTGGACGACGTGCGCGCGACGAACCCGCCGGGCAATCCCGCGCTGCTCGACGCGGTGGCCCGGTCACTCGCGGACGCGCGCTTCGACCTCAAGCAGTTCATCCGCACGCTCACGGCCTCGCGCACGTATCAGCTTTCCGCCACGCCGAACGAGACCAACGCGCAGGACGAGCAGAACTACTCGCGCGCGCTGTTCAAGCGGCTGCCCGCTGAGGTGCTGCTGGACGCGGTGTGTGACGTGACGGGCGTGCCGGAGAAATTCGACGGCGTGCCGGCGGGCGCGCGGGCGGTCCAGCTCTGGGACAGCCAGGCGCAGCACTATTTCCTCAAGCTCTTCGGCCGCCCCGTGCGCGTGACCGCGTGCGAATGCGAGCGGAACACGGAAGCCAGCATTGCGCAGGTGCTGCACCTGCTCAACTCGCCCGGCTTGCACGCAAAACTGGTCCACGCCGACGGCCGGATCGCGCGCCTGGTGGCCACCCAGCCCGACAACGCCCGGCTTGCCGAGGAGCTTTACCTCGTCTTTTTCAGCCGCCGCCCCAGCGACGCGGAGCGCGCGCTGGCGGTGAAGCATTTCGTCGCGAGTCATGATCGTCAGCAGGCCGTGGAGGACTTCGCGTGGAGCCTGTTGAACACGGTAGAGTTTGTCTTCAACCACTGATTGGGCCACCCTCCGGATAACGCACACGTATGAGCTTGCCAGCAACTGTTCTTGGGCGTGCGGCCCGCGGCACTGGTCGGGCCAGCGATGGGGTTCGTCCAAACGGCACGAATAGGGCACGAGGGCAAAATCCGTTGTTCCACGCCGGCCGGCCGCGCTATCCTCGCCCGCTTTTGTGACTCAACGCATAGCCCCTATTCTGGTGTTGGCCGCCCTGCTGCTCGCGGGCTGCAATCCTCCTGAAGCCCCCAAGGGCGGCAAAAAGGATGGCAAAGGCGCCCCTGTGCTGCCCTCCCGGCCGGTGACCACCGCGCCGGTCGAGTTGCGCCCGATGGAGCGGGCCTTGTCCGTCATCGGGTCCCTGGCGGCGATTGACCACGCCACGCTCAGCGTGAAGGTTTCGGGGCGGCTGCAGTCCCTCTCCGTGGACCTCGGCACGCGCGTGCGCAAGGGTGAGCTGGTCGCGCAGATTGAGCCGGTGGATTACGAGTTGAGGCTCAAGACCGCCGAGGCGCTGCTCGCGCAGGCCCGCGCACGGCTTGGGCTGCCGCTGGTTGGCTCGGATGATGCAGTCAAGGCGGAGGAGACCAGCACCGTGCGGCAGGCCAAGGCGGCGGTGCTGGAATCCCAAAAACAGCGCGATCGCGTCCGCGAGCTGGCCAGGCGCGGAATTTCCCCGCAGTCGGAACTCGAAGTCGCCGAGGCCAACTATGACATCGCCTTCAACCGGCATCTGGAGGCGCTTGAGGACATTCGGCAGCGGCAGGCCTTGCTGCAGCAGCGTCGGGTGGAGGTGGAGATCGCCCGGCAGCAACTGGCTGACACGCGCATCATCGCGCCATTTGACGGGATTGTGCAGGAGCGCCGGGCCAGTTCCGGTGAGTTTCTCAACCTAGCCGCCCCGGTGGTGACGCTGGTAAAGGTGGATCCGTTGCGCCTGCGCGTGGAGGTGCCCGAGCGCAGCGCACCGGGCGTCCGCGCCGGCCAGGCGGTGCGCCTCGCGGTGGAGGGCGACACCAACCGGCATTCTGGAGTCATCGCCCGCATCAGCCCGGCCATTGCGGAATTGAGCCGGATGCTGGTCGTGGAGGCGGACATCGCCAACCCGGCCGGAGCCTTACGGCCCGGCACCTTTGCCCGGGCCGACATTGTGCTGGCTGAGGCGGATCCTGCCGTCGCTGTCCCCCAGGAGGCCCTGCTCACCTTCGCCGGCATTGAAAAGCTCTTCCTGGTTAAGGATGGCAAGGCGTTGGAAAAAAACATCGCGGTGGGTCGGCGTGCGGGCAACTTCATCGAGATCCTCGGCGGCCTCAAACCCGGCGACCAGGTGGTGCTCAATCCTGGCAGCCTGCAAAATGGCCAGCCCGTCACGCTTGATGCACCTGCCAAGGCTCCTTCACCGGCGGGCTCCAAGAAAGGGAAGGACGCGCCGGAGCCAGGCAAACAGAAATCGTCCGCGGTCAGCAGTTCGACGGGTGCCCAATGATTCGGTCTGGCTGCCATGCAGAAGCTCGCTGAAATCTCCATCCGCCGCCCGGTTTTCGGCACGATGATCGTGCTGGCGCTGGTGGTGGTCGGGGTTGCCGGCTACCTCAAGCTGGGGGTGGATCGCTCGCCGCCGGTGGACATCCCGCAGATTTATGTCGGCACCCGCCTGCCCGGCGCTTCGCCGGTCGAGGTTGAGTCGTTGATTTCCCAGCCCATCGAGGAACAGGTCAACACCGTCGAGGGCATCACCGAGCTGCGCTCCATCTCCGGCGTCGGCAGCTCCTTCGTCATCGTCCAGTTCGATCTCAGCCGCAAGGTTAACGAGGCGCTCGAAGATGTGCGCAATCGCGTCTCCATCATGGGCAACGAGCTGCCCCGCGACGCCGATCCTCCCCAGGTCACGAAGTTCGACACCGAGCGCAACGGCGTCATCACCGTCTCGCTCTCCGGCGACCGGTCCCAGCGCGAACTGACCGAGCTGGCCGACAAGATCGTAAAGGTGCAGCTCGAACGTGCCCTGGGCGTGGGCGAGGTCGAGATCAACGGTGGCCTCCAGCGTGCCATCAGCATCTGGGTGGATCCCGACCGGCTTGCGGCTTACCGGATTCCGGTAACCGCCGTGCGCGAGGCCGTGGCACGTCAAAACGCGAACATCCCCGGCGGCAACGTCATCTCCAACGTGCGCGAGCACACGCTGCGCACCGTTGGCCGGCTCACGGAAGCCCGCGACTTCAACGAGTTGGTGGTCACCACGGTCAACGGCTCGCCCGTGCGCATCCGCGACATCGGCTGGGCGGAGGATGGCACCAAGGAACGCCGCACCGTCTCGCGGCTGAACGGCCGTCCGTCCGTCACGCTGGTGGTGAAGCGCCAGGCCGATGCCAACACGGTCGAGGTGATCGAGGCGGTCAAGAAGAAGCTGCCGCTCATCCAGGCCCAGCTTCCCGCCGATGTGCAGTTCGAGGTGATTGAGGACCAGTCGCGCTACATTTACGAGGCGCTGCACGAGATCAATGTCCACCTCGTTCTGGGCAGCATCCTTGCCAGCCTGGTCGTGTTCGCGTTCATGCGAAGCTGGCGCTCCACCTTCATCGCGGCGGTGGCCATTCCCTGTTCGGTCGTCTCGACTTTCGGCGTGATGTGGGCGCTGAACTTCACGCTCAACAGCGTTACCATGCTCGCGCTGGTCCTGATGGTGGGCATTGTGATTGATGACGCCATCGTCGTCCTGGAGAACATCTTCCGCTTTGTTGAGGAGAAGAAGATGCACCCCTTCGACGCCGCGCGGGAGGCGACCAAGGAGATCGGCACGGCGGTTTTGGCGACCACGCTCAGCCTGGTCGTCATCTTCGTGCCGGTGTCCTTCATGTCCAGCATCGCGGGCCGGTTCCTGTTTCAGTTCGGCATCACCTCTGGCGTGGCCGTGATGGTGAGCCTGCTCGTGTCCTTCACGCTCACGCCGCTGATGAGCGCGCGGCTCTTCAGTCTCGGCGAGGTGAGCAAGGCCGCGCACGGTGGCGCGAAGTCGCGCGGCGGTCTCTACGGCTGGATGGAGGGCATCTACCTGGCGGTGCTCGGTTTCTGCATGCGGCACCGGCTGCCAGTGCTCGTGCTGGCCTTAGCGGTCATGGCATCCTCAGTCCCGCTCTACAAGGCCCTGCGGCAGGAATTCACCCCCGGCAACACGGACGAGGGCGAGTTCGAGATTGGGCTCACCGCCAAGGAAGGCACCAGCCTCACGCAGATGGATGAGGTCGCGCTGATGGCCGAGCGCGAGCTGCTCGCCATGCCGCAGATCCGGCTCGTGCAGGGTGGCATCGGCTCCAGCCGCATCGGTGGGGCGAATACCGCGCGCTTCTACGTCCGGCTGGCCCCGCACAGCGAACGAGTCTTCATGTGGTCGCGGTTGCTATCCGCGCGGCCGCTGGATGCCTTCAAGGGCAACTATACGCAGCTCGAGGTCTTGCAGGAGGTCCGCGGCCGGCTGCGCAAAATCCCCGGGGTGCGCGTCTCGGCCCGGCCTTCCTCCGGCTCGATCAACCTCGGCGGTCCCAACTACGAGATTGATTTTTCCATCCTCGGCCCCGACTTGGAATCGCTCTCCAAGTATGCCGAGGAACTCCGCTCCCGTTCTGCCGAACTGGGCCTGGCTGATGCCGACACCACGCTCAAGCTCGACAAACCCGAGTTCCGCGTCCACGTCAACCGCGAGCGGGCCGCCGCGCTGGGCGTGTCGGTCGAGGACATTGCCACCGCCCTGCGCATTATGGTCGGCGGTGATGAACGGGTTTCCCGGTTCCGCGACGCGAGCGTGGGGGACGACTACGATGTGCAGCTCCGCCTGGCCGAGGGCAAGCGCAACGACCGTGAGACCATCGCCCGCCTCTATGTCCCGCGCCAGGGCGGCGGCCTCGTGCGGCTCGACAACGTGGTGGACATCGTCGAGGGCCAGACCGCGTCGCGCATCGACCGGCTAGACCGTCAGCGCCAGGTCAGCATTCGCGGCAGCATCGCGCCCGGTTATGCGCTCAAGGACCGGCTGGAGGCGTTGCAAAAGGCCTTCGAGGAAATGAACCTGCCCGCGACCTACACCACCAAGATTTCCGGCCGGGGGCGCGAACTGGAACGCACTTTTTCCGAGTTCCTGTGGGCGTTCCTGCTCTCGGTCATCTTCATGTATATGATTCTGGCTTCGCAATATGAAAGCCTCGTCCACCCGTTCACCATCCTCCTTTCCCTGCCCCTCTCGCTGCCTTTTGCCCTCTTCGCCCTGTGGGTTACGAACAACACTTTGAATCTCTATTCTGCCCTGGGGCTGCTGGTGTTGTTTGGCGTCGTGAAAAAGAACGCCATCCTTCAGATCGACCACATGAACACCCTGCGGGCGCACGGCCTTGACCGGCTGCAGGCCATCATGGATGGCAACCGCGACCGCCTCCGCCCCATCCTGATGACCACCCTTACGCTCGTTGCGGGCATGATCCCGCTGGCCTTGGGCACCGGTCCCGGGGCGGAAGAGCGGCGGGCGGTGGCGGTGGTGGTCATTGGCGGCCAGACGCTATGTCTGCTGCTCACGCTGCTGGTCACGCCGGTGGTTTACTCCTACCTCGACGACTTCGCGGAACTTTTCCGCCGCAAGCCGGTGCCCGTCGCTCCAAATCCCGAGCCGGTCCCGGTAAAGTAAGCGGTGCGCCGGCCGGCTGCCTGGCCTGCCGCTATTGGGGCCGTTTCACCCAGTCGAAGAAGCCAAGCTTTTCCAACTCGGCCCGCAAAGTGGCTTGTTGCTCCGCACTCAAGCTCCCGTTGGGCAACCTCGCGGGGCCGACATCCACGCCGAGCATTTTCATCGTCGCCTTGGCTGCGCCCATGTAGCCGCGCGCCGCGAGCACGGCGATGGTTTGCACGGAGCGGAATTGCTCCTCGCGCGCCGTCTTCAGGTCGCCAGCGGCGAAGGCCCTCATCAAGCGCAGGTAAATCGGCGCGGCGAAGTTGAACGAGCTGCCCACCGCGCCGGTCGCGCCGAGCGCAAGCGCCGAGAGCATGATCTCATCGAAGCCATACGGCATGTCGAACGCGCCGCCCCGGAACGCGCGGCAGAGCTGGTATTCCATCAGGTTGTTGCTGGTGAACTTGATGCCCGCGAGGTTCGGGATGCGGTCGGCGGCCTGCGCGAGGAACTCCGACGGTGCGAGGTTGATGCCCGTGAGCAGCGGAATCTCGTAGTAGTAGAACGGCAGCTCCGGCGCGGCGGCCGCGATGTCCGCCACGCAGTCCACGAGCCGCGCGACGTTGCCGGGCTTGAAGTAGCTCGGAGCCAGCGCGGAGATGGCGACCGCGCCGAGTTGCTGGGCCTGTGCCGCGAGATCCCGAGCGTCGCCGAGACAATTTGCGCCGACGTGGACGATGACTTTCAGCTTCGCGCCGCGCGTGACTTCCATCCAACGCACGGCCAACGCACGGCGCTCCGCCAGCGCGAGCGAACTGCTCTCGCCAGTCGTGCCGCCGATGAAGGCGTAGCTGACGCCGTTGGCCGCAAGGTGTGCCGCTTGGGCTTCGACGGCGTTGAGATTGAGCGAGCCGTCCGCGTGGAACGGCGTGTGCGTGGCGGCGACGAGGCCGGTGAGGGAGAGGTGTTTCATATTTGGATTAGCCACAAAGAGGCGCAAAGAAGCGCTAAAAGTTTGCGGAGATTCGATGCGGATGAGCGGAGAGGGGCTCGCAAGCTTGTCGCGGCTCGTCTCCCTCACCCCAGCCCTCTCCCGCTGGGAAAGGGGGAAAGTCAGTCAGCGCTCGAAGTGCTGCGGTGCCCCTGTTGGCAGAAAGCGGGCGGCGTCTCTCCCTCTCCCAGCGGGAGAGGGCTGGGGTGAGGGAGAATGGCTCGAAGAACCAAGCCCGTCGTTGCAACACAGTTGCGTCCGCCCAAAGGCATTCTCCCTTTTGCGCCGCTTGTGCCTCTTTGTGGCAAAGATTCATGCGGCGGCGATTTCAGCCTGTTCCAGCCGTTGCCAGCAATACCAGAGCATCCGCGGCAGGTGGAACGGGCCTTTGTAAATCGTCCCCTTCGCGCGCGAGGAGACGCGGCCGTCGCGGTGCAGGTAGCCGAACCACTCGCCGTGCTCGCGGTCGGGCAAGTGTTGAAAACTCCAGTTGTGAACTTGCTGGTGCATCGTGGCGAAGCGCGCCTCGCCCGTGAGCTGCCACGCCAGCAGCGTCGCGATGACGGCCTCGTTGTGCGGCCACCAGAACTTCATGTCGTGCCAGTATTCCTGCACGGGCTTGCCGAGCAGGTCCGTGAAGTAGAGCAGGCCGCCGTGCTCCGTGTCCCAGCCGCGCGCCCACATCCAGTCGAGGATGGTCGTGCCGAGCTGGATGAGCCGGCGATCGTTGCGGAGCGCGCCCTCGTGCATCACGAACCACGCGCATTCAATCGCGTGGCCAGGGTTCAGCGTGCGGCCTTCGTGGTGGTCAATCACGCTGCCGTCCGGCGCGACGCACTCCAGCAGCGCGCGGTGCTCGGGCTTGAGGAAATCGCGCTCAATCTCGGCGATGCTGCGGTCGATCCACTCCGTGCAGGTGCGGCCACTCACGGTCACGTCGCCCAGGTTCGCGCGCAACTCCTGCGCCGTGGCGATGCCAATCATGTGCGGGCCGATGCCCTTCATCGGACGTGTCGCCTCAAACTTCGGCGGCATCACGCCGGGCGTGAAGCTGTGGTGCAGGTAGGTGGCGAAGAACTTCACCGCGTCCTCAGCGGCACGGGCATCGCCGGTAGTTTTCGCATAAGCGGCGTTCGCAATCGCGGCGAAGGACTCGCTGTAAACGTAGCGCCGCATCCGTAACGGCGCGCCCTCGCGCGTCACGGTGAAGTAGAGCTTGCCGTCCGGTGCCGCGCAGTGCGCGCGGAGGAACTCGATGCAGGAGCGCGAAGCGGTCAGGAAGTCGGCTCGTGCCGGCGGCTTCCAGCTGCCGTCGAAGGCGTGGATGGCCGGGACAGTGCTCGACTTGCTGGACGCTTCGGACGGCGGCTGGAAGCCGCCGGCACGGGCGAGCGTCGCGAACATCCACGCGGCGCGGCCTTGGAACCACACGCTTTTGTCCGTGTCGATCACGCTGCCGTCGCGGTCGAGGCAGGTGAGGATGCCGCCGTGCTCGCGGTCGAGCCCGTGCCGCAGCCAGAACGGCATCACGTCGTTGAGCAAGGTGTCGCGATAGAACGCGGCGAGACCAGCGCGAGCGGCGGAGTCCGTCAGGTTGCCATTCATTGGGGGGCGATCAGTTCGACGAGCTTCGGCTCCAATGCATCGGCGAGAAGCGAATAGCCTTTCGCGCTCAGGTGCAGCAAGTCGGGCGCGAGGTCTTTCGAGAACGTGCCGTCGGCGGCGAGGAGCTTGGCGTTCACGTTGAGGTGATGAACACGCTTGCCATCCGCGAGCGCGGGGAGCAAGGCGTTCACGGCTTCGCACTTGCGACGCCATGGGTCGGCGGCGTCGGGACCGCGCGGGAGGATGCCAAGCACGAGGACTTTCGCGCGTGGGGCTTTCTCGGTGAGCGCATCGAGAATAGCGCGGATGCCGGCGGCGATTTGCTCGGGCGTGAAGTCGCCGTGGCGCGCGTTGTTAGTGCCGATGAGCAGGACGATGGCTTTGGGCGACGCGCCGTCGAACTCGCCGTTCTTCACGCGCCAGAGGACGTGTTGCGTGGAGTCGCCGCCGAAGCCGTAATTCGCGGCCTTGCGCGGGGCGAAGTGTTTTTCCCACGCGGCCTTGCCCGCGGTTTCCCAGCCCTGCGTGATGCTGTCGCCGAGGAAGATGATTTCCGCGCCGCCGGCTTTGGTCTCAGCGACCTTCGCAGCGTGGCGCGCGGGCCACCAAGCCCACTTGCCGGTCGTCTCGGTGCGCGCCTCGGGCACGGTGGGCACGCTCGCGCCTTCCTGCACCCAATCGAGCGGGAAGCGCGCGAAGACGAGGCCCGCCTCGGTGCCGCTCTCGTAGAGCACGCCGATGCGGCCGTCGCGCAGGACGGTGAGGCAGGAATACATCGCGCCCGCGGGGTCGAGCAGGCGGCCAACGCTCCAGGTTTTGCCGGCGTCGGTGCTGGAGCGGATGGTGAGCGCGACGCGGCGTGAAGTGCTGTTGGGGCTGGAGTAAATCAGCTCGCCGTGCGGGTGGCGGATGAGACTGGCCATGCAGGTCGGGTCGGGGACGGTGTGCCACGGGGCGGACCACTTGCCTTGCAGCACGTCGCCTTGCCAATCCCAGCGCGCCCACGCACGCACACCGGCACGGGACTCGTTGCGCATCGTGAGCAGCAGCGCACCGTCGGCGAGTTCGGCGATGGCGCTTTCGCTCGTCGGCGGTGTGCCGGGGATGGCGGCGGGGGAAATCTTCCAAGTCGCGCCGCCGTCGCGGCTGGCGATGAAGCATGAGTGCGGCACGTTGTCCGCGCCCTTGAACTGTGCGGCGAAAACGAGCGTGCCGTCGCGGAGCTGAATGCCGTTGCCGGGGCCGTTGAAGCAGAGCCGCCACGCGGGGGCCTTCACCTGCGCAGTGATGTTGATGGGCGCGGACCAAGTCACGCCGTCGTCGGTGCTTTTGGTGAGCACGAACTGGCCGGTCTCCTCGGGCGTCATGCCGGGGCCGGAGCCGTTCCACGCGCGCGGGCCTTTGGACCAGAGGGCGGCTACGAAGATGGTGCCGTCGCGGGTCACGAGGATGGCGGGGTCGCCGACGCCGTTACCCTGCGAGCCGGGGACCGACGCGTCGAAGTCCAGAATGCGGCGCACGGGGCTCCACGTCGCGCCGTCGTCGGTGGAGCGCATCGCGCCCACGTCAATGTCCGCCGGGAGGTCGCCGCCGTGCTTGTGGCGCTGGTCGAAGACGGCGATGAGCGTGCCCTTCGGCGTGGTCGCGAGGCCGGGGATGCGATACGTGTGGACGCCGTCGGCTCCGTGTCGGCGCACGGTGGTGCGGAACACGCGCGGGTCGCTGGGCAAGCTGGCGGACTGCGGCTGTTGCGCGGCGGGGAGGTCGGCGGGCGCGCCCCACTTCGCGGCGAGGTAAGTGGAAGCGGCCTTCAACTCCACTTCACCCAACGCGCGCGGATAGATGAGCACTTCCGCGATGTCGCAGGCCAAGCCCTCCTGCGTCGCGACGTTCGCGCCGAGGATGAGTCCGCCGAGCGGGTTGCCATTCGTGCCGAAGACGAACGTGTGCGTCTGCCAACCGCCGTCGGTCGCAGGTGAGGAAGATTTCGCGGCGGATTGCCAAGCCTTGCCGTTCCATTTCACTGGCGTGCTCCCGCTGCGCGTGCTGCCGTCGAAGAGGACGCCGGAGTTCGTGGTGGAGATGCGGGCGAAGGTCACGACGGTGCGCTCTCCCGCGAGCGTGCCCCACGAGCTGGCGGCCTGCCACAGCGCGGCGGAGCCGTTGAAGCGCACGACGGTGCGCGGCCCACCGGGCGTGCTGACGCGGACGGCTTGCGGGCGACCGACGACGCGCGTGAGATGCCGCGCCGCGCCGTTGGTGAGCGAGTTTTCCCACGCGGAGACGTTTGGCCCATCGGCCTTCACGCCAGCATCCTGATACCACGCGTGCGGGGCGGGCGGCGGTTCAGCGGCAAGGGCAAGCGAGGCGAGTAATAACAGGGCAGCAGGCAGCGGAAGGGATTTCATTCGGAGAAGAACACGAAGTCAGCGCGAGCAAACTGGAGACAGAATCACGTCGCAAAAATTGTCAGCCGCACGCCGCCTTACCGGGTGTAATCGAACGAGTAGTCGTTCGTGAACATCACGACGGGCGTCGCGGTGGCGCTGGGTGGCTGGCGAATTTCGAACTTGGTGAAGTTGGCGTGGCCGTCGGCGAATGCGGTATTCCAGCGAAAATCTTGGGAAGTCGAGCCAGGTTGGAAGCGGGTGTGGCGGAACTCGGAGGCGGCCGGGACCTGATTATTCCAAGAGCACCAGAAGGCCCCGCCCTCTGCCAGCACGACCATGCGGGCCGAGTTGACGACCTGCGAGCCACGGATGGAGCCGTTGGCACCGGAAGTGAGCGTGTTGAGGCCGGCGGTGCCGTGGGCGTTAGCGCCGTAGGAGGTGCCGTAGAAGAGGTAATTATTTGTGGGGTTGGCTCCGCCGACTTTGCCATCGGCTGGGCACTTGGCGACGGCCACTTCACCTGCCACCGAGCTAGAAACCCCAAGGTAGGGGTTTAGATAGCGAACGGCTGAGGTGATTAGGACGTAAGTGCCATTGGTGCCCGCACGACCGGACCAGGCGAACTGCGTCTGGCCACCGACGGTGCCCGTGGTGGTATAACACTGGCGGATGGGAAAGCGGTCGTCTTGGTCGCCGCGGTAGAGTTCCGCAGCAAGCGCGTGCTGCTTCAAATTGCTGAGGCAGGAGATTTGGTTGGCCTTCTGCTTTGCCTTGCCCAGCGCCGGCAACAGCATTCCCGCCAAAATCGCGATGATGGCGATGACGACGAGGAGTTCGATGAGGGTGAAGCCCGAGGGCCGGGGACTTCGCGGGGATGAGTGGGCGCTGGCTTTCATGGCGATGTCTTCCGAATCGATCGCAGCATAGCCGCCCGGCCCGCGCGCTCAAGCGGGGCGAGCTGTCTGAGATTTAGACAAGTGACCCAAGGTTGCGCCGGGGACGAACTTGGGCATGAGCCTCACGGCCCGTTCCGCCCGGCCGCGCGGCCCGAGCATCGCCAGCACCTGGCGGGAGAGGTTGCGCGCAAGGTTGGCCGGCGGGATTTCATACCGGGCGACCGTGGGCACCACGAAGGCCAGGAAAGATTCGCTGTCCCGCGAGATGAGGGAGACCTCGTCCGGCACGCGCAGGCCCGTTTCGGCGAGCGCGCCCATGACGGTCAGCAAGTGCGCGGGCTGGCTCACCAGCAGGGCCGTCGGGCGAGGGGATTGGGCCAGGACCGACTTAGTGGCTTGCGCGATGCGCTCCGGGGTGTCGCCGAGGAAGGTGGCCCCGCCGCGCGCGCCGTGGCGGAGGCAAGCCTCCACGAACCCATGCTCCGTCTCCATGTCTCCGGCGAGTCCGGGCACGGAGCGGAGGAAGGCGAGTTGCCGGTGTCCTTTGGCCAGAAACGTCTCCGCCGCGTGCTGGCCAATGGCCCGGTAATCCAGATCCACGGAGGGGAGGCGCACTTCCCCGTGCCGCGAGCCGGCGAGGAGCGCGGGCACGGCTTGCCGGCTGAACCATTCCTGCATGGCCGCCGTGGAGAGGTAGAGCACCCAGCCGGCGGGCCGAAGCTCGCGTTCCAGCCGGGCCAACGCGGCGGCGGGATGCTCCGCATACGCAGCGGGACACGGATGAACTTCCAGGTGGAAGCCTGCCTCCGCCAAGTGGTCGCTTAGGTCATTGACCCAGTAGAGCACCGTGGGCCGCAACTCGGCCAGCCGCAGCGGCGTGAGCAAGACCACTCGGCGGCCCCGGCGCGGCGCGGCGCGTTGGGCCGCCTGCCCAATCCGCCGGCGCTGGCCTTGCGCGACCACCAGCAAGCCCTCGCCCTCCAGCACCGCCAGCGCCCGGCGCAGCGTCATGCGGCTGACCTGCAACCGCTCGCACAGCTCCAGTTCGCCGGGCAGGTGTTCGTGCCACAAGCCGTCCGCCAAACCCTGCCGCAGCGAAGCGACGGTCTGGGCCACGAGCGAGACGCGTTGGGGGATGGAATACATGGCGGACACAGGCTGGCGCATCACGGCGCAAGCTTCAGCGTAAGATCGGCGAGTGGCTGGCCGGCGGCATCGGTGAAGCGCAGGCAGCCCTGCCAGTTGTTGCTTTCGTTGAGGAGCTTGAAGTCGACGATGTCGACGCCGGTTTTGAGCGTGAGGTTGGTGGCCTTGTCCGTGTCCGGCTCGAGCGAGCGGGCGTCGGTGGGTTTCACGACTGCCGTGCCGTTGAGCCAGACTTTGCCCTGGTCGTTGCTGCCCATGAGCAACTGCACGCCGGTGATTTCGCGGGGCGCGATGACGTAGGTAACGGCGTAGGCGGCCACCTGCTCGTGCACGCTGCCGAGGATGGCGTTCACGTCGAAGAAGTAGTCCTTGGCCCGGATGGCTCGCCACTGAATGGCTTTGCCGTAAATCGTGATGCCCTCGCCGGCCGCTGGCTGGAGAGCGAATTCAAAGGGCACTTGTGGCCGGTCAATCTCCTCAGCCGGGGCGCTTTCGGCGGGCAGACGTATGGGCGCAAGCAGGAGCCAATCGCGGATAAATCCCTTGGCATCGGGCCTGAGCGGCGCATCGGCGGCAGTAGCGCTGAGGGCGCAAGTCACGAGCGCGGCGAGGAGCAACGGGCGAATCACGCTGTAAGTTGCGCAGCGCCGAATTCCCGGTCAACCCCCGAGCCGGGTCAATGTAAGCGCAGGAGAATCTTCCCGCTGGCCCCCTTGCATTTCGTGATTACGCTCCGCCCATGTTCAAAACTCGCCGCGCGTTTCTCGAAACCAGTTTCACGCTCTCGGCCGCCGGGCTGCTCGTGCCGGGCCGCCTGTTCGCCGCCCCACCTACGAGCAACCCCGCTGCGAAGCTCGGCTTTGCGTGGACGGACAAGCTCCGCTGGGACCACGTGCTCGACGTGACGACCGTCGCGGGCGCGGGCCAGTTTTGGGACGCGCGCGTGGAGGCCGCGCAGGAAGCGCTCGTGGCGAAGGGCGGCGGCGTGCTGTTCTTCCCGGCGGGCACGTATCGCTTCAAAGACGATCTGAAACTTCAATCCGGCATCGTGCTACGCGGCGCGGAGCCCGTCGGCGCAACTTCGGCGCACGAGGAGAAATTTTCGCCGCCGAGCCAGCTGGAGTTTCCGCGCTACCTGCCGAGCTTCACCGGCAACGGCACGCCGAAGGAAACCGCGTTCAAGGGCATCGTGCTCGCCGACCCGGCGACGGCGGCGAATTGCGGCGTGGTCCACCTGCACATTGAGAATGGCTACATTAACCTGCCCGAAGGCCCCGAGCGCCGTTGCGGCCCGCACCGGCTGGTCCTCGGCTGCCTGCTCCGCAACGCGGCGGGCATCATGGATGAGGTCCCGAGTGCGAAGGACAACCAACCCGGCTGGCTCCGTTACCCGCACAAGTTCCGCGCCGCCATCCGCGTCCACGCCAGCGAGCACGCGCTCATCGCGAATAACCGCATTCCCAAGAGCGGTGAGGCGAACTTCGTGATGAAGGATTATCCGCTTGAGGACCGCGCGAAGAAGCTCGTGCCCTTCGACGTGCTTTTCGACTACGACAACCGCCCCGGCATCTACCTGAACCACCACTGCGTCGGCGGTGCGGGCGGCAGCGGCAACGACGGCACGCCGGAGACGCACCCGTGGGGCTTTCGCAAAGGCTTCGCGTGCGTGGACAACTTCGTCTTTGCCACGGGCCGCTGCGCCATCGGCTTCTGCGGCGACGGCGTCATCTGCTCGCGCAACACGATTCGCTTCGCGAAGGACGTGCCGCGCCCGACCGTCACCGGCACGAAGGCCAGTTACGGTTCCGCCACGAATGACAACCGTGCGATGGAGCTGCGTGGCTGGCGCTGGGTCGTGGAGAACAACGACTACGAGGTCTTCAGCAACATTTGCTCCGATGGGAAATACCGCATCAACGATGGCGAAGGCCTGATGCACGAGGACCATTGCAACTCGACCATCGTGGACAGCCGGCTAGTCGGGAACCGGGGCAACAGCTACCTCTCGCTCTTCCACGTCGGCGAAATCAACGGCCTGCACGTTGAGGACAACGACATAACCAGCGGCCATATCTCCGCCATCTACGTCACCGCTGCGCGGCACAAGCAGCCGGGCGATTTCCCCATCCGCCGCGTGACCATCGTAAAGAACACCACACGCGGCCAAGGTATCCGCATCCAAGGCTGGCCCGCCGAGAAAGTCGTGGTGAAGGACAACCAGCACATCGGGGACAAACCCGCCGCCTTGCTCAACGACTGCCCGAATGCCGAGTTGGCGAACAATACGAACTACGAGGTGAAACAGTCGCCGGTGAAGAAGTAGGCCACCGCCCCGCGCCGGCGACTTCCTGTCCTTGGCTGTGGAAGACCGCAGCTCAACGTGCCCTGCCGATTTCAAGCACCCGACGGCGGTTGCAAACCGCCGGCACTGGTCACACCGCAGCTCGCCAGACCTGGGGCGTCCAAGCACCGGTCTGCCAGCCGTCCGTCGTGGCGAACTCCCTCACGGTCAACCCGTCGCCGCGCACCTCGACATGGAAGAACGCCTGCGCCGGCCCGCTGAAGTGGGCGGCATTATCCACGTTGAACACGGCCACGCCCTCCGGGGCCTTGATGGATGCGCCGTCCCAGCGGAACACATTCCGGAAGTGTGTGTGTCCATAAAAGACCGCGGAGCGGCGGCCTCTGATGGCTGCATAAAATGCCGCCACATCGGCCGGGTCCCACTCCCACTTGGTGTAATCTGTGTCCGGCTTGGCGACAGTGTAGCGGGCCATGTCCACGTGGTGCAGCAGCACCAGCGGCTGGTCCTTGGGCGTGTTGGCCAGGTCTTCGAGCAGGAACGCCAAGCTGTCGCTCGCCGCGTAACGGCGTTTGCGCCCGACGCTCCGGTCCGTGCCGACGATCAGCCCCAGGGTGGCGAAGTGGACGCCGCCCCACTCCCATGACGCATGCAGGCCGTTTTTACTGATCGCCTTCAAGCCCGGGCGAGTCCGCTGCCGCGTGATCATCTGCTCGATGGCGTGTCCCACGCCGTGGGGTGAGTCGTGGTTGCCGGGAATCTCGAAGACCGGAAACTTCAGCCGGCCTTCGCGGCCGGTCAGGCCATATTCTGAAGCGAAGGCCGCCCATTCGGTGCGCTGCATGGCCTCGTGCGCCGGTCCGCCCTTGTCGCCGCTGTCAATCACGTCGCCCGTGTGCAGCACGCCCATCGGCGTCGGCACTGTGCCGCCGCCGACTGCCTCGGAAAAGGGCGTGCCCGGCAGCCGGTTGAGCGTGTCCACCAGCCGGCGGTTGTAGCTCGCGGAATTGGCCTCGAGCTGGTCGGGTTGGTTTTTGTCCGCGAAGAAATGCGTGTCACTCACGACGAAAAAACTCGTCAGCGGTGGAGTTGCACTGCGCGCCGTCGAATCCGCGCCAACAGCCGCGATGGCCAGGCTGCCGAGGAAACTACGCCGGGAAGCCCGCGAGACGGAGCCCGGGGCGATGACTTCGGTGTTCATGACTTCAGCCTTGCCTGCCGTTGCGCGCGTGACAAGCCGGTCGTGCTACCGCCGCGCGCGCAACCGCAATGCGTTGCCAATCACCAGCACGTCGGACAGCCCCATGGCTGCCGCACAAAGCACAGGACTCAGCAGCCCGAGCGCGGCCAACGGCACGGCCGCGGCGTTGTAGAAGAACGCCCAGAAGAGGTTTTGCTTGATGGTGCGCAGCGTTGCCTGCGCCAGCCCGAGCGCATCAGGAATGGCCTGGATGTCGGACTGGAGAAGGATGATGTCCGCCGCCTCGCGCGCCACATCGCTCGCGCGCGTGACGGCGATGCCGAGGTCCGCCTGCGTCAGCGCGGGCGCGTCGTTGATGCCGTCGCCGACGAAGGCCACGCGTTGGCCGCGGCTTTGCAACTGCTGCACCAGCTCGGCCTTCTGTTCCGGCCGGATGTCTGCGAAGACGTTCTCCCGGGGCATTCCCACTTGGGCGGCGATGGCGGCCGCGGTTTGTGGGTTGTCCCCGGTCACCAGAAAGACGGCCTTGCCCTGGCGCTGCAACCCGCGAATCACCTCGGCGGCGTGCGGCTTTAACTGGTCGCGCAGCGCGAACAGCGCGAGCAACTCGGAGCCACGCGCGAGGCCGAGGACAGTCGCGCCTTGGGAAGCCCACTCGGCCACGAACGGATTTTCTTCCACACTCACGCCCACTTCAGCGAGCCAGCGCAAGGAGCCGAGCCGGACAGTCTCCCCTCCATTGGCGGCTTCAATCCCTGCGCCGCGAATTTCACGCCAGTTAGTCAAGGTGGGCGGCGATGCAGCAACCTGGTGGGCGGCGATGGCCCGGCTCAACGGATGGTTCGAGGGAGCGGCCAGGGTGGCGGCGAGTTCCTTCACCGGCATGGTTCCCGGCTTCAGCTCGAGCACCGCTGCCACGGCCAGCTTTCCCTCGGTCAGTGTGCCAGTTTTGTCGAACAGCACGGCGGTGATGCGCCCGCTCTTCTCCAAGGCCTCGCCGTCGCGGATGAGAATGCCGCGCCGCGCGGCTGCGTTTACCCCGGCCATGATGGCGGCGGGAGTCGCGAGGCCCATCGCGCACGGACAGGCGACGATGAGCACACTCGCGGCGTGGATGAATGCCGCCGCCAGCGGCGACGCGGAAAAATGCTCCGGCCTCAGGAACGGCAGCAGGGTGGTGGCTGTGCGCATCGCGCTGTCGTAAGCCAGGCCCCACCAAAGTCCCGTGCCGAGCGCGACCAGCACGACGACGGGCACGAACACCGCGCTCACTTGGTCGCCGAGCTTTTGGATGCCTGCACGGCTGGATTGCGCGCGTTGCACGACGGCGATGATTTGGGCCAGCGCGGTCGCGTCGCCGGTGGCGGTCACGCGGAAGATGAGGCGACCGCTCTGGTTGACCGTGCCGCCATAGAGCTTTGCGCCAGGCGACTTTTCCACCGGAAGCGATTCGCCGGTGAGCATCGCCTCGTCCACGGCGGACTGGCCGTCGAGAACCTCCCCGTCCACTGGCACGCGGTCGCCCGGGCGCAGCGCGATGCGGTCGCCGGGCTTCAGTTCGGCGACGGCGGTTTCAGTTTCAGCACCGGTGTCATCAAGCCGGCGGGCGTTCTGTGGCGCGAGCTTGAGCAATGCCTGCAGCGCGCCCGCCGCGCGCGCGCTCATGCGGGCTTCCAGCCAGTGGCCGACGCTGATGAGCGTGATGATCGCAGCGGCCTCCATGAAGTAGAGGTGCCCGGGCCAGCCCGTGAACAGCGCCCATGCGCTGAAGCCGAAGGCAGTCGTCGAGCCCAGCGCGACGAGCGTGTCCATATTCGAGCTGCCGGCCTTGAGCTGCCGCCACGCGCCGAGGTAAAAGCGCGCGCCGCACACGACCTGCACCGGCAAGGCGAGTGCGAAAGCTGTCCACTGGAACCACCGCTCCATGCCCAGCCGGAAGGCCCACTCGCCGACCATCAGCAACAACGTGACCGTGCCGCCAAAGACGACGTTAAACTGCCAGCCCGAAAACGGGGACCACGGCGACGGGTGATCGGCAGTCGGCGATTTCCGAAAGGGCGTCGCATCAAAGCCGGCGGACTTCAGCGCGCGGAGGACGGCATCCGCCGAAGGGGTTGCCTCTGGCCGCCACCGAATCGTTGCGCGCGGTGGTTCAAGGGAGACGGCAGCGCTTGCCACGCCGGGCACTGTCAGAAGCGCGGTCGTGGCCTTGCGCACGCAATTCTGGCAGTTCAGGCCGGTGACGGAGAATTCACCTGCGCTCTCCGCGTGGACGGGCGGCGGGGGACATGAGTTGGAGCAACCGCAGGACATCGGCTTCAGGAAACCACAAATTCGGCGCGGAAGCACGCGCGGCCTCGCCCCCGGCAATTGCAGGTCAGTGGTTGAACACGAACTCCGCCGAGTTCAGCAGCGCCCAGAGGATGTCCTCCACGGCGGACTGGCGGGTGGCGTCTTTGCCGGTGAAGGCCCGCTTGGCCAACGCGCGTTCGGCGTCGGTGGGACGGCGGTTGTAGGCGCTCAGGTAAAGGTCGGTGATGATTTCGTCCTCTGTGGCTTTGCTGGCGGCCAGCAGGCGGGCGCGGCCTTCGCTCGCGGTGATCTTCGTATTCAGCGCGGTCGAGTTCATCATGTGCAGCGCCTGCACCATGCTGGGCTTGGCGTCGCGGTCACACGGGCATTCGGCACTGCTGTTGGGGCGGCCGAAGGCATCCATGAAATCGCTGTTCAACTTGTGGTTCCACGTTTGCAAGGCGCGCGAGCCTTCGGGCAGGCCGGTGAAGTTGTCGCGCGTGCCGGTGACTTGCGCGACGGCGTCGAGCAGCACTTCCGCCGGCAACCGGCGGCGGTAACTCCGCGAGTAGTTCTTCGTGTCGCCGACGTTTGTCTCGTTTGCCTCGGAACTGAGCTGATAGGTGTGCGAGCGCAGGATGTTTCGCATCAGGTGCTTCAAGTCGTATTTGTGCGCGACGAAGTCCTTCGCCAGCCAATCGAGCAGCGGCTCGTTGCTCGGCGGGTTCGAGGCGCGGAAGTCGTCCACCGGGTCCACGATGCCGCGGCCGAAGAACTGCGCCCACACCCGGTTCACCGCCGCGCGCGCGAAGAGCGGGTTCTCCGGCTGCACCATCCAGTCCACCAGTGCGGCCCGCGGGTCGCGGTCTGCGGGAATGGTGGCCTCGGGTCCGTCCGGGGCGCGGGGCTTCAGGTCTTCACCGGTGACGGGGTGCTTCATGGCGACGCTGCTGGTGGCCCAGATGTATTCTGGTTCGCCGCTGATGGGGGCGGAGATGCCCTGGCCCTTGCGCCGCGTGCCGCTGAAGAACGCGGCGAACTGGTAGTAATCCTTCTGGTCCCACTTCTCGCTCGGGTGGTGATGGCAACGAGCGCAGTCAAGGCGAACACCAAGGAAGACCTGGCTCACGAAACCGCTGGCGTCCTCCGGCGTGCGCTTGTCGCGGAAAAGCGCGGCGGGGCCGTGCTTGTGGGTGCTGCCCTGCGCGGTGAGCAGCTCGCGGACGAACTGGTCGTAAGGCTTGTTCTGCCGGAAGGCGTCGCGCAGCCACTGGTCCATGAGGAAAACCGGCTTCACCCCGACCCGCGACGGGTTGCCGCGGACGAGGTCGCCCCACTTCACGGCCCAGTGGTCGGCCCAAGCGGGATGGTTCAGCAGGCGGTCAATCAGCTTCGCGCGCTTGTCGGGCGACGGGTCGTCGAGGAAGGCCTTTGCTTCGTCCGCGGTGGGCAGCGTGCCGATGGTGTCGAGCGACGCGCGGCGGAGGAACTCCGCGTCCGAGCAGACGGCTGAGGGCAGATGACCGAGCTTTTGCAGGCGCTGATAAACGAGGCGGTCAATGTCGTTGTTCACCGGCAGCGCGGCGAACTGCTCCGCTGGCAGCACGCGGTCGCTGGGCACCATCACGGTGCTGACCGCGACGCTGCCAAGGAAACGCGCCACCACCGCGCTTTCACCGCTGAACTTGCCCACACTCACCACGCCCTCATCGTCCACGGTCGCGAGGGTTTTCTCGTTCGAGAGGAATTCGGATAACTCGGTCACATCGCGCACGGAGCCGTCCGAGTAGCGCGCCTGCACGAGCAGCGGCTGCTTTGCCTCGCGACGATAACGGCGTTCCTTCGGAAAGACTTCGATGCCGGTGAGCGCCGCCTCGCCGGGGCGCGAGTAGGTCATGCCTTGGGCAATCCAGTTGGCCAGCGTGCGGAACTCCTCCGAGTCGCGCTCAATGCGCAGCCCGCCGTCGTGCGGCACCGCCAGCGTGGCCTTTTTGAGCAGCAGGCTCTCCTCGGGAAAGGCCGGGAACACGCGGCGACCGCGCGCGTCCTTCACAATCTCCAAATAGTCCGCGCGCGGATCGTAGGCGAAAATGGTGAGCTTGAAACCGTTCTGGCCGTCGGCCTTCGCGTGGCACGAGCCAAGGTTGCAGCCGGCCTTGCTGAGGATGGGCAGCACATCATTGAGGAAGCTGAGTTGCGGGCCAGTGCCGGTGGCTTCCGGCCGCTGCGCCGGGGCGTTGGTCGCGCTGCTCGCGGCGGGAGTTGCCGACGGCGACTGGAAGTCGCCGGCACGGCGCACGGTCACCTTAGCGCTCGCGGCTTTGCCCGAAAACTTCGCCGTGATGGTCGCGGTGCCGGGGGTGAGCGGGCGGATTTTCCCGTCGGCGCTGACGGTGGCGACGGTGGGGTTATCCGAGGTGAATTTCGCGGGCGCGGGCAGCTCGAAGCCGTCTTTGTCCGTCGCGGTGACGACCACGCGATGCGGCGCGGCTCCCGCAATGAGCGGCAGCTCCGTGGGAAACACTGCGATGGCCGTGACGCCCTTCAGCGCGATGGCCGGGTCTGACTTGGAAGCCGATTTCTGCGGCGGTGTGCAGGCGGCGAGCCACAGACTGAGCAGAACGGGCAAAAAACTTTTAGCCACGGATGAAACACGGATGGAACACGGATGGAAAAAGCCCGCGTCTTCGTGGCGTTTCTTATCTATGTTCAATCTGTGTTTCATCTGTGGCTAAGGATCACTTCACCTCTAGTTTCGTCGCCGCCTTCCCGCCTTCCCACACATAAACGCTGCCGTCGTGGCAGCCGGCGAAGACCGTCTTGCCGTCCGTCGTGGCGGCGACCGAGTAAAGCACATCCTCCACGCCCGACAGCTTCCGCTCGGTGCCCGGCGAACTGCTCTGCTCGCCGCTGTGGCGCTTGAGGTCGGTGATGGTCGAGGCGCTGCCGTCCTCGGACACGGCCAGGAGCGTGGCCCCGCCGCCGACCCAGTGCAGCGCGGTGACGGCGGCCTTGCGGTTCGAGAAAGAGCCTTCGCGGCCGGAGCTGGCGATGTCCCAGAACTTCAGCTCCTTGTCCGCGCCGCCCGTGGCCAGCACGGCGTCGTCTTTGCCGAACGCGACGGCCTGCACGTAGCTCGTATGGCCTTCGAGTTTCGCGACCTCCTTCTGCGTGGCCAGATTCCAGACGCGCGCGAGCTTGTCCGCGCTGCCGGTGGCGAGGAGTTTGCCGTTCGCGCTGACTTTCAGGTCGAGGATGCTGTCGTTGTGCGCGGTCCACGACGCGAAGGGCTTTTCCTCGCCCATCTTCCACAAGTGAACTTGTCCCGCTGCGCCGCCCGGGCTGTCCGCGACCGCGAGCGTGCTGCCGTCGGGCGTGAACGCGACCGCCGTGGCGCGGCCGGCGAGCGGCTTGTCGAGCGTGCCGAAGGGCTGGAGCGACTTCGCATCGAACAGCAGCACGCGCCGGAACTCGCCCGCCGCGAGCCAGCGGCCGTCTGTGCTCCACGCGACGGATTGGACGGCATCGCGCGCGCCGGTGAGCGTGGCGACGAGCGTGCGGTTTGTTGCACCGAGCGTGTGGATGAGCAGCTGGTTGCCGCGCGCGCTGGCGAGGCGTTTGCCATCTGGCGCGAGCGCGACGGCGAGCACGGGCGTGTAGGTGGCGGGGAGGGCTTTGAGTTCGTCGGACTTCGTTTCGCGCGTGAGGAGCTTGAGCACGCCCGCGTCCCATTGCGCCCCGGCGTCCACCCACGCACGGAGCGTGGCAATGAGCTGTGGTGGCAGCTGCTTTTTGGGCGGCATGTGCGACTCGACGCCGGGCGCGAGGAGCTTGACGAGCGGGCTGTCGGAAGCCTTGCCGGGCTTGAGCGCGGGGCCGGTTTCGCCGCCCTTGAGCGCTGCATCGCGCGAAGTCAGGTCAAGCTGCCCGCGCTTTTTCTCGACGTTGTGGCAGCCGAAGCAGTGTGCGCGGAGAATGGTCATCGCGGCGGCCGCGTGCGTATCCGCCTCCGCGCCGACCAGTGCGGGCGAAGCAGCGAGCGCCAGTGCGCAGACCAACAGCCGTGTGAACATGCGGAAGAAATGACGCGGGGAGGGAAGGTGAATTCACCGGCGCGACATTTGGGTAGCACCCGCGTCTCGCGGGTCGCGGCGGGCGCCCCGGCCGCTGCACGGGAAAGGGAGCCGAGGAGGGGTGTAAGTGCGAAGGGCCCGCGCTGCCGCGAGGCCGGAACGCCGGATGAGTCTGCGCTTTGTGGTAATCCGCGCGCCCCTGTGCCGCGCGGGACGCACGGCACGCCCCGCGAGACGCGGGTGCTACCCGAGGCGGACGGACGCGTTAACTGGCCGTCCCCACCAGCGCATTGATCTGACTTGCGGCGTAGCCGGCACCGAAGCCGTTGTCGATGTTCACCACCGTCACGCCGCTGCCGCAGCTTGTGAGCATCCCGAGCAAGGCCGCCACGCCGCCGAACGCCGCGCCGTAACCGATGCTCGTGGGCACGGCGATGACGGGCTTCGAGACAAGGCCCGCGACGACGCTGGGCAGCGCACCTTCCATCCCGGCGCAGACTACGAGCACGTTCGCGCGCTGGAGCAGGTCGAGCTTCGCCAGCAGGCGGTGCAGCCCGGCCACGCCGATGTCGCTGAGACGCTCGACCCGGTTGCCCATGATTTCGGCGGTCACGGCAGCCTCGTCGGCCACTGGCAGGTCGCTGGTGCCTGCGCAGAACACGCCGATGAAGCCCGGGCGTTTCGGCAGCGGCTTCTTCTCGATGGTCACGGCGCGCGCGGTCTCGTGCCAGACGGCCAGCTTGAACTTCTTCTTGAGCAGCCGCGCGTGCTCCGGCGTGATGCGCGTGACGAGGACGTTCTGCTCGCGCTCCAGCAGCTTGCCCGCAATGGCGACGACTTGTGCCGGCGTCTTGCCCGCGCCAAAGATGACCTCGGGGAAGCCCTTGCGCAGGGCGCGATGCGTATCCACCTGGGCAAAGCCGAGATCGGCAATGGGGGCGGCTTGAAAGGCTCGGAGCACCTCATCACGGGTGGCGCGTCCGGCGCGGAAGGCATCCAGTAGGGTGGCGGCTCGTTCAGTCGTCATGGCGATAAGATGCGGCAGCCTTGTTCAGCTGTCATCTGTTTGGTAGCATTTTAACCATGAACCGCCGCCAATTCCTCGTCACCGCCACGTCCACCGCCGCCGTCCTGCCTGCGTTCGCCCAAGCGAAAAAGTCCTACACCTTCGGCCTCGTCGCCAAGTCACAGGGCAATCCCGTCTTCCAGGCCGCGCGCGTCGGCGCGATGGATGCCGCGAAGGAGTTGGGGGCGAAGCACGGCCTGAGCATCAAGATAGACTGGCGCACGCCCAACGAGGAGGACGCACAGAAGCAGGCCGAGAACGTCGAGCAGCTTGTGCTCGCTGGCGCGGACGGCATCTCGGTCAGTTGCTCGGATGCCAACAAACTCACCGACGCCATCAACAAGGCCGTTTCCAGTGGCGTGCCGGTGATGACTTTCGACTCCGACGCGCCGCGCTCGCAGCGCTTCGCGACCTTCGGTGTGGACGACGTGAAGTGCGGCGAGCAGGTCATGGCCGAGCTGGGCAAGGCGATGGGCGGCAAGGGCATCGTGGCCATCCTCGCCGGCAATCAGAATGCACCGAACCTCCAGAAGCGTGCGCAGGGCGTCCGGAACGGCGCCAAGGCTTTCCCCGGCCTCCGCATCAAGGACACCTACTACCACAAGGAGACGCCGCAGGACGCCGCCGCGAAAGTCGAGCAGGTCATGCAGGCGAACCCGGAGATAACCGGCTGGGCGTTCATCGGTGGCTGGCCGCTCTTCACCGACAACGCGCTCAAGTGGCCGCCTGGCAGCGTCAAGGCCGTCTCCGTGGACGCGCTCCCGCCGATGCTGCAATACCTCCGCAGCGGCCACGTGCAGATCCTTCTGGCGCAGCAGGTCTATGAATGGGGCTGGCAGTCTGTGGCACTGCTGCTGGACAAGATTCACTTTAAGAAGAACCCGTCCGCCGTCCACGTCGTCAGCCCGCTCGTGCCGGTGACGAAGGCGAACGTGGATGCCTTCGCGAAGAACTGGGAGAAGTGGCTGCCGAAGTGAGGGCCTTCGGTAACCATTGTGGCACCAAACGAGCCTGAACTTGTAGCGGCGGTCTGTGACCGCCGACTAGGGTGTGACGCTCGCAGGGGTGGTCGCTACTCGGCGCTCACAGAGCGCCGCTACAGCCGCCAGATTCTCCCCTTCTTCTCGAAGGGAGAAGGCGTGGCGCTTTACTTCGCCAGCTCCAGCGCGAAGAGCTGCTTCTTGTCGCGCTGGTAAATCTTTCCGTCGGCGATGGCCGGGTGGCTCCAAGTATTGCCGCAGACCTGCGCGCGGCCGAGTTCCTCGAACTTCTCCGGGTTGGCCTTCAGCAGCAGCAGCGTGCCGGTCATGTCCTGCACGAGCAGTTTGTCGCCGGCGGCGATGACCGCCGCGTAGTCGCCGAAGCCGGGCTGGTTCCACTTCTGCTCGCCGGTCTTGAAATCCACGCAGATGAACTCGGTCTTGCTGCCGCCGGTGCCCAGGCCATAGAGGTGGCCGCCGACCAGCACAGGCGTGGCGAGCGTGACTTTGATTTTGTCGTTCTTCCACGCCGGCTCGACCTTGAAGCCGCCGCTGTCCTTGATGACCGAGAACTTGGTCAGGCCAACCGATGACGAGGAGATCGTCACGGAGTTGTCCGCGAGGATGGGCGTGAGCACGTGGCGCTTGGCCCCGGTCTTGACGGGCGTCTGCCAGAGGATTTTCCCGCTCGCCACGTCCACGCCCATGAGCGAATCCGCCGTGAGATGGACGACCTGCCGCGTGCCCGCGAGCGTGCCGATCATCAGCGAGGAATACGCGGTGTTCTCCTTGCCCGCTGTCCACAGCACCTTGCCGGTCTTCTTGTCGAACGCGACCAGCGTGCCCTTGGTTGGGCTGCCCACGGGAACGAAAACGCGGTCGCCGTCCACCACCGGCGAGCCGTTGTTGCCGTGGCGGCGCGAGGCGGACTCTTTGGCCTCGGGCGCGTTGCTGGAATTGCCGAAGAACGGCGCGGCCCAATCCTTATCAAAGCTCGTCTGCCAGAGCACCTTTCCATCCGCCAGCGCGAGGCACCGGAACTCGCCCCGGCAGGTCTGCGTATAAACGCGGTCGCCGTCAACCAGCGGCGTGCAACGTGGGCCGGTGCCGTAGGCGTTCGAGAATGCCTCGGACTCGCCGACCGGCGTCTGCCACAGCTCCTTGCCCGTCTTGAGATCCACACAGTGCGCGACCTCCTGGTTCTTCTGCTCATCGAGGTAGATCAGCCGGTCGCCCGCGACAATGGGCGAGGCCTGGCCGTTGCCGACCGGGATGGCCCAGAGTTGCTTCGGCTCCTTCGGGAGCCCGGCGATGGCGGCGGCCACATGGCCATCGCGGTTGGGTCCCCGCCACTGCGCCCAGTCGGCGGCGACGGCGGGGAAGGTGAGCGAGCAGGCGGCAAGCAGAAGCGTGTGTTTCATGTTGAACGGCGGGGACTTTGACGGCCCGCACCGCGCTGGCAATCAAGTTCAACTGGCTGAGGTGCCGTGCCGGCGGTTGGCAACCGCCGTCCGCCGTCCGCAGCAGGACGGGAGGCGCCCGAGCCATCCATCCGCAACACGGCGGTTTCAAACCGCCGGCACGTCCAAGCGCCGCATCGGTTGCGTCATTCGCTTGCCCCCATTCGTTTGCCAATCTCCTCGGAATCCCCACACTCGCGGGCATGCAACTCAACCTCGCCGACCACGTCGCCGTCGTCACCGGTGGAGCCAGCGGCATCGGTCGCGCCATCGCGGAACTCTTCGCCTGCGAGGGCTGCAAGGTCGCGCTGTGGGATGTCGCGCCCACTGTCAGCGACGTTGCCCGCGAACTCTCGGCCGCGCACCAAACTGCTGCGCTCGGCTGTATCGTGGACGTGACGCGGCGCGAAACCATCGAGGCCGCGCTCCTTGCGACCGAGGCGCAGCTTGGCCCCATCGAACACGTCGCCCACGCTGCTGCCATCGGCTCCGGCAAGTTCGGTTTTCCTTTCACGAACCTCACGCCCGCCGACTGGCCGCGCGTCTTCGAGGTGAACGTGATGGGCATGGTGAACCTTGCGCACGTCGTCGCGCCGCGCCTCGTCGAGCGGCGGCGCGGCACGCTGGTCTTCCTCGCGTCCGTCGCCGGGCAGATTGGCTCGCAGACCGACCCGCCCTACAGCGCGTCCAAGGCGGCGAACATCAACTTCGCGCAATGCCTCGCCAAGGACCTCGCGCCACACGGCATCCGCGTGAACACCGTCTGCCCCGGCATGGTGAAAACCCCGCTGAACGAATCCGTCTGGCGCGCGTGGCACGACCAGCAACCGCCGGACAAACGCCGCACCTACGAGGAGTGGGCCGGCGATAAAATCCGCGCGCTGCTCCCGTTGGGCCGCTGGCAAACCCCCGAGGACATCGCGAACATGGTGGTCTTCCTTTCCTCCGACCGCACCGCCCAAGTCACCGGCCAAACCCTCAACGTGGACGGCGGGTTTGTGATGCACTGGTAGGCATCCGAGCGCATCTTGACGACGGCGTGCGGCTGGCACCGCCTGACCGGTGTGAGCTGGACAGGGTTATGGTTTTCCCCCGGGCCAAGCAAAGTTTCAGGGAACAAGTTTCGCCTCCCAAAAAGGAATTGTCTGCCCGTCCCCTTGGCTTAGTCTCCGCGCCTCTATGCGGCAGGTGAATCTGGGCATCATTGGGGGCGGCACCGTGGGGGGCGGCGTGTTTCAAGCCATCCAGCGCAACGGCGCGTTGATGGCGTCGCGGCTGGGCGTCTCGCTCCAGATCACACGCATTGCCGTCCGCAACACGAAGAAGGCCCGCGCGGTCAAAATTCCAGCCGGCCTGCTGACGACGGACTGGCACAGCGTCATCGCGGACCCGGCAGTGAACCTCGTCGTCGAACTCATGGGGGGCACCACCACGGCCAGACAGGTCGTGCTCGCGGCGCTCAAGCTGGGCAAACCCGTCGTCACGGCGAACAAGGCGTTGCTCTCCGCGCACGGTGAGGAATTGTTCGAGGCAGCCCAGCAGCACGGGACGAACCTGTATTACGAGGCGAGCGTCGCCGGCGGCATCCCGATCATCAAGGTGCTGCGCGAGGGCCTCATCGGGAACCGCATCACGCGCCTGTTCGGCATCGTCAACGGCACCTGCAATTACATCCTCACCCGCATGAAGGACGAGGGAGCGGACTTCGCCGCCGTGCTCGCGGACGCCCAGCGACTCGGCTACGCGGAAACCCCGCCTGACCTCGATGTGGATGGCCATGACGCGGCGCACAAGACGGGCATACTCGCCTCGCTCGCGCACGGCTTCTGGGTCAACCCGAAGCAGATTTATACCGAGGGCATCCGCGGGATCACCCGGCAGGACATCGAGTTCGCCGGCAAACTGGGCTACACCATCCGCCTGCTTGGCTGCGTGAAGACGGCCAATGGCGTGCGCCGCCGGCAGTCATCCGCCGACCACCGGCCGTCGGCAATCCAGGTGAGCGTTTACCCCGCGCTGGTTCCCAACTCCCATGTGCTTGCCAACGTCAACGGCGTCTTTAACGCCGTCTATGTGCGCGGGGATGTGGTGGGCGACACGCTTTACTACGGACGCGGCGCGGGCCAGGACGCCACGGCCAGCGCCGTCCTGAGCGACCTGGCGGACGCCGCGCTCGACCTTAAGTGCGGCACCAAAAACCGCATTCCGCCCTTCATCCCGCACGAGCGCGACGGCGCGGTGCTGTCGATGGATGACGTGGTGTCGCGCTACTACGTGCGGCTCACGGTCGAGGACCGGCCGGGCGTCTTCGCAAAGATCGCCGGCATCCTGGCCCGGGCGGACATCGGGATTTCCTCCATCATCCAGCCGGAGGGCCACGACGGCGTGACCGTGCCCGTCATTTTGATGATTCATGACGCTCCCAATGCTGCGATGCGCAAGGCTTTGGCCGCCGTGGCCAAGCTGTCCGTGGTCAAGTCCACGCCCGTGATGATCCGCGTTGAAAGCTTCGAGTAGCCGCGCGCGCGCTTTCCTCCCATGCTCCTTTTCCGCTCCACCAACGGCCAGTCGCCGTCCGTCAATCTCCGTGAGGCGTTCCTCGCCGGGCAGGCCCCCGACCGCGGGCTCTATTTGCCCGAGTCCTTTCCCCGGCTTTCCCCGGCCGAAATCGCCGAGTTCGCCGAACTCCCCTACCGTCAGGTTGCCTTCCGCGTGCTGCGCCGCTTCACCGCCGGCATCATCCCGGAAGACGCCCTCGCGGTCATGTGCGACCGGGCCTACGACTTCGGCGTGCCGCTGGAGGTCATCCAGCGCGGAGTCTATCTCATGCGGCTGGACCAGGGTCCGACGGCTTCCTTCAAGGACTTCGCCGCGCAGATGATGGCGCAGATGTTCGGTCGGTTTCTGAAGGAGGAAGGACGGGAAGTCACCATCCTCACCGCCACCAGCGGCGACACCGGGTCGGCCGTCGCGCACGCCTTTCACCGCGTCCCCGGCGTGCGCGTCATCGTCCTCTTCCCCGAAGCGGAAATCAGCGTCAGCCAGCGCAAGCTGATGACCACCCTCAAGGACAACATCCGCACCGTGGCCATCAGCGGGAAGTTCGACGACTGCCAGGCGATGGTGAAACGCGCCTTCGCCGATCCCGCGCTCGACCACATCCACCTTTCCTCCGCCAACTCAATCAACATCGGCCGCCTCCTGCCGCAGAGCGTGTATTATTTCTACGCCGCCTCGCGCCTCGCCTGGCCGGGCCAGCCGATGGTCTTCAGCATTCCCAGCGGCAACTTTGGCGACATGATGGGCGCGGTCGTCGCGCGCGAAATGGGCCTGCCGGTGCGCAAGATCATCGCCTCGGTCAACGACAATGACGCCTTCCCGCGCTACCTCGCCAACGGCGTTTACGAGAAGGTCTCCCCCTCGCGCAACTCGGTCTCCAACGCGATGAACGTCGGGCACCCGAGCAACCTTGCCCGGCTCGTCGCGGTTTACGGCGGCCACATGGATGAGACCGGTAAAATTCATCGTGCACCCGATCTCGCCGCCATGCGCCGGGATGTCTTCTCCACCTCCATCAACGACGAGCGCACGCGCACGTCGCTCCGCGAGTTCTGGAACAAGTATCAGATACTGCTCGAACCCCACGGCGTCGTCGCCTGGCAGGGCTTCCTCGACTGGTGCGCCGTCGAGCCGCTGGGCAACACGCCTGCCGTCATCGTCGAGACCGCCAACCCGGCGAAGTTCCCCGAGGAAGTCGAGAAGGTCGTGGGCTGGGCGCCTGACGTGCCCGCTGCCATGAATACCGGCCTGCAACTGCCCGAGGACTACGACCGCATGGACGCGGACTACGAGTCTTTCCGCCATTACCTGCTTACGGCCCACGCCTCGGCCTGAGTCGCATTCGTCCGGCTTCCCGTGTCCTTTCGTATCAGAAGCTCCTTGTTCAGCAGCAACTGAACGAGTATCACACTCCCGTCCCGTGGCAAAAAATCCTAACCAACCGTTTGACCGCGAGCAGGATGCATCGACCGTCCGTCTGCTGGCCGAGGGCCAGCGGATGTTTGGCCGCTACCAACTCATCCGGGTGGTGGGGCGGGGGGGCATGGGCGTGGTATGGCTGGCCAAGGATCAGGAGCTGGATCGGGAAATCGCATTAAAGTTTCTGCCCGAGTCGGTGTGTCTGGATCCGGAGGCCATCGCCGCACTGAAACGGGAGACGCGGTTCAGCCTGGAGCTGACCCACCCGAACATCGTGCGGATCTACGACTTTGTGCATGACGCCCGCTACGCGGCGATTGCCATGGAGTTCATTGATGGACGATCCTTGTCGGCGCTGAAGGCGGAGCGCCCCACCGGATGCTTCGAGGCGCAGGAAATTGCGGTCTGGGTGGGGCAACTGTGCGCGGCGCTCGATTACGCGCACAGTGTGGGCAAGGTGGTGCATCAGGACTTGAAGCCCGCCAATTTGATGGTTGATGCCAGGGGGCGGTTGAAAATCACGGATTTTGGCATCGCCCGCACCGTCTCGGATTCGGTGGCCCGCATCACCGCCGAAGGGATGGTGTCCGGCACGCTGGCGTATATGTCCCCGCAGCAGATGAATGGCAAGCGCCCCACGCATGCCAACGACATCTACTCACTGGGCGCCACGATCTACGATCTGCTGACCGGCAAGCCACCGTTCCACTCGGGTGCCTTGTATCAACAGATCGAAAAGCACGTCCCCGAGCCGATGGTCAAGCGGCGCGCGGAATACGGCATCAAGGGGCAGCCAATCCCGAAAGCATGGGAGGCAACGACCGCCGCGTGTCTGGCCAAGTTGCCCCAGAGCCGGCCAGTCACTGCGGCGGAGGTGGCGGCCCGCCTCGGGCTGCAGGCGGTCACGCGTGAAAGCTGGATGACAAAAGGTCCCGGGCATCCGGCATCAGGTGGCCCCGGGCCGACCAAACGTCGGGGACTCGTGGTCGCTGCCGTCCTGCTGGCCGCCGCCGGATTGATCGGCATCCTGACCCGGTCGCCTCGGAGCGATGACAGTGGGAATTCGGCGGCGGGCACCGATGGCGAGGCGGGCAAGGCGGCCAAGTCCGAGCCGGTCCGGAAGATCAAGCCACCCGCGCCGACGCAAATCACCCTGGCCAGCTTGGGCGACCGCTTCACCAACAGTTTGGGCATGGTCTTCGTCCGGGTGAGCGGACTGGAGAATACGTTCTTCTCCATTTGGGAGACGCGCGTCCAAGACTTCGAAGCCTTTGCGAAGGACGCAGCTTACAACGCCTTGTCGGGAGTCATCTCCACCAACGGATCGAGCGACGGCAAGCAGGATGCATTCGGCAGCAACTGGAAAGTTCCGGGCTGGGAACAAGGCCCCAACCATCCGGCGTGCGGGCTAAGCCGTGACGACGCGGTTGCCTTCTGCGCCTGGCTCAGCGAACTGGCGGCAAGCCAGGGGCAGTTGCCAAAGTCCTTCACGTATCGTCTGCCAACCGATGCGGAATGGAGCTTCGCCGTGGGATTGACGAACGAGACGGGCAGCTTCCCGGAAGAGAAGGACTCGAAAGTGCTTCGGGTTTATCCATGGGGCACCGCCTGGCCACCGCCTCCCACGGCCGGCAACTACCGGGGCGCTGATGATGGCCATACCCACACGGCTCCCGTGGGGTCATTTCCCCCCAATCTGCATGGGCTCTTCGACCTGGGCGGAAACGTCTGGGAATGGTGCGCTGATCCATACAATCCCAACAACCCGGGCGAAGGCACCCTGCGCGGCGGTTCCTTCATCGTCGGTAACCCGGACCAGATAATTTCCTCGCGTCGGAAGTGGCCCGGCCGACGCGTCTCGGTGCGCAACCTTGAGCTCGGTTTCCGATGCGTCCTGGCACCGGAGAATCCGCCGGTGACACCGGCTGGAAAGTAGCCATCAGCCCGCCCGGGAATGGCCATCATGTCCCGTAAGCGTGGCAATGGAACGGGCGAGGTGGGTGCTGGCGTTCTCGGCGTTGGCGATCACGACGGGACGATCCCCCCACAGGGCAGCCGTCCGGGTGAAGGCGCTGTGCTGGTTGCCCAGAATTGCCCGTGTCCGACTCAGCAGGAGCAAATCAATCAAGGATTCGGTCATGCCCGCTTCGGTGACCCGGCCGCCGCCATGTTTCGCCCGGACGAGGATGCGCCCGCCAAATTGCTGGCGAAACCGCAGCTCCACCGCTGCGACATCCGTGGCGAGAAAAAACTGGCTGTCCGGGCAACGCCCGATCACGCCCTCGACGATCGTTTCAAAGTCCTCATCCCGTGACGCGATGAACCGCTCCACGTTGTCGCCCCGTCGGATGTGGATCCCGATCGTGTCCTTCGGCAGGTCGAAAGCCTCCACCGCGGCGGTGATCTCCGGCACCGGACGCAATGCCAGCAGGTAAGTTCGGAGTTCCTTGCGGAGCGCCGGCCCGTCCTTCTCGTTGTCCAGCGCCGGGTAGTTCCAGCTCTTTATGACGATGATGTCGTAGGAGGGATCGCCATCGGCGGCCACATGCGTGTAGCGGGGAGGGGGGCGGTCCAGCCAGGCATTGTAGGTTTTGACCGCGTAATGGGTTTGCAGCAGACGCACCATGTCCTCCCCCGTGACCATTGCGAGGGGAGTTTCGAACAGCCGGTCAAAGGGGCAGCCACACCGGTCATTCAACTCCCAGTAGAGCCGCGGCTGACGGCCGGTCGCGCGGGCAATGCGCCAGCACCCGGCGTAGGACAGCAGCCGGTCCCCGAGGCCGGAAGTGCAGGCAGCGTAGAGATGGCGTTGGGCCATGGGCGAAGGGAGGTTGATGGGGCGCTCCACCTAGGCCGCGCCGAGCGTGAAGCCGGGCGCAGCGAAGTATTCCGCCTTGATGGCCGCCAGCTTCCGAACATGGGCCGGATTCACCTCCATCACATCGCGCTTGCCCGCGAGATGCTCCATGACGTGACCTTCGTGCCAGATGTTCCGGTTATGGAACAGCCGCACGTAGAGCAACGGCCCAAGGCCGTCCTCCGGGTCGTTATCAATCACGCACTTGGAGTTGAACTGGTTGATGAAGATGGTGTCCTCCCGGGCATCGAGCTTCGGGTAGCGGAACGGCGCATTGGCTCGGTGCAGGATCGACATCTGCTGGCCACCCGGCAGGGCGTGGTAAAAGGCACAACCGCTCACAATGTTGAAGCGGATCTGCCAGCCGATGGTGACCACCTCGGCCTTGTCGCGGTGCTCCATCATGGTTTCGATCCGGCGCGCGTGGTGGTAGTCGTCGTCGTCCCACTGGATCACATATTCGCCGGTCGCGTGGGCGCGGGACAGGTTGCGCAAATCCCCCAGGGTCATCTCCGGAGTCCGGTGGACGCGGATTTCCCGGATGTTCGGATCCCCGTTGGCCAGCGAGACGGGGCCGTGGTTGACGATGATCAGCTCCTTGTTCGGCCAGGTCTGTCTTTGAAAGCAGGCCACCGCCACATGGGCCAGGGCGTAGCGCTCCACGCATTTGCCGGTGAGCATCAGGGCGGAAACGCGCGGGGTGGCAGGTTCGGCATGGTTCGCGAGAATGCGTCTTTGCACCTCGTGGTGATGGTTGATGTTCCGCCGCCGCTGCTCCTTGTCGCGCGGATTGGAGGTTGAGCCCTCACGATAGTGGTAGCGATGCACCACCCGGCCCGGCACGGGTTGCACTTCGATCCCGCGTTGACGCCACTCGGTCCACAGCGCGCAGTCCGAGAAGGCGCGCATTTCCTCGCGGAAAAGCAGCCCGTTGTAAGGGATGAGCGAGGCGTGGAAGAGCGTCATCGGCGGGCCGAACTTGCCCTCGGTGATGTTTTCGATCCGGGCGGGCACGATCACGTCGTGGCGTTCCGGAATCTCCGGGCAGACATACACGTAGTCGCCCATCACGGCCAGATGTCCGCCCTGCACCGCGGCCGGCAGCAGGTGGCTCACTCGGTCCGGGGTCATCTCATCGTCTGCATCCATGGCGACGATCGCCGGATACTCCTTGGCAAAACCCCGTGCCTGGGCGAAGGCCCGGTTCTTGGCGATACTCACGTTGTCCGCCTTCGGGAAACTGCGGATGATGACGCGGTCGGCCGAAGTCTTGTGGTTGACGGCGATCTTCAACGTCTGGTCCGTGCTGCCGTCGTCCACCAGGATCAGCACCCAGCGAAATTTGCGCAGGGCGATTTCCACACTGGCCAGACACCGCTCCAGCCAAGGCTCGGCGTCGTGCGCGGTGATGACCACTTGCACTCCCGGCAGCCGTTTGAGCGTAAAGGGTTGCCACGGGTTCGCCCGGGACACGATGGACTTTCCCTTGCCCGCGACGCGCGTGCGCCGGTCAAGCGCCCGCTGCGAGGCCGCATACCGTCGGTGGACATCCTGCGGCGGGGAAAAACTGAAGTTGTTCATGCTAAAAACGACCGGGGCTGCGGCTTCGTGTGTTGGTTGATGAGCCTAGGGAGGAGTCAACGGAGAGGCAATCTATCTGTCTGGACTTTGAACGGGAAACACCGCCCAGACCCAGGAAAAGCTAGTTCCCCCGACGCTACCGGCAAATCGACCGGCAGCTTTGAGGGCGTTCGGCGCAATTCGCAGGGGAAACCCGGGGCAAGGCCGGCATCCCGTCACGTCCTAGCCCCGTAGCGCCGGCCGCCACGGGTCGAACTTTGAACTTTGAACTTTGGACTTTGAACCCAAACTCACCGCCATGTCCGCCTATGCGCAGTTGCTTGAAGCCGCCATCCGCGACCTGGAGGCGCGCAAGGCCGCGGGTGAGCGCTTCATTGCCGTCGCGCCCGGGACCTTGAGCGCGCTCGCTGGTCCGCAGTCGGCTCCAGCGCCCACGCGTGCCAAAGCCGCCGAGCCTTCTCCACCCACCGCCCGTCCTTCGCCTGTGCCTCGTGCCGGCGGCTCGCAATCGCCGTCTGCGCCGCCCGCCGCCCCGTCCCGCGCGCCGCTCTTTCCCGCCGTCCAACCGTCACCTGCGCCATCCGCGCCTGCCCGCCCTGCGCTGGTTCCGCCGGCGCTTCCCGCGTTGAAAATCGCTCCGACCGAAAGACCCGCCGCCTTTGCCGCCCTGCGCGAGCGCGCGCTCGCCTGCACGCGGTGCCCGCACCTGGTCACCTCACGGAAGAGCGTCGTCTTCGGCGTGGGCAATCCGGACGCGCAGCTCATGTTCGTGGGCGAAGCCCCGGGCGCGGATGAAGACCGGCAGGGCGAACCCTTCGTGGGCGCGGCCGGCCAGCTTCTCACGAAGGTCATCGTCGCCATGGGTCTCACCCGGCCTTCCGTTTACATCGCGAATGTTTTGAAATGCCGGCCCGACACGCCCGGCCAGTCCTTTGGCAACCGCAAGCCCAGCGCCGCCGAGATGTCCACCTGCCTGCCGTATCTGCTCGAACAAATCCAGCTCGTGAAGCCCAGCGTCATCGTCGCGCTCGGGGGCACAGCAGTGGAAGGCCTGTTTGGCCAGAGCGAGGTGCGCATCACGCGCCTGCGCGGGAGCTGGATGGACTTCCACGGCACTCCCGTCATGCCGACCTTCCACCCGAGCTACGTCCTGCGTGCTGAGGACGGTCCCGACAAAGGCCGCGCCACCAAGCGCCAGGTCTGGGAAGACATGCTGCAAGTCATGGAACGGCTGCAAATGTCCATCAGCGAAAAGCAGCGCGGGTATTTCAAGTAGCCGCGAAAGGGCGCAAAGGGCGCAGAGATGAACAGGCAGAACGTCCAACGTCCAACGCTCAACTGCCAACGTCCAAAGGGGCGTTCCATCGCGGCGCTGTCTTCGTTGAACGTTGAGCGTTGGACGTCGGAAGTTGAACATTTCCCTTCTTCCCCCGTTGCGCTCTTTGCGTCCTTTCGCGGCCAAGCCTCCCCGTGAAAAAGCCCGTCAAAATCGGCCTGTGGCTGCTCGGCCTCGCGATGCTGGGCTTGCTGGGCCTGTGGCTGGAGCACGAGCGGGCCAAGGCGCGACTGGCGGCGTTCAAGGCGGACCTCATCGCGAAGGGCGAGAAGCTCGCCATCGCGGACCATGTGCCGAAGCTACCGCCCGCGCTCTCGAACGCCGCGCCGGACTTCATTGCCGCTGCGAACCGGCTCACCGAGCTGAAGGCCGAATGGCAGCCGGCACGGATGCGGATGGTCGCGCCCGGCAAAGCCCGCGTGACATGGCGGCAGGCCGAGCTGCCGACGAACGTCGAGTCGGACATTTGGCCATTCATCATCGCCCATGTGGAAGACAACCGGCCGCTGCTTGCCGAGCTGGCCGCCGCGCTGGAGCGGCCGGAGATGGTCTTCAACTTGGATTACTCGAAGAGTTTCTTGCTTCGGCTTCCACACTTGTCCAAGGCGAGACTTGCGGCGAACACCTTCGCCAACGCCGTGCTCGTGGACTTGCGGACGGGGCAAACCAATGAGGCGTTCACCAACCTGCTGGTCGCAGTCCGATCCCAACGCCTATTTCGTGAGCCGTTGCTGATCTCTCAGTTGGTTCGATTCGCCGGACTTGCCTTCGTGCATCAGGTGACCTGGGAGGCTTTGCAGCATTCCGCGTGGGCTGAACCTGACCTGCACCAATGGCAAAGGGAGTGGGAGGCTTGTGAACTTGGAGATTGCTGGCTTAGCGCAATCAGCATGGAACGCGGAATGATTAGTCACGTGTTTGACGAGTGCAGGGCCAAGCCGGGGCGCATGCCGGACTTTGGGATCAATTCGGCATGGCCGTCGCCCGGCAGCGGAAGCTTTTTCAAGAGCGTGATCGATGAGCCATCCCACGCCTTACGAACGGCCACCGGCTTTTTCTTCGTAATGGGTTGGACAGGGTGGTTCTCATTTCCCGACGAGCGTTGGATGCTCGAGAACCAGCAGGTCTGGCATGAGGGACACCGCCGCATGATCAGGCAGTCATCTCTGCGCGAGGCCGAGGCTTGGATGAGCGCCAAGCGAGGTTCGCTGGTTCCACCGCCTGCCTATCTTCGGTTCCTTTCGTCGCAAGCACTTCCGGCAATGGACAAGGCGCATCGGAAACTTGCCTCTGCTGAAGCCGTCCGCCGCCTCACCGTCACCGCCATCGCGCTGCATCGGCATCGCTTGAAGCACGGGAAGTTTCCGGAGTCACTCAGCGCGTTGGTGCCGGAGTTCCTCGCCGAGGTGCCGCGCGATTTCATGGACGGCCAGCCGCTGCGCTACCGGCTGGAACCGGACGGCCAGTTCCGCCTCTGGTCCGTGGGCGAGGATTTCAAGGACGACGGCGGCGACGCGACAACTTCCGGTGCATCGAGCACGAATCCATTCGACTGGCTGAAGGGCCGCGACTGGGTCTGGCCGCAACCGGCGAACGAGGCGGAAGTCGCCGCCTTCCACGCGGAGTTGGAGGCCAAGCGGGCTGCGGCGGCCAAACCACCACCGCCGATGGTTCCCGGCTGGCCGGGCATGATTCCGCCAGGCATGACTCCGCCGGGAACCCCTTCTCCGGCACTTCCACCCTGAGTCGTTGTCCCGGCCGCAGCCCGTAGCGCAGGTTG
>Ga0172367_10000198_pt1 | contig 92585 bp, 78 predicted proteins | sample Lak10m_FD_114542 | JGI IMG/M metagenome (GOLD analysis project Ga0172367, IMG submission 114542) | Freshwater microbial communities from Kabuno Bay, South-Kivu, Congo - kab_022012_10m | ecosystem: Environmental > Aquatic > Freshwater > Lake | place: Democratic Republic of the Congo: South-Kivu... | reverse complement strand
CCCGAGCAATTCGCTTTTAGGCAAGGCGCCGCCGAGCGAGCAACCGGAATGTACATTTACGTACCTGAGGATTGCGAGTGATGGCGGCAACAAAGCCTAAAAGTGAAGTGCGAAGGGTATATATACAAGATAGGTAAATTTTTACGCAGCAGTTGGAGTCCCGGTTGCAGCAGTCAGAGTATCTATTTTTTCGACAGCAACCCGCAGCATCAATGGTTGAAAATCATTAATGGTGTGATTTAGCAATGGTTGAACGCGATCACTCCACTGTAGTGGTTTTTTTATATTTAAGAATTGTTCTGCTGCTTGTGCCATTTGCGGCAATATTGGTTTTAAATAAAGCATTAATAGACGAAATAAGTTGAGTCCCATTGTACATATACTTTGTACTTCGGTTGCAGACTGTGACAATTTCATTAATTGCCATGGTTTTTTCTCATCGATATATTGATTAACTTTGTCTGCCAGCCCCATGATTAATCGTACTGCAGTATTGTATTCCAGTTGCTGATAGGCATCAGAGATGGCGGTGTCGCTGGTTTGAAAATGTTCAAACAGTGAAGGATTATCTAAAGTTGCAGCTAATTGATGATTGAAATGCTTGTTGATAAAACCAGCGCAGCGACTTGCGATGTTGACTACCTTTCCGATGAGATCACTATTTACGCGTTGAGTGAAATCGATCAAATTGAAATCGATATCATTAATGCTATGGTCTAATTTTGCAGCGAAGTAATAACGCAAATATTCAGGGTTAAGGCCGCTGTTTAAATAATCACGTGCTAAAATAAAAGTGCCGCGCGATTTTGACATTTTTTGATTATTTACGGTGAGGTAACCATGAACAAAAATGTTGGTTGGGAGACGAAAGCCGCTGCTTGCAAGCAGCGCCGGCCAAAACAGGGAATGGAAATAGACAATATCTTTTCCAATGAAGTGATACAGTTCTGTGTTGCTTTTTTTATTCCAGTATTCTCCAAACACTAGATCGCTGCGTCGCGCGCACAAATTTTTAAAACTTGCCATGTACCCTATGGGAGCATCCAACCAAACATAAAAATATTTATCTTGAGTACCCGGGATAGGAAAACCGAAATATGGAGCATCACGAGAAATATCCCATTGTTTTAATCCTTGAATAAACCATTCTTGTAATTTGTTGGCTATTGCTGGTTGTAAGCTGCCGCTTGCGGTCCATTGTTGTAACATCTCGGTATATTTTTCTAAACGAAAGAAATAATGTTCAGAAGATTTTTCGATTGGAACGCTTCCAGAAATTACTGAGATTGCATCTGTTAAATCGCTCGGGGAATAAGTGGCACCGCACACTTCGCAATTATCACCATATTGATTGACGGCATGACATCGCGGACAAGTGCCGCGTACAAAGCGGTCAGGAAGAAAAATATTAGCAATCGGATCATATGCTTGGGTTACTAGGCGAATTTCAATATCATTATTTGCTTGTAACTTACGATAAATTTCTTCAGCTAGTTCTTTGTTCTCTGGAGAATGAGTCGTGTAGTAATTGTCGAAGGAAATATTGAAGGCAGCAAAATCTTGCTCGTGTTGTTTTTTGTTGATAGCGATTAATTCTTCAGGTGTCATGTGATGCTGTTTTGCGCTCAACATAATTGGTGTGCCGTGTGCATCGTCACCGCAAATGAAGATGCAATTGTAACCACACAGCTTTTTCCATCTTACCCAAATATCAGCCTGAATATGCTCCACCATATGTCCAAGATGAATTGGTCCATTGGCATATGGGAGTGCTGTAGTAACTAAAATTTTATTCATCTTTCATTTTCCAGTAGACACATAACACAAGGGGGATATGGTTATCCCCCTTGTGTCGGTTACTAAACCAATATTGCTTTAGAAATATATTTTGAAATTGGCAATAATTTGATCACGATTTTTAGCTCCAACTATCACTGGTTTACCTGCTCCAGTGGCAACATCGGCACTGCCGTAGTTAATATCATGACGGTATTCAATACTTTGAACGGTACTCTTAAACCACGATGTTCCAATAGAAACAAAATAACTTTGTTGGGGTAAATTTAATGCTAATGCTTCCCAGGTCCTGCCGTAGCCCATGCTTACGAATGATGGTTTCCCCACGACATTAAATTTGTAGATACCCTCAACATCTAATGCACGTACTCTGGCGCCAGCATCATTGTAGCTTAAGTCACGTTTATCGAAACGATCAAGGGCAACGATATATTCGCCAACTACGGTGAATGGAGCATAGGTGTATAGTGCATGGACAGCAGTTGCCGCAACTTGTTTTTGCAATTGTGGATTACTATTAAACCCATCAAAACCACCTGTTGTTTGATAATCATTTTTTTGCATGCCCAAAGAATCAGAAATGCTATTTATATAGTTTGCGCCGATATCGAACGTCTGTTTACCAGAAGTGAAGCCATATCCTAGGTTTGCACCCCACATATTGATGCTATTATTGCTGCCTTTATAAGTAGTGCCTTTAAGCGCGTACACTGCACCGTAGGCGCCGTTTTTAGTATTAAATCCCAATAAGATTGGAGCTCCTTCAGTTCTGGCTAAGCTCATGGTCAATGGATTGGTAATCATGTAGTTGTTATACACGCCAAAAGGAACATACATTTTACCAACGCTGCCGTAAATCGGAGTTTTTTCTAAGTTTCCAACAGTTATATATCCTCTTTTCAAGATAAGGTTTGAACCATTGGTGCGACTACTTAGATATTCAAATCTCATTACTCCAGTTACCCAAGAACTGACACGGGCGACGCCCTCAAGCACCGCGGTCGGTAGTTCAATGGTAGAATTGCTGAGATTACCGCTGTTAACACCGCTTTTGCTAGGATTATTAAACTTAGAGTAACTATAGAGCCAACCCTCTAGCATTCCAGACATCATAAGCGTTGGACGATCAGAAAATTTAATATTGTTTTTTGCGTAATGTCGCGCTATTTTTTGATTGAATTTCAGTAGTGCTAGATCTTCATTGATAGTGGGCAGATTGATTAATAGATCGCCACCATCGTACTGTGGTTGTCCCACAATTGGAGTAGTGACTACAGCAGGGCCGTAGGCATAAAGTTTGCTCCAGGTGGCACCATTTTTGGCTTCTTCCTGTTGTTTTTTCAGATTCGATACTTTAGCCGTTAACGTGCGTACTCGTGTTTCTAAAGAATGGATGCAACGGCTTACAATGTTTTTTGTGCCTTTTTTCTTATTAGATGGTTTAGCATGTTTTTTGAGTGCAGGAGCTGTCGTAGTTGTTTTCCCAATGGCTGTTACTGCGGTTTTGTTTGGTACGACACTGGTTGTGATAACGACAGCTTTACTTGTTGTTGTTGGTTGTAGCTGCTGTGCCGTTTGCTGTTGTGTTAATTGTGTGTCGTTATTGTTTTGAACAGTGTCTGGAATAGCACAAGCAGCAGCACTACTTACTAAAGAAAATGCTACAGTAGAGAGTAACAACCTATTTTTTTTGTTTTTTGTCATGTCACGGTTCTCCGTTTTAAGTGGGTTAAAAGTAACTACAATCATTTTTGTTGTGTCTGTTTACGAGACAAGCTAATTACTAGTTTCATCACATCAGCACTGTTCCCGGTCGTTTTACTAACTACGAAAGACAGTGGTTCGGTAAGGTCAAAAACGATACGGAATGTCCCATTTTTTTGTTTACCGGTGCGGATATTTTTAACAAATGTATTAGCAAAAGACGTCCTATCAAATTCGGAAGTGGTTATAGCGCCGCCAACATCTACCACTATTCTTGGTGGCTGTGGTAAAGAAAACACTTCACAACGTGCGTCTTTATCAAAAACCAATTCCAGTTGTTGTAATCCTTGTTGATATTGCGTAGTTGTGGCAGCTGATGGCGGTAATGATGCTGCTGGTTGTGTTGGGATAGCGGTTGGTATTAGTTGTGGTTTTACCAATACAACTGGTGTGCGATCTGAAGGTGTCGCCGCAATTGAAGGGGATACTTTTTGTGGATCAGCTGTAATTGGCGACGATGGTGAAGTTGGGATTTTTACTTCTTTGGATGGAATTGCTGTAGGTATGGGTGTGGGTGTAGTCGTGCTGGTTGGTGTTGCGACATTGATTGGTGCTATCACGGGAGTTTGTGCGAATGCTATTTGAAAACAACCAAACAGTGACATTAGTACAGCAAGCGAAAGTTTTGTATTTACTAGCATCGTTCATCTCCTTGTATTCTTGCGATGGGAGGTTGTGAAAATCATGTTAATGGTTCGTGAGAACACTTCTACTTACTCTTATCACTTTTGTCTTTGCGCCTTAAAAATGTAGGAATATCAAAATAGTCAATGTCATCTGCCAAACTTGACTGATCCACATTCACTGGAGCTTCATTGGCAGTTGTTTCAGCATCAGCAGTTTGTTTACGCATCATTGTTGGTTTGTCCAATTTGCGATAGTCAACATTGCTTTCATACCTAGATGCTATCTCAGAAGCTAGCCCAGACGATGCTCCTTCATCGCTTTTGTTCTCTCGATATCTTTCACTGCCTAATCCTGTCACAACTACCGTAACTCGTAATCCATCTCTCATTTCGGGATCAATTACGGTTCCTACTACTACTGTGGCATCTTGAGATACAAAAGATTTAATTACTTCTCCAACCTCTTCAAACTCACCAATTGACATATCAAGACCGCCAGTAATATTGACTAATACACCGCCAGCCCCTGATAAATTGACGTCTTCAAGCAATGGACTAGAAATAGCAGCCTCAGCAGCTTCGCGGGCACGATTTTCTCCTTGACCTTCTGCGGTACCCATCATTGCCATACCCATTTCAGACATTACTGTACGAACATCCGCAAAATCAACATTGATTAAACCTGGTTTTGTGATTAGCTCAGCGATTCCCTGTACTGCTCCTAACAGGACATTATTGGCCGCCTTAAAAGCACCTAGCAAGCTAACATTTTTTCCTAGTACTGTAAGTAACTTGTTATTTGGAATAGTGATTAAAGAATCGACATGTCTCGATAAATTTCTAATCCCCTCTTCAGCGAGAATCATGCGTTTTCGTCCTTCGAACAGAAAAGGTTTTGTCACTACTGCAACAGTTAAAATCCCCAGCTCTTTTGCAATTTCGGCAAATATTGGAGCGGCTCCCGTACCAGTGCCGCCGCCCATACCTGCAGTAATAAACACCATGTCAGTGTTAACCAATGCTTCACGAATTTTTTCGCGGTTTTCCTCCGCTGCCAAGCGACCAATTTCAGGGTCAGCGCCAGCACCCAACCCTTTAGTAATTTGTTCTCCTAAGGGTAGCAAAGTATCTGCACTAGAAAGACCCAATGCTTGGGCATCAGTATTAGCACAAATGAAACACACTCCGGTGATGACGTTACCAATCATATTTTCGACAGCATTCCCACCACCACCGCCAATGCCAACAACCTTAATTACGGCATGCTTTATTGCTTGGTCACCTATTGTTTTAAACATATTTCGCGACTCACTATTTTTTCTGGGTTTATCCGTACCGAGCCCCTTAATGCCTCTTTTAATGCGGCCCGAAGCATTTCTTGATTGCATTTATGTTCTCTCCTAGGGGTAGATGATGGCATCAAGTTACATGGAGATATGACGCTGATACAGACGTATTGATTTTTAAAAGTTACCTTGAAACCAATTCTTCATTCGTTTCCATAAACTTCTCATGCCAACTTTCACATTAATTTCAGCTCTCCCTTCGCGCTGACTTTTATAACCCACTAGCAACAAACCAACTCCAGTTGAGTACATGGGATTATTCAATACCTCAATCATCCCACTAATGTTTTGAGGAGAACCTAGGCGTACTGGCATTTGAAAGATCTCACTGGCCAACTCCAAAAGACCATCGACTTTAGATGCTCCACCAGTCAACACAATACCTGAGGCGACACAATCAACAAAACCGCTACGACGCAATTCCGCTAGTACCAAAGTAAATAATTCTTCATAGCGAGCTCTAACGATAGCAGACAACATCCTTTTGGACACTTCTTTGGTTTTATGGCGCACCGCTGTTGGGACTTCTACGGTTAATTTATCCAGAATGTCGTCGTCCATATCTGATACTGAGGCGTACGCCACTTTTATTTCTTCAGCATATTTTGTTGGGGTGTGTAAAGTTACTGCCACATCATTGGTTACTTGGTCTCCTGCGATTGGAATTACTGCAGTATGTTTGATTGCTCCGTTGCTAAACACTGCTATGTCAGTAGTGCCGCCACCAATATCAACCAAGCATACACCTAATTCTTTCTCGTCATCGGCCAAGACGGCAGCACTAGAGGCTAGTTGTTGTAGAATAATATCACTAACGTGCATTCCACAACGCTCGATACACTTTACAATGTTTTGTACTGCGCTGACTCCTCCAGTTACGATATGAACCCTCGCCTCTAAGCGTACTCCAGACATTCCAACTGGTTCACGCACACCGTCCTGATTGTCAATGATAAACTCCTGAGGGAGAATGTGAAGAATTTTTTGATCTGCTGGAATCGCCACAGTTTTAGCGGCGTCGATTACGCGATCAACGTCAGCTTGAATAACTTCACCAGTACGAATTGCCACAATGCCGTGAGAATTTAAACTTCTGATGTGACCACCTGCAATCCCGGTATAAGCAGAGTGGATTTTGCAACCAGCCATCAATTCAGCCTCTTCAATCGCATGCTTAATCGATTGTACTGTAGCATCAATATTAACAACCATTCCTCTTTTTAAACCGCGGGATGGATGGGTGCCAATGCCAATAACTTCAACCTTATCGTCACCAATCACTTCCCCAACCAACGCTACAACTTTGGTAGTGCCGATATCCAAACCAACCACCAGGCTGGTGTCGTGTTTTTTAATCATATTTTCTTATTTCTCGTTGCAACATGAAACGAACGAATGGGAAACAACAAATGTAAGAACGCGTATCTATACCACACCAGTACCTAAGAATAAATTATTTTCTCTATACACTCTTCGCGCTTCAGTTTTAGGCTTCGTTGCGTCCTTCACTCGCCATTCTCACCTACGTCTTCCCGATTTGATTTTCAGGTTCAGTCATCATATTGCGCGCTCCATTGTGCAAGTTAAGGTTCGTATCGTTGCCCTGTTTTCTGAGTCCATTGTTTCATTGTGATGAATGGCGTATTTGGGTATCAGCCCACCGCACTGCAACACCGTCTTTATAGCGTAAATCAATGATGGCAATTGGCCTGTTGGTGTTGTTTTTCATGATTGTTGGATAGGCAGCGGTGAAGTTTTGTAACTTCTCGATAATATTTTCATTACCTAGGAAGACATTAACGCTACTATTATTTTTTTTAGCTCGCAGTATCATCGACCAAGAACGTTGATCATTTAGAGATAACTGAATGATGTCAAGTGCTAATGGAGACAGTATTTTTTGTATATTTTGATATGTTTCTACTACTTCTTTTACTGTTTCCTCTGGCCCCAAAAGTAGCGGCAATCCGATTGGAAAAGTTTGTTTGGGTGGCGTGAAAAGTGCCCCGTTGGATCCAAGCAAAGCCACTTCCTTCCATTGTGCGACTGGTTGCTGCTCTTTGATAGTTATGGCAATAGTGTCAGGCCATTTGCGTCTGATAAAAACGTCTTGCACCCATGGCAAATCCAAGACACTTTGTTTCAAATCTATTACATCTAGATCAAAAAAATTGCCAGCAAGATGTTTGCTGATAATACTTTGCAGCGATTGTGGAGCAATGTGTTCGTAGGTTGCAATAATTTGCACTTTTCCGATGGGTAACTGATTATATTGGCGAAATGTCCAGGCGCTCCACAATACAAGCGCTAATGCAACACCGCCCAAAATCAAACGTAATAGTTTTGCAAAAAAACTCTTCCACGGTATCGATGTCGCTTCTTCAAAGAACTGTTGTTTGAATTTTCCTGTTTCGGCGACAGCAGTTTTATAGCGCTGAGCTTGTATATGCACATTACAAGATTTCCTATTTCCCTTATTTTTTAAAAAGTCGAACATAAAGCAGTTTGTATCTCGCATATTGATTTTAACGCATAATTACTGCTTGCATGCGCCGGCATATTTCCTGCATTACGTGCACGTTATGAATACATGCCAAATTGCTATAAAGCGTTGCATTCTGTTTGAAAAGGTAGTGTAGGTAAGCGCGAGAATAGTTCTGGCAAGTATAGCACATGCAACCATCCATAATAGGTGTTTCATCTTTAGCGTAAATATTTTTTTTAATTAAAATTCTGCATGATTCTCTGCTATTTTTTTTGATTGCTTTACTCGCATCTCCATTGCTATTTGTTTTCTCATTGTTTGTTTTCCTGTAATTACTTGAGATTTCATCGCCATCTACGCTTGCATGTTGTTCATCCATGTTGATAAATGCTAGCCAATTATTCCGTTCGATGATTTTGCCACAGTATAATGAGCCATGTCGCGCATTGCGTGTGGGTGCCACGCAGTCAAAAATATCAATGCCTCGGGCAACAACGTCAATCAAGTCTTGTGGTTCCAATCCAACACCCATGGTGTAGCGTATTTTTTGTTCTGGTAGTGCAGCCCTTATCCATTCAATAATTTCACAAGTTTGTGCCATGTAATATCCAATGACTTCTCCGCCAATGGCGTAACCGTCTAAATTTAAGTTGACTACAAATTCTGCACTTTGTTCGCGCAGATCACGAAAACCACCGCCCTGAATAATACCAAATAGCGCTTGGCGACGACCATAATCAGAATAAATATTATTTTCATGTTCGTCCCGCGACTCTAGCAACCAGCGATGCGTTCGTTCCAGCGCGGCCAATGCTACCTCACGACCGCCAGTTTCCGGTGTACATTGATCAAATGCCATGATGATGTCAGCGCCAATAACTTTCTGTGCGGTAATTGAAGTTTTTGGTGTTAGGTGAATTAGTTGACCGCTATTTGGATGCTTAAAATGTGCGCCGTTACGGTCAATGCGGCAAATTTTACTATTACGAGATAAGCTAAAAACTTGGTAGCCACCGCTATCGGTAAGCATTGAATGAGGCCAATGCATTAATTGGTGCATCCCTCCCAGGCTTCTAATGACATCAAGACCTGGGTGACACAACATATGATAAGTATTGCCACCAAGAATAATTTGGCTGCCAGTAGTCTCTAAATCGTTGGCGCTCAAGTGGTTAACGAAAGCGCGAGTGCCAACAGGCATAAAGGATGGCGTTAAGAAAGTTCCGTGTGGTGTAGTGATTTTTGTGACACGGGCATGATTATGGAGGTGTTTTTTTAATACGTCGGTGGTAAAAACATTGGTGTTTGGATTGGAATTGGAGCTAAGCATACGAAACAGTATAGTTATGCAAGGAGTATTAATAAGTTTGCGGATTATTCGGCTACACGCTTAATTTTTGCACCTAGTTGCGATAATTTTTCTTCAATGCGTTCGTAACCGCGATCGATGTGGTAAATACGTTCAACTGAGGTATGTCCTTCAGCCATTAATCCAGCCAGCACTAGGCTTGCGGAGGCGCGTAAATCAGTTGCCATTACTGGAGCACCATTCAACATTGGTTTCCCGATACAAGTTACGGTATTTTTGTTCAATTCAATGTGCGCCCCCAAGCGTTGTAACTCTTGAACGTGCATAAAGCGATTTTCAAAAATAGTTTCAGTGATCACGGAAGTACCACAAGCGAGGCAATTCATGGCAAGAAATTGTGCTTGCATGTCGGTTGGGAATCCAGGGTAAGGTTGCGTTACTACATCAACCGCTTTTGGTCTTTGTCCGTGCATATTTAGTTCGATGTAGTCATTGCCACAAATAATTTCAGCTCCGACATCTCTAAATTTTTCCAAAATCGCATGCATTGTGTTTGGAATAACATCTTTAACTTTAATGTGTCCCCGAGTTAAAGCGGCTGCTGCTAAAAATGTTCCAGCTTCAATTCGATCAGGAATGACGTGGTAAATATTTTCATTGCCGAGTTTTTCAACTCCCTCGATGGTAATCACATCAGTACCGGCGCCGCCAATTTTTGCTCCCATGCAGTTCAAGAAATTAGCCAAGTCAACTACTTCTGGCTCTTTGGCGGCGTTTTTAATCGTGGTGATTCCTTCAGCTAAAGTCGCTGCCATCATTAAATTTTCGGTTCCCGTGACGGTGACTGGAGATAACTCTATTTCGGTGCCACTTAGTCTGGTTCTTCCGCCCATGGAAGCGTCAATATAGCCATCTTTTATCATCACGTCGGCTCCTAGAGCTCTCATTCCTTCGATATGCAGATTCACCGGCCGAGCGCCAATGGCACAACCTCCAGGTAGTGAAACATGTGCCTCGCCATATTTAGTCAGCAGTGGTCCCAATACCAAGATAGATGCGCGCATGGTTTTAACTAGCTCGTAAGGAGCAACTAGGTGTTTGATGTGGCAACAATCTATTTCTATCGACATATCTTCATGCACTAGTAATCCAACGCCCATGCTGCCTAAAAGACTCATTGTGGTAGTGACGTCATGTAAATGAGGGACATTACAGATTGTTACCGGATGATCCATCAACAAGGTGGCAATCAATATCGGTAAAGCCGCATTTTTTGATCCCGAAATACGCACTTCACCATGTAGGGGAACACCGCCTTCAATAATTAGTTTATCCATTGGTTGTAACCTTAATCTTTTTTAGAGCTTGCATTGATATAACGTCATGTAAGCTACTGACTTTGGCAATGGCCAAAAGTTGTTCTGGGATGTTGGAAAATTTGACTTGCTTATTTAATTTCCTAGCGTATCTCATCCAAGATATCAGTAATGCTGGACCGGCGTTGTCGCTACTAGTAACAGTCTGCAAATCAAAAATGGGAATAGGACTAGCTGCGATTAACTGATAACCGCGTGAGCATAGCTGTGGCACGGTATCGAAGTTTAACGGGCCACTAACCACAAATTGGCCGACGGAATTTACTGTAATATTGGCAGCGCTATTTGATAACATATGCTCGTTTGATTATTTGTTTTTTTCCACTAGCTTACGTACCAATAAGGCAAGGCCGCCTTGTTGTAGTGGTGCAGAAAATTGAGCGCGATAGTTTTGTACTAAACTTACGCCATCGACACTAAAATCGTAAATCAACCAGGTGTTGTTTTTGTTCACCAAGCGGTACTGCAGCTGAATTGCTGGACCTTCTCTGCGATTAATTGAGCTATTAACTTGTACTCGCGTTTGGCCGGCAACGTAACCGCGTATAGGATAAAAAGCAACCGTTTCGCCATCATACGCAGCAAGTGCGGTAGCATATGTTTTGATGACATAGGTACTAAATTGACCAATGAATTGTTGATGTAAAGCAGGAGTAGCTGATTGCCAATATAATTTTCCTACCACTGCTTGTGCCATGCCATCTTGGTCGACGTGTGGCACTAAGAGGCGTTTGACTATGCTGCGTAGCAAAATTTCGTTTCCTTTTAATTGTCCTGAACGTTTCTCTAGTTCGGCAATCATTTGATTTGACGTGCTTTTTAACATTACCAATGGTGATGGATCATTAATTGTTGCTAAACCGTTAGTATTGAACACTAGCAACCACAGCATAATTACATTTTTTAGGAGTACTTTCATTACGATATCTCTGAATATGTATGCGTTAACACCGCTCTAGAATTCTTTGAACAAACAGTTCTTATAACCGGCAAGAAAATAAATTTTATTACTTAATTCACAACACCTACTTTGTTTTCTTATTTTCGTCTTTTTCTTTATCGCCCTTTAAATTATAAACCAATTGCCCAATTAACCTTTCCAAAATTACTGCAGGATGTGTCTCCTCAATGAGGCCGTCATTTTTGAGTAAATTATCGGCAAAACCAGGAGCGATTTCTATATAGTTAGCGCCAATCAAACCTGCTGTCAAAATGCTGGCTGAAGAATCACTGGGTAAATTTTGCTGTTTCTTATCAAGAAACATGACAACTTTTGCCCGAAAAGTCACCGGATCAATCATGATCTTTTTCACTTCACCGACTCTCACCCCAGCAATTGTCACTGGTGCTCGAATTTTTAGATCGCCAATATGATCAAATACCGCAGTTACTTGATAAGAATTGCGTTGCGAATATTGACTGAAACTACTAGCTTTAAAGGCTAATACGACTAAGGCAACAACGCCCAGAATCATAAAAAGACCAACGGCGAATTCAAGAAAGCGCCTTGCTATCATTACCAACCTCCCACCATAAAAGCAGTTAAGATAAAATCAAGACCCAAAATAGCTAATGAGCTATATACCACTGTTCTAGTTGTGGCTCGACTAATACCAGAGGCAGTGGGGACGGTATAGTAACCTTGGTACACGGCAATCCACGTTACGATACAGCCGAAAACGACACTTTTAATTAATCCGTTAATGACATCAACTCGAAAGTCAACTGCAGCTTGCATATTTGACCAAAATTGCCCTGCATCAATACCAAGCCACTCTACCCCGACCAAATAACCGCCAAATATTGCTATGGCATCAAAAACTGCGGTCAACACTGGCATCGAAATGACACCGGCCCAGAAACGTGGGGCAATAATTTTCCACAGGGGATCAACGGCCATCATTTCCATGCTGGCAATTTGCTCAGTTGCTTGCATTAAACCAATTTCTGCAGTAAGGGCTGACCCTGCCCGACCAGCAAATAATAAACCGGTAATGACAGGACCTAATTCGCGCACTACGCTCAGAGCAACTAATTGCCCCAATTGCGCCACTGTACCGAATTTTTGCAAAATATTGTAACCCTGTAATCCCAAAACCATGCCGATGAATAAACTCGAAACCACAACAATAACCAGTGACAACACTCCGATGAAGTATAGCTGTTCAATTAGCAAAGGTAGGAAGCGTAAGAAACGCGGTCTGCGTAATGCGGTACGTGTCAGAAATATACCAGCAATGCCGACGCGTTCACAAAACGCTAAACCTTTCTGACCAAAATTTTCAATGAGTTGAATTAGTTTGAACACAGCCCTAAATCCTGAATATATTTGTGAATAGCGGGATAATGAAATGGCACAATGCCATCAGGTAGTCCTTGGATAAATTGTCTCACTATGGGTGATTCGTTGTGTAACACTTGTTGTGGTGTTCCTTCGCCAATAATTTTTCCAGCTGCAATGACGTAGATATAATCGGCAATACTTGCAGTTTCTGCAACATCATGTGAAACGATAATCGAAGTTAAGCCAAGAATATCATTTAAATGCTTGATCAGTTTAACCAGGACGCCCATAGTTATCGGATCCTGACCAGTAAATGGCTCATCGTACATCATCAGTTGCGGATTAAAGACCAAGGCGCGCGCCAAAGCTACACGACGTGACATGCCGCCTGATAGTTCACTTGGCATCAGACCGTGTGCTCCGCGCAGCCCGACCGTCTCTAATTGCATTAACACTAAATCGTGAATCATTTCCTCAGGAAGTTGGGTATGTTCGCGTAATGGGAAAGCTACATTTTCAAAAACGCTCAAGTTGGTAAATAGGGCTCCGCTTTGAAATAACATGCCCATAGAGCGACGTAGCTGGTAAAGCTCCTTGGTTTGTAGAGCATGAATGTCGATGTCATTTACGAAAACTTTTCCTGATTCAGGGCGCAATTGGGCGCTGATCAAGCGCAATAGTGTTGTTTTTCCAGAACCACTTGGGCCCATAATGGCGGTTATTTTACCTCGAGGTATGTTAAAGCTAGTATTATTAAAAATACAACGATCGTCTCTAGAAAAACAAATGTTCTTGATCGTTATAGCGTTGACGGTAGGGAACGAGGATGGGGTAACGGATGATGGGGCTTGGACACTCATATGGAGGGAGGAATAGAAGTTCTTAGCGAGAGAGGTAATGTCTATAAACGAAAGGTAACAAATTTGATATAATCACCGTCTTCATGCTTACTCTTTGTTTTAGTTGTTTGCTGTGTTTATCATTAGTTGAGTTTAGTACCAACCGAATAAAATCTACGAAGGGCTCTCATGGTAACAGATAGCAGTACAATTTGCCAACTAGGTCGCACGGTTATTGCGCAAGAGGCGCAAGCATTACTCGCTTTGCAGGAGCGTCTTGATGAGAAATTTGCTGCAGCATGTCAACTGTTGTTTGGTTGTCGTAGCCGTATCATTGTAATGGGTATGGGTAAATCAGGACACGTTGCCAATAAAGTGGCTGCAACGTTTACCTGTACTGGTAGTCCAGCTTTTTTTCTACATCCGGCTGAGGCTAGTCATGGTGATCTTGGTAATATAACCAAAGATGATGTGATTTTGGCTATCTCTTTTTCCGGTAATACCCCGGAAATTTTAGCTATTTTGCCGGTGATTCAGCACTTAAACGTTCCATTAGTAACGCTGACTGGCAATACCAGTTCCACTCTGGCTAAAATCGCTAATGTAAATCTGGATGTTGGTGTGGCGCAGGAGGCTTGTCCGTTTGGTTTGGCGCCAACTTCCAGCACCACAGCTGCGTTAGCCATGGGCGATGCTTTAGCTATAGCGTTGTTAGAAATGCGCGATTTTACTGTTGAAGATTTTGCGCGCAATCATCCAGGTGGCGTGTTAGGTAAAAAACTGTGCCTGTTGGTAGATCACATCATGCGTACTGACAACGACATCCCTATTGTCACTCCAGATACCAGTATTGTGCGAGCATTATTGGAGATTTCACAAAAGCGTATGGGAATGACAACTGTTGTTGATGAACAAGGAAGGCTGGTGGGAATTTATACGGATGGTGATTTGCGACGTACTTTAGATAAAAAAATGGATGTGCAGACAACTGCAATCAAAGATGTGATGACGGTGCAGTGTAAAACTATTTCTCCTGGGACTTTAGCCATAGAAGCATTGCAGATTATGGAAAAATATCGCATTACCTCTCTAGTGGTTGTAAATAACAACGGTGTGCCGCTAGGTGTATTAAATATTCATGATTTGTTGAATGAATATGAAAGCGAAACTGCGAGAGGTGAAGATACGAAGATGTAGGTTGTATGAATATGTTATGAGTTTGGAGTTTGGTTAGTTGATGTCGTCTTCGCCGTTGCCATTTTTAGTTTTTCTTGCGATTTACCATTGCAATTCCCGCCTGATCAGTTGGATACATTACCAGTTCAGTAATGTTTACGTGCGCTGGACGCGAAGCACAGTAATAGACAGCGTCGGCAACATCTTCTGGAGCAAGAGGTGTCATTCCTGCGTAAACATTTTGTGCGCGTTGCAGGTCTCCTTTGAAACGTACTTCACTGAATTCTGTCAGTGTCATTCCTGGGTCAATTGAAGAAACTCGTACATTGGTGCCACAGAGATCTAATCGTAAACTGCGGGTAATGGCATTTACTGCATGTTTGGTTGCGGCATAAACGGTGCCGCCGCTGTAAATTTCGTGTCCTGCAACTGAACCAATGTTAATGATGTGTCCTTTGCCGCGATTGATCATCCCATTGATTACAGCGCGAGTTACATACAGCAAACCACTAATGTTCGTATCAATCATTTGTTGCCAATCTGCAATTAATGCATCTTGTAACTTATCAATTCCAGCGGCCAGTCCGGCATTATTTACTAACAATGTAATATTTTGCCATGTGCCAGGTAATGCATTTACTGCTTGTTGTACCAAGTGCTCATTGCGCACATCTAACTGAACGCAACGAGTAATTGTGTTATATTGCCCTTCAAGGTCTTGTGCTAATTTTTGCAGGTGATCCAAGCGTCGCGCACAGAGAATTAGTTTTGCTCCATGCTGTGCAAAAATTTTAGCACATGCCGCGCCAATACCGCTTGAGGCGCCGGTAATTAATACGATTTCATTGGTTATTTTTTTTGACATGATGTTTAATCCTATTCTGGGACAGATTTGAGCGGATGGTCTATGGTCTTATGAAAACAAAAAACAAATTTTTGACTAGATTTAATCTAATTCTTGTTTTGATTTTTGGCAATTTTACGATCTTTTCAGTCGCAATGGCAACAGATGGCAGTGCTGCTACCAATTTTAACCAGCGTGCGATCGCCAGCGTTGAATTTACTGATGCTCAAAGGCCAATAGTTGTAAAAAAAACGCTTGCAACATTTGTAATTACCTTGCCCTCTAATCCAACCACTGGTTTTTCTTGGGTGTTAAAGAATTTTGATTCATCTTTGGTCAAACCAATTAGTCGGGTTTATTTGCCTCCAACCAAGAGCAGCTTGATTGGTAAAGGTGGTTGTGAGCAATGGAAGTTTGCAGTAACAGCAGCGGGATTTAGAGTTCCGCACTCTACTAGCATTACCTTGGTTTATTCTCGCCCTTGGGAATTAGAGGGTGCCCAAATAGCTAACTTTAAGGTGATAACTCAGCCATGACCATAAAACAAAACATGCAATTTCCTAATCTTTATGAAGTATCTCATCCTTTGTTGCAGCATAAACTGTCAGTATTGCGCGACATCAATACTGACAAAAAAGAGTTTAAAGAGTTGATCAATGAAATAGCAATTTTATTAGTTTATGAAGCAACTAAAGACCTTCCCATGACTACGCAAACAATACAAACCCCGTTAGAAACTTTTGAGGCTCCAGTATTGGATGGAAAGAAGCCCGTTGTATTACCAATATTGCGTGCCGGTATTGGTATGGTTGATGCTTTTTTAACTCTAATGCCTTCGGCACGAGTTGGACACATCGGTCTATATCGCGACGAAAAAACATTAGAACCACATTTGTATTATTTTAAGATCCCAAGTCAAAGTAAAGCGCGGCAATTCTACATTTGCGATCCGATGCTCGCTACTGGTGGTTCGGCGATAGCAGCTATTAATCAGCTAAAAAAATGCGGTGTTAGACGCATTAGTTTTGTTTGTATTTTGGCGGCGCCCGAAGGAGTGCAAAGGTTGTATGTGGAACATCCAGAAGTGCCTATCTTTACTGCAAATTTGGACAAAAAACTGAATAGGAAAGGATTCATTTTACCTGGTCTGGGAGACGCCGGCGACCGGATGTTTGGAACGAAATAGCAAAACCGCAAAAGCTAATGTTGCTTTTTAGCAGCGGCAGCGGTTGTTGTTTTTGACGGTGGTTGTTGCGCTGTTGTTGCTGTTTGCGGTTGTTGCGATGATTGTAGTTGCTGTTTAGTGGAGGTTATCAAGTCAAATAAGTTCTGGAATTTTGGATGCATTGGTACAAAAGCATAAGCTGCGATCAAAAACACGCCAAAAAGTACTATCCGAACTAATCTTTTGCGTTCTTTTTTTGCAGCTAGAGGTGAAAATACCGTTTGTTCTAAAACGCCGCTGGCAGCACTAGAAAATTTTCTCTTATCAAGCCACTCGATACCACAGTTGACAAAAATTTCTTCTCCGCTGCGGATTGTTTTTGTCGCAATAAAAACCACTAATTTATTCTCATGATCGATGAAGTACTTGGCGTTTTGCTGCGCTGTAACGTCGGTATGATTATATATTCCACCATATCCTAACAATAACGCATAGAGTTGATCGCTCCACTGCAAGCAAAAGCTTTGCAGCGTTGTTGGTACCGCTGGTTTTGCCGCCATGTTTTCGGCCTTCGATTTAACTTGTGGAGCAGTGTTGTTGGCGAATTCTGGCCCAGAAAGTAAAACTATTGGACATTCTTCAATAATTTCACCGGGCATGATCAGTTCATCGGCAAAAACACCATAGCCATAAATGTTATTAATTGCAGCATTGGAGAATCTAAGCTCAAGTTTTAAATGCTGCAGGCGACTTTTGGAATATTGCATTGTGCATTGCTCTGGTAGTGGTATGGCGGTCACAGCTGTGGCAATCATATTTTGTTGAGCATTGTCGTTCATAGCGTTTCTCTCCGTTAACCGAGCTAATCATTAGGGACAATATACCATAGGAATAATTCCAGTAGTGACATAAAAATCTTACCATTTAGACTGGTGTTGCTTTCTTGTTTTTACCAACTAAAAACTTTTATGGTATCTATGACTTTAGCCATAATTTTCAGCAGGGCAAGTTGCGGGATCGATGCTCCTCTCGTTACGGTAGAAGTCCATATTTCGAATGGATTGCCATCGCTTGCGATAGTTGGTTTACCTGAAACAGCTGTCAAAGAAAGCAGGGATCGGGTGCGAAGTGCGTTAATTAACAACCACTTTGAATTTCCAGTTCGTCGTATTACCGTTAATTTAGCTCCAGCCGATTTACCCAAAAAAAATGGTGGTCGTTTTGATCTCCCAATTGCTCTAGGGATATTGGCTGCGTCGCAGCAGATTCCGCTTGAAGTTTTAGCCCAATACGAATTTGCTGGAGAGTTAGCGCTAGACGGAACCTTGCGTGGTTTTAGTGGTGCTCTCCCTTTTTCACTGTTAACCAGTAATGCTGAGCGCAAACTAGTTGTGCCGCTGGAGAATGCAGATGAAGCTGCATTACCTAAAAATAGCGTGGTATTACCAGCAAGACACTTGTTGGAGGTATGCTCGCACTTGTTGGGACGCAATGAGTTATTGCCACATACAGCAAAATCACCAACAGTTAAACAAATCAAAACTCTAGACATAATCGATATCTATGGGCAAATTCATGCTAAGCGAGCATTGGCAATCGCGGCAGCTGGGCAACATAGTATGATTATGGTTGGCCCCCCAGGAACTGGAAAAACGATGTTAGCTAGTCGTTTGCCAAGTATTCTCCCTCCAATGAGCGACCAGGAGGCGATTGAAAGTGCGGCAATACATTCCATCTGTGGTAAAAAATTTGATCATTTTTTATGGCAGCAACGACCATTTCGTGCACCACACCACACTGCTTCAAGCGTTGCTTTAGTTGGTGGCAGTAGCCCGCCGCGTCCTGGTGAAATTTCTTTGGCGCACCATGGTGTTTTATTTTTAGATGAATTGCCGGAATTCAGTCGTCACGTTTTGGAATCTTTACGCGAACCAATGGAGTCTGGTTGTGTCACCATTTCGCGCGCTGCTCATCAGGCAATATTTCCAGCTCGTTTTCAGTTGATTGCTGCTATGAATCCATGTCCTTGTGGTAATTTTGGAAATAAAAAAGCGGTGTGTCGTTGCACTCAAGATCAAATTCAACGTTATCGAACGCGAATTTCTGGTCCACTTTTAGATCGTATTGATCTTTATGTTGAAGTTGCATCGTTACCGTCGTGTTTTTTTGACAAGAAGAAAAATCATAACAGTGAAAACAGTCAGCAGGTTCAACAAAAGGTTATTGTTGCTCGCAACTTGCAAATGAAGCGCGCTGATAAGACTAATGCTTTTTTAGATAATGCGGAAATTTCAGATTTTTGTCAGCTTGCCGATTGGGATCAAAAATTGTTAGAGGATATGGTAACAAAGGCAAACATGTCGGCACGCGCCTATCATCGAGTATTAAAAGTGGCAAGAACCATTGCGGATTTTGAAGATAAAAAACAGATTGATCGTGGACATTTAGCTGAGGCTTTGAGTTATCGATATGAAATATAGTATAGCCGTTAACACATAGCTTCAGACAAGGCGCCCGCGCAGCCTGAGCTAGCTCGCACACACTTACGTATGTGAGCAGCGAGGCAAGTGTGCAACGAAGTATCAAGCTATGTGTTAACGGCTATATCTTCATTTTGATTGGGTATAGCGTACAGTTGAAAGTGTAATTTTTAGCTATTTAAATTCGCGGAATAAATGTTCACGATAATATTTTAATTCTTCGATTGAATCATAAATGTCAGATAGGGCTTGGTGTTTGCTTTCTTTTTTATATCCTTTGGCAATTACTGGATACCATTTTCGCGCTAGAATTTTAACTGAGCTCACATCTAGGTTGCGATAATGAAAATATTTTTCTAATTTAGGCATATAACGATATAAGAAGCGGCGGTCTTGATAAATCGAGCTGCCGCACATTGGTGATTTTTGTGGTGGAATGTAGTGTCCCAAAAAAGATAATATTTCTTTTTCAGCTATTGCTTCGGTAACGCGACTTTTTTTGACGCGATCAATGAGTCCTGACGCAGTGTGATGGCTAATATTCCACTCATCCATCAATTTTAAAATAGCCGGACGTTGATGGATGGCGAATACCGGTCCCTCCGTTAGTACATTCAGATGCTTGTCAGTAATAACAATCGCGATTTCCAAAATGCGGTCATGCTTTGGTTCAAGCCCTGTCATTTCAAGATCTAACCAAATGCAATTAGAAGAGCTAGGTTTGTTCATAAAAAATCAGAGTAACTAAACTACGTCGAAACTATTTCTGAAAATAGGCAAAGAGCGTAGAATCTAACAGAGAGTGTTGTAACAGTGGGTATAGTAAGCGAGGTAAAACGACAGCAAGTTCAAAGTTTACTTCGCTATGACAGCAAAACACAAAGGAGGTTGTCATGATAACAGCATCTATTTTTTTCGTCATTGCTTATTTAGCTGGTTCTCTATCTAGTGCCATTATAACTTGTAAGCTGATGGGATTGCCTGATCCACGCACGCAAGGGTCTAACAATCCTGGAGCGACCAATGTATTGCGCATTGGTGGTAAGTATGCGGCGTTAGTTACTTTAGTTGGTGACGTTTTTAAAGGTTTTATTCCGGTATTGCTTGCTGGTTTTTTTGGTGTCAAAGGTTGGAGTTTAGGTGTGGTTGCCTTGGCTACTTTTGTCGGCCACGTGTTTCCCCTATTTTTTAAGTTTCAAGGGGGTAAGGGTGTTGCTACTGCATTTGGTGCCCTGTTTGCTCTGTCTTGGGTTGTTGGAGTTGTGGTATTGATTACGTGGATTGCGGTCGTTACCGCCTTTCGCTACGTTTCGCTCGCTTCCTTAATCGCAGCTGGATTGACGCCACTCTACTTGGTTCTTATTCAGCAGTATGACTACTTAGCTCCAATTTTATTGTTGGTGATAATTTTATTTTGGCGTCACTGGTCTAATATTCAAAGATTACGCGCCGGTACCGAAAGTAAAATTCACCTATTTGCTTAAACTTTTTCTACTACTGCAATTGCCTCGACATGGCTGGTATGAGGGAACATATCCATAATCCCGATATGTGTTAAGTTATAACCTTGTTGTATCAGTTCTTTGAGGTCGCGCGCAAGAGTTGCAGGGTTACACGAGATGTAAACGATTTTGCGTGCCGTAGCCCCATTAATTTGTGCTAATTGTATAATTTGTTTCATGCAGTGCAACGCACCAACGCGCGGTGGATCGAGTAAGATTTTGTCATATGATAATGACATCCATTTTTCACTATTGTTTTTTCCTTTGGCATCAGTGTTTTTACTAAGATCAGCGCAGTGAAACTTCACATTGTCTATGCGGTTACTTGCAGCATTAAAAATTGCACGCTGTATCGAGCTTTCATTTCCTTCTACTCCGACGCAATGTTTACAATAACGAGCCAGTGGCAAGGTAAAGTTCCCAATGCCGCAGAAGAGGTCAAGAATAGTCTCGTTAGGTTGTGGATCAAGCAATGTTAAAACCCGTGCTACCATTTGCTGATTAATGTGGTAATTGATTTGTGTAAAGTCAGTTGGTTTGAAGTGGAGATGAATAGCATTTGAAGTGCCCTCTTCGCATTTTAGGGTATAACTCAAGTACTCTTGTTCGTGTGTAAGGCAATAAACACTGTCTAATCCATGTGGTTGTAAAAATATTTGACAATCATTTTCCATTGCAAACTGTTGTAACTTGGTCAAATCATCTGCGGTAAATTTTTGCAGGTGACGAATGACCACCGCAGCTTTAGTTGGGTTTTCTCCGCACGCAAGTTCAATTTGCGGAATGTGCTGATAGTTAGACAAACTGGTGACTAGATTACTTAGCTCACCCAATTTATTGCTGTAGGATGGGTGTAGGATGGGGCAATGGTGCATATCTGCTACGATAAATCTGCCATTTTTTTCATGAAATCCAACTAACACCTTGCTTTTTTTTTGCACGTATTTCACGCTCAAGCGTGCCTTGCAGCGATAATTCCAAATTGGTCCAACTAGTGGCGGCAAGATTTTGCATGTATTGATTAATTTCTTCTGGTGCGATGACTGTTTTTGGTTTGTCGATTTTTTATGTTCTGTTGTGTTGCAATATAAATTGCTCTGCTGATGATTTTGGTTATTTGTATTATTGCTGGGTAACACGGTAATGCCACCGATGTGCTCCAATTGCTCTAGTAAAACGTTTTGCTTAAAAGCTAGCTGTGCATCATGTTGTAAATGCTGCAAACTACAGCCACCGCAAATGCCGAAATGGTTACAACAAGATGACGTTGATAGCGATGGTGATGTTGTGGCGGATGTAATACGTTGTGGTGAGGGTTGTAATATTGCAGTTACGCGCGCTTCATCAAAGCTAGCGTAACGGTGTAGATAAACAAAACTAACTACTTCACCTGGTAGCGCTCCATCTACAAAAGTAATTTTTCCGTTGATAGTGGTAATGCCCCGACCATCATGGCTAAGCGTGTTAATAGTGGTGGTGTTAATGGTGTTAATGGAAGTTGTCATATTTTTATATTTGGGTTTATCAGTGCTACAACCCAAAACTCACTCACGAATGATATATATCCGTTCCAGTTCAACTTGAGGTGTTGTTGCGCTCTTCGCTCACGATCCTCATGTATGTAGATATACACTCCGGTCGTTCGCTCGAGCGCGCCTAACCTGAAGCTGAACTGGAGCGGATATAAGTTGATATACCTCAATAATTCAAATTGTGTTTCTTCGAAATCAGCATCTTGAACTGTGATGGGTATATAATACACGTTCTGTATATTCGATATTGCTGATTGCTACATTATCAACAATCTCATTATGCTACTCAACTGAATTCAGTAACAAAGTTGGTTGGGTTTTACGCGGAGTAAACAAATGATAATCCCAGTTATATTGGCGGGTGGTATTGGTACTAGGTTGTGGCCGTTATCGCGGCGCGAGTGTCCTAAGCAATTTGCAAAATTGTTTGGGGATCGCACGCTTTTTCAAGACACATTGATTCGCATTAATTCACTTTATGATCATGATATGGTTGCTCCGATAGTCATTTGTGGCTATGAACATCGTGATATGGTGTTGCAGCAATTAGCAGAATTAAATATTACTAACGCGTACTTGATTTTGGAACCGGTAGGGCGCAGTACCGCTCCAGCAGTAGCGGTGGCAGCGATGTTGGTTTTGCGCCTGTTTGCCGATGCCTCTCTTCTGGTGTTGCCTGCTGATCATGCGATTGCTAGTGTGGATCAGTTGCATGACGCCATTCTTATCGCTGAACAATACGCTTTAGCTGATTATCTAGTGTGTTTTGGTGTTAAGCCAACTACTCCAGCAACTGGTTATGGTTACATCAAAATTGGTGAGCCGGTGGAGCTTGAGGGATTGGTCGATTCGGTTAGCAGTGTTACGACGGACATGGGTTCTGCTGATTACGTTGCGAATTTCGCAAGTGGTAACGGTTTTTTAGTTGATCATTTTGTGGAAAAGCCAAATCAAGAGGTGGCATTAGGATATTTGCAATCACAACAATACTACTGGAATGGAGGTATGTTTATGTTGCGAGCACAAAGTTATTTAGACGAGCTAAGATTTTTTGCGGGTGATATTTTCAATGCTTGTCAAAATGTGGTTGCAAGCATGGTGGATGAAAGTGATGTTAGTGGTATCACAGGTAATCATGTATTTCGTTTGGGAATAGAAGAGTTTGCAGCTTGTCGCAGTGATTCAATTGATTATGCAATTATGGAACATACTAAGAAAGCGGTCGTGGTCCCGTTAGTTGCTGGTTGGAACGACGTTGGGTCGTGGTTATCGCTGTGGGAACATGGGGCGAAGGATGTAGCGGAGAATGTGACAATCGGAGACGTTGTCGCTAAGGATAGCGTTGGTTCGTATATTCATGCTACCAATCGCAAAATAGTGGTTTTGGGTGTTGAGAATTATGTTGTTGTGGAAACTAAAGATACGGTATTGATTGTTCCCAAAGATCGTTGCCAGGAGATTAAAGGTATTGTTGAGCAGCTAACCGCAGTTTAATCGATATTGCAGGAGTTATATTTACAATGTCTGATCATGATGTTTTGAAAAATGACCAAGAGAGCGGTGGTAATCAAAGCGTTGTCGTTGCTAGTTTAGGTGGTTTGTTGGGTTTGGTATTTTTTTTGATAATTTTTGGCATTAATTTGCTTGATCCTACTTCAATTGATTGGCAATTCACCTACCATGGTTGGCGCCTCATTCCTTACAGCGGTGACTCAATATTAACCGCAGTTGGGTGGCAGTTTTTTCGTTTTGAGTCTTGGCATTTCCCGTTGGGTGATATTAGAAGTTACGGTGCTTTAGGCTCGTCAGTGATGTCGACTGGTATTCTTCCTTTATTGGCAATACCTTTTAAACTGTTTAATGGTTTGCTCCCAGTTAATTTTCAGTATATCGGTATGTGGATTTTACTTTGTTATGTTTTACAGGGAGTGTTTGCAGTTATTTTGTTGCGCCAAATTACTGATAATCGTTTTTTCTGCCTCATTGGCGCTGTTTTTTTTATTACCAGCGCTATCATGCTTACTCGAGTGGCGCTTGGGCATTATGTTTTGTTGCCTCATTGGTTGATTTTATATGCGCTATGGTTAAATGTTAGAGTGCCTACCGCGAGACAGTATTGGCATTGGTTAGGATTGATTACCGTTGCAGCGCTTACTTTTCCCTACCTGTACGTTATGGTGATGGGTCTGTTTTTTGCCGATTGTTTGCGACATTTATTCATCTGCAAAAAGTCTTCTGGAGAAGTGGTGTTTTGTTGTTTTATGGGGGTCTTACTTTTTAGTGTTTTGCTGTTATGGTTGATGGGTTCGTTTCAATCTGGTGCTTACGGATTTTCTGCTGGTGGATTTGGTTATTTTTCGATGAATCTTAATGCCATTTTTAATCCCATGTGGTTTTCGCGATTATTTCCTAAGCTTGGTATGTTTTTTTATCAGTATGAAGGGTTTAACTATCTTGGCGCAGGAATAATTTTTCTACTTTACCTAACATGCATGAAGTTGTTTACGGAACCGCAATTAGTCAAGCAGGTGTTTAAAAATCAGTGGCCGCTAATTATCGTACTTATTTTCTTTACACTTTTTGCCCTAAGCAATGTGGTCACACTTAATGATTGGGTTGTTTTTACGGTTCATATTCCTGCTGCACTGCAGTTCATTGCATCAATTTTCAGAAGTAGCGGTAGGTTTTTTTGGCCGATGTACTACGCGATTTTTTTTGCGGTGTTATGGATTCTTGATCGGTTGGTGACAGCGAGATATCAGTTAAAGTTTGTAGTGTTGATTGCGGCTTTATCATTACAGCTTTTCGATTTTTCTGAAGCTTTTATTGATTTCCGTAAAGCAAATATTAATGCCGCTAACACCAGTTGGAAGCAAATGCTTAAGTCTGATTTTTGGTCGCAAGCTGTAAAGAAATATCACAAAATTATTTTTGTACCGAATCAACCTTATCCACCGTATTACTATGCATTCGCATTGTTGGCGGCAAATCATGGTATGGTTATTTCCAACGGTTATACGGCTAGATTGGATATGCGAAAAATGGTAGCAATCTCTGATAAAATAATGCGCGATTTTACCCATGGGCAGTTAGATCAGGATGCTTTGTATATTGTTTCTAATAAATTTTTAATTTCTCCACAATTAAGAGCTCTTTATCGTATCGATAACGTTGATGGTTTTACGGTGGTCACTCTGAAGGGTTAATAGTTAAGTGTAGTTTTTTGAGAGAGGAAAAGATGCAGCTAAAAATGATCAGTGTTGTTACGCCGTGTTGCAACGAAGAAGATAACGTTGTGGCAGTCTATGAGCGTGTAAAACAAGTGTTCACGAAGTTGCCCTCCTATGGTTATGAACATATTTTTATCGATAATGCTTCTCAAGACGGTACGATTGGTCAGCTGCGTGCTCTTGCGGCAAAAGATCAGAATGTAAAAGTAATTCTTAATACTCGAAATTTTGGTCATATTCGTTCGCCGTTTTATGGCATTTTGCAAGCGCAAGGAGATGCAGTAGTGCTGTTGGTTGCTGACCTACAAGATCCTCCAGAATTGATTAAAGCATTTATCCAACAATGGGAGGCAGGCTATAAAGTGGTATTGGGGGTGAAACCGAAGAGTAAAGAAAATCGCTTAATGTTTTTTGTTAGAAAATGTTATTACTATCTTGTTAGCAAAATTGCTGATGCTGATACAAGACTCGTAAAAAATTTCACTGGTTTTGGTCTTTATGATCAAACGGTAGTAAAAGTTTTTCGTATGCTTGATGATCCATACCCTTACTTACGTGGTTTAATTGCTGAATTGGGTTTTAAATATTGTGAAATTAGTTTTGAACAACCGTTGCGCCAACACGGTGTGACAAAAAATAATTTTTATACTTTGTATGATCTGGCAATGCTTGGAATTACTAGTCATTCTAAGGTTCCTCTGCGATTGGCAACAATGTTGGGATTTGGTTTGGCGATGATTAGTGTCCTGATTGCGCTGGGTTTTTTGATTGCAAAATTGCTATTGTGGCAATACTTTGCTTTGGGTATCGCTCCTATCGTTATCGGGTTGTTCTTTTTTGCGGCGATTGAATTATTTTTTATTGGTTTATTGGGTGAGTACGTATTGTCAATTCATACGAAAATCATGCATAGACCGTTGGTTATTGAAGCAGAGCGCATAAATTTCAAAGACAAAATTTAATTGAAAATTGCTGTGCGAGAAAATCATATAGCCGTTAACACATAGCTTCAGACAAGGCGCCCGCGCAGCCTGAGCTAGCTCGCATACACTTACATATGTGAGCAGCGAGGCAAGCGTGCAACGAAGTATCAAGCTATGTGTTAACGGCTATATCTTCATTTTTGCTAATGCAAAAAGTGAGCCCTCACCTTCGCGTTACTCTCCCCCAGCGGTGGTAAAGACCGGGTGCAGTGGTATGTTGCTGACTGTAGTTTCTTGGTTGCAGTAAGTTGATTGAGATCAAAGTGGAGCAGAGTTTGTTCTTATTATTTTTGCAAAATGATCTGCAAGGAGTATGTCTTTTATGATTTCCGTCACAGATACGGTGCAATTAGCACAAAAAATTCGCAAAGATGTGTTGATGATGACGCATTTAAGTGGGGGTTCACATGTCGCTTCTGCTTTATCGATGACTGATTTGCTAGCAGTGCTGTATGGTAGAGTATTACGCTTTAATCCGGCGCAACCTGATTGGTCTGAACGTGATCGGTTTATTTTAAGTAAAGGTCATGCCGTAGCGGCGCTATATTCTGCATTGGCTTCGGTTGGGTTTGTTGCAAAGGATATTTTGAAAACGTATGGTCAAAATGGTTCAACGTTGGGTGGTCATGCGACGTACGGCAGTGTTCCCGGTATTGAATTTTCTAGTGGATCTCTTGGTCATGGATTACCAGTCGGTGCTGGTATGGCTTACGCTGGTAGATTAGCGCAAAAACAATATCGTATTTTTGTGCTAATGAGCGACGGTGAGTGTGATGAAGGCTCTAATTGGGAGGCAATATTATTTGCCGGACATCACCAATTGGATAACTTAGTTGCGATCATTGATTACAACAAAATGCAGGCGCTTGGAATGGTGGGTGACATTTTGGACTTGGAACCTTTTGCCGAGAAATGGCGATCATTTGGTTGGCAAGTGATCGAGGTCGATGGTCATAATCATGAGTCGATTTTTCAGGTTTGTGCCAAGGTGCCCTTACAGCGTGGTCGCCCGTCATGCATTATTGCCCACACCGTCAAAGGCAAGGGTGTTTCTTTTATGGAGAATAACGTGTTGTGGCATTATCGTTCTCCTCAGGGCGAAGTATTTGAACGGGCAATGCAAGAATTAGAGTCGCTGGAACACATGTTATGAAAAGCACCTTTGCTCAAACTTTATTAAAATTGGCTGCGATCGACGATAAAATATTTCTCGTAGTGGGAGATTTAGGGTTTGGGGTATTGAATGATTATGCCACAACTTATCCGGCGCGATTTTTAAATGCTGGGGTTGCTGAACAAAATATGATGGGAGTAGCAACCGGATTGGCAATGGCAGGAAAAACGGTGTTCACCTACTCGATTGCGAATTTTCCTACTTTGCGATGTTTAGAACAAATTAGAAATGATGTTTGTTATCATCGGGCTAATGTCAAAATTGTGGCAGCTGGGGGTGGTTTTTCCTACGGGGTTGCAGGTGTCTCACACCATGCAATTGAAGATTTAGCAATAATGCGTGCCCTGCCAATTACTATTGTAGCTCCTGGCAGTTTGTGGGAGGTGGAGCAGGTGACGATGGCGTTGGCCGATGCTGTTGGTGCTTGCTATCTGCGGTTAGACAATAGCTATGCTGATGGTAGCGATTTATGTAATGTTGCAGAGACGGCGAGTAAATTTGTTTTGGGTAAAGCGCGTCGGTTAGTTGATGGCGATGCTATTACTTTAATTTCAACCGGTGGAGTGTTAGGGGAAGTGTTAAGAGCAGCTGCTTTGTTGGCAAAAGATGGTGTTAACTGTCGAGTGGTTAGTATGCACACTTTGCAGCCGTTGGATGAACAGGAGGTTTTTAATGCGGTGTGTGATACTGGAGGTATCATTACGGTAGAAGAGCATCGAGTTAATGGTGGTTTGGGCGGTGCCGTGGCAGAAGTTTGTTTGGAGCGAGGCGTAATTCCAAAATATTTTTATCGTTTGGGTATACGCGATGAACTGATTGCTCGGGTAGGTAGCCAGTATTATTTAAGAAATCATTGTGGTATTTCAGTTGATGCTATTTGCAGTAAAGTCAAAGAGCTCATTGTCTATACTCGTCCCATTGCAATTTGAGGCGTTGTTGCCGTTTTCGCTCGCGATCCTCACATATGTAAATATATGCTCCGGTCGCTCGCTTGACGGCGCCTAGCCTGAAATTGCAATGAAACGAGTAGATTAATAAAGTTTACAAGTCGCATAAAATTATTTCTTCGATATTTTGCACAATGATTCGGGGTGAGTATATGCTCGTCCCATTTCAGTTTGAGGCGTTGTTGCCGTTATGGCCGCTAACTATTTATCTTCGTGTTTATGAAAACTAATAATCCATTGGCTACAGATTTAACTTACGTCCTTGATCACACAGTAGAACTTTGGGATGAATTGCGTGGGAAACGGATATTTATTACAGGAGGAACTGGATTTTTTGGTTGCTGGTTGTTGGAGAGTTTTTGTTGGGTGAATGATTTACTGAACTTGGGAGCATCTGTAGTGGTTTTAACCAGAAATATTGAGGCCTTCGCTAAAAAGGTGCCGCATTTGGTCTATCATCCTGCTATTTCTTTTCATGTTGGAGATGTTCGAAATTATACTTATCCTGATGGAGAATTTTCCCATATTATTCATGCTGCTACCGCAGTTAGTTCAGGTTTGGAGCAACAAGATCCACAAGCGATGCTGGAGACAATTGTTGATGGAACCAGACATACTCTGGATTTTGCGGTGCATGCTAAAGCTGACAGATTGCTATTTACTAGTTCTGGAGCCGTTTATGGTAGGCAGTCTACGACCTTAGAGCGCGTTACAGAAAACTATGATACAAGGTATTGCAACGATTCATTCTTGCGACCGTCTGGCATGACTACTTATGGAATGGGTAAGCGTGATGCAGAAAAGTTGTGTGAGGAATATGTTAAGTTATGTGATTTGGAAATTACTATAGCCCGCTGTTTTGCATTTATTGGGCCGTATATGCCACTAGCGGCGCATTTTGCGATTGGTAATTTTATTTTGAATGGTTTGCGTGGTGAAATTATTCGAGTGCATGGTGATGGCACGCCGTATCGTTCGTACTTATATGCGGCAGATTTAATGATCAGATTGTGGTATTTGTTGATGAGGGGTAAATCGTGTTGTGCCTATAATGTTGGATCTGATCAGGCGATAAATATTGCTGCAGTGGCGCGATTAGTTGCGATGAGTTTTCAGCCAGCGCCGGAGGTAGTCATTGAGCAACGCGCGATACCAAACCAGCCTGCTGAGCGTTATGTTCCATCTACTGCATTAATTGAGAATACTTTTAATTTGAAGTCGCAAATATCTTTGGTTGATGCAATTGAAAAAACTAAACATTGGTATGCCGGAAATATGTCGGGAATTTAGGTAAGAGTTTCAAATAGCAGAGAGTGATTCTATGAAAGTAGTAATCTTAGCTGGTGGTTTAGGATCCAGGTTGAGCGAAGAGACCGAAACAAAACCAAAACCGATGGTTGAAATTGGTGGGAAGCCGATTTTGTGGCACATCATGAAAATTTATTCTGCCTATGGCATTAATGATTTTATTATTTGTTTAGGCTACAAGGGATATTTAATCAAAGAGTATTTTGCCAATTATTTTTTGCATATGTCGAATGTAACATTTGATATGCAAAACAATACGATGCAGGTGCATCGCAATTATGCTGAGCCATGGACCGTGACGTTAGTTAACACCGGTGAGACTACTATGACTGGAGGTAGATTAAAAAGAGTTGCGGAATATTTAGACGATGAAGATTTTTGTTTTACTTATGGTGATGGAGTGTGCAATGTAGACCTTGATGCGTTATTGCAACTGCATCAACAAGAAGGTCGCCTGGCAACAGTTACTGCAGTGCAACCACCAGGTCGTTTTGGTGCTATTGAATTTGAAGGTAGTCGGGTGAATTGTTTTATGGAAAAACCAGATGGTGAAACTGGTTGGATTAATGGTGGTTTTTTTGTGTTGTCACCACGAGTTATTGAGTATATCGATGGGGATGCTACCGTCTGGGAACGCGAGCCAATGGGGCGTTTGGCGGCAAATGGGCAAATGAGTGTTTACTTTCATGGTGATTTTTGGCAGCCGATGGATACTTTACGCGAAAAGTATTTATTGGAAGATTTATGGCGCACTGGTGAAGCTCCGTGGAAAATATGGGATGACAAACAGGGATAAATAGGAGCGCTATATGTTTAACAATTGTTACCAAGGCAAAAAAGTATTTATAACTGGTCACACTGGTTTCAAAGGTTCGTGGTTGGTAGCGTGGCTAAACATGCTTGGTGCAGAAGTAGTTGGTTTAGCTTTAGCACCAGAAACACAGCCATCGCATTTTGTATTACTCAATGCGGCTGATTCGCTTTGTACATCGCATGTTATTGATATTCGTGATAGTGAAAAATTGCGTACGACACTGCGAGATGCAAGGCCAGAGATAGTATTTCATTTAGCAGCGCAGCCGCTGGTACGAGATTCTTATTCTCGGCCACTTTATACTTTTGAAACTAACATTTTGGGAACGGCAAATATATTAAATGCTTGTCGCAATTTGGATTCGTTGCAGGCAGTGGTAATTGTTACTAGTGATAAATGTTATGAGAATAAAGAATGGGTTTGGGGTTATCGTGAGAGCGATCCTATGGGAGGTTATGATCCGTACAGTGCGTCAAAAGGCTGTGCTGAATTAATTACTGCTTGTATGCGCAATGCTTATTTTAATTTAGCACAATTCGGGAAGGCACATCAGGTGTTGATTGCCAGTGCGCGTGCGGGCAACGTAATTGGTGGTGGTGATTGGGCGATGGATCGACTGATTCCTGATGTGGTGCGTGCGACTGCAGCTAATGAAGTCACTGTGATCCGTAATCCACAGGCCACACGGCCGTGGCAACATGTTTTAGAGTGTCTGAGTGGTTATTTGGCATTAGGTGAAAAACTGTTGATTGGTGATAAAAATTTTGCCACAGCTTGGAATTTTGCACCAGCACAGGAAGGTAATACAGCAGTGTTGCGTGTGATCAATATCATGCAAAAATATTGGCCGCAGTTACGTTATGAAGTTGCAGAGCCTAATATTGCGGTATCGTTACATGAAGCGAAACTGTTGCGGTTAGATTGTTCCAGGGCTAATGAGCTCTTAAAGTGGCGCAATGCTTGGAGTTTGGAGCAAACAATTGCGGTTACAACTAACTGGTATCGTGATTTTTATGCGAAGAAAAATATCTCTACTATTCGTGATATTGAAAGTTATATCGTAGCGGCAAAGTCAGCTGAGATTTACTGGGCCATTCATTGATCAGGGCACAAAATTATGAGCCAACAAAAAGAATCAGTCAAAGTAGCCAGAGAAGTACTCAAGCAGGAAATCTTCGACAAAGTTAGAGAGTACTGCGCTCTAGCTCATGATGATAGCGATGCACAATGCGTTGTTGGTGAGAGTCGTATTTCTTATGCTGGGCGTGTCTTTGATGAAAATGAAATACTTAATCTTACTGATGCTGCTTTAGAATTTTGGTTGACCGAAGGTCGGTATACCTTGGCTTTTGAAAAGCAATTAGCTGAAAAACTAGGTCTGCGTTTTTCGTTGTTGGTTAATTCAGGTTCTTCGGCAAATTTATTGGCTTTTGCCACTTTGACTTCGCCACTGCTGGGCGAGAGACAGCTTCGGCGCGGAGATGAGGTTATTACTGTCGCTGCTGGTTTTCCGACTACGGTGACACCACTTATAAATTATGGCGCAGTTCCAGTTTTTGTCGATGTGACGTTGGATGATGGAACCTATAACATCGATTGCGGGATGCTGGAGCAGGCGTTATCAGCTAAAACCAAGTTAGTCATGATTGCCCATACATTGGGTAATCCATTTGATTTGGCGAAAGTAAAAGCTTTTTGTGAGCGGCATAATTTGTGGTTGATTGAGGATAATTGTGACGCGTTAGGTTCTAAATATGCTGGAAAATATACCGGGACTTTTGGTGATATTGGAACGAGTAGTTTTTATCCGCCACATCACATTACGATGGGTGAAGGTGGTGCCGTTTATATGAATAATCCCTTGTTGTATAAAATTGCGCGGTCAATTCGTGATTGGGGGCGTGATTGTCATTGCCCATCTGGAAAAGATAACACTTGTGGTCGCAGATTTAGTCAGCAACTTGGGACGTTGCCACTTGGGTATGATCATAAATATGTTTACTCGCATTTTGGCTACAATTTAAAAGCTACCGATTTGCAGGCGGCAATTGGTTGTGCGCAGTTAAAAAAATTAGACGATTTTACTGTAGCGCGTCAACGTAATTGGCAAATGTTGTACAGTGGATTAAAAGGTTTGAAGGAGTATTTTATTTTGCCACAAGCGACACTCGACAGTGAGCCTAGCTGGTTTGGTTTTTTATTGACAGTAAGGGATGATGCCAATTTTAGTCGCCGTGAGATTGTTGAGCATTTGGAAAAAAATAATATTCAAACGCGGATGTTATTTGCGGGAAATTTAATTCGTCATCCTTGTTTTGATCAAATGCGCGCGAGCGATGTTGACGGTGATGATTATGGCTATCGTGTGATTGGTGAATTGGTTAATACTGATCGCATTATGAATCATGCTTTCTGGGTTGGGGTTTATCCGGGATTGCAGCAGGAACAGCTAAATTACATGATTAGCGTTATTCGCGGTTTTGTTGGTAAATAGTTAAAGATTGATAAGTATTGATAAAAATTGTTGCGAGATCCTGTTGTTACTGGTTCTCCGTTGTGCTGCTCATGGGGGCAGCTTTCCTGTGCGCTGCTCCCTTGGTTTGCTTAATTAGCAGAGAATCGAAGAAGACAAAATATTATGCAATTTATAACGACGTCCATTCCTGGTTGTTACGAAATTTACCCGCAAGTTATTAATGACCATCGCGGTAAATTTGTTAAAACTTTTCATGGTGAGTCTTTTAAAAAAAATAAATTAACAACTGACTTTGTTGAGGAATATTTTTCGGTTTCTAAAAAGAGTGTTTTACGTGGCATGCATTTTCAACTACCACCACATGCTCACATTAAACTGGTTTACTGTATTGAGGGAGAAGTGTTAGATGTGTTAGTGGATTTGCGTCTTGGTTCTCCCGCCTATGGCAATCCGATTAAGTTTCATTTATCGTCGGTTAAATATAACGCGCTATATATTCCTATCGGTGTTGCTCATGGTTTTTATTCTTTATCCGACAACACTACGATGGTTTATAAGACTTCTACAGCACACGCCGCTGATTACGAGGCAGGTATATTATGGAAGTCTTTTGATATCTGGCCTGATGCCAATCCTATTTTGTCTGTTAGAGATAATAACCATCCATTATTTGCTGATTTTGTAAGTCCTTTTTGTTATTAGATCTCTTGTAACTAAGCCTAAGTTATACCCATCACAGTGCAAAATGCGGATTGCGAAGAGCGCTTACTCCGCCTCAAGTTGAGCTGGAACGGGTATAGATCGCAAATCATCTGGAAAGGTGTTTATGAAGAAAAGAGCTGTTATTACTGGTATTAGTGGTTACATCGGATCTAATCTAGCTAGACGTTTGGTCCACACGGGGGAGTGGTTAGTAGCTGGTATTATTCCCCACGCGGCAGATTTAGCGCTTATTGCTGATATCAAAGATCAACTTGATCTTTTTGTTTGTCGTGATGATGTTTTTGCGCTGGGGGATTTTTTAAAAGCGTTTGATGGTGCCACCGGAAGCACCACCGTGTTTCATTTGGCTGCATATTTTGTTGCTGAACACGTACCGGAACAAGTTGCAACTCTGGTCAATGCTAATATTTTGTTTGGTACTCAGGTGCTTGAAGCGATGTGTTTAGCGGGAATTCATAAGATAGTTAACACCGGAACCTCTTGGCAGCATTATGAAAATCAGGAATATAACCCAGTATGTTTATATGCAGCTACCAAGGAAGCTTTTGAAAAAATTATTAGATTTTATATTGAAGCACGAAAATTTGAAGTTATAACTTTAGCGCTTTTTGATACTTATGGTAGCGATGATCCACGCAATAAGATCATGAATTTATTTGCAAAAATTGCTAAGAGTGGTGAGTGCTTCTCGATATCTCCTGGTGAGCAGGAGTTGGATTTTGTTTATATTGATGATGTGATTGACGCTTATCTCTGTGCCGATGTGTTGCTTGGGCTCGGAGGGTATGGTGATAACACATATAGCGTTGCAACCGGTAATGCTTTGCGTCTAAAAGATATTGCTCTTTTATATGAGCAGGTGTTTGGGGTTAAGCTAAATATTGATTGGGGAAAAAAGTCGTATAGAGCAAGAGAGGTAATGAAAGTATGGAGTAAAGGTAATACTTTGCCTGGTTGGCAACCTAGGTATTTATTAGCTGAAGGACTGCATTTGCTTAAGAAAAAAGTCCAACGAGTATGATGTGAGTTATTTGATGATAAAAAAAGTGTTTTTTGGTGGGACAGCAGGTTTATTCTTTGTGGTGACAACAGTAATTGCTAATGTGGTACGGTCATCATTGGCTGTTAGGTATTTATTTGCGGTTGAAGCTGGTATTTGGTTTCTATTTTTGAATGTAATTGTTTTCCTCTCTTTCTGTGATTTTGGGTTAAGTCCAACTTTGAGTCGTGAAATTGGATTTGCTACAAAAAAGCGGGATACATCACTACGCATCAGCAATTTATATTGTACAGTGCGTCGCTTGGTCAACTACATTTCTTTGGTAACGATTTTTTTGCTGTTTTGTTTCGGCTATTTTTATTTATATCAGCTAAAGTTTGATGTGGTGCAGATGCATCGCATTTTATCTGCGTTTGCCTTGTTCGGGGTGGGGGTTGTAGTGCAGTTTCAGGCAAATCCATCATTGGCCGTAATTTATGGGGTTGGTAGTATCGCAACTGAACGTTATCTACGAATTTTTGGTGTTTTTGTCGGTGTGTTCTGTAGTTACATTGCGGTGGCAAGATTAGGATATGGTTTGTATGGTTTGGTTATAGGTTATCTGATTCAGGTGCTAGTCATTTATGTTTTAGCGCGATATTTTCTTAGCAGGAACGTGCAATTTGCTCATAGTGGAAAATATTTGAGTGTTATTCTGAAAAGAATTGTTGCGCCTAGTGCTCGATGGACGGTGGTTAGTATTGGTGCAAATTTAATTTTTCAAATCAGCAATTTTATTATTGCTTCTCTCATGGGAATACAATACGTATCCCAGTTTGCAATATTATTACAAATTGTTATTTTGATACCGGCAATGACCACCGGTACTATTGGTTACGTGATCACACCTTTTGTAGCTAAGGCAAAAGGGGAACATGATTTACCGACAATTAAATATTTTTTTACAGTTTCAACACGCGTCAGTGGTGCCATTGCGTTAGTGGCGGCAGTATTTTTGTACCTTTTTATAGATCCAATAACAACGGTTTGGTTGGGAAAGAATTTTGTAATCAATAAAGATGCTTTGTTGCTTTTGTTGATTATGGGTGTTTTAGAGGCGCATCATGTTGCCTGTGCTGTTGTTACGATGGCAACTGGATATGTGAAATTTGCATTGCTTGCGATAGTTGCTGGAATTACTAATTTAGTGTTGAGTTTAATTTTTATTTATTTTGGTGGAATCTTTGGTGCAGCTTTGGCCATTTTTATAACGCAGCTTTTGACTAATAATTGGTATGCGGTTTTTATATCGTTGAAACATGTGGGATATCCGGTGAAGAAATATCTGCGTGATGTCGTGTTTCCGCTGCTGTTGTTTTTTGTTTATGTTTTGTTGGTCTCGTTGATTGTTCATCACTTTGTATACATAGAAAATATGTATGTAGGATTATTGGTTGCTGTGATTAGTATTGGTGCTGTGGCTGTATGTGGCAGTTGGTTGTTACTATTGCAACGTGACGAAAAGCAGTGGATTAAATTCAAGATATTGGAGATGTTCCATGCATAATTTACAGCAAAAATCGCCCTTATTTTCTATAGCAATTCCCACCTACAATCGTTTGGAATTTTTGAAAAGAGCAGTTGCTTCATCCTTAGCCCAAACATATCAAAACTTTGAAGTAGTAATTATTAACAATGCTTCTACTGATGGTACTAAAGAGTGGTTGGATCAATTGGTTATCCGTGAAGATAAAATAAAAATTGTTCATCAAGTAAGTAATGTTGGATTTGTGGTGAACGTAAAGTCGATATTACAACATATACGAGGCGAGTATTTGGTGGTTTTGTCCGATGACGATTGGTTAGAACCAGAATTTGTGACGTGGGCGGTAAAAGATTTTCTTGCTAACGAAAATGCGGTGCTTTGGTATTGTAGAGCTCGTTTGGTTGATTTATCTTGCGATGAGTTAAGTCGTCTTACCAAGCTGGCTCCTGCTAACAAAGAAGTTGGTGTAGATTTTATTAAGCAATGTTTAATGGGTAGCAGGGATATATTATTTTGTTCAACAGTATATAAAGTGGATACTCTGAAAAAAATTGGGGGATTTGTTGGGAATACCACTGCTCTTGATTATTCTGCTTGGTGTTTGTGTGCAGCGCACGGCGTTGTAATATTTAATAGCAATGTTTTGAGTAATTATTGTTTGCATTCGCAGAATACTCTGTCAACGTTTTCTATTAACGAATGGTTTGCTACGTGGCAAGAAGTTACCGACTTGATCGTTGGCAAACTAGGGAAATCTTTTCGTTATTATTGTGCCTGTCAGGGATTTTTGTGTTTTGAAAATTTTTTTAGACGATATAAAAAGTTACAACATAAATGGAAATATTTTTGTATGTGTTACCGAAAGTACCCCATTTTTTTTACAATAATTTTAATTAAACGTTTTCCGATGTTGTTGATTAAGCTATTACCAGATACGTGGTACCAGAAAATACATAGAATTAGATATGGAAATTTAGCAGTTGCAGTAAATTCAATAGCTCCAATAAAGCAACCATCGCCAAATAATTTCCCCTCTTGATAACTTAATTTATCACTTAAAAGAATAAGATCACCAATGCGAAAAAAAATTTTGTTCTTTTCAACTTTATACTATCCCCAAATAATTGGAGGAGCTGAGAGAATTGCTCAATTTTTGGCTGAAGGTTTGCTTGAATCTCAGTATGAGCCAGTAGTTATTACGACCAAAGATAAAAATGCGATAGATCAGTCCGCAACAGAAGAGGAATACGTAAATAAGGTTAAGGTTTATCGGCTAAATTTAGAAAATATATATTACCCATTTCGCTATAACGATATCCCTTCTAAACTGCAAAAACTTATCTGGCATGTGCGCGATATTGAAAATCGTAAAATGGGTAAAAAAATTAGAGCGTTACTAGACCGAGAAAAACCTGCGCTGGTTTGTACGCATAATTTAACTGGTTTTTCTGACGTCGTGTGGAAAATTGTCAAGCAGCGGCATTTGCCTTTAGTGCATATTTTGCATGATTACTATCAGTTATGTCCTAAATCTACTATGTACAATAACAGGGTTTGCAATGGACAGTGCATGATTTGCAAACTGTTTTCCATCAGAAAAAAGATGTTTTCAGCTAACGTTGATGCCGTGGTTGGTGTTAGCAAGTTTGTTTTATCAAAACACTTGGAGCTTGGTTATTTCAAAAAAACGAGAGTAAAAAGTGTTATTTATAATGCTATCAAATTACAAGATGAGGTTGTAAGTAATAGTTCTTTTGTTGTGGGTGGGAAATTGAAGCTTGGTTACATCGGGGGATTGCTTGCCAGCAAAGGGATAGAAGTGTTGTTACAAGCTGTTAATAATGTCGCCAATGAACGAATTGAAGTATTTATTGCTGGTAGAGCAGAGGATAGTTATTTGCGCTATCTTAAGGAAACGTATTTTGCTGATAATGTGCATTATCTCGGGTTTATTAAGCCTGAAGATTTTTTTAAGCAGATAGATATTTTAGTGGTGCCATCTATTTGGAATGAACCTTTGGCAACAGTAATAATTGAAGCTTTGTTTTATTTGAAGCCTGTTATCGGAAGTAATGTTGGTGGTACGCCTGAGTTAATAGAAGATGGATCGACTGGAGTTTTGGTTAAGCCAAATGATGTTGCTTCATTGACCAGAGCAATCAGCAATTTTGTTCAAGACCCTAGTTTAATAGTAGCAATGCAAGCAGGAATTATAGAAAAGAGAAAATTATTTTCATTGCAAGAGTTTATTGTCAAGTACGTCAATTTATTTGATTCATTTTTTACCACCTAAAAGATCGGTGCTCCAGCAACCACAATGCAAGAGGTAGCTAACTTTGTCCGTAACAAAATGGGAAAAAAAAAGCGCTTATATCCTGTTATCATTTTTAACCTTTTATCTTGCTACAGGTAACATAACAAGATTTTATTTCGCTGGCATGGTGATTCCCTTCCCTCTGGCTGAGGTACTGCTTTATGTATTGGTGGTGAAATATTTATTTATCAACAATGAAAAGATTGGTACTGATGTTTGTTATTTAAGCTTGATTTTTTTAGCTTCATTTTTTATTGGGTTTTTTAAAAATTTAGCGGGAATTGATGTTCCTAGTTTAGTTTTAGCTTTTAGCTATACCTTGAGAATTTGCTGCGTATTGATTTTACTTTACATCATTGGTAAGAGAATGTCGGTTGTTTTTACTGTTAAAAAAGTTATTTCTTACTATATGACGCTTTATTATGTGCAGGCATTTTTTTCTTTATTAATTTTGATATTTTTTCCTGATTCTTCTGAGTTGTGGCAATTTTTGACTAGCATTAATCTGCACTTCGAAGGAGATCCGCATCAACATCGATTAGTCGGTGTTTTCTTTGATCCTAATTTGTACGGTAGTCTGCTAATTTTACCGGTGTTATTGTTTTTTGCCAAAGCAAGCTACTGTCGCTATGAATTAAAAAATTATGTACAAATGGTGTTTTTTTTATTTTTACTTGGTATGACTTTTTCCCGTTCCGCGCTGATGGGCGTTGCAATTGGTATTGTCTTGATGAATTTTGTTGCACTCATTAATTCTTTAAACAATTTTGCTAAATTACGAAAAGTCTTATTAAGCACTACGCTGATTTTTTTGCAGCTGTCTTATATATTGTTCTTCACTAGATACGCTGAAAGATTTTCCGGAATGGCTCATGACGATTCTGCTCTTTGTAGGTGGCGGTCATTTAAAAATGCTATCAACCTTTTTATCACTGATTGGAATAGCGTTGTAGGAATAGGTTACGGTTATTTTAGTTTGTATAAAGATTACACTATTGGGGTAGAGTTTGATGCTTCATTACTGAATTATATAATTTGTTTAGGACTACCGTTGGCTATATTAGGTGGTTTTTTTTTGAGAAATATCATTAGTAAATCTTTAAAATATTACAAGGATAATGAATATTACCTTTACATTGCTCTTACCACATATTTGTTAGCATTGTTGGTTATAACTGTATTTAATAATTGGTTATTTGTTCCTTTTTTCTTATTCACTATTGGGCCCATATTGATGTACGGTTATGTAAACAATGAGACGGCTGCTCGGCTAATGGGTAAAGGTGAAAAATATGATGCATGATGTTTCGGTTGTGTTTGATAACAGTTGGATTGGTTTACATGGTATTGGTAGGTTTGCTCGGGAAGTACTGGCGCGACTTAATGACGCGGTTGCTGTGGATCTCATGGGTCGTCCACTCAGTGCTTCCAATATTCTTAAGCTACCGTTTAAATTATTAGAGTATAAAGACAAAAGAAGTGTGTTTTTTACTCCTGGTTTTAATCCACCTATTTACTCTCCTATCCCTTTTATTTTTACTATACACGATCTTACTTTTATAAGAGTAAGCGGTGCGTCAACATTAGATAAAAAGCTGTATTACAACTTAGTAATTAAACCGGCTGCTAGGAGAGCATTTAAAATTTTAACAGACTCTAATTTTTCCAAAGCAGATATTTTGAGGTGGGTAGGTATTCCTGAAGAAAAAGTGGTAGTGGTGGGATGTGGTGTCAGTGACCATTTTTCAGACACAGGGGTAAGATGCGATAAAGATTTCTCATATTTATTTTGTTTGGGTAATTATAGGATGCATAAGAATTTAGTGCGTACGATACAAGCCTTTGCCAGCGCGAAACTTGACGCGGTCTACAAATTAGTTATCGCTGGTACGCCTAATCAAGAATTATCGCTGCTCGCAAACAAGTTAAATATTCAAGATAGAGTAGAGTTTAGTGGCATTATTCCTGAAGATTTATTGCCATCATATTATCGAGGAGCTGTTGCTTTTTTATTTCCATCTTTGTACGAAGGGTTTGGTTTGCCCATTTTAGAAGCTATGGCTTGTGGTACCCCGGTGCTTACTTCAAATGTTACTGCAATGCCTGAGGTAGCTGGTGATGCGGCGTTATTAGTTGACCCTTATGATGTTGGTGCCATTGCATCTGGCATTGAACGTCTTGTGCATGATCAGGAATTGAGACGTGTTTTAGTTAGTAGAGGTTTAGAGCGGGCAACTATGTTTACTTGGGATAAAACAGCGAGTGCGGTTAATGCGGTATTGCAGGAGGCTTTAAATACTTTATGAAAGATAAAAAAATTGCGATTGTTCATGATTGGTTAGTTTCTTATGCTGGTGCTGAACGCGTTTTAGAGCAAATGCTGATTTGTTTTCCTCAAGCTGATCTTTTTGCAGTAGTAGATTTTTTGGATGATGATGTGCGCGCTAAGCATTTTCAAAACAAGAGAGCTATTACAACTTTTATCCAGAAGCTGCCCTTCGCCAAAAAAAAATATAGAAGTTACTTGCCCCTAATGCCTCTGGCAATTGAGCAATTAGATTTATCTAAATACGATGTAATTATTTCCAACTCACATGCTGTTGCCAAAGGGGTGATTACTGGCCCAGATCAATTGCACATTAGTCATGTGTGTTCACCGATTCGATATGCGTGGGATTTGCAGCATCAATATTTAGCTGAAGCTAATTTGGTTAGCGGAGTGCGTTCTTGGTTAGCCAGATATATTTTACATAAAGTACGCCTGTGGGATTTGCGTACGGCCAATGGAGTTGATGAGTTTTTGGCGATTTCATATTTTATTGCTAAACGTATTTGGAAAATATATCGTCGCTCGGCTACGGTGGTTTATCCGCCAGTTGATACTGATTATTTCGTACCGTCGGATTTGGGGAATAAAGAAGATTTTTATCTTACGGTATCGCGAATGGTTCCTTATAAAAAAATTGATTTAATCGTTAAGGCATTTACCCAAATGCCACGGCGAAAGCTAGTTGTGATTGGCGATGGGCCACAGCTGGTGCAAATTAAAAAAGCTCTAACAGACAACGTGATACTTTTGGGTTATCAGCCAACAGCGGTTATCAGAGACTATATGCAAAAAGCAAAAGCATTTGTGTTTGCTGCCGAAGAAGATTTTGGTATTGCTCCTTTAGAATCACAGGCGTGTGGCGCTCCGGTAATTGCTTATGGCAAAGGTGGCTGTTTGGAAACGGTTGTTGGAATTGATGGTGTGGCCCCTACTGGTATTTTTTTTGCTGAACAAAATGAAGTGTCATTAATTGAAGCTATTGAGCAATTTGAAGTCTTAAATTTTAGTGCTGATGATTGTAGAAATAATGCGTTACGTTTTTCTGTAAGTAATTTTCGTGATAGATTCAGCGCCTTTGTGAATTTGGCAATAAAAGATTTTGTTGTGCGTCATGATCTTAGGTAGAGGTAGCACCTGGTTTTATTGTTGTTATTAATCCATGGAGAGTGCTTATGAAAAAAGCCTTAATTACCGGAATTACTGGCCAAGATGGGGCGTATTTGGCTGCTTTTTTGCTTGGCAAAAATTACAAAGTGTATGGCCTTGCTCCAAGGCGCAGCGCTTCAGAAGTCAACTTATATCGGTTGCAGTGGTTAGGAATTGTTCAAGATGTTGAATTAATTTATGGTGATGTCAGCGACCTATCTTCTTTGATCAGGGTGATGCGCGATACGCAGCCCGATGAGGTCTATAATCTAGCCGCTCAGTCTTTTGTTGGATCTTCTTGGCAACAGCCAATATTGACAGCTCAAGTTACTGGTGTTGGGGCATTGCATATGCTTGAGGCAATTAGAATTGTCAAACCAGATGCGCGTTTTTATCAAGCTTCTAGTTCTGAAATGTTTGGTTTAGCGCAAGAAGCGGTACAGTCTGAAAGAACTCCTTTTTATCCTCGTTCCCCGTATGGTGTCGCTAAATTATATGCTCATTGGATGGCAGTAAATTATCGTGAAAGTTTTGGTATGTACGCTTGTAATGGCATTTTATTTAATCATGAATCGCCATTGCGCGGGTTGGAATTTGTCACGCGTAAAGTTACCGATGCGGTGGCACGAATTAAATTGGGAGCGCAACAGGAATTGCGACTGGGGAATATTGATGCCAAACGTGATTGGGGGCATGCCAAAGATTATGTGCAGGCAATGTGGTTGATGTTGCAACAAAATAACGCAGATGATTTTGTTGTTGCCACGGGACGTACTTCTTCGGTAAGAGAAATGTGTCATATTGCATTTAGTCATGTTTCATTAGATGTAGATGATTATCTAGTAATTGATCCGCTTTTATATCGGCCGGCAGAAGTTGATGTATTAATTGGTGATGCTGCCAAAGCTAGAAATAAGTTAGGGTGGAAGGCGCAAGTTTCTTTAGAAGAGATGATCAAAGAGATGGTTGATGTGGATTTGATGAGAGTAAAAAAAGAAATTGCGGCATAACAGCAAAAAGTATAGTGGTGCCATGACTATGAAAATACTGGTTACTGGAGCGAATGGTTTTGTAGGAAAATATTTATTGTCAAAGATACAAAGCGCCTTTGGTGCGACGGCGCAAATTGCCTCTTGGGATGTTTTGCAACAGTTGTCGCGAGTATCATCTTGCTCTTGCGACCAGGTAATATGGTCAAATGTCGATGTTACCAATGCGCAAAAAGTAGCAATAGCAGTCCAGCAATTTTTGCCAACTCACGTTATACATCTTGCTGCTATTTCTCATGTTCCTACTTCACTTAAACAGCCGCAAAAAACTTGGGATGTTAATGTGTTGGGCACACTGCACTTGATGGAGGCCGTAAAAAAATATTGTCCGCAGTGTCTGGTGGTCTACGTTAGTAGTAGTGAAATTTATGGGTCATCTTTCAAAGGATCGCAACAGGGATTAACCGAAGATGCTTTATTACAACCAAGAAATCATTATGCTGCTAGCAAAGCCGCAGCTGATTTAATGGTGGGTCAGTACGTCGAACAAGGAATGGTCGCGATTAGGTTGCGACCATTCAATCATGTCGGGCCGGGTCAGAGCGAAGATTTTGTAGTATCATCTTTTGCGGCGCAAATAGCTCGTATTGAACAACATTTACAACCACCTGTTGTTGACGTGGGTAATTTGGATGCACGGCGTGATTTTTTAGATGTTACAGATGTCGTTGCAGCTTATGTGCAGGTGTTAGCATCAGTGGAATCTTTGCCCAGAGGGTTAGTGCTGAATATTGCTTCAGGAATTCCGCGTCGTATTGGAGATATTTTGGATGAACTGCTGCAACATAGTACCGAGAAGATAGAGATTAGATCTGATCCTGAGAGAATGAGAGCCGCGGATATTCCAGTTGCTTTTGGTGTTAGCGCGAGGGCAAAGGATTGTTTAAATTGGGAACCAAGAGTGTTATGGAAAGATACTTTGGTAAGTATATTGGATTATTGGCGGACAAAGATTAGAGACAGGACCTAGTATTTTGCAATAAAGTCTAAAACCAAAAAGCGAAGGAATATCTCAAACATTAAAACTTAGGGGCGTGTATGTATCCACATCAAGAGCAAGTATCTCTATCGGATTTATTGAATTTGTTAGTCAAATACAAAAAACTCTATTGGGTTACTTTTATTGTTGTTTTAGTAGTAAGCGCTATTGTCATTTTACGCACGTCGTTGCAGCAGTATAAGTATATTCAGACAATCAGCATTGCTGGTTATACGGATATCGGCAACATTAATGGAGGAGGTAGAGCAGGTGCTAGCCAAGGTGGGCTTAATGTAAGTTTAGTTGATGAGAGTACAGTTATTGCGAAGATCAAGAATATCTATATTCCAAATGCGGTGAGCTCATATAATTCTCGTCATCCTGAGCAACCGATATATTTGGGCGGGAACAATGGTATAGCGGTGGATTTGAATGGTGGTGAAAAGGTAGAAAGAGACAAAGAAGTGTCGGCTGCTAGTGGGATCATATTTTTGTCGGCACGCAGTACTTTGTTGTGGCGAGAAATATATCGAGAGATATTTCAAAATGTGCTTAATCAGTTAGTGCTTGACACTAAGCCGTTGTACGAGAGCTTCAGGCAAAGTATGGAAGACTATGTTGGGGTGATGCGGCAGCATTTAAATTACAGCGCTAGAATGGCTAAAGTAGAACATACGAATCATCGTTTCATCATCATTGGTGATCATGCTTTATTGTTTGCAGAAATGCAGAAGGAGTTACAGAGAACGAAGCTTGCCCTGCACACTTTACACAATGCTCGCTTTGGATCAGATTTTGGTGTTTACAACTATAAGGCTCATGAAGTTTCTAACAGTGTGTTGTTATTTTTTTCTGTGTTTGCAGCTGCCTTTATTGGTTTTATTGTGGTGATTGTTGTTGAGCTGTTGCATCGCAATCATGTAGGAAGTAAGTAGTCCTTCGGGGGGCTGTAGATTCTTATGGCTTTGAAATTTTTATCATACGAGCGCTCTTCGTTGCTATCTCTTGGCATCAGGATGTTTGACCTATTATTATATGCGACGTGTGGTGTTGTGGTGTTTTATTTTCAGGTTGGTTCTCTTGATTTTCCTCTTCGTTATCAAATGGCTATTTTGTGGGGAGTGTTATTATTTTCTCCGATTTTTTACTCTTTTGGTCTTTATCGATCTTTGCGTGGGCAGCGACTTTCTGGATACGCGCAATATTTGTTTATGGCTTTTATAGTGTTAATGACGTTGTTGGCTGCGAGTGCTTTTGCTACCAAGACAGGAGAGTATTATTCGCGTGAGTGGTTTTTTTTGTGGCACTTGTGTGCATTGCTTTCTTTGCTATGTGTCAGAATCGGGTTGTTTCATTTTCTTGCTGCGGTGCGTCGCCGCGGTTTAAACCATAAAAAAATTATAGTTATTGGTTGTGGTGATCTGGTTAGGGATTTGGTAGCAGCAGTTAGGGACACGGTTTGGAGTGGTTTTGAAATTGTCGCGTTATTTGACAAGTTTAATAAGGATATGACTGTTGCTACAGTTGAAGTGGCTGGAATGAAAGTGCAATCATTACCAAGCAGCATTAGTAGTTATATCAGAGAGCATAATATCGCCGAAGTTTGGTTGGTTTTGTCTTTATGGAACAGAGAAGAAACCGATGTGGTGATTAAAGAATTAAATCAAAATGTAATTGTGGTGCGTTATTTTCCCGATATTTGTGGGCTTCACCTGCTCAACCATGCAGTTACTGAGCTTTTTGGTTTTCCGGTAATTAATATTATTGCTTCACCAATGACTGGAGTTAATCGCTTGATTAAGGCTATTGAAGATCGGGTTGGCTCGTTTATTATTTTGCTCTTAATCAGTCCACTGATGCTATTGATTTCTGTTACGGTTAAGCTGTCCTCAACTGGACCGGTTTTTTTCAAACAAAAACGTGTTGGGTGGAATGGTAAAGAATTTGAAATAATGAAATTTCGTTCAATGCCAGTAGATGCAGAAGTGCATACTGGGGCTGTGTGGACCACAGCTGAAGATAACCGGGCAACTAAAGTTGGTGCTTTTTTGCGTAAAACTAGTTTGGATGAATTGCCCCAGTTTATCAATGTGTTGAAAGGTGATATGTCAATCGTTGGGCCCCGCCCAGAGCGCCCTGTGTTTGTTGAGCAGTTCAAGCATGAGATTCCTCAATATATGCACAAACATTTGGTTAAAGCTGGTATTACTGGATGGGCCCAGGTAAATGGGTGGCGTGGTAGTACCAGTTTAGAAAAACGTATTGAACACGATTTGTACTACATTAATCACTGGTCATTATGGTTTGATCTAAAAATAATTTTCCTCACTATACTCAAGGGATTTGTTGATAAGAACGCGTATTGATATACTCATAGCAATTCAAAGATATGGTACTGAATAGATAATACGCATTATTTACGTTTAATCTAAAATTCCACACAAATAAGGTTGATTAATATGGTGAATTATAAAAAAATTAAAGTCTTGCCCCCTCTTCCATTGATTGAGGGTAAATCGACCGTTAGGGTTTCGTTTGGTGAAGTAGAACTAGCTCGTAGTTGTAGTGATGATGTGCACAAGGGCGAAACGCAAATAATTATTTCGCATAACTCCATCGGAACCATTGATGTTTCCAGTAATAGCAAAGAAAATGAAAGTGTAGCATTGTATAATGTATTGCAAAATTTATACGACAAATTAATTTTATGTTCTCAGCAAGATGAACGGTTACAAGATCAAGTCTGTTCTCTTTTTGAACAATTTTTAGTAAGCCTGCAACATGATTTAAAGACCATGCTGACTAGGTCCATTCCAGTAGCAGAGGTACCAGTAAAAAGACAAGAAATTATCATAAATATCAGAGCATTTATGAACAAGTATGAGGAAATTATATCTTTTTGTGCTGAGATGAGTAAAAAACCAAAAGCAGTGTTCAAAATAATTAACGATTATCTGAAAAGACAGGCAGATTATAACGACATGACGCTTGGTTCTTTTATGAAGTGTGTTGATGCTATTGCTACGCGTATTATTACTTTTATCTTCTATGGTTATGGGCTGCGAGGCCTTAGACTATTTGACAGTATTGACACGGAAAAACAGCAATATAAAAAAGAGCTCGTGAACAATTAAAACGAGCAGCATAAAAAAAGGGTGGGCCGCTGCAACAAAGCTTCAATGCCAAAATGCGAAGGGTATATAAGGTTAATTCGAGACGATTTCTTGTGGCCGTACCGTTAAGGTAATGGTGCGAAAATGATCGAAAGTATCGTGATCTTGTGGCACTGGTAATGGTGAAGCTTTGAGGATTGCGTTTTGCGCTGAGCGATCTAACAACGGATTTTTACTCGCTTGAATTACCGTAACGCTAACTACGGCTCCTCCTGGTCTCACCTCAATTAATAATTTACACCAGTCACTTTTGTCAGTGCCATCGGGTACAATCCATTCCTGTGAAATAGCTTGTACCACCATGTTTTTATACTTATCGACCTCTCCTTGAAGCTGTAGGTTTCCCGCTGTTTTAGGCGATGTTATCGTTGATTTTGCTGCTGATGATTCGCCGTTGTTTTTAGTGGTTGCGTTATTTGTTGTTTCAGTTGTGTTTGTTTTACTCTTTTCTTGATCAATTTCATGTAGCTGTTTTGCTGATTTTTTTAGTTGTTTACTCTCAGCGGTCAATTCTTTTTGTAGCATATTTTGTAATAATTGTTTTTTTTGCTGTTCCAGTTTTTTTTTATTTTTGATTAATTCTTGCTGTGCTTGATGTTCAACGGTGAGCAATTTTTTTTTCAGTATTTGCGCCTCTTTAACTTGTGCTTCAAAGACGCGTTTTTTTAGTGTTTCATCAAGATTAAGTTTTTTGTGTTCTGGGATATTGGTATTAGTGGCGTGCGGTGTTGTGGTCGTTGTGATAGTTGCAGTATTTAATTCTTGCGTCGAGTGTGTCGTAGTCGCTGCTTTTGCCGATAGCATCTGCTCAACTTCGTTTTGATTAATCGAAAAGGCTTGCACAATACTTACAGGTGATGGGGTCGCGAGTTGTTGGTGATGGTCAATTTTAATCAGCAATAATCCAGCAATAATCAAGTGCAGGATTAGCGACAATACTACGCAGGTGCTGGTGTCGTTTTGACGCGATTTTCGCGAAATAACTTGTGACGAGTATCTACCTAAATTTGATGAGCGATGTATCGACACTAACGCACCTCTGGCAATTTCATCCAACTTTCTAAAATAATCTTTGCCGCAAAGCTATCAATCGGTTCTTGTTGCAACGCCTTATAACCGAAATTGTCATAAATAAACTCACGTGCTGCTTTGGTGGTTAAACGTTCATCCACAGTATGTACTTTGATCTTGGTGTATTTTTCGAGTGTCGCGGCAAAATCTTGTGCTTTTTGGGTAACGACATTGCATTCAGTGTCGTCCATTTTAAATGGAATCCCAACAATTAAAGCAGCTGGTTTCCATTTCTTGATTAAATTATCGATTTGTCGCCAGCTGGGAATTCCTTGCTGTGCGTGGATAATAGCCAGTGGTGTTGCAGTTTGTGTTACTGATTGCCCTACGGCAACCCCAATATTTTTTAGGCCAAAATCAAAACCCAGATAAATGTGTGGATGTGTCTTACTTTTACTGTCCATATGGCGTTCCTATTCTGTAATGGTAGTCCCTATTGATTGGCCCATTTTAACATGATCGTTCAATTCAAGAGTGTTGGACCAATTGATGGTATTTTTAGGAAACAGCACAATCACCGTAGATCCCAATTGAAAACGCCCTACCTCGTCGCCAATTTTCAATACTATATTGCGATCATCATAACGCCATACTTTAAAACCTTTTTTATTTTCATATGAGTTTGGTGTGATTACGTCATCCCATACTGTTTTGATACTGCCTACAATCATGGCTCCAACCATGATTAACGCCACTGGCCCTATTGCTGTGTCAAAAATCGTAATTACTCGTTCATTGCGCCCAAATAATTGCGCAATATTTTTCACTGCCACGTCATTGACGCTAAATAATTTTCCCGGAACGTAAATCATTTGTCGCAATCTACCAGTGAGCGGTAAGTGTACTCGATGGTAGTCACGCGGTGACAAATATAGAGTGATAAAATCCCCATCGTAAAAATATGATATTAACTCTGGGGTTACTAGCAATTGTTCCAGCGTGTATTGCTTACCCTTTGCTTGAATCAGGTTGTCTCTGGCTATTTTCCCTCTCTGGCTAATGCTGCCATCAACTGGACTAATGGCATGGCTTATAGCGTTTTCAGTCGCTGTTGCGGTATTATCTGTAATTATTGGTATGATCCTTGTTTTCACAGCGCGAGTGAAAAAATCGTTAAAGGTTGGATAACTGTTTTGATCTGGTTCCAGTACTTCGGTCATATCCACTTGATAATGCTTGATAAAGGTTTTGATTAACCAATTTTTTACCCATGGAATACGGCAACCTGCTATTATTCCAGCTAAGCGAGACACGGGATGATGTGGGATGAGATATTGCAAAATCAAACTGTTTGTTTCCATGTGATTTTAGTTACCAAATTGTCTATTATTAATACTTGAATTATTGTGGATGCCACACTCGGCATTGACTGTTTGTTGTGGCATTATCTCACAGTTTTGAGGGCGTTCCACTCTTCCTCACAAAGAACGTAGCCACAGGATGATGGTGATGTTCTAATGGTGATGTTTTAATTGCTTTAGTTCATTGATGCTAAAACCACAAGCGTCATTTGCAAATGATATAGATTTTTAGGGAAAGCTATGAAAACTTATTTAGTTGGTGGTGCGGTGCGTGATCGATTACTCGGTAGACCGGTTACTGAACGCGATTGGGTAGTTGTTGGGGCAACCGAAGCAGAAATGCTGCAGTTAGGTTATAAAAAAGTCGGACGTGATTTTCCCGTGTTTCTTCATCCAGTAACGCGCGAAGAATATGCTCTTGCGCGTACGGAGCGCAAAACTGGCACAGGGTATATCCAGTTTACTTGTGATGCTGCGCCAACGGTTACGCTGGAAGATGATTTACGGCGTCGCGACTTAACTATTAATGCTATAGCGCAAACACCGAACGGGCAGTTAATTGATCCATACAATGGAATTAGAGATATTGAGCGTAAAATCTTACGTCATGTTTCACCAGCTTTTGTCGAAGATCCAGTAAGAATTTTGCGCGTGGCGCGATTTGCTGCAACATTTGGTGACTTTACAGTTCATCCAAGCACTAAACGCTTAATGCGGAAAATTGTGGCAAAAAATGAATTAGCTGCATTGGTTCCAGAGCGTGTATGGCAAGAGTTTGAACGAGCTTTAAGCGAGCGTAGTCCTGAACAGTTTTTTATCACATTGAGAGGATGCGGTGCTCTAGCAGAGCTTTTTCCCGCGCTTGCTAAAAAATTCCTGTTGGTGCAACAACTACTAAGGCGAGATGTTCCACAGTGTTATGGCACTAAAACAGCCCTGATCCGTTTTGCTTTGATCGCAAGCTGTATCAAAGAAGAAAAACTAATGATTTTTTGCCATTACTATCACGTACCTCGTACTTTTTCTGATTTGGCTAGATTGGTGGTGCAATATAAAAGGAGCTATCAGAAAAATTTCGCCCTATTGGCAACAAGAAAGGCCATGACGGCAAAAGAACGTGCTCGGTTATCACAGGAGATTTTATCGCTATTGGAAGCGATTGATGCCTTTAGACGGCCTTATCGATTGCAGCAATTTTTATTGGTATGTTCCATCCTAATGCGCGATGATGCTGTGCCACACGTAGCTAACGACGACAGCTATGATGACAATTACTTAATGCGCGCTTACCATGCAACAAAAGATATCGCAACAGAACCTTTGATAGCTGCTGGAATTAAGGGTGAAGCATTAAAACTTGCGATTAGAAAATTACGTTGCCTTCGCGTCACCTCTTCGGCTAGCTTTGGTAGTGAGTTTCAAAGGTAACTATATGATTTTTTGTCCGGTGCAAAGCTGTCGTGTTGCAATCGTAAGATGCTTAATAAAAAATTAAGCTCATTGTATTACCATATAACTAATGGGACGGGTATATACCCATCGCTGCTCAGTTTCGTATCAAGCTAAATAGCAACGGCTGTAAAGGTCTTTTTTTGGAGCAAATTCATGTTGACGCAAATGTTAAAAGCACTACTTGTAGTGCAGCAAGAAGTCGGAAAAAAAATTAAAAAAGAATCATGGACGATGAAACCAGATGCATCATGGTTCACGACTTATGTGAACAAACAAGGTGAGTATGAGGAAGCTGGTGTATATAGGTTTTTGGAAGAGCGCAAATTCTATCCTGCTACGTTGGCGCCAGATGATATCAGCGGTGCGATAGGAAATAGTGTTTATGGCGTGTTAAACGACATCAAAGGTGCCTTACCTCCATCACATGACAAAGCTGTAGTGACGCAGTCTATTTTGTGTACACTCCCTAAATTTTTAGAGGAGAATGATTACGTTAAGGTAGATTGTGATGATAAAAAAAATGCAGTATTTAGTAAGCTAGACCCTAGTATAGATCTGAGCAAGGAAATAGTTGACTTTCTTAAGAGTAATAATGCTTTTGCTACATTTATCCAAGAACATAGTAAGAATGATATAGGTGACTCAGATGACCCAAGCGATTTATTGAGTGAGTTTTTAGAAAAAAATAAAGTAAAGTTTAAGCAGCAGGTGATGTCCAAAATAAAAATCGCAGGAAAAGATTACGAAAAAGAGACTTTCCTTCTGATGCATTGGTTTTTGAAGGTTTGTGTTGAAAAGCTAACTAAAATCATCGAGTTACAAAAAGATGGCAAGACGGTTGATGCGGTAAAGGTCATTAGTGGCGAGATCTACGCTTTTCTTCAAAATTTCACGCTTAGCTTAATAGGGGAAGCGTTAAAGGCAAAAGAAGTAACTAAAACATTTAGTAGTTTGATAATTGGAATAATGAGTGGTGGGTTGAATGCGGCTTGGGTGGCGAAAAAGATAGATCCGTGGAGTAAAAAATATACTTTGATTGAGTTATCAATAGGCCTTTTCCAGTGTGTTGCATATCGTCGTTTATGGTCTAACAGCAACGTAGTTGCTAGTTTTATCCCACTGATTAAAAAGTTCAAAGAAGCCTTAGCTGATGCGATGAAAGGCGATAAAGCAAACCACGAAGATGGAGAAAAAGAATTTTTTGCGGTTTTATCAAAATGGCTGGGGGAATTTTTAACTCCATCCATGTCTCCGTCCAATCCAGTTTATCTAGTTAAGATCATTGGGAAGCCCATAATTGCTTTGACAGCACAGAAGTTTACTTATTTTAAAGCAAATTTCGTCCTTGCAGAATTATCGAGAATTGCAAAATACCTTATTCCTCAGGTTTCATCATTCTTGAAAAACGATAAACCTGTCGGGGTGGCATCGCTGATTTTCAATGTGTTCAAATTACTAAATGAGGCATTTCATAAGGAAAACAATGGCGTTGATTCTAGCTTTAAACAAGTAGGATACGATTTATCAGCAGTGTCCCAAACTGTTAGAAGCGTGAAGGGATTATTTACTGGAGAAGGCCAAAAGGGGATTGATAGCGATTTTGATCAACCATTGAACTATGAGTCGTTGTTGTTCAAAGAAAATGGAATATTGCTCAAAAAATTAGCAATCTCTTTTCCCAAACGTCAAGAAATCGTTGGTCGGAAGTGGCAAGATACTAAGACTGCCAATACATTAGCAAACAATTGTGAATGGCTAAAATCAAATTTTTCTCAGTGCATTAAAGATTGGCGGCTGGGATTAATAACTGAGAGTGCAGAAAAGCCTGATGATCTAATACAAAAAAACAACAAATTTTTACGTGAAAAATTAATGGGTGTTATTTGTAAAAATATCAGCAATAACGCCGATGAAAATTTAATCGCTACGGTATTTGATGAAATATTATCACAACAGAGATTTCGTGAGGTGAGTGATTTGTTCAATCACTTATCAGAAACGAATGACATCCCGGTTGACTCGAGTAAGGGGTTGGATGATTTAATTAAAAAGAGTGAAAAGGAAGTAAACAATTTATTAACTATGCCGGAGTTTTCAACGCTTGTTAGTGACGCTCTATCGTCATATGGAATCTTGTTGTTGAACGAGACTGTCGATGCTAGCAGCGCCATAGAAGATATTTTGAGCAATATAAATAAAGCGAAGAAATTATCGATAAATGAGCAAAAAGAACAGTTTAACAGCGTTAAGCAGCAGCTTCAGAAGAAAATAGATAAGATAATGTATGGGTTAATGTCGGGAGATAAAACCGGAGAGAGTAATGAGCAACTCATACTAACATTAGCTGCGTTCAAAGTGGCTGCCAAGACAATGGTCGAGTGGAGTAAGGAACTAGGTATTGATGATAAGCTAGGTACTGAGGATGCCGAGGAAGAAGAGGAAGAAAGCCAATCATTAATGATAGATGATCTGTGGAGTGTTCTAGTGGCGAAGGAAAAGATGGCGGGGCAAGGGATATGGGATCTTACGGATATAGAAAATGCTGTAAAAAAGATAGAAAAATTAACTAACCAAGATGAGCGATATGTTGAGTTGCTTAAAGTTAATTGGCAGCTTGAGAAAACGGCAAGGGTAATGGGAAGAAGAGAAGAAAAAGATGTAGAGCATGTGATGTTCAACTGCATAACGAAGCATAGGTATAAAAAAATAAAAGAAATGCAGGAAATAATAAGTAGAAAAATATCGAGTGAAATAAAAGACGATATAAAAAAAGTGGAGGAATTGTCTGAAGAAGAGCGATATATAAAATTAATTGAAGTTAACGCGCAAGTTGAAAAAACCTATAAGTGGTTTGATGAGAAAAAAAATGAAATAACCATAAAACTTGGTGAAAATAGTAATCTTACTGATGAAGAGCGAGCGTCTTTTGATTTTGCAATTAACCAGATGGTTGCTGTAAAAGATGCTCAGGAAGCAATAAAGGATAAGATAGAAGAAGAAATAACTGAAGAAACGACTGATGCAGAAAAATTATCAGGCGAAGAGAAGTTAGAGAAATTATCAGAAATTATTAGTAAAATTGAGAAAATATATAAGCAATTTGAAAAAGAAGTTGAAATAATAAACAAAAAAGCAAAAAAAGAGAATGTTGGCGTGGTAAACGATGTTGGCAATATAAGTGATGATGACAATGCGCGTCTTGAATTCATAAAAGGGCAAATGGAGATATTAAAAAATCAGAGGGAAGAAATAGGGCAAGCGCAGATTGAATTAAATGAACGCATAAAAAATGAAAAAAATGAGAGTGATGTTGATAGTAACTCTACATCTGATAACGAAGAAGATGAAAAGCGAATAGGTGAAAAATATAACAATAACGATGAAAACAACAAAAATGATTTGGGAAAAAAGCAGATTAATTTAAAAAAACAAATACCCAAGCAAGATTACGACATTGAATATGAAAAGATGCTGTCGCAAAAAAAGAACGCAAACAAAAAAAGAACAATTGAAGAAATAAGTGCTGAAGATGATGATTATAGCGGCGAAGATGAAGGTAACAAGAAGTATATTCCCAAAAGTGAGGTGGAATCAGATAGTGAATATAGTGATGAAGATAAAGCGATTAATGAAAGTGATAAAGATGAGGTAGAAGTTTTAGAGAAAAAAGAAATTGAAAAAGATAAGAATAAAAACGAGCAGATTATAAATAATGTTGATTTAAAACAAGAGAAAGTTGAGAAAAATGTGGAAGAGATTAAAGAAAACAAAATAGAGGTAAATAAAACAGAATATGAGGTAAGCAAAGATACAACAAGCACAGTAACGCATCAAGATAAAGAAACAAATAAAAAAGAAGGATCAATCCTAGGCTTAACTATAGAAAATGAAAATAAAGACAAAGATAAAGTTGAAGAAAAAACACAGGAAAATATTGAGATAGAAAAGAAAGGGGATGTGCAGTCTGATAGTGTTATAGAAGAAAATGCAAACGAGAAAGAAGAGAAAAATGAAGATAAGGAAATATCAATTGTTAACGAAGTGGCAAAGAAGATAGATAATAATGTAGAAAAAGAAAAAATAGATAATAAAGAAATCGACATAGGTAACATAAACAGTGCGGTAGAAAACGCAAAGATCGTGATTGTAGAAGATATCAATGTAAAAAATATCAACGATACTGCAAATGAAGCGGGAATCAAGAATAATGATAAGAAAGAAGAAAGCAAAACAATCGTGGACGTATTAACTGAAAATGAAAAAATAGAAAAAAATGAAGGTCAAAAAAAGAGTGATTTTGGTGTAAAAAACAATGATGGCAATGATGTAGAAAAAGAAAATAAAATTGACGAGCAAGGCAACATAAAAGATCAAAAAAAGAGCGAAATAGAAGAGAGGCAGAGAATAATAGAAGAAAATAAGAAGAGAATAAAAGAACAAATAGAGCTGTTGATTGAGGATAGTAAAAAAATAGAAGAAAAGATAATTGAGCTGAATGAAAGCGAAAAAAAAGTGAAGGAGGACATAACAGAAAAAAATAATGGAGGTAAGAATGATAAAGGAAAAGTAAAGCAAGAGAAAAAAATAATTAAGTGGCTTTTAAAAATATTGTCAAAGATCAATGTTTTTAGTAGCGTTACGGAATTTGACTTTGATATTGGTGCTGTAGATTTGATCTATAATGATGGTAAAAATACGAAAGAATCAGGTATATCACTTTTAGAAAAAAATAAGCAACAGATAGATAATTTAATTAAAATAAACACCATAGAATTAGAAAAATTAGAAAAAGAAATAATTGGGGTGAATGACAGCGGAAATATTCTTGAGAAAAAAGAAGAGGTAAAAACAGAGGAAATAATTAAAACAAACGAAGAAAATAAAGTCAATAAAACAGAAAGCGAAAAAGGCGAAAAAGAAATTAAGAATGTTATCGTTGAAAACGATATAAAAGAACATATAGTTGAAATAAGTGAGAAAGATAAAATTATCGCCGGCAAAGAAGAAAATAAAGTTCAAGAAGAATTGATTAAAAATTATAGCGATAAAACAGAAATCGGATCAAAAGAAAAAACGGAAAATAAAAAAGAATTGCAAAGCAAAAATATTGATTTAACTGATGTGAATAAAATTCAAAATCCTAATCATATCGAAGATCAGCGTAATATCAATCTAACCATTAACAACATTGGTGTGAATGATATCGTAGAAAATGAATTAAATGTAAAAAATGTTATTTCAAGTGAATTGGATAAGGTAAAACAAGAGATTAAAGAGGAAAAGAAAAGCGATGTGGAGCAAAATGCTGTTATTATTCAAGAGCAGAAAAATAAAGAGCAAAGTTTAAAAGAAGAAAGCAAAGAAAGTGAAGAAAAAATAAATCAAAAAATATTTAAAGATGAAAATAAAGAATCCAAAATTATTGAAGAAAATAAGGGAAGTCTTATAACCAATAAAGAAATCAATAAAGATAGTGCTGTAAAAAACATTGAAAAAGTCTCTGACGATCTCAAAAAAACAAACGTCACACAGGAAAACGAGAAAAAAGAGTTAAATAACGACATCAATGACGAAAAAGAAGTTGTCTCAAAAAATAACGAAGAAAAAGACAAAGAAAAACAAAAAGAGGTTTTGGAGAAAGAAAAGACGAAAGGAGTTATAGGAAAAAAGGAAAAAAAGATAAATTTTGTGATAGCAAATTACGATAATGCTGGCAATAAAAGTGGCGGTATAAAAATTAAAATTATCGAAAGGAGTGGGCTGGCAGAGGATAAGCAGGAAATTAAAAAGGAAAATGAGCAAAAAAATAAAGAAGATAACAAAGAAAATAACGAGCAAAAAATCAACGAAGAAATCAAAAAAGAAAACAAACGGGAAGATGATCAGTATAATGAAAATATAATCGTGCCGCAGAAAATTCAGAAAGACCAGAAAGACCAGAAAGACCAAAAGAAAGGTTTCGGAACCGAACAAAAAATAATAAATAAGCTAGATCCACATCATGAACATGACATAGATAAGAATAAAAAAAAGGGGAATGTATATATACCAGAAGTACTGAAAGAAAAAAGAGCTCAATTTAAACGTAAACTAATAGAAATTCAGTTATCAACAACACTGGATGATGCGAAAAAAGCGGAGAGTTTTAAGAAAGCATACCAGTCGCTATATCTTGAATTTGGTGCAGACGACGCTGCGCGATGGAAAAATCTTACCAGTCTTGGGATTGTTATTTCGGGAGAAAAAATTACGTTGGCGTCTACTTTGGAAAATATAGCTACGCGAGAGAAGCAAGAAGAGCTATTCGCAAAACTAAGCGACAATATTAAAGTCTTAGGTAGTGCTTTATGTTATATTGCTAATGCAGTGGCTGACGATCTGTTGTTTAAACTCTTTTCTGTGGAGTTATACATAAATGTGGCTAAGGCATTTCAAAGCTCGTTGACTATAGGTAGTATCGTGGTTCCTCTTGCAGTAAATGCAGTGGCAGATGTATTCTGTTCAAAAGAAAAGAAAGTAGGTGCTGATGTAGGTGCGGATGAAGATTTTCTCCCGCCATATCACATTACCAAATGATGGATGTTGGAAGTATTTTTGGAGCAAAATCATGTTAACACAAGTAGCAAAAGCGTTGCTGGAAGTTAAGTATAAGGTCGAAAAGAGAATCAATGACAAAGGTTGGCAGATGCCACCGCGATCGTCACGGTCATTCCTTCCTCCCTGGACACTAACCACATATGTCGATGACAAAGGATTTTTGACAGAAGAGGGTGTACGCGAGCTGTTAGCAAGAGATCAGTTACCTCCTTTTGTACTTAACCGAGAAGATATAAGCAATGCATTGGTAGATGGCGTTGTATCTGAAGTTTTAAAAAAGGTTGATGGTGCGTTACCCACTTACAATGATGCGGTGAAAAGCAATATCTCAAATACGATCTTTTCTTTTTTAAAAAAAAATAGTTATGTTGTTGATGGCTATGACGGCGAGAAAATAAAAATATTTAGTAAGGTAGATTGTAAAATAGATCTGACTAAGGAACTTGTTGATTTTCTTAAAAAAGATAATGCTTTTGCTAATTTTGTCACTAAAGAACGTAAAGAAAATAAAAACGTAAATGTAGATTTGTTGAGTAAGTTTTTGAATGAAAAAGTAAATGAGTTACGCTTTAAAAAGCAGATGGCGAGCAAGATAAAAATTGCAGGAGAGAATTACGAACAGGAGCTATTTCACCTGATGCGGTGGTTTTTGGAAATTTGGGCTAAAAAACTAACTGAAATAATCGAGTTGCAAAAAAAAGGAAAGACAGCTGAAGCAGTTGCGGTAATAAGCAGCGAGCTTTATGCCTACGTTCAAAATTTGCTACTCAATTCGTTTCGGGATAGTTTGAAAAATATAATAAATTTGGTTTGGGCAGTAAAACAGACGACCGATAAGTTGAGTAAACAGTATACCTGGATTGAACTTTCAATCGGTATTTTTCGCTACGTTGGCGCTCATAATTTGTTGTCTAACAGCAGTGTAATTTCCAGTTTTATCCCGCTAATGGAGACTTTTCAGCAGGCACTGGGAAATGTAATTAAAAATAGTAAGAAAGACTTGAATCGCAAAGATGAAGAAGATGGAGAAAAGGAATTTCTTGCGGTTTTATCAAAATGGCTTGAGGGGTTCTTGAAGCTTGAAGACAATATTGCTAGTCCGATTTCTCTGGTTAAGCGCTTTGTAAAATATAAATTCGGATTGGTGCCGTTTACTATCTTCAAAGTAAATTTTGTTATTGCAGAATTGTCGAGAATTACACAATATTTTATCCCCCGAACTTTATCTTTGCCCTCCCTGGACGAAAACAAGCAATCGGGGGTGGCGTCGTTGCTTTTGGATGTATTCCGATTACTAAATGTGATCTTTCATCAAGAGCTCAACGGTCCTGATAGCGCTTTTGAGCAACAAGGATATAGTTTATCGGAAGTGCATAAGACAATTGAAGAAGCGAAACGATTATTCTCCAATAAGTGCAAGCTCTTCCTGGTATCGAGCAAACCGAAAAAAAATCAACTTAAAATATTTGCTGGATCGTATGTCATCATCAAAGGATCTAGTCAACAACCTTATGCGCGCATTATTTTTGTCACTCCAGAAGCAGTTAAGATTGATTGTGAATGTGATGAGGGAAGAAGCGATCTTACGGATTGTTTGCTTGCGGGTGAAATGTTTAATGGTATCAAACAGGAGTGTAAGCGTCGTGGTTATGACTATAACTCAATAGAAGACAAAGAAAAAAACAGTCAATCACCTAATTGTGATTGTTTTCTTAGCGCTTTGAGTAGTGAGCAATGTGCCCTATTAGAAAAAAACATTGAGTTATATGGAGGCGTTCCTCAGCGCAAAAAGAACACTGTTGATGAAAAAATTCGTAAATTATCCTATGCGGATTTATTCTTAGGTAAACAAGGAGTGTTTTTGCAGAAATTAGGGAAATGTTTTCCTGAGTTACTATTTAAGCAGCGGTGGCAAGGAGTGGCGACCAAGAATAAATTAACAGAGAATTGTAAAAAATTAGTATCCCTTGCTCATATTTACGATAGTTGGTCAAATCAGGAAAAGCTAAACAAAGTACCAAAAGGAGAACGGGATAAAACTTTCAGTGAAAAAATAGCAGCTGTTTTTTGCGAGGGGATTACTAATAATGACGATAAAAAAATAATCACACAGACGCTTGATGGCGTTCTGTTACAGGAAAAAATTCGTCAGGTGAGTAAGATATTTAATCACCTATCAGGAATAGGTAATGTCCAAGTTGGTCAAAGCATAGAGCTAAATGATTTAATCGATAAGTATGGTAAGGAAGTAAGAGACATATTGGCGGTAAAAGAATTGCCGCAATTTATTTGCAAAATACTATCGGTGTTTGGAATTTCTTTGTTGACCTACGCCATCAATGCTAGCAATGAAATAAAAGACATAGTGAAGCGAATAAATAAGGCAAAAAAACATAAAAATAAAGAGCAACAACTGACTATTTTTAATCAAATTACAACGGAGCTTAGGGAAAAAACTATTGGAATAGTACAGGGATTAAAGGAAGGGAATATCGAAGGTAGTAGTGAGCAATTGCTATTAACATTAATAGCATTAAGAATTGCCGCTAACGCAATGGTAAAGTGGGGTGAAGAACTTGGTGTTTTTTATGATGATGGGGAAATCGGTCTAGTGGTTTTGCCGACTATCAATAATCTATTACCCTGCTTGAGGGAAGAGAAAAAGATAGAGGTGCTACTATTAGAGCCTATGGTCAGTGAGATCAAGCTAGCTGAAGAGCTATCATCTGATAAGCGTGACAGATTTCTTGAAATTAAGAAAAAATTTGAGCGAATGAAAAGTGAAATAAAAAAGAAAGAGGACGAGAAGCAGTTTTCGTGGCTTGCTGATATAGGGACGAGAAGAAATAATCAAATAAAAGAAATGGAAGAAAAAATAAAAAAGAATTTAACTGAAAATAAAAAAACAAATGAAGAAAATCTCATTCAAGAAAATAGTGATAAGTTGGATAAGCTAGAGGAAAAAGAAAGCATCAATATCAAAGAAAGTAAGAAAGAAGAAATCGAGATAATTGAGAAAATTAATACTGATGAGATAAAGAGCAAAGAAATTATAGTTGATAATGGCGACGAGAAAAAAAATGAGAAAATGGACGGCGTTGAAGAAGACAAAAAAAAGCAATTGGAAATTGTAAAACAAAAAAATGAAACATCCATAAGTACAAATGATTCCGATGATTCCGAGAGTAAGAACAATAAAATAGAGACCACAGAAGAATTAAAGGAGGTTAAAAACGAAATAGAGCAAGATGAAAAAGATGATGTAGGCAATGATGGTGAGGCTGGTAAAATAAATGATAACAAGCTGAATGTTGAGGAAAATGAACCAAAGAAAGGTTTTTTTGAATTATTATTCATGAATGTATTTAATTTTGATTTCGGTAAGATATTTGCGTTCGATATTTTTTCTAACAACAACCCTTCGAATTCGAATATCGAGATAACGGAAATATTAAAAAATAAAAACACGGACAATGAAAAGAATGAAAAAATCGAAGAACAGTTAAATGTTGAGGTTGTAGAGAAACAATTATTAGAGCAGACGAGTGAAATAAGTGAAATCAAAACAAATATAAATATTAACGTTCCTGATGATGTTAACAATAACGGTGACGTTAGCATTAATAATCCCAACGAGACGAACGAGACAAAAAAAGCAGAAGAAGAAGAAGAAGAAGAAGAAGAAGAAGAAGATTTAAACTATGAGAAGATGATGAGGCCGTCGTGGGAAAATGCAGCAAAAGAGATCACTGTGGAAAATAAAAATAATTCATCAGAGAAGAATAAACATAGATCTGAAGTAGATAAAACAATCGTAGCTAGCAATGAAAATAAAACAAAGAAAAAAATGGAAAAAGCATATGATTTATACTCATTAGATAAGTTAAAACAACAGAGGGACCTACTTAAAACTCAGTTAAAGTTTGTGTTGTTGTCAGGTGGTAACAAGAAACAAAAGCATGATTTATTTCTCAAGATGTTCGCATTATTTTTTAAAAAACTCGGTAACAACGATCATATGCGCAATGCCAATCTTGTTAAAATTGGTATTGCTATTAGAGGATTACCGCAGCTGACTCCAGGTTCAATTTTAGCAAAAATAAAGTTTCAAGAAGAGCAAGAGCAACAACAAAAAACACTAAAAGAAAATATTAACGTTCTAAAGGAATCTTTAGGATATCTCATCACAGCAATGCATGATGCTTTGCATTTTCATCTATCGATACAACTGCTTGCGAAAATGTTTGAAATATTTTATAGCTCACTTCGTAGCTCGTTGGTTATTAGCACTATTGCAATTCCACGTTTAACGTATTCAGTAGCGCATTTGTTTTTTCCACCAGGAGGCAATACTGGTGATGATGACGAATCAAAAACTTATACATTACCTCCCATTACGTCTACCTACCGGCAGTAATTATAGATATTCGTCCTATTTCAATTGCACCCTCACGGTGTTGTTAAGCGGACTATAGAGTCAATAAGCAAACTCGTAAGTTACGAAAATCTTCTGCAGACATAGCGTCGTAAAAAATTAGTAGTGATACCAATGGTTGTGACAAGCGAACTAGAAAACAATCAGGAAAGAAAGTGTGACAGCAGGAATGAAAAAATCCGTGACTAGCTTTAGTGGTATCCATAGAGGTAGAGTCGACCTTGAAATGTAATATTGCAATGTATGGTAAAACAACACTGCTCTTTTGTAGCTGTGCCTTCATTATCTGTTGCTGTTGATTATATAATGACCACTCCCCATTGCTAGTGCACGTCAGCGCCACAATTGCTTTTGAACCTTTTTTGTTACCACCAAATAAAATTTGTTGTCGATATTGATATAAAAAAGCGCTGCAACAAAAAATTAACAACAACATTTTAATTATCAATTTAAAGGGTAGTATTGTGACGCAAAATGCTGCTCCACCGTAAATAAAAACCAGTGTAGCAATTAAAACCCGAGAGCGCTGAAGATTAAATTGATGGGTTATCATGATCAGTTTCTTTGCACAGTACAGAAAAGCATAAAATCATATGCTGATCTCTAACTCTATAGCCGTTAACACATAGCTTGACACTTCGTTGCACGCTTGCCTCGCTGCTCACTACGTAAGTGTATGCGAGCTAGCTCAGGCTGCGCGTGCGCCTTGTCTGAAGCTATGTGTTAACGGCTATATGAGTAATAGAAATGAGTTGTAACGCAATTACAGGTTGCTATTTAAGTTATTCAAATTGGTATTGTTAATATTGTTGTCGGGATTTGCCAAGTTATCTAGGTTGTTATTGCTAGAAATATTTAAATTGAGGTTGTTCAAATTATTGTTGTTATTGTTGGGATTAAAGCTGTTATTTTGCTCCTGCCCAAAGAAACTATTTAAATTATTACCTAATAGATTTAGATTGTTTGGGATAAGATTTTCGGTACTGGTACCATCGTTGCCTAAACTTAACGTGCTCCGTCGTTTCTTGTGTGTACTGCGTGTACGTTTGTGCTTAGGTTCGGGTGTGGCGTCCTTAGTCGAGACACGATCTAGCGATAGGCTAAATCCAGATTGTTGAATATTACTTTTTATTTTCTTCATAACGTCCGGCGCATTTCTCGTCAGAGTACCCTCACAGACATTCTCGCGCAAATTGACTATTCTAATCATGACAGTGGGTTTGTTTGTTACATGAAAGGTCGCTTGTCTAAAATTATTCGTACTAGGTACCATTCCAACTATTTTTTTCATCTCATCAAGTACGGGGATGGGTATATTGATACGACACAAGTCTTTACAGGAGTAGACTGGCTGCTCCTTTTCATCACATGAAAATTTATTAGCAAACTGCAGCTTCACTTTCTCCCCTTTGTTAACCCGCAACCAGATTTTTAACAGATCACGGTCATCTTCCCACATTACATCTCGTTTTCTGCCATCGAGTTTGAGTTTCTTCGCTGACGGAAATACCGATTTTTCTTTCTCTGCGGTAACAATGAGCACAAAATCGTATTTTTTATTCTCATCGCCAACTGTAAAGTACAATAATATTCTGCGAATAGGATGTTGGTTACCTAAATCACTTACACCATTGCTATTGTAGCGCTCAATAAAGTTTTTAATTTGTTTGGCAAAATCAAGCAAAGGAGAGATATCCTGGTTTTGAGGGCTTTTTACTGTAGAGAACATCAGGTCCTCTTTCATCTGATTAGACTTGGAAGCATCATGCGCTTCCCCCCCTTTTTTCTTGTCCTTTTCTTCTTCCTCAAATGAATTATCCCCAATGTTATTTAACAACTTGGCGAGTTTCAGATCACTTTCCTTTTCCTGAATAAGGTTTTTTGTATTTTCTATTTCGTTATCTATTACCACGGATAAGAGATCATTATTAGAAAATGGTGAGAATTTTGTTACGTTATTGTCGTTCATGAGAGGTATAAAATTTGGCGCACTCACCTCATTATCTATTTCCTTATTCTTTTTCTTTACCACATTACCATTATTACTATTCCCATTTTCATCGTTGTCATTGCCGAAGACCAAGTCGAATAGGCTGTGGAAGGGTAAATTACCGTTCCCTCCATTGCTGCTATTTTTTCCTTCCGTGATATTGCCGTTTGTATTGCCGTTGATGTTGTCGCTAAAAGGTTTCTTTTTTTTCACCTCATTCATATCGGAGGACTTTGGGGAATTAATGAATAAATCTCCTCCATCATTGCTAACAATTTTTTCCTGCGGTTGCACGTCGTTATTTAGCCCACCGAATTTTCCCGTGCGGCTAGAGCTATTGCCACACAATACGTCATATGAGTCGTCGTTGGAGAGATGTAATGTGTCTAAATCGTCATTGTTTTTTTTTGTTTTTTTGTTGTTAGAAAAAAACTTCATAGCATGGTCACCTCTAATTATTTTTATAAATATACTCATCGCACTTTAGTTTTAGGCGCGGTTAGCGTCCCTTACTCGCCATCCTCACCTATGTCTTTATACGCTCCGGTGGCTCATTTGGACACGCCTCGCCTAAAACTCATTATAAGCATTGCACTAGTAAAAGTTAAATACCGTATTTGCTTAAAGTCTTTCTAAAACTCATTCACGAATAGGATATAAGTAAGGTTCCGAGTTAATACAACACCAGCCACGATTTTCTGCCGGACTTAATTGTTGGTGGATGTTGACACTGTGCTTCGTAATCAACTTTGGCTAATGTGCTTTGTAAATTTACGGTAGCACCTTTGTAGGAGTTGCTAACTTTTCCCAAGTAATAATCAACGCCGCAATAGCTCGCAATTTTTTTAAAAATCGGCGATGCCATTACTTGTTGCTGAGTTGCTGTGTTATTGAGTATGTTCTGTTCAGCTTGATGCAATGACGATTCCGCGCGATAAAAAGCGATTCTTTCCTGGGCGTAATAATTACTCATTTTACTTTCCAGCAAACTTACTTCGATTATATTCATGGTTAAAAAAGTAAGCGCAGTTACGAAAATCAATACTGTAATTAAAACAAATCCCTGTTGCGTATTTTTCAGCTGAGCCATTGGTTGCGTCATTAGTGTGGTTGTGTGTAGTGGATTGCGTGATTAGCAAAAAATTTTTGTCAGGTGCAAAGATTGATTTGTCGATTTATTCTTTGTAGTTTGATTTTGTACCATCTGTCATTTCATCGTCAGCGCTCTCGTAATTTAATGTAAATATTCCACGATAGCGTTTTTGTTACTGCTGTAATAGTTGATTGCGTCAGTGTAATCATAACGCTGGTTACTTTATTCCACAGATTTCCCGCGGTTACTTGTTCGGCAGAATAATAATTAGCGAGAGGTTTATCACGATGATCAACAACGCCGTAGCGAATTTTCATTGAGTTGACGCCATCTGCCAACATTTCTTTATTGCCGTAATTTACTGCGTAATACAAACCGATTTGCCGTTTATCACCGCTGGTTGTGGTACTAATAAAATAAGCGATTTGGGTAAAGCGACTAACGGTTGTAGCGCTAACTGAATACTGGTGCGCAATTTTGTGATGCGCGCGTACTAACTTGCCGCCAATATTTATTGCGTCAAACAAATCGCCATTGACGCAATCTGCTAATAGCAAGGTGTGATTATTTTGAGTAGCAGGATTTTCTGTTGCATGAAAATTTTCTGCTCCAGCTTTAATTTCATCAGTAATCGCAGCAATTCCTTCATTGGCTTTTTGAATTACTATGATGTCGGTATTTGGAGCAATCTGATATTTTTTTAATTTTGAGTGCACTGGTAAGTGATCGCTGCTAAAACCATAAATAATGTTGGTGTCTAAAAAATCAAAGGAGGTATTATTTTTTAGATTTAAATCTGATAACTTGCCGCAACCAGCGTAGCCTGACATGCTGATTTGACGGTGTAAAAAATAGGAGAGAAAGCGAATATTGTTTTGAGTTTTAGTGTTTTGCACGGTAGCAGAGATCACAGACTTTGTGCCCAGGTATGCCTGCAATACCATTGCCAGCAACATTAGTCCCAGTGTGAGCGAAATTAATATCTCCAGTAAAGAAACTCCGAGAGTAAGACGTGGTGTACGGATGTAAGCGAGTGAGCTAGAGTTGGTATGGAAAGGCAGGCGAGAATGGTGGTGAATCATCGTGCGATGGGTATGTTAGGTATCCAACTTATAGCAAAAGATATTGCCTCGAAATAATTGTCGCCAACACACAGTGACGACGGAATTATTATCTTGTTCTTTATCATCATTTTTGTGCTCAAAGCCTCCCTTGCCTTGCGGTAAAATTTGCGCGAGATTTTGTTGCCATTGATTATGGTATATGTTGCGATCACGTGCATATTCAGCTTCAACGCGATTAGCGGCATTTACTACTCCAAGGTTGGTTAGGTGTGCATCATAGGTGCGTCGCCAAGCCGTGGTAGCAAAATAGGCAAGTGCTAACATTGATGAACCAAAAATACATACCGCAAGTAACACCTCGAGCAAACTAAAGCCGCTGCAAATATTTTTGTTGTTGTATTTCATATAATGCGAATTAATAATAAATTACACCGCGTGATATTTATTCTTCTCTTGCAGTTTGAATTACAGCAAGGCGGCAACGCAGCTGTAATTCAAACTGCGAACGGCTATAGTGTGATTGAACGTGATTTCGATAAACGGCGCAATACAGTGATTTGTTGGAAAGTTGATTCTTATTCGATTGCGCAGGTAGTGATTAACCCTTTAAAGAATCCGTAGCTTCAGATGTATACCCATCGCACTTTAGTTTTAGGCTTTGTTGCGTCCTTCACTTGCCATCCTCACATATGTATTTATATGCTTCGGTGGCTCATTCGGACGCGCCTCGCCTAAAACTAAAGTGCTTGGGTCTATACCTAAATTTGATATGTGATTGGTATAGTGTGTGTGGATATATATAGAGGTGAGTTATTCTGCTAATTCTAAAATCTTGCTGCATTGTAAAAACTTTTTACCCAATACGTTGTAAAGCATCATGCTCAAGATTTGTTTCAAGGAGTTTAATTGTTCCTGATTTGGCGGCTTCATGTGTGCATAGTGTAACTCTAACAAAACATCTCCTTTAAACATTGTGGTTTGACAGTCGTAATTATTAAAGTAAAGATCAGAATTAATATTTTCCTGAGGGGTAGCGTTATGGTTGTTGTGGTGATTAAAGTAATAGTCAGAGTTACACGATCTTGGTGGTTGTGTCCTTACTTTAGTTAGACCAATACCTGCTTGAAAGTTATACCATTCTGTTGCGGCTACTGCTTCTCCGGTTGATGTTTTGTTTAATTGCAAGCCATATCCTGATTCTTGTAATAATTTTTTTTCAAATAAACGCAGTGTAATTTGTTGTGCTAATGCATCAGAACAAGAGTGTTGTAGCTCTAATAGCGATTCCTGATAACAGCAATAAAGATTTGGGTGTGGGTCATTGCGTTCTAGCATGTGGATTAATAATTCATTCAGGTATAAACCGTAAAATAGTCCTCTGCCTTTTAAACCAAAAAACGTTTTGGTATTGTTGTTATTACCAATTGCAACTGTTGCTGTGTTTGTGATTCTGGCAGCTTCAACTGACTGCACATTCATTAGCTCTCCCCTGCCGCGTAGAATAACCATCAGTGGTACAAATGGCATCAATAATCCAGCCGTATGTGAACGAGCTTGGCGGACACTACGTCCAATTGCAGCCACTTTCCCCAAATTTTTGGTAAAAAAGGTTAATAGCACACTAGTCTCGCGATAGGGACGACTGTGTAGAACAAAGGCTGGTTCTAAATTTTGTTGCCTGATTGGATATAACATAACGTTATTTTTCAATGCTTCATTTTGATTGAGTATAGATAGTATACTGATGGCAACCAAAGAACGTAAAGACAGAATAAAGGCAGCGATCAACTATGACGGACAACAACGAGACACAATTAACCTTGGAAGTTCCAATGGAGCTTACCAACAAGCGACTTGATCAGGTGCTTGGTAGATTAATGCCACAATATTCGCGCGCATTGTTGCAGCGTTGGATTAAGGACGGCCACGTTAAAGTCAACGGCACCGTAATGATGCAGCAGCGTTACAAAGCCATGGCTGGGCAAATAATTACCGTTGATGTATTGGCTGCGAGCTCAGAGCTAATGGCGAAGGCGCAACCCCAAAATATTCAGCTGGATATTGTTCACGAAGATCAAGACATCATAGTAATTAATAAACCGGTTGGGTTAGTGGTACATCCTGGCGCCGGTCGCAACGATGGAACATTACTTAACGCATTATTGCATTACATTCCTAAGTTAGCGCAGTTACCACGAGCTGGTATTGTTCATCGCTTAGATAAAGATACTTCAGGATTGCTGGTGATTGCTCGTAACTTAATGGCGCATAAAAAACTGGTTGCAGCGCTGCAAGCTCGTGAAGTGAAACGCGAGTATCAGGCGATAGTGCGGGGGAAAATTATCGCTGGAGGGACGATTAATGTTCCAATTGGGCGACATCAAACCAAAAGAACATTAATGGCAGTAATAGAGAATGGTAACAGCAAGGGGCGAGAGGCAGTTACACATTATCGAGTAATTGAAAGAATGATGCAGCATACCTACATTCAAGTTATGCTGGAAACCGGGCGGACTCATCAGATTCGTGTGCATATGGCATATATTGATCATCCGATTATTGGTGATCAGGTATACGGCGGCGGCATGAAATTTTCTAAAGGGGCATCGGTTGAATTGCGACAATTTTTGCTTAATTTTAAGCGCCAAGCATTACACGCGGCAAAACTAACGTTAATCCATCCCACTACCAACAAAGAAATAGAATTTACAGCGCCATTGCCGCAGGATATGCAAGAGCTATTACAATTGTTGCGTTAATTTAACGGCTGAGAGCACATTATGCTGATTTATCCAAACATTGATCCTGTGGCGCTGCAAATAGGTCAAGTTAAAATTCATTGGTACGGCATGGCCTATGTTGTTGGTATTGTAATAGCGTGGTTATTAGCTCTTTATCGTGCACGCATAAGGCAAGGAGTTGGAGTAAGCGGCTGTGCTATTGCCGATGATAGTCGTCTCGTTAAAGTTGCAGCTTTTACTACAGAGGAAGTTGGTGATTTGATTTGTTATGGTGCGTTTGGAATCATTTTAGGTGGGCGACTTGGTTATATTTTCTTCTATTATTTACTTTATAATTTTCCTGCTGTGCTTGCCAATCCATGGTTGATCTTCAAATTATGGGAAGGAGGGATGTCTTTTCATGGTGGCTTGATCGGGGTTGCGATCGCATTGTGGCTATTTGCGAAAAAAACTAAAAAACATTGGTTGGACGTTGCCGATTTTGTTGCTCCATTAGTCCCAGTTGGTTTGTTTCTTGGGCGTATTGGTAATTTTATTAACGGAGAATTGCGCGGTAGAGTGACTGATATGCCGTGGGGGGTAATTTTTCCTGATGAAATGGTTAGTGCAGTTGCTGGAGTTGTGGCGCGCCATCCGTCACAGTTGTATGAAGCTTTGCTTGAGGGTGTTGTCCTATTTATAGTGCTTTGGTTTGGTTCAGCTGACCTTGCAACGGCGCGCCGCGGTAAGGTAACGGCTTGGTTTTTAATTGGTTATGGTTGCATCCGATTTTTTTGCGAATTTTTTCGTGAACCGGACAATTTTATTGGTTTTATTGCCTTTAGTTGGTTGACTATGGGTCAATTACTTTCTTTGCCGATGATGGTGTTGGGAATCTGGATTATGCTTGGGCGCAGTAAAAAATGACACTTTTAATGACTGCAAATGCAAACAACATCGCTGCCAGTATTTAGCTTAATAATTCGTTGGCGCTTGAATAGTAAATAGCAATAAATAAAAAAGGCGGAACGAATCCGCCTTTTTTAAACTGATTAGATTAAACTGGGTTTATTGTAAGTTGAACTTATAGCTTACACCAACAGAGTAAAATCTAACATTTGACTGCCACTTGCTATCGCTAAACTGCTCTTTGCCGCTGCAGTATTGCATGTAGCCAGCGTCCAATGACCAGTTGTTGTCTATGTTGTACATCAGACCAAAACCGTAAACCAAGTTGATCTTTTTGCTATTGGAAGGATCGGTAAGGATACTACTTCCGCTTTCCTTTTGCATCAGATAACCAGGACCAGCTAAAGCATAGAGACTCAAGCCTGTATCTGCAAGAGGAGCCAAGATCTTTCCGACTAAATCAACAGCTTGGACAGTAATATCATAAGCGCCAACCTGAGTACCAGCGGTGTTTATTTCTTTCACCTTTGGTTTGGAAAATGATCTGAAATATCCTAATTCAAAGGCGAGATATTTCAACGGCTGGTAACCAGCAGCTATTCTACCGGCAAAACTGCCATTTTTACTGACGCTGTTGGTAGCACCAGAGGTGTCTACAAGGGCGCCATCGCCGGCTTTCATGCCGTTATCACTATAACCAAGGTTAGCTTTCAAATAGACGCTAGGAGTAAAGTCACCACTAACGGTAGCAGCAGTTGCAATTGGAGCAGCAGCTACTGGCTCAGGAATACCACCGGCCATAGCTGTTGAAGCCAAAAGAGCAAGAGCGCTAAATACAACTACATTTTTAATCTTCATTTTAAGTCCCCTTAAATTTAAAGAACAACAATTAAAATTAACAAACGCAAAACCAAACGAGAGGGGCTAAGTCTAATTCAACAAGTTTCAAAAAGCAAATCTTTATTCCTCTGCATCCTTCTACAGTAGTCGATTTACGCTAATGCAAAGTGGTGGAAAAAAGTTGCAGGGTCAGCCACATTGATAATCAAAATATAATGCAATGTCTGGTTATAGTCGTTAATATCCACCCCATCCGCAATAATTTCACATTGTGGCTGTTGTCATTTAGCTTGATACTTTATTCTAAATTCCATACCAACTTTTTACATGAAAAAATCATCCAAATTTAGGGTTACGTTAACGTTGATAAGAACTGTAACTATTGCTGGTTTTGTTACACTAGTTACCCCTTCGGTTTTTGCAATGGATTTGATGGAGGTTTATCAGCAAGCGCTCAAGAGCGATCCAACTTTTAAAACGGCTCATGCTACCTTTCTATCCAAACGAGAGAATTTGCCCATTACGCGCGCTAGTTTATTGCCACAATTAAGTGCTATTGCTGGTATGAATCGAGTTTATACCCAGATAAATTCCCCAGATACGACGTATAGTGGAGGACCTCTTACAACTGATGTTAACCGTCATAGTGATATTTCCTCTTACTCTCTGAATTTAACCCAGCCGGTTTTTAACTTCTCCAACTGGGCGGCGCTACGTGGTGCCAAAGCGGCGGTTAAACAGGCAGAGGCCGAATTTACCAGTGCTACCCAAGATTTAATGTATCGCGTTGCCGCTGCATATTTTGCAGTATTGCAGTCCCAAGATATTTTACGTTACACCAGTGAGCAAAAAAAAGCGGTAGATGAACAACTGCGACAACAGCAGCAGCGTTATACTGTAGGATTGGTACCAATTACCGATGTTAATGAGGCGCAAGCAAGCTACGACACAGTTGTAGCACAAGAAATAGCAGCGCAAAATGATTTGCAGACTCAGCAGGAAAAATTACAGGAAATAACGGGCATAAAGTACACCGAATCGAAAACGCTTAAACCTGATTTGCCATTAGTGATTCCTGAGCCAGAAGATATGGAGAAATGGGTGAGAACTTCTGAGCAGCAAAGTTATGCACTCCTGGCAGTGCGATATGCTACTGCCGTTGCGCGGGAAGCGATTGCAACTCAGGAGGGAGGACATTTTCCGGTGTTGAATGCTGTTGGTAGTTATGGTTATACCCACGATAGTAACTACAACGGTTCTCGTGATGTAGGACGACAACGCAACACGACAGTTGGGCTAAATTTAAGTGTCCCTATTTTTAGTGGTGGCGTAGTAAGCGCTCGTTCCCAACAAGCCAGATATTTGTACCAGCAAGCAGTTGCCATGCAAGACAAAACTCACAGGAGTGTGGTTAGTGAAACGCGTCAAGCTTATCTTGGAGTGGTTTCCGGTGTCAGTAAAATTAAGGCTGATCGACAAGTGATAAAATCTAAGGTCAGTGCTTTGCAATCAACTCAAAATGCCTATGATGCTGGTATGCGTACGATGGTTGAGATGTTGCAGGCAGAGGCGGCTCTTTATGATGCTGAAAGAAACTATGCCAAAGATCAATATGCCTATATCCTAAACACATTGTTACTGAAACAAAAAGCAGGTACGTTAAATGCTGCTGATTTAGAGAAGGTTAATCAGTGGCTGGAACAACCAAAGCCAGTGGAGTCTATGGTGGTTGTTAAGACTGATAAGAAAATTATCAAGCGTACTCCGAGAAAGAAGAAAAATAGCAACAAAGTGCAGCGTAAAGCAATTGCTGCATAACTATTTTACAAGTCTGAAGTATGTACCATTCATGAATGAATTTTAGGTTGTATAGCCGTTAACACATAGCTTGATACTGCGTTGCACGCTTGCCTCGCTGCTCACATACGTAAGTGTATGCTCCGCTGCTCGGCGGGCGCGTGCGCCTTGTCTGAAGCTATGTGTTAACGGCTATAGTACCAACAGACCGGTTCCAGCCTTAATCCCTATATTCCTATGTCCAACTTAATCAACACCAAAAATGTAACTACTGCTGCTTATGATGCTAGTGCGATAGAAGTGCTAAGTGGTTTAGATCCGGTTAAACGTCGCCCTGGTATGTACACTGATACTTCGCGTCCAAACCATCTAGCGCAAGAAGCAATCGACAACAGTGTTGACGAAGCGATAGCTGGTTTTGCCAGTGTTATTGAAGTAACGCTGCATCAAGATAATTCTTTAGAAGTAAGCGATAATGGTCGCGGTATGCCGGTGGATATTCATCCGGAAGAAGGAATTTCTGGAGTTGAATTAATTTTGACGCGTTTGCATGCTGGAGCAAAATTTTCCGATAAAAATTACAAATTTTCTGGAGGATTGCATGGGGTTGGTATTTCTGTGGTTAACGCTTTGTCAACTTCATTGGAAGTTAAAGTAAGGCGTCAAGGCCAGGTGTATTACTTACGTTGTAACCAGGGTGAGCCAGAAGGAAAGTTACAAGTCATTGGGCAAACCAAGATGAGAGATACTGGGACCAGTATTCGTTTTTGGCCAGAGGCGGAGTATTTTGATTCAGCTAAATTTGCTATTCCTCAATTAAAACATGTAATGCGCGCCAAAGCAGTGCTTTGTCCTGGGTTGAGGATAGTTTTTACTAACAATCAAACCAATGAGTGCGAAGAATGGTATTACGAAGATGGTTTGCTTGCTTATTTATTATCTGTAATTGGGCAAACAACACATCTTCCGGACGATCCATTTTTTGGAGAATTTGCTGCTGCCACTGAGGAAGTAGCTTGGGCAATTGTTTGGTTGCCAGAAGGTGGAGAAGGGATCAGTGAAAGTTACGTTAATTTAATTCCAACCGCGCAGGGTGGGACTCATGTCAATGGCTTACGGACCGGTTTGATTGAGGCGATGCGCGAATTTTGTGAAATGCGCAAACTGTTGCCGCGTGGTGTTAAATTAGTGGTTGACGATATTTGGGAAAACTGCAGTTATATTTTATCGATAAAGATACATGATCCCCAATTTTCCGGGCAGACTAAAGAGCGTTTAACATCGCGCCAGTCTACCGCTTTTGTTAGTGGTGTGGTAAGAGATGCTTTCAGTTTATGGTTAAACCAAAACATTAATGTTGGTGAAGCATTGGCTGCTTTGGTTATTGATAATGCGCAGCAGCGTCTTAGGATTAGCAAAAAGATTGAACGCAAAAAAATAACTACTGGTCCAGCACTACCAGGTAAACTCGCTGATTGTATTAGCCAAAGTTTAGAACGATGTGAACTATTTTTAGTTGAGGGGGATTCTGCAGGTGGTTCAGCGAAGCAGGCGCGTGACCGTGAGTTTCAAGCGGTAATGCCGCTGCGTGGTAAAATCTTAAATACTTGGGAAGTAAACGCTGATGAGTTATTTGGTTCCCAAGAAGTTCAGAACATTGCGATTGCTTTAGGGGTGGATCCAAATAGCACTGATTTGAGTAAACTACGTTATGGCAAAATTTGTATTTTGGCCGATGCTGATTCAGATGGATTGCATATTGCAACCTTATTGTGTGCTCTATTCGTGCGTCATTTCAAAAATTTAGTAATTGCTGGGCATATTTACGTTGCCATGCCTCCTTTGTACCGTATTGATGTTGGTAAAGATATTTATTACGCTTTGGATGATGCGGAAAAACAAGGTATCTTAGATCGCATTGTTGCGGAAAAAAAACGTGGTAATGTTAATGTTCAGCGCTTCAAAGGATTGGGTGAAATGAATCCGTTGCAATTGCGTGAAACCACTATGGATCCTAATACGCGGCGTCTGGTGCAATTGACTATTAGTGATGGTGATAATGCAGAAGAGTTGATGGATATGTTGTTGGCCAAAAAACGCGCACATGATCGTCGCGCGTGGTTGGAAGACAAAGGTAATTTGGCAGATGTGGTGGTGTAAAGAGCTCAAGAAAAAATTCAAGGTAATCACTTCATGGGACAAGGTCTAATTATAAAAGTTATCACGATCATCAAAGTTACGGTGATCATGGTGATCGGTGCAATTCTGATCGGTTGTGCTGCTCATTTGCCAGCTAATCGCGACAAAATTGAAACTGGCGTTAAGATCACGCGGCCTGCAATTTCATCCAATATTCGCACTATTGCTTTATTGTTGCCCTTAAGCGGAGATTTAGCTGCAACTGGCAAAGCAATTCGTAATGGTTTTTTGGCAGCTTATTACAGTAGCAATGGCAACGGTGATAACCGCGTGGTGCAGCATAACTCACAGTACAATCAGTCGACTGAGTCACATTTGGACAAACCAAATATCAATATCAAAATTATCGATACTGCTAATAAAAATATTGTTGATGTTTATCGTGAAACCGTAATTGCTGGGGTGGACATAGTTGTAGGTCCGCTTACCAAGCAAGAAGTAGAAGCCTTGGCAAAGACTGCCGACGCGGTTCCATCAGCAGCGACGGCCTTGATTGCTGCTAAAAAATCAGCTAGAAAAGCAGCTACTAATTTTTCTGAAAAAACTTTACCCGTGCCAACGTTGGCTTTAAACACTTTGAATGACTACCAGCAACATCCAGTTGTTAACCTTTATCAATTTGGATTATTGCCACAAGATGAAGCACAACAAGTTGCTATTAAGATGCTACAGGATGGTTATCGCAATGTAGCTATTGTTTTACCTGATACCGTGTGGGGCCATGGTGTAGCTGCGGCTTTTCAGAGTGAACTACTGAAGTATGGTGGACGAGTTGTCGCGACGCTTGACTATACCTCACAGGATGACTTTGATTTGAAAATTCAGCAATTTCTTCAGGTCGATATCAATGAGTTGCGCCGTACCAAAAAGCCGATTTATCATCGTGCTGATATCAGTGCAATATTTTTGATTGCTGAGTCCAATATCGGAACGCAACTTGCCCCGCTATTGAGATTTTATCTTGGAGACCATGTGCCGTTGTACGCGACTTCGCATATTTATGGTGGTTTTGTACGTGCTGCTTTTGACCAGGATTTAAATACGGTTATTTTTTGCGATATTCCTTGGGCTATTACTAATCCAGCGGAATTAGAGCCATCTCAATTAGAAATTCGCAATAAAGTAAATGCTTTATGGCCAGATTCGCAAAAGAGCAACATAAGATTATATGCGCTAGGTGTTGATGCGTATAAGTTGGCAGTTGATCTCAATAAATTATTTGCGATGCCGCAAGTTGGATTAGTTGGTGCTACCGGGCGATTAACTTTGGACAGTTACAATCATATTTATCGTCAGTTGAAATGGACTACATTTAAGCACGGAATTCCCCAAGGGTTGTGAAATGTTTACAAAAAGCATCACATTTTAGGTGATTATGTTTTCTACAACGCAGCAATTTGGTTTTGCTGTTGAAGCACAGGTGTGTAAATATTTGGTTGCGCGTGGGCTTAGGTTGATTGTTGCCAATTATAGTTGTAGAGCCGGTGAAATAGATCTTATTATGCAGGATGCTGATACACTTGTGTTCGTCGAAGTGCGCTATCGCAACCATGATGGTTACGGTGGAGCTTTGGAGAGCGTTACCAAAAATAAACAACGTAAAATAATTGCTACGGCGAAGTCGTATTTGTTGGATTGTGGTCTGTGGGAAAAAGTGCCGTGTCGTTTTGATGCGGTTATAGTGCAGTCTGAGGCTACAGGTGAAGGAAGGGTGTGTTGGGTCAAAGACGCTTTTTGGTTATCCTAGGTAAGTTTTGAGCTTAGCACAGAACAAACAACTCTATGCGCTCATTCCTTCGTATATGGTTTTTGTTTGATCAGCAGAAAATTTTTATCCTGGGTAAAGGGGAAGAGAGAATCAAGAATATGAATCTGTTACAACGTGTCGTGGATAGTTTTAATGACAGTATTGAAACTAAGAGATTGGCGTTGCATCTTTTGCCTGAAAAGATCGTACAAGCTGCAGCGTTAATGGTTGATTGTGTGCAGTGTGGCAACAAAATTCTTGTTTGTGGTAATGGAGGTTCGGCAAGCGACGCCCAACATTTTGTGGCTGAACTAGTCAATCGTTTTGCTATTGAGCGCGAACCCATTGCTGCAATTGCTCTCAATACTGACGTTGCCACGATTACTGCGATCGCCAACGATTACGATTATGCGCAAATTTTTTCCAAACAAGTTCAAGCCATTGGTAATGAGGGGGATGTGTTATTAGCTATTTCGACTAGTGGCAATTCAGCTAATGTGGTGGAGGCAATCCACATGGCAAAGGCCAATGGAATGAATGTTGTCGCATTGACTGGAAAAGATGGTGGGCTGATCAGTAATGTTCTCAATGAATATGGTGAGGATATCGAGTTGAGAGTCATCGAAGATAGCACTCCGCGCATCCAAGAGGTGCATATTTTAATTATTCATTGTTTGTGTGATCTAATTGAACAACAATTATCCTATTCGTGAATGAGATATAGGTTGTGGCGCTAATAGACCCGAGCAGTTTGGAATTGCCGCGAGGCGCACGTGAAGCGAGCGCGCGGAGCATATTCGTTCATATGTGAGTACGCGAGCGAACGTGCAACAAAGCTTCAATGCCAAAATGTAATGGGTATACATGTGGTTGATGATGCAGAATGAGTGTTGCCCTTTGCTTGTATGGTTTTAGAAACGAAGCCAAAATTAACTAGGTACGTTACGTATCAGATTAGAACGATAACTATGTGAGGACATTATGAAAAAAGTATCTTTTTTCGTATTTGGTTTACTGAGTTTAACGCTATTGTTGCAGGGTTGCGTCCCTGTGATTGTTGCGGCTGGGATTGGTGGTGCTGCAGCTGCTGGTGGTACTGTTATTTATGATCAACGTAGCACCAAAACCGTGTTAGATGATCGTTTTTTGGCTAACTCGGCACAAGCAAAAATTGATTGGGATCAAGAGTTGTCTAGCAAAGCGCACATCAGCGTAGTGGTGTTTAACTATAGAGTACTGCTAGTTGGGCAGGCTCCAACAGCGGCGTTACGTGATCGTGCTTTAAATTTAGTAAATAGTGTGCCAAATATTAAATTTATTCAGAATGAAGTGGTGGTTACTTACCCTACCCCACCCGCAACTCGAGTCAGTGATACCTGGTTAACTACCAAAATCAAATCAGCTTTGTTACTTGACAAAGAATTATGTCGATTGCAGATAAAAATTGTTACGGAAGATGGTGTTGTTTATATGATGGGTATTGTGAATCGGCAAAAAGGCGATTTGGCGGCAAAGAAAGCAGGCCAAGTGGAAGAAGTGAAAAAGGTTATCAAGCTTTTCGAATATGTGCCATAACGCAAAAGTAAAACGGCGAAGCGTATATAGCTGTTAACACTTAGCTTCAGACAAGGCGCACGCGCAGCCCGAGCAGCGGAACATACATTTACGTATGTGAGCAGCGAGACAAGTGTGCAACGCAGTATCAAGCTAAGTGTTGGCGGCTATACGTTGAGTTTTTATTTGGTCTTACTGCTGTTTGCGTTATTCCAAATAGCGAAAATGAATAATTATGGGCGATAATGATTGAGCTAACTAAAATTCAGGTTTTTGCCGTATGGTTTTTGCCCGTTGTATTTGCAGTTACCATTCACGAAGCTGCTCATGGGTTTGCTGCCAAATTTTTGGGTGATAATACGGCCAGAATATTTGGACGGCTTTCGCTGAATCCGTTGTGCCACATAGATCTAATTGGGACCATAATCGTTCCAATGCTGCTTTTGTTTTTGGGTGGAATGGTCTTCGGTTGGGCGAAACCAGTGCCAATTAATCTTCGGAATTTAAGACGACCACGGCTTGACATTGCATTGATTGCATTTGCAGGTCCTTTGGCAAATTTGGTGATGGCGCTGTTGTGGGCGGCGATTGCTAAAAGTGGGGTTTTGTTGTTACAACATGGTTTCCCATGGGCACTAGCTATCGTTTATATGGGCAAGTCTGGTGTTATGATAAATTTGGTTTTAGCGGTTATCAATTTGATCCCAATACCACCGCTGGATGGTGGTAATATTGTTATGTCTCTTCTGCCCGAAAAAGTTCGTGAGATGTTAAGTCGTCTCTTTCCATTTGGTTTTTTTATTCTATTTTTTTTGGTAACTGCGGGTCTAATTGGTTTTGTGATTAATCCTGTGGTGTCCGCGCTTTACACCGCTATTGTGGGTATATAGCCGTTAACACATAGCTTGATACTTCGTTGCACGCTTGCCTCGCTGCTCACATACGTAAGTGTATGCGAGCTAGCTCAGGCTGTGCGTCCGCCTTGTCTGAAGCTATGTGTTAACGGCTGTAGTTGTATTGTAGAGATATTAGAAACTACAATTAACCACTTGACTATTGCTCCCATCTGTCTATCATTAGCACTCGCCTCACACGAGTGCTAATTTTTTATTTCCTTGCGCATTCGTTGTATTTGTTATTACTGACGCAATTGCAACATCGGATGTACGTTGGCATTTTGAACGTTGCTATAGGCGTGAAAGTTTCGTTGTAGGTGTTGCAGTGTGATCAAGCGTCTCAATTTTATATCTTTACTGTGAGAATCGATTGTCTATTGGCTAAAGAATTTAAATGGCGATGGCGGTCGGTTGTGAGTTTAATTATCAATATTGGAGGAAGCAGACATATGTTAAAAATTCGTCCTTTGCATGATCGCGTTGTAGTAAAGCGCCTCGAGGAAGAGCGTACTACTGCTGGTGGTATTGTTATTCCAGATACGGCAACTGAAAAACCAATGCGTGGTAAAGTCGTTGCTATTGGTGCGGGTAAAACACTTGATAACGGTGAAGTGCGTGTTTTAGCTGTTAAAGTTGGCGATGTGGTGTTGTTTGGTAAATATGCTGGTAGTGAAGTCAAAATTGATGGCGGTGAATATCTTGTCATGCGTGAAGATGACATTATGGCAATTATTGAAGAATCGAAGAAATAGAGTAATTTAAATGTGAGTTAAGTCGTTAACACGATTATTTGCACTCATGTGAGTTTAAGTTAATTTAAGTTAAGTAATGATGAGGAGAAAAATTATGTCAGCAAAAGTTATGATGTATGGTGATGAAGCGTTACACGCTATGGCGGTTGGCGTTTATTCTCTGGCAAAAGCAGTTGCTGTTACCCTGGGTCCAAAAGGGAGAAACGTTGCTATTGAAAAGTCTTATGGCGCACCAACGATTACTAAAGATGGTGTTACCGTTGCCAAAGAAATTGAGTTGAAGGATAAATTTGAGAATATGGGCGCGCAAATGGTCAAAGACGTTGCCGCCAAGACCTCAGATGTTGCTGGTGATGGTACGACTACCGCTACTGTTTTGGCGGATAGCATTTTGCATGAAGGAATCAAAGCAGTCGTTGCTCGCATGAATCCAATGGATCTCAAGCGTGGTATTGACCTAGCCGTTAAAGCGGTGGTTGAAGAATTGAAAAAACTTTCTAAGCCGTGCACTGATAGCAAAGCAATTGCACAAGTTGGTACAATTTCAGCTAATTCTGATGAGGTTATCGGAAAAATTATTGCCAGTGCCATGGATAAGGTTGGTAAAGAAGGTGTAATTACCGTTGAGGAAGGTTCTGGTTTAGAAGATACATTTGATGTAGTTGAAGGTATGCAATTTGATCGTGGTTATCTATCCCCATACTTTATCAACAACCAGCAAAGTATGAGTGCTGAATTAGATTCTCCATATATCCTGATTGTTGACAAAAAAATCAGCAACATTCGTGAGATGTTACCTCTATTGGAACGTGTTGCTAAATCTGGTAAGCCATTGTTTATTATTGCAGAAGATGTTGAGGGGGAAGCTCTTGCAACGCTGGTGGTAAATAATATCCGAGGTATTCTTAAAGTGGCTGCCGTTAAAGCTCCTGGTTTCGGTGATCGTCGTAAAGCTATGCTGCAGGATATTGCAGTATTAACTGGCGGCAAAGTTATTTCAGAAGAAGTGGGATTAACACTAGAGGGCTTAACTGATATTGGTGATCTTGGTACCGCTAAGAAAGTTATTATTACCAAGGACAACACCACTATCATTGATGGCTCAGGAAAGTCTACCGAGATTAAAGCTCGTGTTGAGCAAATTCGTAAGGAAGTTGATCTTTCTACTTCTGATTATGATCGTGAGAAATTGCAAGAACGCCTAGCCAAACTTTCTGGTGGCGTTGCCGTGATCAAGATTGGTGCTGCAACTGAAATTGAAATGAAGGAAAAGAAAGCACGTGTTGAAGATGCATTACATGCTACCCGCGCTGCAGTTGAAGAAGGTGTGGTTCCTGGCGGTGGTGTGGCCTTAATCCGTGCTGCCAAGGCTCTAGACAAGTTAAAAGGGGCAAATCACGATCAAGATGTTGGTATTTCCATTATTCGTCGTGCACTAGAAGCTCCTTTTAGGCAAATCATTACCAATGCTGGTGAAGAGGCGTCCGTAATTCTCAACAAAGTGAGCGAAAATAAGGGTAATTTTGGTTACAACGCAGCAACTGGGGTTTTTGGTGATATGGTAGAAATGGGTATTATCGATCCGACCAAAGTCACACGCACTGCGTTGCAAAATGCATCGTCGATTGCAGGGTTAATGATTACCACCGATTGCATCATCGCTGAGTTACCAAAGAAAGAAGAATGTTCACATGGTGCTGCCGGCGGTGGTATGGGAGGTATGGGTGGTATGGGAGATATGATGTAAGTATTTTATTTGTATCTAGCATTATTGTTGTAAATGTCGTAAACAAAAAGGGCGGAATTAAAAACTCCGCCCTTTTTGTTATTACGCAGCCGCTATACCTAAACGGTAACGGTGATGTTTTGACATTGATACGTGGAGGCAATTACTTCTTGTTTTCCATGCTTTTTCCAATGACTCGGCCACCAGCGCCGCCAGCAACGGCTCCAATTACCGCTCCGATGGCAGGTGTGCCGGTTAGCTGACTGCCAACAGCAGCGCCAACTCCGGCGCCAGTAATTGTTCCAATATCCCGTCCACGCATGTCGGCACAAGCAGTTAAACTTATAACTGCAGTTAGAACTGCAGCAAGACCAATTAACAGAAGTGGTTTATACATAAATTATCTCCTCAGTTGTGGTTTAACCTAAAATGCAACAATGCAACGCTACGTACAGTGTATTGTTTCTTGTGACGTATAGCCGTTAACACATAGCTTGATACTGCGTTGCACGCTTGCCTCGCTGCTCACATACGTAAGTGTATGCGAGCTAGCTCAGGCTGCGAGGGCGCCTTGTCTGAAGCTATGTGTTAACGGCTATAGCTGCCAGCGCGCAGTTTACCTCTTTTGTGCTGACGCTGCTACGCCTCGTATCAAAGGTATGAAGAGCATAGCCGTAGAGCCGTTAAGATTTAATCTTTCCCAATCGGGCATAGTAGAACCCATCCATGTTATCCACCCCTGGTAAGATTTGACGACCAAATTTAGTCGCTACACCCCAATCTGCTGCAATCACTTTTTCATAGACATCTTTTTTATTTTTATGATTTTCTAAAAAACGTTCAATCACTTGCCAATTTTCTGTGGGTAAAATTGAACAAGTTATATAAATCAATATGCCGTTATCAGCTAATAGTGGCCACAGAGCTTCAAGTAACTCCAACTGTTGTTCGGCTAATTTAGCAATAGTAGCAGGAGTTTTGAGCAATTTTATATCTGGATGACGTCTGATCACCCCGGTTGCTGAACATGGTGCGTCAAGCAAAATGTGTGAGAACTTTTTTCCATTCCACCAGGTGTGTGGTTGCATTGCATTAGCTTGCAACAAAGTTATCGCTGATGAAGGTGGCAAGAGTTGTGGTGGTTGTGACGGTGATAGCGATGCATCTAAACGAGCTAAGTTTTCTTTGAGTTTTTGTAGTCGTGTTTGATCGATTTCAATTGCAACTATTGCGACTGAATCAGTAACTGGTTGCAGCAATTTTGGTATGGTTTCGATAATGTGTGTTAGTTTGCCACCAGGTGCAGCGCAAGCATCTAGAATTCGCACGTGGTGCATGTTTGAGTTTAGTTCAAGTAAGTCTGCTGCAAATTGTGCCGCTACATCTTGTACGCTTACCCATCCCGATTGAAAATAAGGCAAATTATTTACTGCGCATGGTTGCGCTAAGGTAATTCCGGTATCGCAGTGCGGTGTTGATGTGGCGGTGATGTTGTGTTGTGCTAATAACTGTAGGTAATTAGCGCGTGATACCGCTTGAGTATTGACGCGTAAATGCATCGGTGGATGTTGGTTGTTAGCATGCAAAACTTCTTGCCATTGATGTGGCCACGATTGTCGCACGGCATTAATAAACCATAATGGGTGAGCATAATATGCAGATAAGTTATTTAGTGCAGTTGCTTGTAATTGTTGCAATAGTTGTTTTTTATGTCGTGAAAAATTGCGTAAAACCGCATTAATTAATCCAGTTGCCCAATTTTTATTGCTGGCGCGCGCCGCATCGACGGTTGCAGCAATTGCGGCATATTCAGGAATTCTGGTGAACATTAATTGGTAAATACCTAGTACCAGCAGAGCAAATACGCGATGCTCTTTTTTGCGTAATGGTTTTGGTAGCAGCGTGCTAATTAAAAATTCAAATTGCGGGTACCATCGCAAACATCCATAACACAATTCTTGTAACAAACTTTGGTCTTGAACATTGAGTGATAAAGTGTGCGTGTTATATTTGTTCAACGCCATTTCTAAGGAAATTTTCTGGTTGGCAATTTCATCAAGAATGGCTGCTGCGATCGCGCGAACACTTTTTGCATTGCTCATGCTACTTCCGCGCGAACTATTTCTTCCTTATAAGCCAAATACAATTTGATAATTTTTTGCCAGATTGGTCCGGTTTTGCCGCTGCCAACTTTTTCTCCATTCAGTCTTATAATGGGGAAGATGCTACGTGTTGAACTTGAAATCCATATTTCATCGGCTTCCGATAGCTCTTTTGCTTTAATTCGTCTTTCTTTAAAAGCAAAATTATGTTGATGCACTATGTGCAGGATTAGGTCGCGTGTCACACCGCTTAAGCTTTCTTGTGATAGTGGCGGTGTAATGATAATGCCGTCGTTGACAATAAAAACATTACTTGACGCTCCTTCAATTGCATAGCCGTTACGGATCATAATTGTTTCATCGCAACCAGCTGCTATCGCTTGTTGGGTGAGCAAAACATTCGGCAATAAAGAGGTTGATTTAATGTGACAATATTTCCAACGAATATCCGGTGCTGTAATTGCTTTTTTGCCACGGTTAAGCTCTTCATATGAAAGAGTCTTAATTGGTTTTACTAGTGCAAAAATTGTTGGGACCACTGGCGTGGTAGGAAATCCATGTGTGCGTTCCAGGGATACGCCACGAGTGACTTGGACATAAATCGAATAATCTTGAGATGTGGTGTTCGCAGGTGTGCTGTTGCGAGCCAGTAATTCATTAAATATTGTGGCAAAATCAATTTCATTTATTTTTAGAGACAACTGGATCGCATCCAAGCTATGTTGTAAGCGAGCCAAGTGTTCGTCGAGGCGAAACGGTTTTCTATGGTATATCGGCATCACTTCATAAACGCCATCGCCGAGCAAGAACCCGCGATCCATTACTGAAATTTTCGCTTCACCAATTGGTAAAAATTCACCGTTTAGATAAACAATTTGTTGTTTTGTTTGTTGTTCCATGAAGTTGTTGGTTAGCTTTTGTTGTGACATGTTGGTCCCCTATTTTTACTGTTATTGATCAGTAAGTTTAAAGTGTTTCTATCTGCATGATAGAGTCATAATTTTTTAGAAAATTTATTGCATAATCTAGCTCACCAACATGTTCGGCGTGTACCGTGAATAGTGGTTGTCCAACATTAACTTTGTCACCAACATTGGCCTGTAAATATACGCCTGCAGCTTTATCATTTGGTGCGCCGGCAAGTTTGGCCAACAATGCCAAGTGTAGATTGTTAATACTGGTGATGCCGCCACTAGTAGTGGCTACATGAGTGTAGGTATAAGGAGCTTTAGGTGGGATACGCATTCCTCCCTGAGCTTCGCATATTGCTTGAAATTTATGCCATGCCTTACCACTTGCCAAGGTGGTTCTAGCTAATTGCAATCCCTGTCCTTTTGCGATTTGCGGTGAAAATTCCAAAATTTCACCAGCGAGTAACAATGCTCGCTCTTTCAAATCTTGTGGTGCTGTTTGCTGATTTTGTAACACCGCCAATGCATCATACGCTTCGAGTGCAGGACCAATACCACGCCCTACTGGTTTTATGCCGTCAGTAAAAATAGTTTTGATCCTTATTCCCAAGCTGAGTCCAACGTGCTCTAAAATGTCTTTCAAGATTGTTGCTTGTGCAATGTCTTTGATTTTGGCTGTTGCTCCCACAGGGATATCAATTAATACGTGGTTTGAACCAGCGGCAATTTTTTTAGAAAGTACTGAGGCGACCATTTGTCCTTGACTGTTTAGGCCAATACCACGTTCAATTCTGATCATAATATCATCAGCAGGACAAAGTGCAGCGTTTCCCCACACGATACAACCGTGCTCTTGTGCTATAACCTTTTGAATATGAGCAAAACTCAAATTCACTGGGGCCAACGTTTCCATGGTGTCGGCGGTGCCAGCCGATGATGTAATGAAGCGAGATGATGTTTTGGGAATAGTTAAGCCGCAAGCAGCAACAATTGGAACCAAGATCAAAGTGGTTCTGTTTCCGGGTAAACCACCAATGCAATGTTTGTCAACAACAAGATTCTGTGTCCATTTTATTCTCTGGCCAGAAGCTAGCATTGCAGCGGTAAGATCAGTTATTTCTTGAAGATTTAAGCGACCGTCGGCGCAGGCACTTAAAAAAGCCGCAATTTGAATATCGGAAAGATATCCTGAGGTGATATCTTTGATAATGCTATGAAACGTTGCTAAGTCAAGCGTCGCACCGCGGATTTTATTGTGGATTTGCTCCATCGAGTTGAGCGGTGGTGGGTGAGATAAATACACTAAATCTCCTTCTTTCGCTTCCAGCATTTCCCATGCCCACTCTGAAAGGCTGGCCTCATCTGAGCGCAGCAAGTCAGAGGTGATGATGTTGAGAGTGGCGATAACAGATTTATTTTCTATGCGCACCATGATACGCGTGGGAACTTCAAAACCTTCTGCTTTGCAAATGTAGCTGTCTTGACGGATGTATAATACAGCCTCTTTGTAAGTGGCAATCCCAAGTCGTCTCAAGCGTAGGGCATGCGAAGTGGTTTGCATAATGTTCTCTAAAGAGTATATAATCAAAAAGCCTCATGTTATTACAATACCTTTCGATCAGCAAATGCAGAACTGTTCTTGGCCAACTGAGTATGAACATCGTCAATGCATTGATCTAACTTCTGCAAATGACAGTGGTTGTTAGATTAGCAGTGTGATTACGAAATTGTAAAGTGATGTGAACGAAATATTAAATCAATCAAATTTATTGTAGGAGAGTTTGAAATGTCATTATCCGGTATAGAAAAAGCAAAGATCGTTGAAGAATTTGGTCAGAGAGTGGGTAATACTGGTTCGGTTGAAGTGCAAGTAGCCCTGTTGACAACTAACATCAACAAACTGACCGAGCATTTTAAGGTCCACGCCAAAGATATTCATTCGCGTCGTGGTTTAATTCGTAAAGTCAACCTACGTCGCAGTTTGTTGCAATACTTAAAGCGTAAAGATTTACAACGTTATCTCGATGTCATCGCCAGATTAAATTTGCGTAGTTAGTGTGGTTGGTTAAGTTGGCGATAACAAAAATAATGCAGTGCAAAATAGGACGAACAATACAGTGAAAATGATTAAAAAAAGTCTTCAGTATGGTGAACACATTTTAACAATTGAGACTGGAGCTATCGCGCGTCAGGCTGATGCTGCAGTTATGATTAGTTTAGGTGATACGATGGTACTCGTTACCGTTGTTGCCAAAAAAGTGGCTGCTGAAGATAAGGATTTTTTTCCGCTGTCAGTGCACTACCAAGAACGCTTCTATGCTGCAGGTAGGTTGCCAGGAGGATTTATTAAGCGAGAAAGTCGACCAAGCACTGCTGATGTTTTAACTTCACGGTTGATTGACCGCCCATTGCGCCCGCTGTTTCCTGAAGGATTTAGTAATGAAGTGCAGATTATTGCTACTGTTATGTCGTTAGATCCAGAGATTCCTGCCGATATTCCGGCTATGATTGGTGCTTCTGCTGTGTTAGCGCTGTCTGGAATTCCGTTCAATGGTCCAATTGCTGGAGCGCGTGTTGGATATGTTGATGGAAGTTATGTGCTTAATCCGACCACCAAGCAATTGGAAACGTCACAATTGGATTTAGTTGTTGCCGGTACCGCTCATGCTGTTTTGATGGTGGAGTCTGCTGCCAAAGAGTTGCCTAAGGATGTCATGCTTGCTGCAGTTATGTATGGTCATAGAGAAATGCAATCAGTGATTCAGGCAATTAATGGTTTGGTGACAGAGGTGGGAACAACTTCTTGGGAATGGCAGCCGCCAGCTCCAGTTGATGCCACTTTTGCTGCTCAAGTGGAAGCTATGTCGATAACTTTGCTCAAGGAAGCGTATTCCCTTGCAGAGAAACAACAACGTCATGCCGCATTGGATATAGCCCGTGACAAAGTTATTCAGGCGCTTTGTTCTATTAACAATGAGACCACAAATGAGACTGATGTGGCAGCAAAGGTCAACGTCGATAAAATACTGGCGAAGCAAGCAAAACAAGTTTTCAATCGATGTGAAGAGCGTCTCATGCGTGAGCAAGCTTTACGGGGTGAGTGTCGTATTGATGGTCGTGATACCAAAACGGTGCGTCCAATTACTATTGATTTGAGATTGTTACCGCGTGTACATGGATCCGCGTGTTTTACGCGTGGGGAAACCCAGGCAATCGTCGTTACTACTTTGGGTACTGAAAATGATGCTCAGAGAGTTGATGTTCCAGCTGGCGAAAGTACAGAACGATTCATGTTGCATTACAATTTCCCTCCATTTTCTACTGGAGAAATTGGGATGATGGCATCTCCCAAACGACGTGAAATTGGTCATGGTAATTTGGCAAAGCGTGCGCTACAAGCGGTGATGCCGAGTAAAGAAGAGTTTCCATATGTGGTGCGTGTAGTTTCAGAAATTACTGAATCAAATGGTTCCAGTTCAATGGCGTCAGTATGCGGTGCTAGTTTGGCGCTGATGGACGCTGGTGTTCCGATTACCACGGCTGTTGCCGGTATCGCTATGGGATTGATTAAAGAAGGTGACCGTTTTGTGGTGCTCACTGATATTTTAGGTGATGAAGATCACATGGGCGACATGGATTTTAAAGTTGCTGGTACCGTGAACGGAATTACTGCTTTGCAGATGGATATTAAAATTGATGGTATCAATGAAGAAATCATGAGTGTCGCCCTACAACAGGCTGAAGAAGGACGGATGCATATTTTGCACTTGATGCAGGAAAAAATTCGTTGTCCTCGTGAACATGTCTCTGACTACGCCCCGCGCATTTTTACGATACAAATAAATCCTGAAAAAATCCGTGACGTTATTGGTAAAGGTGGTGTTACGATTCGCGGTATTGTTGAAGAAACTGGGGCAACGATTGATATCAATGATCAAGGATTGGTTACCATTGCCGCTGTTGATAAGAATGCATGTCAAGCCGCAATTGAGCGCGTTAAGGCCATAACTGCAGAACCAGAGATTGGCAAAATTTATCATGGTAAAGTGATGAAAATTGCGGATTTTGGTGCATTTGTAAATATCATGCCTAATCGCGATGGTTTAGTACACGTTTCTCAAATCACCAACAAACGCGTTAACCGAGTTGCTGATTATCTGCAAGAGGGGCAGATGATAAACGTTAAGGTATTGGAAGTTGATAGCCAGGGGAAAATCAGGTTAACCATGAAAGATTTAGAAAACCAGAATGTTTCTGTTGATGTTTAAATGGCGGCAATGTCCTAGTTCCAAGTTTAAATTGAGTTGGTTATAGCGTTTTTCCGTTTCTGCTTGTCCCGATATTTCTTTGTGTGCTTGATTCGGTAAGTTCGTATACGTATATCCATCAAAATTTTTTTCTTCGTTGATCATGCTTCCTACTCCCTAGTTTGAAACTATTTGAAACTAAATGTTGGTGGCTTCCTGTTACTGTTAAAAATAAAAAAGTAATGAATATCGTTGTAGGTTTTACTACTAAAGATGAAGATTGTATCGCTCGCGCCTCGTTGTTAGCAGATCAACTGCAGTTACCTTTATTGGATTTATCTGAATCGTCAAAGAAAATAATCAATTGTAATAATTGTAGTGATAGTTGTTTATTGTTACTTGCTGTTACTCCGGATCGTCTCGAACTCCGTCAAACTATTAAGCGCGTTAAGCCTCTCGTCGTCGATTTTTTCTCACCGACAATGCGCTATCGTTTACTACATGGTGGTGGACGCAAGCAATTATTGGCTAAGGCAATTGGAATTAGAAGTAATTACGCCCCATCGGTTTTAGATGCCACTGCAGGTTTGGGTAAGGATGCCTTGGTGCTAGCTGCTTTAGGTTGTGCGGTGCACATGTTGGAGCGCTCACCAATTATTGGTGCCCTGTTACAAGATGGGTTAGTGCGATTAGAAAAAATGTCGCAAACGTTACTATTGCAATTAACACAAGCGACAACCTTTCCAGTATGGTCAGAACAAAATAAATTAGCTAAATTTTTGCAACCATACTGCGGTCTAAATTTAGATTTAAAATTAACTATCATTGATGCTGCAACTTTTATAGGACATTGTTTGCAAAAAAAAGTTCAGCGATCCGATGCGGATATCTATGTTCCAGAGGTGATTTATCTTGATCCGATGTATCCTGTAGTACAACGCAAAACTGCTTTGAATAAAGAAGCAATGCGTTTTTTAAAAAGAGTTGTTGGTGATGATTGCGATATTGATGAATTGTTTTTGTATGCATTACAGTTAGCAACGAGACGTGTTGTGGTAAAGCGTCCGCGGTCAGCGCCACATCTTGCTGCAAAAAAACCAAATATAATTTTTCGTGGAGCTAGTTGTCGCTATGATGTGTATTTGAATAGCAAAATTTCAGTGGCTACAATTTAAATTTAACACTTGCCTTATTATTAAGTTGGTATATCATGCGCTCCCTTTGTAATTTTGTGTAATTTAAGTAATTTTAATTTTGAGATAATAACCATGCGCATTACTGATGTAATTATTACCATGAACTGTTACGTGCAGTTTTTATCAAATGGCGCGTAGTAACAGCGCTCTCTTTAAGCTAGATAAGTAGGCAAATACTTCCTCTCTTTTCTTGTGTTAGAGCGCATGAAGCGCCACTTTATTCTGTGCAGCACTTTTTTGTTGGTATTGCTGCCCATGGCGAAAAAATAAGGAATAAGAAACGTTTACAACTAACACAGAGAATTATCATGTCGACATTTTCCCAGCACAATAACACTGACAACGCTGTCAGCATTGTGAATAGCAAATTCAATTTTTTTCTTGAGGCAAAACAATCATTGCGTTTTTCTTTGCCGTTAATCACTGCACACTTAGTCAAGACTTCATCAGCGTTCATGAGTGTGTTGATGGTTGCACATCTTAGTGCCAATGCATTGGCTGCTGTAGGATTAAGTTCGGTAATTTATTTATTGGTCTTGGTTTTCTTTTTTGGAGTGATCAGTGCAACTAGTGTGTTAGTTGCGCATAGTTTCGGTGTCAAAAATCATGAAAACATTGGTGTTGTGGTACAGCAAGGTTTTTTAGTGGCGTTATTCTTTGGTATTCCATTGATGTTACTGCTGTGGTTTATGCCGCTGTTGTTGCCTTTGAGTGGACAAAAAGGTGAAGTGTTGCGTTTGGCTACATTATATTTGCACGCGATTTCTTGGAGTATGTTGCCGTTAATTCTTATTTGCATTATGGAACAATTTTTGGTGGGTACTGGTCGCACTAAGTTGGTGTTGGTTTTTAGTATGGCGCAAATTCCATGCGAAATTGTGCTCATGTATTTGTTGATCTTCGGTAAATTTGGTCTTCCTGTTTGTGGTGTTGCTGGTATTGGCTATGGTTTAACTGTGATCTTTATTATTGCAGCTATTTTGATTGGGTTGTATTTGGGTTTTAATCAAAATTTTGCGATTTACCGACTATTTAAAAATCCATTGAAATTTAATCGTTTTTGTTTTTTTGAAATTATACGTGTTGGTTTGCCTACAGCTCTTTCTTATGCTGTTGAAGTGGGTTTATTTGCTGCGGTTTCTTTTCTTATGGGAAGGTTTGGTCGTGATGCACTTGCAGCCCACCAAATTACGTTACAATACGTTGACTTTGTTGCGACGATAATCTTTGCAATTGCTCAGTCTACTGCAATACGTATCGGTCATGCGGTAAGTGAGCGTAGTAGAGCTGTAGTGAAAAGAATATTTTATGTTGATACAACAGTTAGTGTGTTGATTGTACTAGTTGCAGTTAGTGGTTATTGGTTAGCGCCACATTTTTTAATTGAACTAGATCTTAATCTTCATGTGCGCCAACATCAGGAAATTGTACGCTACGCCGTCGCCTTTCTAACAATTGCTGGTGTTATGTTATTGTTCGATAGCGTCCGTTGGGTTGCAACCGGAGCATTACGCGCACTCAAAGACACACGTGTGCCGATGTTGGTAATTGGAATAGTATTTTGGTTGGTGGTTTTACCTTTGACTTACCTATTTGGTTTACGATTGAATTTTGGTGGTGTTGGTATTTGGTGGGTAATTACTGGAGGAGTGTTTTTAATTGCGTTGATACTATATTTGCGTTTTTTGTGGTTATTGAAACGCGTTGATTTAGCTCAGCTGTTTGAACACTGATACGTTTGTGTCATTGAGTAACCCCTGCTAATATTTACTTAATTTCTGTGTAATATAATGAAATATATGTATTTTGGTGCATGGCAAATTTGTTTGCTATGTCCATCGCTAAGTTGGTAATAAATTTGGAGAGTATTTATGTCACAAAAAATTAATTCACTTGGGTCAGATCAGTATCTAGATCTCTTCGAGTTGTTTCAGGAAAACTTCAATGCAAACAAGAGGATAGAAAAAATAGGCAAATATTTTTCCGAAAACTCTAATCTCTTGGATGACCGTGGTATTGAGTACTTATTACAATCACAAGATCAAAAAACAGGAAAAGGTTTAGAGTCAGAAGTTAAACTATACATCATCGAACACAAAATGCTGGCGGCACACTTAACAGCAGAGGATATTAAAGGCCTGCTCGTGTGCAGTGGTCTTGACTTCACACTCAAAAACAAATTGATTCAAAACGAAGCCATATTTAACAAATTATCGCAACAGAGTACGGGAGATGATATTAAATCTCTGTTGGAATGTGGCAACGTCAACGACGAGCTCAAAAACAAATTG
>Ga0172367_10000197_pt1 | contig 92707 bp, 94 predicted proteins | sample Lak10m_FD_114542 | JGI IMG/M metagenome (GOLD analysis project Ga0172367, IMG submission 114542) | Freshwater microbial communities from Kabuno Bay, South-Kivu, Congo - kab_022012_10m | ecosystem: Environmental > Aquatic > Freshwater > Lake | place: Democratic Republic of the Congo: South-Kivu... | reverse complement strand
CTTGAGGGTGTTAACAACCGCATCAAGGTAATCAAGCGCATGGCCTATGGATTCCGGGACTCGGAGTACTTCTTCCTGAAAATCAAGGCCGCCTTCCCCGGGAAAGCGCGATGAACCAAAAAAGTTCTGGTGTCAAGTCCTTTGTGCAAATCACGCAGGACTTGAAACCGTATATGGGACAGTAGGTTAGCTCTTTTCTCGGCCACTTTGGCGCGGTGTGGCTTCGTGGGCTAGGAGCCACATAGGAGCGTTGGGAGAGAAAGCCACATCGCACTGTGTCGTGCTGGATTGCCGAGGGACGGCGGGCTTGTCTTGTCATCATAGCCCAGGCGGCTCTTGGCGGCATCCAGAATGAAGAACGCGCAGCCTTGGGCTGCGCGTTCGATGGATGTTGCTGGGCAGGCTTCGAGGGCCATCACGTCGGCTTGGACGGCACGCTCCGCGTCGTGGTGCCCTTCCTGAATCCCCGATCCCCCGCCATGAACGCCTCCAGCATGTGCGGGATCAACTTCTCGGCATCGACGGCCTCGCCATACGCCTGCGCGTGCAGCGCGGCGTAGCGGTCGAGGTCGGCTTTCAAGCTGGCCGGGCAGGCAAAGGTCAGCTTGACGCTCTCGGTCTTGGGCAGCGGCCCTAGCCGCAGTTTCTTCGTGTTCATTGGGAAGCTCCCCGGTTGAAGAACAGCGGCTGGCACGGCCGCAGCACCAGATCCCGGTTCACGATGACGCGAACCGGCAGGCCCGGCCTAATGGTCAGCGTCGGCTGGATGTCCATGTTGCGCCGGGTGATCTCCTGACCCACCTGATTGATGCTGTCCTGGGCGCTGTCGCGCCCCGCGATGACGATGCGGTTGCCGTCCTGGCGGTTCTCTGGCGCGGCCAACTCGGCGCCTACGCCCAGCAGCGTCGTCAGCACGGCGCCCGCGACGATGCGATTCCAATGCCAGTCCACGTCGTCTTCCAGGCCGGCGTAGCCGGCTGGATCGGTGCCGACAAGGTTGTCGAGCGTCAGCGAGGACGTATCGGGCAGGATGACCCGGTTCCACACCACCTGCACGCGGCTCTGCCCGTAGCTGACCTGGCTGTTGTATTTACCCAGGATGCGCGACCCCTGCGGGATCAACAGGAACTTGCCCGTGGCCGAGTCATAGACCGGCTCCGTCACCGTGGCGATCACGTCGCCTGGCAAGTCCGACTTGATGCCCGTCACCAGCGCGCCCGCAATCACCGTTCCGGCCATGACCTGATACGGCGAGGCCGGCATTTTCAGGTTTCCGGAATTGCGGGTTTCCATAGAGCCGCCTTTCAGGAACGCCTCTTTCTGGTCTTGCCGGTTTTGCACAGCTGTCGGATCGGCAGGCTGGGGCGCCGCCGAGGCCGGCCCAGCCGCGAGCGGGTCGAAGGCCGCGAGCGTGTTGGCAGCACCAGGCACACCCGGCGGCGCCACCGTGGCCGTGGCGGCGGCCTGGCCCTGGCCGCCCGAGCGGAAAAACACCGACGAAGCCGCTGCGGCTTCCGCCTCCTTGCGCAAGGCGTCGTTGGGATCGTGGCCGGGGGCCGCGTAAGCGGCCACGGCGGACTGCTGCGAGTTCACGATGGCCGGGCCAAGATCGCCCGGCAGTGGCGGCCCCAGCTCGGGCACCTTCGGCGGCAGCTTCGAGTAGTCGGACGGCAGGCCGTCCAGCCCTTCGGACTTCGAGACGCGATCGACGTTGTAAAGCTCGGTCTGCTCGCCCGCGCCGCGCCGGTGCGGTTGCAATGACCAGATCGTGGCCCCGAGCACGGCGACCGACAGGCCGCCGACGAGGACGGCCAGCGTGCGCCGGTTCAACCGGGTCACGGCACGCGGCTGGGCGCGAAGCGCCACCGCCTCGGGCGCGACCTTGCCTGCCTGCCGCGTGGCGAGGTCGGGGGTATCGTCCTGGCTCATGGTCAGTTCCTCCGTGCCACGCCATCCGTGCGCTCGATCCGCACCACGTCGCCCTTGTCACCGCCCAGGCGCAACTCTGCCGCGCCAAACAGGCGATCCACGATGTAGTACGGCGAACGGAAGCGGTAGTTCACCAGTTGCCCGTCGCCTTCCGGCCCGATCACGAACAGCGGCGGCAGTTCGCCTTGCGCGATGCCGGCGGGGAACTGGATATAGACCTTCTGCCCGTCGTCGAAAGCGCGCAGCGGCTTCCACGACGGATTGCTGCCGCCGATCGCGTAGCGAAAGCGCAGGTTCTCCAGCGACAGGCCGCTATCCACCGGCGCGGCGGCGCTGGCCGCTTGCGCCTGGCGCTGCAAGGCCAGCATCCGGTCGCGCGGGTACTCCCAGGACACCGACGCCATCCACGTCTTTTCCGTGGAAGTCAGTTCCAGCAGGTACGTCCTCCGGCTGGTGATGATGACCAGATTGGTCTTGAGGCCCGAGCGGATCGGCTTGACCAGCACGTTGACGCGCAAGTCGGCACCGCTGCCGCTGGACGTGTCGCCCACGATCCAGCGCACGGTATCGCCGGCGGCCACCGTCACCAGCTCCTCGCCCGGCTGCAAGGCAACCATCGTCACCCGGCCCACGGCCGCATAGACCTGATACAGCGCGCCATCGGTGAAGGGCCACACCTGAATCGCGTTGACGTAGCCCTCGCGCGTGGGCGCGACACGCGCCTCGGCATTGGCGCGTGAAACGCGCACCTTCTCGTCGGCCGGCTCGGGCGTGGGCTTGGCGTCCTCGGCCTCGGGTGCCGGCATCAACTGCGCCGGCATCGGCAGCACCTCGGGCACGGCCACAACCTCCACGGGCGCGGGCGGCTCCGGCATCGGCTGGGCCTGCACCGGCACCGGCTCATCGAGCGAGATGGTCGGCGGCGGCTTGCCTTGCGTGGCGCAGCCCGCCAGGGCAACAAGCATCAACGGCAAAGCGTAAAAGCGGAAAGACAGGTTCATGGTTTTGCTCCTTCGGAAGAATCCAGCTCGCGGCTCCAGGAAAGGCCGTTGACGTAGATGCCCAGCGGGTTCTTGCGCAGGCGTTCTTCGGTGCGCGGCGGCTGGAGCACGATGGACACCACGGCCGTCCACCGTTCCAGGCCCGCCGCAGCGCCGTTGACGTAGCGGCGTTCCGTCCAGCGCACGTTGAAAGACGTGTCGCTGGCACGCACGACGCTGGTGATCTGCACCGTCACCGACTCCTTTCCGATGCGCGCGAACGGGTCGTTGACCCGCGCGTAGTCGTTGAGCACGGCCGCGCCTTTGTCGGTCGTGTAGTCGTAGGCGTCCAGCCAGTTCTGGCGGACGACGATGGGGTCGATGGACAGCGAGCGCACCAGCGTCACGAAGCGCGCGATGTGGTGCGCCGTCTGCGCATCGTTGGGCCGGTACGGCGTGGCGGCTTCGCCCACGGCGCGCACCTGGCCCGCGTTGTCCACCTCCACGACGTAGGGCGTGACGATGGATTGCGCCGAGCGCCACACCAGTCCGCCGGCCATCAGCAGCGCGAGCGTGAGGCAGCCGAAGGCCATGAATCGCCAGTTCTTGGCCTGGACGCGGGCCGAGCCGATACGGTCGTCCCACACCTGGCCGGCGGTTTGGTACGGCGTGGCAGGCTGCGGCGTGTCGGCGTAGCGCACCTGCGGTTTCTTGAATCGCATGGTCAGTTCTCCTTGTGAATCGCGTCAGTCGTCGGAGCCGCGCAGGCTCGGGCCTTGCCCGGAGCCGCCGCCGTCGCCACCGCGCAGCGCGTGGGCAGCGGTGGTCGCGGCGTGGGTGAGCTGCTGGCGGCGATGCAGCCGCTTGGCCCAAGCGGGCTGCTCGGGCGCCTGTGCAGCGGCAGCGCCTGCCGGCGCTTCGCTGGTGGCGGCCTGGCCGGCTGACGCGCCAGCGTCGCCGTTCCAGCCCGCGCGGAACGGTGCGGCCATGCGCTGCCCGGCAGCGGAAGCGCGGGATGCGGCAGCGCGTCCGGCAGACTGCGCGCCGGTCTTGGCGACGTTGCCCAAGCCCGCCATCGCGCCTTTGGCACCGCCGCCGGCGGCAGCGGAACCCGCCTGGAACGCCGACTTCGCGCTGCCAGCCGCCGACGTGGCGGCACGCGCGCCGCTGCCGGCCAGCTTGGCGGCAGCCGGGGCCATGCGCGCGCCAGCGGCCACCGCGCCGCCCACGCCCGTCGCGGCAGCACCGACAGCCACTGCCGTTCCGGCCGCGCCGACGGCGGCACCGGCCATCGCGCCCGCGCCGAGCTGGGGCGCGCCGGACACAAGGCCCGTGGCGATGCCGGGGCCGAAGATCCCGAGCGCGAGCAAGGTGAGCGAGGCCAGCATGATGACCAGCGCGTGGTCGATGTTCGGCTCGGCGGGGTGGACTTGGAACTGCGCGAACAGGCCCGAGCCGATGCCGACGATCACAGCCAGCACCAGCACTTTGATGCCAGCGGCCACGACGTTGCCCAGCACCTTCTCGGCGAGAAAGCTGGTCTTGTTCCACAGCGCGAACGGCACCAGCACGAACCCGGCGAGCGTGGTCAGCTTGAACTCGATCAGCGTGATGAAAAGCTGGATCGCCAGCACGAAGAAGCACAGCACCACGACCAGCCACGCGAGGAACATCACCACGATGGGATCGAGATTGGCGAACACCTCGGGGAAGCCCGCCATCTCGCCGATCTGCTCCAGAATCGGCGCCCCGGCGTCGATGCCGGTCTTGGCGAGCCGGCCCGGCTGCAAGAAGTTCTCCATCGTGATGGCCGAGCCGGTGGCGGTGATGCCCAGCCCCGCGAACGAGCGGAACACGATGCTGGCCAGCCAGTTGAAGTTGTTGAGGATGTAGGCGAAGGCACCGACGTAGAGCACCTTGCGCAGCAGCTTGGCGATCACGTCATCGCCTTGGCCGGTGGCGTGGCTCATGGCCCAATACAGCCCGGCGATCGTCATGTCGATGACGATCAGCGTGGCCGTGAGGAACGCCACTTCGCCGCGCAGCAGCCCGAAACCCGAGTCGATGTAGGTGGCGAAGGTGTTGAGGAACTGGTCGATGATGGTCACGTCATTCATGGCGTGCCCTCCGGTTCCTCGAAGCTGGGCGGGATCGGCGGCAGGTCGGCCAGCGTCTGGTATTCATCCGGCCCGGCCTCGCCGGAAAAGAAGCGCCGCCGGAAGGCTTCGGCGGCGGCGCGGCAAGCGTCCTCGCCCGTGGCCTGCCGGTCGGCCGCGCATTGCGCGCGCAATGCCTTGAGCCGCACGCGATCGGCGGCCAGGGCATCGGCGAGGTTGTCGGCCGGCTGCTCGCCGCAAGCGGCCAGCAGCACGGCACCAAGGACGAGGACGCATCGCATGGCGGCCTCCTGTCAGTCGCGGTAGAAGTTGACGGACTGCGGCGTGTACGGCGTGCCTTCCCCGAGGAAGCGCCGCCGCACTTCGCGGGCGCGCTCGGTGGCCGCCGCCTGCCGCGCCAGTTCCAGCGAGGCGGCCCGGTCTTGCGTGATCTGGAGCCGCTGCGACTGGATCGACTGCTTGGCCTGCAAGGCGAGCAACTGGTTCATGGCCTGCATCGCCTGCAACGCGCCTTGCGCCGACTGGCTCTTGCCGACCAGATCGGCCAGCACGCTTTCGTCTTCGCCCAGGTTCTGCGACACCTGCGCCTGCATCTGCATGGTGGTCTGCAAGCCGCCCAGCGTGTTCTTCCACCGCTCCTGGGCGTCGCGGTACATCTGGTCGCCGCTGACGGTGGCGGCGTACTGCTCCGGGTACAGGCGGGCAAACTCCCGATCCAGATTCGTCACGTCGTAGGCCAAGCCTCGGGCCTGGGCGATCAGCCGCTCGGTCGTCGCCAGGTTGGCGCGCAACTGGCCGACCACGCTGGATGGAAGGCTGGCGAGGTTGCGCGCCTGGTTCATCAGCATTTGCGCTTCGTTCTGGAGCTGGCGAATCTGGTTGTTGATCTGCTCCAGCGTGCGGATCGCGGTCATCGTGTTCTGCACGAGGTTGGTGGGGTCGATCACGACCCATTGCGCATGGGCAGTGGCGGTGCAAAGCATGGCCGCGATGGCAGCGGCGACAAGGCGCTTCTTCATGGCAGGATCTCCTGTGGTTGGTCAGCGAGGGAATCCGGCGCGAGGCCGGGGAACGAGGGCAGCAGGTCAGCCGCCCAATCGAGGCCGCGATGGCGCAGCCAGGCACCCGCGAAGCCGGGCGTGCCGGCGTCCAGCAGCACGCGGTCTATGTCGCGCTGGTCTTGCGGCGTGGAAGCGCCCGCGAAGGCCAGCGTCGCCGCCCCCAGGTCGAGGTCGAACAGGCGGTTGCCGAGGCGGGATTGGTAGTAGTAGTCGCGCTTGGGTTGCGCGGTGGCGACGATCTCGATCTGGCGCGAGTTCAACCCGAAGCCCTCGTAGATCGTGCGAATCTGCGGCTCGGTCGCCTGCGGGTTCGGCAGGAAGATGCGGCTTGCGCAGCTCTCGATGATTGCGGGCGCGATGCTCGAATCCTTAATGTCCGCGAGCGACTGCGTGGCGAAGATCACCGACACGTTCTTCTTGCGCAGCGTCTTGAGCCACTGGCGGATGCGCGCGGCAAACACTGGGTCATCCAGGAACAGCCACGCTTCATCGAGGATCAGCAGCGTGGGAGCGCCATCAAAGCGTTCGTCAAAGCGCGCAAAGAGGTAATGCAGCACGGCCATGACGGCGGCCTTGCTGTGCATCAGCTCCTCCATCTCGAAACCCTGCACGTCCGCCATGCCCAGCCGGTCGTGGTCGGCATCCAGCAGCTTGCCGTGCGCGCCGCCCAGCACATAGGGCGCGAGCGCCTGGCGCAGCGCGTTCGATTGCAGCAGCACCGACAGGCCGGTCATCGTGCGCTGCTCGACGGGCGCACCGGCCAAGCTGCCCAGCGCCGACCAGATGGCGGCTTTCTCGTCCGGGCCGACTGCTACGCCTTCATGCAGCAAACGGCCTTCGATCCATTCGGCGGCCCAGGTGCGGTAGCCTTCGCGGTCAATGCGGGCGAGCGGCTGGAAGGCGATTTCGCCGTCCGTGCCCAAGTCGTAGTGCTCGCCGCCAAGCCCGAGGATCGTGGCGCGCATCGAACGCCCCATATCGAACGCGAAGATGCGCGAGCCGAGGTAGCGGCGGAACTGCATCGCCAGCGTGGCGAGCAGCACTGACTTGCCCATGCCCGTCGGGCCGGCCACCAGCATGTGGCCCACGTCGCCATCGTGCGTGACCAAGCGAAACGGTGTGGCGCCATCGGTGCGCGTCACGATGAGAGGCGGGCCGTCCAGATGCGCGTTGCGCTCGGGGCCGGCCCACACGGCCGACACCGGCATCATGTGCGCCAGGTTCAGCGTCGAGACGATCGGCTGGCGCACGTTGGCATAGGCGTTGCCGGGGAGCGAGGACAGCCACGCATCCACGGCATTGAGCGTTTCGGAGATGGTCACGAAGCCCCGGCCCTGGATGACGCGCTCCACCATGCGCAGCTTCTCGTCGGCTGCGGCCGGGTCGGCATCGAGCACCGTCACCGTGGCGGTGAGGTAGCCGAAGGCGACTTGATCACTGCCCAGATCCTGCAACGCGGCATCGGCATCGGTCGCCTTGTTCGAGGCATCCGTGTCCACCAGCGGCGACTCCTGTTGGAAGATCGTTTCGCGCAGCAGCGCGATGACGTTCTTGCGCTTGGCGAACCACTGGCGGCGCAGGCGGGCGAGGTCTTTTTCCGCCTCGGATTTGTCCATGCAGAGGAAGCGCGTACTCCAGCGATACGCAAATCCGAGGCGGTTGAGGTCGTCCAGAATCCCCGGCCAAGTGGAAGTCGGGAAGCCCCGCACCGACACCACGCGCAGGTGCTGATCGCCCAGCATGGGTGCCAGTCCACCGACCAGCGCGCAGTCGGTCAGCAGCGCGTCGATATGGAACGGCACTTCGGGCACCGCCAGCGAATAGCGCCGCGTCGAGATGGTGGCGTGCAGGTAGGTCAGCGTCTGGCTGTCATCGAGCCAGGCGATTTCCGGCATCACGCCATCGAGCAGGTCGAAGACGCGATCGGTCTCCGCCACGAAGGCATCGAGCCGGCCGCGCCAATCCACGCCTTCGGTGGGCCGGTTCTCGTACAGCATCCCCGCCGCTCGGGCGCGCGACTCCTCGGGCGGTAGGTACACCAGCGTCAGGTGATAGCCGCTCTCGAAGTGGTTGCCCGAGTCCTCAAAGGTGGCGCGGCGTTCCTCGTCCACCAGCCATGACAAGGCTTCTGGGAACTCCGAGTGCGGATAGTCGGCGGCAAGCCGGCGCTCGGCTTCGATGAACAGCGCCCAGCCCGATCCCAGCCGGCGCAGCGCATTGTTCAAGCGCGCCGACGTGGCGATCAGCTCGCCTTGCGTGGCACTGTCGAGGTCAGGCCCGCGAAACCGGGCCGTGCGCTGGAAACTGCCGTCCTTGTTCAAGACGACACCCGGCGCGACGAGCCCGGCCCACGGCAGCCAATCGGCGAGCAAGGCCGGGCGCTGGCGGTATTCGGCGAGGTTCAGCATGGCGGCGTCCCCTCACACGTCCAGCAGCGGGCGGTGCTTGATGTGCCGGGCGAACACGGCCATGAACTGCGGATCGACGCGCGCACCCCATACCGCCAGCGAATGGCCGACGATCCAGAGCACCACGCCAGGAATCCACAGTTGCAGGCCCAGCCCGACGGCGGCGGCCAGCGTGCCGTTGGCAATCGCCACGGTGCGCGGTGCGCCGCCCAGCAAGATCGGCTCGGTGAGCGAGCGATGCAAAGGCACCTCGAACCTGGCCGCGAAGCTATCCGGGCCGCTCATACGACAGCCCCGCCCGAGAACGAAAAGAACGACAGGAAGAAGCTCGAAGCCGCGAACGCGATGGACAGGCCGAACACGATCTGGATCAGCTTGCGAAAGCCGCCCGACGTGTCGCCGAAGGCGAGCGCGAGGCCCGTGGCAATGATGATGATGACCGCGACGATGCGCGCCACCGGCCCCTGAATCGACTCCAAGATCGACTGCAACGGGCCTTCCCAGGGCATCGAGGAACCAGCGGCCTGCGCGGTGCCGGCCAGGAACAGCAGCAGCGCGGCCAGCAGCAGCCCTCGCCCCGCAGGGCGGGCCAGGCAGCGCAGCCGTGCAAGGCGCAAAGCCGGATTTACGGAAACACGGAAAGCAGGAATGGTCATCTGCGTCATAGCAGTTCTCCAGGTTGGTCAGGGGACGAGGAAGTCGCCGCAGCGGGTGCGGCATCAGGGATCGGCGGCAGCTCGGGAAACGGCGTTTCCAGCGCGTCCACCAGTTGGTAGCCCACGCCGTCGAAGCCGACGATGCGGGCGATGTTCTCGATGCGGCGCTTGCGTCCGCGCCCGGCGATCTGGATCACCACGTTGACCGCCTCGGCGATCAGCGCACGCGGCGGATTCACCGCCACTTCGAGAATCAGTTGCTCCAGGCGCAGCAACGCGCCCAGCGCGGAGCCGGCGTGGATCGTGGCGACGCCGCCGGGGTGGCCGGTGCCCCACACCTTGATGAGATCCAGCGCCTCGGCACCGCGTACCTCGCCGACGACGACGCGATCAGGTCGCAGGCGCATGGACGAGCGCACCAGCTCGGTCATGGACACCACGCCGGAGCGCGTGCGCAGCGGAACGTGGTCGCGGGCCGCGCATTGCAGCTCCACCGTGTCTTCGAGCACCAGCACGCGGTCGCCCGTGGCAGCTATCTCGGCCAGCAGCGCGTTCGCCAAGGTCGTCTTGCCGCTGCTGGTGGCCCCCGCGATCAGGACGTTCTGGCGCTCGCGCACGGCGCGCACCAAAAAGCCCGCCTGGGCGGCGGTCATCATTCCGTCCACGACGTACCGCTCCAGCGGGATCACGCCGATGGCGCGCTTGCGCAGCGCGAAGGCCGGCCCCGGCGCGGCTGGCGGCAGGATGCCCTCGAAGCGTTCACCGGTTTCGGGCAGTTCGGCGGACAGCAGCGGCTGGCCGCGATGCACCTCCGCGCCGACGTGGGCCGCGACCAGGCGGATGATTCGCTCGCCATCGGCTTCGGGCAGCTCCACGCCCATAGGCGCGCGGCCCGACGACAGGCGATCCACCCAAAGGGTGCGGTCAGGGTTGAGCATGATTTCCACCACGTCGGGGTCTTCGAGCGCGGTGGCGATCAGCGGCCCCATTGCCGTGCGCAGCATCTGGATGCGCCGGTCGAGCGACGTGGCACTCATGGATTGGGAAACGGCGCTCATGACGCACGCTCCTGCGCATCGGCGGCTGCCGCCGCGTCCTCCATCCGCACCGAATCGGGATGCAATTCCTCCACCACGTCGCGCACCAGGCTGCGCCCACGCATCAGGTGGCGGCCAAGCTGCTCGGTGAACTGCTCGAAACGCGCCTTGCCCAAGGCGCGGGCCGCCTCTTGGTGCGCCTCGGGAACCGGCGTGCTGACGGTCAGGTAGTAGCGGATGAACAGCGCCAGCGTCTCGATGGCGATGCTCTGGTCGCGCTCCATTCGCTCGGCCTGGCGCGAGAGGCGATCAAGGCGCTTGGCGATGGCCGCCTCGCGCTGGTCGGCCGCGTCCGGCGACAGCCAGGACGCCAAGGCAGCGGCGACGATGCTGGACTTGGACACGCCTTTCTTGGCGGCCAGTTCATCGAGCCGCTGGGCGTGCTCGGGCTGGATAAAGAGGTTCAGGCGATAGTGGCTCATAGCTCGATTCCGTCGTTGGGGTCGAGGGACGCCAGCCGGGCCGTGCGCTGCATGGCCGGATCAAGCTGGCGAGGAAGGGGAAGCGGCAGGTCGTCGTCGTCATCGAGCAGGCCGAGGTCGGCCGCGGGCGCGGCCAGCTCGGGGTCGTAGGCGACGGCCTCAGTTAGCTCGGGCTGACGGCGCGGGCCGCCGTCGTCGGCCGACGCCCGGAAGCCTTCGGCGGCATCGGCCGCAGGCGCGGCAGGCACGGCAGGAATCGCCAGGCCACTCCAGTCGTCGGGGCGCAGTGGCGGCGCGTCGGCGTACCGGCCGTCCGCCAGCTCGGGCGGCGGCAGCACGCGCTGCTTGAAATTGGCGTCGGCGTAGTAGCGCAGCTTCCGGGCCTTGATCGGCGCCATGCTGGACACCATCACTACGGCATCGTCCGGCGGAAGCTGCATCACCTCGCCCGGCGTCAGCAGCGGGCGGGCCGTCTCCTGGCGCGACACCATGAGGTGGCCCAGCCACGGCGCGAGCCGGTGGCCCGCGTAGTTGCGTTGCGCGCGCAGCTCGGTCGCAGTGCCCAGCGTCTCGGAAATGCGCTTGGCGGTGCGTTCGTCGTTGGTGGCGAACGTCACCCTGACGTGGCAGTTGTCGAGAATGGAATGGTTCTGTCCATACGCCTTGTCGATCTGGTTGAGTGACTGCGCGATGAGGAAGCTGCGGATGCCGTAGCCCGCCATGAAGGCCAAGGCTGTCTCGAAGAAGTCGAGCCGCCCCAGGGCCGGGAACTCGTCGAGCATCAGCAGCAGCTTGTGGCGGCGTTCGATGCCGTCGCTGCCGTCCAGCGATTCGGTGAGGCGTCGCCCGATCTGGTTGAGGATCAGGCGGATGAGCGGTTTGGTGCGCGATATGTCCGAAGGCGGCACCACCAGGTACAGCGACACCGGATGCTCGGCCGCGATCAGGTCGGCGATGCGCCAGTCACAGCGCGAGGTGACTTCGGCCACCGTGGGATCGCGGTACAGGCCGAGGAACGACATGGCGGTGCTTAACACGCCGGAACGCTCGTTGTCCGACTTGTTGAGCACTTCACGCGCCGCCGACGCGACTACCGGATGCGGCCCCTCGCCCAAGTGGGGCGTGGTCATCATTCGATGCAAGGTCAGCTCGAACGGGCTGGCCGGGTCGCTGAGGAAGTTGGCGACGCCGCGCAGCGTCTTGTCTTCGCCCGCGTAGAGCACATGCAGGATCGCGCCGACCAGCAGCGCGTGGCTGGTCTTTTCCCAATGGTTGCGCTTCTCCAGCGCGCCTTCGGGATCGACCAGAATGTCCGCGATGTTCTGCACGTCGCGCACTTCATGCGCGCCGCGCCGCACCTCCAGCAGCGGGTTGTAGGCCGCCGACTTCGCATCCGTGGGGTTGAACAGCAGGCAATGCGAGAAGCGCGAGCGCCAGCCTGCGGTGATCTGCCAGTTCTCGCCCTTGATGTCGTGGATGACGGCGGACGCGGGCCAAGAAAGCAGCGTCGGCACCACCAGGCCGACGCCCTTGCCCGAGCGCGTGGGTGCGAACGTCAGGACATGCTCTGGCCCCTCATGGCGCAGGTACTGGCGGTCGTGCTGGCCGAGGAACACGCCCTCTGGCTGCGTGAGGCCCGCCTTGCGAATGTCATGCGCGTTCGCCCAGCGGGCCGATCCGTAGGTCGTGACAAGGCGTGCCTGCCGCGAGCGCCAGACCGACATGGCAATGGCGACGGCCACGGCGACCATGCCACTGCTGCCAGCGATGGCTCCGCCGGTGTCGAAGATTTCCGGGGTATAGGCGCCGTAAGAAAACCACCACTCAAACAGCTTCCACGGGTGATAGATCGGCGTGCCAAGAAGATCGAACCAGGGCGAGCCAAGGCGTACTTGATAGCCAAGGGCTGCTGCTGTCCATTGTGTGGCACCCCACACTCCGGCGATCACGATGCCGAATACCACGGCGATCTGACCGAACAGCACGTTCGTCCCTTGCATGACCTGGCCTCCGATTTCTCCTGCGCCGATTCCTCATGGAAAAAGCGGCACAAGGACGTGCCGGAGGCGTCAGGATCGGTGCCGCGTCAGTGCCGGTCAAAGACCGTTTTAAGCAGAAAGATCGAGCAAAAAGAAAGAATTAGCGCGGTGGCGAGCCAACGAAAAACGTCGCAAGCGCAGGCGCGTTGCGGCGTGTCGGTCAGGAAATCCAATATTCGTGGCGAAGCGGCCACGATCAAAACTTAGGCGGCTCCTTCGGCGGTGTGTAGGGCGTTTCCCCGTCGCCATAGAACCGCTTGCGCGTGGCCTCGGCCACCCGGTTGCACAACACGTCGCCCAGCTTGGGGCGGTCGGTCTTGCACTGCTGGCGCAGTTCCTTGAGCCGTTCGGGGTTGGCCGCCAGCTCTTCCACTGTCGGGATGTTGGCTGCGGAACCGGCGGACTTCTGTGGCCCATCGGACTGGCCGCAGGCAGTCAACACGGCAACCAGCAAGAATGGGATGATCTTCTTCATGGCGTCAGTTCCTCCGGGTGATCGGGATTACGGCCTCGTATGGGCCTGGGGGTTTCCGGCTGTTCGATGGCCTGTGCGCGCTCAATAAACCGCGCCAACTCGTCGGACGGATCTCCGTCCAGCCGCAACAGATAGGTCGTGAGGGGCGACACGCGCGAAGCTAGCGGCCGGGCCACTACACCCGGCTCACGGCTGGCGGCAATGTGTGCACTGCCTGCTAGGCCGAGCGCAAAACCGGCCGAGACTAGGGCCATCATCAGGTCGGTGGACGAAACCCTCTCTGCAATCAGTGGCTCCACATCCGCACGGCGCAACACCCGTTCAACTTGCTTGGCATGGCCCTCACATGCCTGTGGATCGCACAGAACCAGTGGATAGCGAAGCAACTCATCCAAGGGGATGCGCTTGTGGGCCAGAAGCGGATGCCGAGCTGGCACGGCCACCATCAGCGCATCGCTCCATGCGGGCGTGGCGACGATACCGTCGCCCACTTCGTCGGATTGAGCAAACCCTACGTCATACAGATCGCTATGCAGCCCCTTGATCTGTTGCGATAGGGGCACCTCGAAGAACCGGATTTCGACCTCGGGTTCTTCCTGGCGGCAAAGTACGAGCAACGCAGAAAGGCGCGACGGCGTGATGCCGTCGGACAATGCCACGCGCAACTGGCCATGAAAACCGTTTGCTGCCGCTTTCACGCTATCGCGTGCCTGCTCCAAGGCGGAGAGCACGCGGCGCACGTGCTCCAGAAACAGCTCGCCCGCACGGGTCAGCCGAGTGCTGCGCGTGGTGCGGGCAAACAGCATCACGCCCAGTTCTTCTTCCAGTTCCTTGATGGCCCGTGACAGTGGAGACTGCTCGATGTGCAGCCGCTCGGCAGCGCGGGCGAAATGGAGTTCCTCAGCAACCGCAATGAAGCAGCGCAAGTGACGAAGTTCCATAGTCTTGTCCTTCCATGATCCATGTTGATTCGGGGGACGAGATGCACGCCTGCTGTAGCACCAGTCGAGCTGAGGCCAAATATTGAATAAACAATTATACATGTGTTCATATATTAGTCAAAGAAGCCTGCACCGTGCCGTGGTGATGTTCGATTGTGAGGAGATGAATGGTGCAAGCTGCACGAGGGCCAATGGGCATCGTGGAGGCCGCTTGCCAAAATAGTGCGAGCCCCACCGGGGCTCGCGAGATGCGGAAGGTGCTATGCCTTCAGGGGGAAAGCCCGAATCAGGCTGGGTTGATTTCCAGCGCGCCGCGGTTGATCTGGTCGCGCTCCATCGACTCGAACAAGGCACCGAAGTTACCTTCGCCGAAGCCCTCGCGGTAGTTGCCCTTGCGCTCGATGAACTCGAAGAACACCGGGCCGAGCAGCGGCTCGGAGAAGATCGGCCTCACGCTCACGGCCTACCTGAACGTGCGTCTCGAAAAGCACTCCGACTCGCACAAGCGCAATCCCATGGACGTGTTCCGCGCGTCGGTCCAGAAATGGCCGGAGGTCGTGGAATGCCATGCGCTGACCGGCGACATGGACTATCTGCTGCGGGTGGTCGTCAGGAACATGGCTCACTACTCTCGCTTCGTGCTCGACACGCTGCTCAAGCACCCCAGCGTGCAGGACTGCAAGACAAGCTTCGTGCTGGATCGGGTAAAGAGCACCACGGCCTTGCCCTATGAGCATTCGGCCGATTGGTGTAGCGGGGATGCAAATAGCGCTTGACCTTCCAACCGTGGCAAGGACCAGACTTCAAACACCCCAACCCGAAAGGAGTTTTCCATGCAATTCCATCTCGAAGACATGACCTGCGGCGGCTGCGCCCGCACCGTTACGAAAACGATCCAAACGATCGACCCCAACGCCAAGATCGTCACGGACCCGCCGACCCGCCGTGTCGAGGTCCAGACCTCGGCCTCGCAAGAGCAGATCGCCGCGGCCCTGAGCGAAGCTGGCTTCCCGCCGCGCGCGCAGTAACACCGCGTCGTGGCCGGCCTGCACACAGGACGGCCGATGCGAGCACGTGCGCTGCGCCGTACCTGGCGCGGCGCTCAGTGCATCCCAAGGTAGGCGACCTTGGCCCACATCCACAGGGCCATCGCCACCATCATCAGGTTCTCGGTCAGGGACACGAAGCCCAGCGGCACGTTGCTGTCCCCGCCCACACAGGCGCACTTGAGTTCCCGGCGATCGACATAGACCGCCTTGAAAACCGACACGGCCCCGACGGTCCCGATGAACAGCGCCAACGGAATCGACACCCACATCCCCACGCCCGCGACCATCAGGACGCCTGCGATGGCCTCCGCGAACGGGTAGAAATAGGCATACCGAACCCAGCGCTTGGCCAGCAGGTCGTAGTTGAGGAACATCGTCGCGAAGCCGTCCACGTCCTTGAGCTTCTGCAGCGCCAGGAGACACATGGCAAAGGCCACGAACCACTCTGCCGCCTGAATGCTCCAGAGCTGGCCGAAGGCCGCCCAGCTCGCCGCCAGCGCCATCGCGGCCGCCATGGCGAACAGCGCGATCACAGGGGTGTAGGTCACGGCGTTCTTGTCCTTCACGGACATGCCGAAGAATTTGCGCAGGTCGTCGTAGCCGCCCACGCGCCGCCCGTTTATGAAGACCTGGGGCGTGGTCTCGACGCCATGCTCCTTCTTGAACGCATCCGTCTGCTCGCGGCTCGCCAAGTGTTTGTCCTCGACCTCGTAGCCCTTGCGGTTGAGCAGATCGAGCGACTTCAGCCCGTAGGGGCAGGTATGGCCGGGCATGACCATCCGGTAGAGCGTGGCTTGTTTGGGCGCAGACATGCTGGACTTCTCCTGTGGGACTTTTCATGGGCCGGCCGCAGCGCCGACTATCACGGATTGAAGGACTTTGACGACATTTCCAGCCTAACCGGCGGTGGTGCAAGGGGGTGTAGGCATCTGGCTCCCGGGGCGGTCGTCAGGCTGCAACGCCGTCAGTCCTCCGTCTGCCAGAGCAACCCCGCCGCAGGCCGGCGCGCCCGCGGCGGCACGCTGGGTCCTAGTGGTTCTCCTTGGCATGGTTGATCGTGTACTTCGGGATCTCGACGGTCAGGTCCTCGTTCGCCACGATGGCCTGGCAGCTCAGGCGCGATTGCGCCTCTAGCCCCCAGGCCCGGTCAAGCAGGTCGTCCTCGCACTCCTCGACCTCGTTGAGGGAATCGAATCCCTTGCGCACGATGCAGTGGCAGGTCGTGCAGGCACAGCTCATGTCGCAGGCATGTTCGATCTCGATGCCGTTGTCTAGCAGCGCCTCGCAGATCGAGGTGCCGACCGGCACGTTCAGCTCGGCGCCCTCGGGCGCCAGTTCAGGATGGGGCAAGACGGTGATCTTGGGCATGGTCTCTCCCGGCTGCTCAGTGCGCACGCGGCTTCTTTGCCGCTGCGTTGCCACTTGCACGCCGTGGCACGGCGCCGGTGCGCGCTTCGGGCTCGTCGTCGCTGGTATCGAGTTGCTCCAGCGTGTGCAGGATCGGGCAGTCGGGCCATTCGTCGCCGGCGCAGCACCGGATCAGCGCCTTGAGCGTCTCGGCCATCTCCAACATGCTCGCGATGCGCCGGTCCAGCTCGGAGATGTGCTGCTGCGCCAGGCGCTTGACGTCGGCACTCCGGCGCGACTTGTCGTTCCACAGTCCCAGCAGGTCCGTGATCTCGGCCACCGAGAAGCCGAGGTCGCGCGCACGCCGGATGAAGTGCAGCCGGTGTACGTCGTCCTGGCTATAGGCGCGGTAGCCCGAATCGTTCCGGTCGGCCGGGGGAATCAAGCCGATCTGCTCGTAGTAGCGGATCATCTTGGCCGAGACCTTCGAGGCCTTGGATGCTTCACCGATGTTCATGGTGTTCCTCCTTTCTCAATGAGCGGTATCCGCCGCCAGCGGCGGCTGGAAGCGGCGCAGGCGCAGCGCGTTGCCGAGCACGAACACGCTGGACAGCGCCATCGCTCCGGCCGCGAAGATCGGCGACAGCAGCACACCGTATGCGGGGTATAGGACGCCAGCGGCCACCGGGATCAGGGCCGTGTTGTAGCCAAACGCCCAGAACAGGTTCTGGCGGATGTTGCCGATGGTGGCCTTGGACAGCGCGATGGCGTTGGGCACACCCTGCAGGTTGCCGGACATCAGCACCACGTCGGCCGACTCCACCGCCACGTCGGTGCCGGTGCCGATCGCCAGGCCCACGTCGGCCTCGGCCAGCGCCGGCGCATCGTTGATGCCGTCACCCACGTAGGCGATCTGGCCGTGGGTGGCCTTTAAGCGGCGCACGGCTTCGACCTTGCCCTCGGGCAGCACTTCGGCCACCACCTCGTCGATGCCCAGTTGCTTGGCGATGGCCTGCGCGGTACGCGCGTTGTCGCCAGTGATCATCGCCACCTTCAGGCCGAGCTGGTGCAGCGCGGCAATGGCCGCGGGCGTGCTGGACTTGATCGGATCGGCCACCGCGATGATGGCGGCCAGTCGGCCGTCGATCGCGGCGTACAGCGGCGACTTGCCCTCATTGCCCAGGCGCTCGGCCGTGCGAGCGAAGCCGCTCACGTCCAACCCCAGCTCACGCATGAAGCGATCGGCACCGACCTCGACACGCGCGCCGTCCACGGTGGCGCGCACGCCCATGCCCGTGACCGAATCGAAGTCTGTCATCGTCGGCAGCGCGATGCCACCTTCCACGGCCGACTCGACGATGGCGCGTGCGATCGGATGCTCCGAGCGCGATTCGACAGAGGCGACCTTCGCCAGCACCTGGTTGCGGTCAAAGCCGTCGGCAATCTCCAGGTCGGTCAGGACCGGGCGGCCCTCGGTCAGCGTGCCGGTCTTGTCCACGGCCACCACCTTGGCGTCCTTGAGCAGTTGCAGGGCTTCACCCTTGCGGAACAGTACGCCCATCTCGGCGCCCCGGCCCGTGCCGACCATGATGGAGGTCGGCGTCGCCAGACCCATGGCGCACGGGCAGGCAATGATCAGCACCGCCACGGCATTGACCAGCGCGAAGGACAGCGCGGGCGACGGGCCGAACACCAGCCAGACCAGGAAGGTCAGCACGGCGGCCAGCATGACGGCGGGCACGAACCACAGTGTCACCTTGTCCACCACGGCCTGGATCGGCAGCTTGGAACCTTGCGCCTGCTCGACCATGCGGATGATCTGCGCCAGCATGGTCTGACCGCCCACGGCGGTGGCACGCAGCGTCAGCGCACCCTTCTGGTTGACGGTGCCGCCGACCACGGTGCTGCCTTCCGCCTTTTCGACGGGAATCGGCTCGCCGGTGATCATCGACTCGTCCACGAAGCTGCGGCCCTCGGTCACTTCACCATCGACCGGCACGCGCTCGCCGGGGCGCACTTCCACGATGTCGCCCTGCGCCACGTCGTTGATCGGGATGTCCACGATGCGGCCGTCGCGCAGCACGTGCGCCTCCTTGGCCTGCAGGCCGACCAGGCGCTTGATGGCCTCGGAGGTGCGGCCCTTGGCCCGTGCCTCAAGAAAGCGGCCCAGCAGGATCAGCGCCACGATGACGGCGGCCGCCTCGTAGTACACGTTCACCGTGCCGGCCGGCAGCAGACTGGGCGCGAATGTGGCGACCATCGAATAGCCGAAGGCTGCGGCCGTGCCGACCGCGACCAGCGAGTTCATGTCGGGACCCAGGCGGAACAGCGCCGGGAAGCCCTTCTCGTAGAAGCGCCAGCCCGGAATGGCGAGCACCAGCAGGGTCAGCACGAACTGCAGATACCAACTCTGCTGGATGCCGATGGTGGAAGCCACCCACTCATGCATGCCGGGAATCATGTGCGAGCCCATTTCGAGCACGAACACAGGCAGCGCCAGCACGGCGGCCAGGGTCAGGTCGCGCTTGAGTTCGGCGCGCTCGGCGTCCTTCTTCTCGGCGGCTTCCTCGTCGGCCTGCGCGCCGGTATCCACCGGGTTGGCCTCGTAGCCGACCTTCTCGATGGCCGCGATCAGGTCCGCCACGGCGGCCACGCCGCGCACGGTGGCACGCTCGGTCGCGAGGTTGACCGTGGCCTCGGTGACGCCGGGCACGGCCTTGAGTGCCTTCTCGACGCGGCCCACGCAGGAGGCGCAGGTCATGCCCTCGACCGCCAGTTCGACGGTGCCAGCCGGCACGTCGTAGCCGACCTTCTCGACCGCCTGGATCAACGCGATGCGATCGACAGGACTGGCCAGGCGGATGTCCGCCCGCTCGGTGGCGAGATTGACGGACACGCTGTCCACGCCCGGCACCTTGGCCAGGGCGGCCTCGACTCGGCCGACGCAGCTCGCGCAGGTCATGCCCTCGATGGGTAGGCTGATCGCTGCTGCGGTGGCACGAGCATCACTCGTTATTGGCATGCTCATGGTTGTTTCCCATAGTTGATATTCGACATGGGGGAGCTTAGGGTTTACCATCGTGGGAAGGTCAAGCGCTTTTTTCGGGTACTGTCAGGTTTCAGAAATGGCCCGGCGCACGGGGGAAACGAGGGGCCTTGGTCGCCAGGCTCGCCCTGGTCCCGGGCTGTGCGCGCGCTCAAGCGGTCGCAGCCTCGTTGATCCTGAAGGGCACGAACAGCCGTTCGAGGGTAGGAATTTTTGAGAGATGACTCCACGCAAACCAGCCAGTGCCCCACCGAAGGGCCCAAGCACCGATCTGGCCTCCCTGTCACAGAATGACGTGACCATCCTGGCCGAGACTTTCCGGCTCCTGGGCGATCCGTCGCGGCTCAAGGTCATGCTGTGCTGCATGAAGGGGTCCACGTCGGTAAGCGACATCGCGGAAGCCGTCGAACTCTCGCAGTCGTTGGTCAGCCATCACCTTCGACTGTTGCGTGGAGCCCGTCTGGTCAAGGGCGCGCGCCAGTCCAAGCAGATCTTCTATGAGGTAGCGGACAAGCACGTGAGCCAGGTGCTGCTGGACATGGCCATCCACATCGTTGAGGACAACAGCGACGACTAGCCTTGGTGCGAAACAGCCCTTACCGCGTCCCGTGAGGCCTATCCTTTCGGCCAGATCCGGTGCAAGTCATCCACGACCAGCACGTGATGGTGCCCGCCTTGGTTCGCGTGCTGACGCAAGTGGGGGTGATCCGCCGACAGGTTCGGATGGTCATGGGCCAAGTCCGGCGGGTCGCTGGCCGGCCACAGCCGAAGCGCCAGCGCCACGCCAGCTAGGCCGATCAAGGACATGACGACGAACGTCGATTGCAGCCCCATGGCCGCGCCGAAGCGTCCGGCCAGCGGGTAGCAGATGAGCCAGCAGGCGTGCGACAGCGCGAAGTGGGCCGCGAAGATCGCTGGACGGTCCTCGGCGTGGGCCGAGCGGCGCAGAAGACGGCCGGATGGCGTCTGCGCCACGCTGTAGCCAAAGCCGATCACCAGCCACAGCGGCAGCAACAGCGCATAGCTCGGCAGCAGTGCGCCGATCGCCGTGCCCACGACGAGGACAGCGGCGCCGGTGAGCATCGCGGGTCGGTCGGCTACTTTCTCCAGTAGGGACGGCAAGACGAAGGCGGCCACCATCGAGCCGCCTCCGAACGCCGCCAGTGCCCACGCCACCTCGACTTCGCCCAGGCCGAAACGCGCCTTCACGAGCACCACCGTGTTCACGATCACCATCGCGCCGGCCGCCGAGACGGCCAGGCTGATCGCCAGCAGGCCCCGCAGGCGAGGCGTGGCGAGGTAGATGCGCGTGCCGCGCGTCGTTCGCTCCCAGATGCCGCGGCGCGGGCCGGGGACGGACGTGGGCAACCGCACGCTGACCACGAGAGCGGCTGAAACGAGGAAACCGAGCACCGTTCCCGCGAACAGGTTGTGAAAGCTGATGACGGTCAGCAGCGCGGCGGCCAGCATCGGGGAAATCAGGCTTTCCAGGTCGTAGGCCAGCCGGGACAGCGACAGCGCCTTCGTGTAGTCCTCTTCGTCGGGAAGGATGTCCGGGATGGTGGCCTGGAAGGTCGGCGTGAAGCCGGCGGATGCCGCCTGCAGAACGAAGATCAGCAGGTAGATCTGCCAGACCTCGGTGACGAAGGGCAGGCACAGCGCGACGGCCGCTCGCACGAGGTCCAGCGCCACGAGCAGCGAGCGCCGCGGGAGCCGGTCGGCGAAGGCCTGCGCGACCGGCGCGACCCCCGCGTAGGCCAGCATCTTGATGGCCAGCGCCGTCCCGAGCACCGCGCCTGCATCCGCGCCGGCCAGCTCGTAGGCCAGCAGGCCGAGCGCCACCGTCATCAGGCCGGTGCCGACGAGCGCGATCACCTGGGCGGTGAACAGGTGGCGGTAGGTGCGGTTATTCAGGACGGAGAGCATCGGACGGCCTCAGAGCAGTTTGGTCAGCGCCTTCATTTCGGTCAGAACGGAGTCCTCGTCATGGGACAGGCAGTGGTCGATGTGGTCGTGGATCAGGACGCGCTTGGCCGCCGTCACCGCGCTTTCCACCGCCGCGAGCTGGCGGGCGATGTCGAGGCAGGTTTCTCCCCCTTCGATCATCCCGATGACGTGCCGCAGATGCCCCTCGGCGCGCTTGAGCCGCTTCACCAGGTCGGGATGGGTGGTGTGCTTATGCATGTCTTCCATGCTGAAATCATATCCCCCCAGGGGGGATACTGCCACTGGATGTTAGATCAACGGCTGCTTGCCAGGCGGGGGGAATGGTCGCCGAGCCAGGCTAAGGCAATTGCCCGGAGCGGCATCCCGGCCGTGGTGAGACGCGAACACAAATGTGTACAACAATTCACATGAAAACATGTTCATGTGTTATATTTTGAGCCACAGTCAAAGACCCAGTTTCCCGAGGCCCCATGTCCCAATCCCACGCACATGACCATGGTCACGATCACGACCATGATCATGACCACACCCCGACCGTGACCAGCGCCAACGAGCGCAAGGTCCTGCTGTCCTTTTTCCTGATCTTCGGCTTCATGGTCGTGGAGGCCGTCGGAGGCGTGCTGTCGGGCTCGCTGGCCTTGCTGGCCGACGCGGGCCACATGCTGACCGACGCCGCGGCGCTCGCACTGGCCTACGCAGCATTCCGGTTCGGCCGCCGCGCGGCCGACAGCAAGCGCACCTTCGGCTACCTGCGCTTCGAGGTCATCGCCGGTTTCCTGAACGCCGTGACCCTGTTCGCGATCGTCGCTTGGATCGCCTACGAGGCGTGGGAGCGGCTGCAGGCGCCGCCCGTGATCCTGGCCGGCCCGATGATGATCGTCGCCGTGCTCGGCCTGCTGGTGAACGTGCTCGTGCTGTGGATCATGACCCGCGGAGAGACCGATCACGTCAACGTGAAGGGGGCCATCCTGCACGTGATGGGCGACCTGCTCGGCTCGGTCGGCGCCATCGTCGCTGCGATCGTCATCTACCTCACGGGCTGGACGCCGATCGATCCCATCCTGTCGGTCCTGGTCGCGGCGCTGATCCTGCGCAGCGCATGGAAGCTGCTCGCCAAGTCGATCCACATCCTGCTGGAAGGCGCGCCGGAGGATGCTTCGCCGGAGAAGGTGGAGCAAGGCCTGATGGGCGCCGTGCCGGGCCTGGCGGCCGTCAGCCACGTTCACGTGTGGCAGCTCACCTCCGGGCGCACGATGGCCACGCTGCACGTTCGCCCCAACGTGGACGAGGAAGCACGCGCCGTGGTCAAGCGCGTCGAAGCGGTGCTTCGAGAGCAATTCAGCATCGAACACGCCACGGTCGGGATCGACTGGAACTCGGGCACCGACGAGAACGTCTGCAGCTTGCAGCCCACGTCGGAGCGTCAGGACCACAGCGGCCACGATCACAGCGGTCATGACCACAGCGGGCACGACCACAGCGGCCATGATCATGGCAATCACAAGCATGGCGGCGGGCACAGCCACGGCCATGACCACGACCATTCCGCTCCTGGTCACAGGCATTGAGGCCGCGCGAGCCGGCTCGCACTCCACTTGAGGATTTGCATCCATGACGTCCCGCAAAACCACCAGCGCCGACACCGCGCAATGCTCGACCACCAGCCACGACGCGGCGACCGATGCCCTCGCAATGTCGCAAAGTGACGTCGCTGTTCTGGCCGAGACCTTCCGCCTGCTGGGCGACCAATCGCGATTGAAGATCCTGCTGCAGTGCATGCATGGCTCGGTCGCCGTGGGGGACATCGCCGAAGCGCTCGACCTGTCGCAGTCTCTGGTCAGCCATCACCTGCGGCTGCTGCGCGGTGCGCGCCTCGTGCGCGGCGAACGCCAAGCCAAGCACATCTTCTACAGCATCGCGGACCAGCACGTCAGCCAGGTGCTGCAGGACATGGCGGTCCACATTTCCGAGGACAAAGCCGACGACTGACCAGGCCCAAGCACCCAGGCGAATGGCAGGTTGCGAGGCGCCGGTACCCACGCCGCCGGTTAGCCTCAAGGACGTCCTCGATGCGGCCTGGGCGCAACACCCTGAATCGCGGGCCCTGCCTGGGCGCCGGGATGCCGCGCAGGCACAGCAATGGGCGGCGGCAGCTTGGACGCCTGAGCCTCCCGCGCTCGCAATCACCCACAAGACCGACCGGTTCAACCGCACAACGGCACTCGTGAGCTGGATGTCGGAGTGGCCACAGCGACGACGCGGGGTTTTCCCACCACCTTGTCCATGCAGCCTGCCCGCTAGGGCAACCCAAAGGGCTTGACCTTGCCTTCGTTGTAACGCCTAGCCTCCACACAAATTTCTGCAGAGCGCTTCGGAAGGGCCGGAGTCCTGCATCCAAGAAAGGGGCACTTCCATGCGTAAAAAAATCAGAATCGTTGTGGTGGCAGGCGTCATCGCAGCCGTCGGGGGCATAGCGATTGCCGCCCGCGACGCCAAGGACGAGGGCAAGGCCGCGGCGCCCCCGGCGGGCGCGCCGATGGCGCCGCAGGTGCCCGTGGCCGAGGTCATCACCCGCACGGTCGCGCCATCGGCCGAGTACACCGGCTTCCTGGCCGCGCCCAAGACCGTCGAGCTGCGCTCGCGGGTCGGCGGCGCCGTCGATGCTGTGAGCGTCCCCGAGGGCAGCCTGGTGCGCAAGGGACAACTGCTGTTCCAGATCGACCCCCGACCGTTCCAGGTCACGCTCGACACGGCTGCGGCGCAACTGCAACAGGCCGAGGTGCTGGCCAGTCAGGCCCAGGCCGACTTCGACCGCGCCGAGCGCCTGGTGGCGACCGGCGCTGTCGCGCGCAAGACCTACGACGATGCCGTCTCCGCGCGCAGTGCGCGCCAGGCCCAGGTGCAAGCGGCCAAGGCCGCCGTCGCTGCGGCGCGGCTGGATCTGTCCTACGCCCGCGTCACGGCGCCCATCGCCGGGCGCGTTGACCGCGTGCTCGTGACCGAGGGCAACCTGGTCAGCGGCGGTGTCGCCGGCGCGGCCACGCTGCTGACCACGATCGTGTCCATCGACCCGCTGCACGTGTACTTCGACATCGACGAAGCCACGTACCTCAACGTCGTGAGCCGCTCGCGGCCCGCTGCGGGCGCCGGCGGCAAGGCCTCGCTGCCCGTGCAGGTCGGGCTGACCACGGACAAGGGTTTCCCGCACAGGGGCGCGCTCGACTTCGTGGGCAACACCATTGACCGAAGCACCGGCACGATCCGCGCGCGCGCCGTTGTGCCCAACCCGGATGGGCGCATGGCACCCGGCATGTTCGCCCGGGTCAAGCTGTCCACCGGCGCGGCGCGCGAGGCCGTCCTGATCGACGATCAGGCCGTGGGCACCGACCAAGGGCGCAACTACGTGCTGGTCGTGGGCGAGAACAACCAGGCCCAGTACCGGCCCATCGAACTGGGGCCGGTGGTGGACGGGCTGCGCGTCATCAACGGCAGCCTGCAGGCCGGTGAGAAGATCATCATCAAGGGCCTCGTGCGCCCCGGCATGGCGGTCACGCCGCGCATGGTGCCCATGCAGCCGCCCGCGGCACCGGCCGCCGGCGCGGACCCCGCCAAGGCTGACGGCGCGGCCGGCTCGGCGGAGGCCCGCAAATGAATTTCCCCCGCTTCTTCATCAACCGGCCCATCTTCGCCATCGTCCTGTCGGTGCTGATGCTGATCGCGGGCGCGATCAGCTACTTCCAGCTGCCGCTGAGCGAATACCCGCAGGTCACGCCTCCCACGGTGCAGGTCACCGCTAGCTATCCCGGTGCCAACCCGCAAGTGATCGCCGATACCGTGGCATCACCGCTGGAGCAGGCGATCAACGGCGTAGAAGGCATGATGTACATGCAGTCTCAGATGTCCACCGACGGGAAAATGGTGCTCACCGTCTCCTTCGAGCAGCATATCAACGCCGACATTGCGCAGATCCAGGTGCAAAACCGGGTCTCGCGGGCGTTGCCGCGCCTACCGCCTGAAGTTCAGCGCATCGGTGTTGTCACCGAGAAAACGTCGCCGGACGTTCTCATGGTGGTGCATTTGCTTTCGCCTGGAGGTCGATATGATCCGCTGTACGTCTCCAACTACGCCACACTTCATGTGAAGGATGAGCTGGCTCGTACGCCAGGCGTCGGCGATGTCCTAGTCTGGGGCGCCGGGGAGTATTCGATGCGGGTCTGGCTCGAACCCGCCAAGGTCGCTGCTCGTGGGCTGATCGCGAGCGACGTGGTTGCCGCCATCCGCGAGCAGAACATACAGGTTGCCGCTGGTTCGGTTGGTCAGCAGCCGGATGCCTCGGCGGCGTTCCAGGTCACGGTCAACACTCTGGGCCGACTGTCGAGCGAGGAGCAATTCGGCGAGATCGTCGTGAAGACGGGCGCCGACGGCCAGGTAACTCGCCTGCGGGATGTCGCCCGCATCTCGATGGGGGCCGATTCCTACTCTTTGCGCAGCCTGCTCAATGGCGAGCCGGCGGTGGGGATACAGATCATCCAGAGCCCGGGCGCGAACGCGCTGGATGTGTCTAGCGCGGTGCGCGCGGCAATGGACCGACTTCAAGCTAAGTTCCCCGACGGCATTGAGTATAGGATCGCCTACGACCCCACGGTCTTCGTGCGCGCCTCGCTCCAGTCCGTCGCCGTCACGCTGCTGGAGGCCATCTTCCTGGTGGTGATCGTGGTGGTGCTGTTCCTGCAATCCTGGCGCGCGTCGATCATCCCGCTGATCGCCGTGCCGGTCTCGCTGGTCGGCACGTTCGCGGTGATGCACATGTTCGGTTTCTCGCTGAACACACTGTCGCTGTTCGGACTGGTGCTGTCCATCGGCATCGTGGTGGATGACGCCATCGTGGTGGTGGAGAACGTGGAGCGCCACATAGCGCTGGGCGAATCACCCAAGGACGCGGCGCGCAAGGCGATGGATGAAGTGACTGGCCCGATCCTGGCCATCACCTCGGTGCTGGCAGCGGTCTTCATCCCCTCGGCGTTCCTGTCGGGGCTGCAGGGCGAGTTCTATCGCCAGTTCGCGCTAACCATCGCGTTCTCGACCATCCTGTCGGCGATCAACTCGCTTACGCTGTCGCCAGCGCTGGCCGCCATCCTGCTCAAGCCGCACCACGGCGCGGCCAAGCCCGATCGCGTCACGCGCATCATCGACGGCGTGTTCGGCGGCTTCTTCCGCCGCTTCAACCGCTTCTTCGACCGCGCCTCGAATTCCTACGTCGGGGGCGTGCGCCGCGCGGTGCGCGGCAGCGCCATCGTGCTGCTGCTCTACGTCGGCTTCCTGGGCCTGACCTGGCTGGGCTTCCACAAGGTGCCTGCGGGCTTCGTGCCCGCCCAGGACAAGTACTACCTCGTGGGCATCGCCCAGCTTCCGACCGGCGCCTCGCTGGATCGCACCGAGGCGGTCGTCAAGGAGATGACCAAGATCGCACTGGCTGAGCCGGGCGTCGAGAGCGTGGTGGCCTTCCCGGGCCTGTCGGTCAATGGACCGGTGAACCAGCCGAACACCGCGCTGATGTTCGCCATGCTCAAGCCCTTCGATGAGCGCAAGGACCCGTCGCTGTCGGCCTTCGCCATCCAGGGCAAGCTCATGGGCAAGTTCAGCCAGATCCCGGACGGCTTCGTCGGCATCTTCCCGCCGCCGCCGGTGCCGGGCCTGGGTTCTATGGGCGGCTTTAAGCTGCAGATCGAGGACCGGGCGGGCCTGGGTCCCGAGGCGCTTGCACAAGCACAGGGCCAGATCATGGGCAAGGCCATGCAGGCGCCCGAGCTGGCGAACATGCTCGCCAGCTTCCAGACCAATGCGCCGCAGTTGCAGGTGGACATCGACCGGGTGAAGGCCAAGTCGCAGGGCGTGTCGCTGACCGAGGTGTTCGACACCCTGCAGGTCAACCTTGGCTCGCTCTACGTCAACGACTTCAACCGCTTCGGTCGCACCTACCGGGTAATGGCCCAAGCCGATGCGCAGTTCCGCATGCAGGCTGAGGACATAGGCATGCTCAAGGTGCGCAATGCAGCGGGCGACATGATCCCGCTGAGCGCGTTCGCGACCATCGAGCGCAGTTCCGGCCCCGACCGGGTGATGCATTACAACGGCTTCCCCTCGGCGGACATCAGCGGCGGGCCAGCGCCGGGCTACTCATCCGGCCAGGCCACCGCCGCGATTGAGAAGATCGTGAGCGAATCGCTGCCTGACGGTATGACCTACGAATGGACGGACCTGACTTTCCAGGAAAAGCGAGTTGGCAATACTGCTATCTATATCTTCGCGCTGGCGGTGCTGCTCGCCTTCCTGTTCCTGGCGGCCCAGTACAACAGTTGGTCGCTGCCGTTCGCTGTGCTGCTGATTGCACCCATGGCGCTGCTCTCGGCGATCGCCGGCGTCTGGCTCTCTGGGGGGGACAACAACATCTTCACGCAGATCGGTTTCGTGGTGCTGATCGGCCTGGCCGCCAAGAACGCGATCCTGATCGTGGAGTTCGCCCGCGCGAAGGAAAGCGAAGGGGCCGATCCGCTGGCAGCCGTGCTCGAAGCCGCGCGCTTGCGGCTGCGCCCGATCCTGATGACGTCGTTCGCCTTCATCGCTGGCGTGGTGCCGCTGGTGCTGGCCAGCGGTGCGGGCGCCGAGATGCGCCACGCCATGGGCATCGCGGTGTTCGCCGGCATGCTGGGCGTGACGGTATTCGGCCTGGTGCTGACGCCGGTGTTCTACGTCGTGGTGCGCAAGCTGGCGCTGCGCCGCGAAGCGCGCCATGCCCGTGTCGGCATGACCGACCAGCACGCATGACGGCCAGGAGGACATACGACATGAAAACATCTTTCGCATTCACACGACCCGCCAGGACGCTGGCGCCGCTCGCCCTCGCGGCGGCGTTGACTGGCTGCTCCATGGCACCGAAGTATGACCGGCCCGCAGCGCCGATCGACACGGCTTATCCCTTGGGCGCGGCCTATGTGGAACCGGCGGCCGCGACGCCCGACGACGCGATCACGGCCGAGATCGGCTGGCGGGACTTCTTCCGCGACCCGCTGCTGCAGCAGTTGATCGGCATTTCACTGGAGAACAACCGCGACATGCGCAAGGCCGCGCTCAACGTGGAGGCGGCTCAGGCGCTGTACCGTATCCAGCGTGCCGAGATGCTGCCGAACCTGGGCGTTTCCGCCCGCGGCGCGTCAGAGCGCGTACCGGCCGACCTCAGCACCACGGGGCAAAGCGACGTGCTCCGGCGCTACGACGTGGCCGGGGTGACGGCCGCCTGGGAACTGGACCTGTGGGGCCGCATCCGCAGCCTCAGCGACCGGGCGCTGGCGTCCTACCTGGCCCTCGACGAGACCCGCATCGCCACGCAGATGAGCCTGGTGTCCGAGGTGGCCAGCGCCTACCTCACGCTGCGTGCCGACCAGGAACTGCTGCGCCTGACGAGCGACACCCTCGCCACGCAGAAGCGCTCCTACGGGCTGACCACCCAACTGGTGGAAGCGGGCAACTCCACGCAGCTCGACCTGCGCCGCGCAGAGATCGCGTTGCGCACCGCCGAGGCCAACCATGCCGCCTACACACGGCAGGCGGCCAAGGACCGCAACGCGCTGGTGCTGCTGTTGGGCCAGCCGCTGACGCCGGAGCTGTCCCGGCAGCTTGACGAGGCCATGGCGCTGCCGGACGACATCGTGCCGACCGGCCTGCCGAGCGGCCTGCCGTCCGAACTGCTCGCGCGCCGGCCGGACATCCGCGCCGCCGAGCAGATGCTGATCGGCGCCAACGCCAACATCGGCGCGGCGCGGGCCGCGTTCTTCCCGACGATCAGCCTTACGGGCTCGGCGGGCACGGCCAGCGCTTCGCTGGACGGCCTGTTCGATTCGGGCTCGCGGGCCTGGAGCTTCCTGCCGCAGATCACGCTGCCCATCTTCCGCGGCGGCGCGCTGCGCGCCAACCTGGACGTGGCGCACGTACAGAAGCGCATCGAGATCGCCAACTACGAGAAGTCCATCCAGGCGGCCTTCGCCGAGGTGGCCGACGGCCTGGCGGGCAAGCGCACGCTCGATGAGCAGATCCGCGCGGAGCAGCTCCTGGTGGCGGCCAGCCAGAAGGCCTACGAGCTGGCCGAGCAGCGCTTCCAGGAGGGCGTGGACGACAACCTCACTGTACTCGACGCGCAGCGCACGCATTACGGCACGCAGCAGACCCTGGTGCGCACGCGCCTGACGCGGCTGAACAACCTCATCCATCTGTACAAGGCGCTGGGCGGCGGCTGGACTGAGCACACGGTGCAATCGGGCGCCACGGCGCAGCAGTCCGCCCGGTCGCCGGGATGAGGGCCGGCGCGCAGCGGTGGCGTCCCCCATCGCTGCGCGCGGAGAGCTGGATGAGGATTGGTGAACTCGCGCGCTTGACCGGCACGCCCCCTGAGAACATCAGGTTCTACGAACGGGAGGGCCTGCTGCCCGCTCCCGAGCGGTCCCGCAACAACTACCGGCGCTATGGCCCGGCCCATGTCGAGCGGCTTTACCTGATTCGCAACTACCGCGCGTCGGGCATCGGCCTGGATGACATGCGCAACTTGCTGGGCTGGACGCATCGCGAGTCCCCGGAACCCGAGCTGCTGACGCAGGCTGTCCGGGACCATCTCGCCTATGTCGAGGAACGCATGGCGCAACTGACCCGGGTGAAAGAGCACCTGCTCGCATTGGAACGGCAGGCTGTTCCTTCTGCCGCTCGGGAGATTTGCGAGGAGCGACCAGGTTGCGGCGGTTCATGAGCATCGCATGGCCGAATCATGGTCGGATAACTGAACATATATTCATGCGTGTAATATTTCCGGCCAGACAAACGAACAAGAAAGACCGCCCATGACCGACCAGAGCATCACGCGCCGAAACATCGGCGTTCTCACCGCCGCGCAGGCGCTCGGTGGCGCCAGCGCGCCCATCGTGATGTCGCTGGGCGGGCTGGTCGGCCAGCAGCTTGCCAAGGACTCGGCCTGGATCACCTTGCCCGTGAGCCTGTTCGGCCTGGGTCTTGCCATCGGCACCTTGCCTGCGGCGTTCATCATGCGGCGCCATGGCCGCCGCAACGGATACGTGGTCGGGGTCGGCTTCGGCGTGGCCTCGGGCCTGATCGCCGCGCTGGGCATCATGCTGGCCTCGTTCTGGATCTTCTGCGCCGGCACCTTCCTGGCGGGCTTCTACGGCGCGTATGTGCAGAGCTACCGCTTCGCAGCCGCCGACACCGCCGAGGACGCGCTCAAGGCCAAGGCGATTTCCTGGGTGATGGTGGGGGGTCTCGCGGGTGCCATCATCGGGCCGCAGTTGGTGATCTTCACGCGCGACGCGGTAGCGGGCACGCCCTACGTCGGCAGCTTCCTCAGCCAGGCGCTGCTGCCGCTGATCGCCCTGCCGATCTTGCTGATGCTGCGCACGCCGCGCCAGACCCCGGCCGAAGCCGCCGCCGACAGCGGCCGCACGGTGCTGCAGCTCCTGGCGATGCCGCGCTACGCGCTGGCCGTGGCCGCGGGCGTGGTGTCCTATGGGGTGATGGCGTTCGTGATGACCGCCGCGCCGGTGGCGATGGTCAACCACGGGCATTCGGTGGACAACGCCGCCCTGGGCATCCAGTGGCACCTGCTGGCGATGTTCGGGCCGAGCTTCTTCACTGGGCGGCTGATGGTGCGCTACGGCAAGGAGCGCGTGACCGCCGTGGGCATGGTGCTGCTCGCCGCCTCCGGGGTGGTGGCCCTGGGCGGGCTCGGCCTGTCCCACTTCTGGGGCTCGCTGGCGCTGCTGGGCATCGGCTGGAACTTCAGCTTCATCGGCGCGACGGCGGTGGTCACCGATTGCCACACCCCGGCCGAGCGCAGCAAGGCGCAGGGCATGAACGATTTCTTCGTCTTCGCCGCCACGGCGGCCGTGTCGTTCCTCGCGGGATCGATCCTGCACAGCTCGGGCTGGCAGGCGGTCAACTGGATGATCTTCCCGGCCCTGGCGCTGATCTTGGTGCCGCTGCTGTGGCAGACCGCGCGAAAGCCGGTGCGGCTAGGTCCGGGCTGATCGGGCCGATGCGGGAGGTGTTCCATCTAGCGGTCGCCTCAGGCGCTACATCACCTGCTTCCACCGCTGCAGCTTCGACAGCGCGTTGTCGTAGGCGGCGGAAGTGAAGGACTGGATCTTGCGCCGAGGGTCTTCATCGGCATCAACGGCGAAATGAGGGGCTTGACCTTCCAACAATGGGAAGCCCTACAGTGACTCCATCAATCTCATTCAAGGAGTTTTTCATGAGAGTCAACAAGTTCAGCCTGTTGTTCATTGCGGGCGCCGTCGTGGTCGCCATCGGCCTGATGGCCGTTCAGAAGAAGGTGGTCCCGTCGGGTGAAGTGATGCAGGCCAATGCGAGCGGAGATCACCAAGGGCACGCGATGCCCTCCAGCGCCTCGGCCAATGACAGCCCTTCCACGACCGCGTATCGCGCCGTGAACGACCAGATGCACGCGGGGATGGGAGCGCAGTTCACTGGCAACGCCGACGTCGATTTCATGCGCGGCATGATCCCGCACCACCAGGGCGCGATCGACATGGCCAAGGTGGCGTTGCAGTACGGCAAGGACCCGGAGGTCCGCAAGTTGGCTGAGGAGGTTATCTCTGCGCAGGAAGGCGAGATCGCCATGATGAATAAGTGGCTTGGAGAACGCGGCCAACAGGCGGCGACCGGCAGCTCGGGCGACGCCTCGACGACCGCCTACCCTGCCGGCAATGACCGCATGCACGCCGACATGATGATTGACTTCAGCGGCGATGCCGATGTGGACTTTATGCGCGGCATGATCCCGCATCACCAGGGCGCGATCGACATGGCCAAGGTGGCGTTGCAGTACGGCAAGGACCCGGAGGTCCGCGAGTTGGCTCAGGAGGTTATCTCTGCGCAGGAAGGAGAGATCGCCATGATGAAGAGCTGGCTTGCCGCTCGGGGAAAGTGAAGGCACGACCATGAACCAAGCCAGCACCCCGCGCATCATCATCTATAGCACTCCAGCCTGCCCGGACTGTCGGGTGCTGAAGGAGTGGCTGTCCCAGCAGAGCATCGTGTTTGAAGAACGCGACCTGACCGACCCGAAGATTTCTGCGGAAGCCAAGTCACGAACCGGCGTGCGCGTGGCTCCGATCACGCTCATCGGTAATGAGGTCTTCTATGGCACCTTTGCGAGCCAGAAGCCGGGGCTGATGAAGGCGCTCGGCCGTTCGACAAGTAGATGAAGGGTCTCAAGAAATACTTGGCCCGCGCTGCCGTCCAAGCTCCCAAGATACGCCGCCACCGCGCACCACGGCGGCGATATGCTGCCCCAGCCGCTGCTCGATCACCGGCCGCCACGGCACCAAGCTGAATCCCATGCCGTCGTCCAGCATCGCGTAGCGCCCGCTGGCGAGCATGACGCTGCGCCGGTAGATGCCAGCCACGCGCTGCCCGTCGGCCACCGGGCGATGCTCCAGGCCGGTTTCAGCGGCAATGCCCTTCGCGGCCTGTGCCAGTTCCCGGTTGCGCAGTGTGCCCAGCAGGTTGCGCGCCAGGATCACGCGCTGCCCGCGCCGCTCGGCCAGCCCCTGTTCGGCCAGGAAGTCGGCGCGCTGTTGCATGGCCTGTTTGGCCTCGCCACCAAAGCCCAGGTCGCCCAGGCCCGAGCCGCCGCCGATCAACTGCTGGTCGAGCCACGTGGCCCCGATCACGCGGGCCTGCCGCTCGATGGGCAAGTGCGATTTCAGCTCCACGGCCACGCCGCCCAGGCGCTGCGCGTCGTACTGGCGGCCACGCTCGGCCAGGTCGTCCGGCACCTTCCATAGCCCTTCGGCAACGCGCTCCACAATGCCGGCCCGACGCAGGGCCTCCAGCCGGCGGATGTGGGCGGCGACGACTTCTTGCGGGTCGCGTCCGGCCTTGGCCCGGCCCTGCCCGATCGCCAGGTGATGGTCAGTGCGGTACAGGCCATCGCTCGCCAGCGCGGCGATGTTCTTGTCGGCTGCGCGCACGTCGGCCGAGCCTTTCACCTCCACCACGGCGCCGCTCGGGTAGTTCGCCAGCTCGTCGCGGGCGTTGAGCGCGACGTAATGGGCCTTGCCGTCCACCCCGTCGATGACCAGATAGCCCCGGTCGCGCAGCTCGTCGGCCAGCCCCTTCGCGGCCACACGGCCGAGGATGGTTCGGCCATCGTCCCCCGGCTCGAACACGGCCAGCTCGCGCGGCTCGCCGCGCATGGCCCGCTGCACGGTGCGGATGATGTCGCCGCGCTCGCCCAGCGCGCGCAATGTCTTTTCCGCATCGGCATGGATGGCCCAGGTGCCGGGCTGCGTCTCGTCGGCCAGGCCCAGGCGCTGCAAGTGTTGCAGGCGGCCGATTAGCATCAGGCGTTGGCGCTGCAAGCGGGGGGCGTTGAACCTTTCGACGCGCACCAGGCCATCGCCGCCGGCCTCGCCTATCTCACGCTTGAGGGTGCGATCCAGGCTCGTCCACCGCTCTTGCTCCACCTCACGCTGCAAGGTCTGCTGGATCTCCAGTTCGGTGCGCGGCCCCAGCCATTCGGTCGCCAGCTCGGCGGCGCGATAGCGGAAGCCATCGGCGATGTAGTCGCCCGCGATGATGAGGTCTTTGCCGGTGTCGTCGCGCCCGCGCACGACGATGTGCGTGTGCGGGTTGTCGGTGTTCCAGTGGTTCACGGCCACCCAATCGAGGCCCGTACCCAGGTCGGCCTCCATGCGGCCCATGAGGTGCCGCGTGTAGGTGCGCAGGTCTTCCAGCTCCGCGCCATCCTCGGGCGAGAGGATGAAGCGGAAATGGTGCCGGTCGTCGGCGCAGCGTTCCTTGAAGGCGTCGAGATCGGCCACGTCTGTCTGCGGCCCGTAGGCTTGGCCCGGCTCGCCGTCGCGGCCCACGCCGTCGCGCTCGATGTAGCGCAGGTGCTTGGCGAGCGACTGCGGGCTGGCCCGCTGGTGGTTCACCAGCAGCGTCTTGATGGTCGCGCGCCGCGACATAGGCGTCAGCTTCGCCCCGGCGAAGCGTGCTGCCGTGTGGCCGCGCCCCAGGCGCGAGCCGGGCCGCTGGCCGGTGCCACTCGCCGATGCCGGACGGCGCACCGTGGACTTGCCGCTGCTGGCTTTGCCCGCCTGTTTGAGCACCTTGGAAACGAAGCTCTGCCCCTGGCCCTTGCCCCGGTTCTTCGGGGCGCTGGGGCGCACGCGGAAATCGTCGTCGCGGCGGTCGGTCATGGCTGCGCTCCCTGCAAGCTCTGGCGTGTCCTGTCGTGCGAAGCACGCGGACATGCCTGCATTGGCGCGACCTTCGCGCCGAACGCGGCACGGCGGCAAAGCCGCTCCGTGCCGCGCCACCCCCATGTGCAGACTGGCTTTCGACGCGGCCCGGTGCCGCGTCCTTTTGTCTTGCCTTCCGCCTTTGCCCCTCGCTGTCGCTCCGGGCGTCGGCGGCCCGGCGGCGCTGCGCTGCTTGCAGCCAGCGCGCCGGCGAACGCGCCAATGGCCGCAGGCCGGGCGCGTTCGAGGCAAGACGCCTGCACGCTGGATGGCTGCGCCGGATGTTGCGCGAGGCGCGGCGCGAATGCGCCCGCGCTGCACGCGCGACGACACGGCAGCAGCCACTGGAACGACATGCTCGATGGCACGATGAGAGGCACGGCAACGTGCAGCGAATCGGCGGCCATCATGGGCGTGTCTCCAGCCAGACCGGGTGCGCGATGCCGATCACGGCGGATGCGCTGACCGGGCCGAAATAGCGGCTGTCAAACGACGCCGGATTGGTCACGCTCAACAGGAACAGCTCGCCCGGTTCGAGGCGGCGGCAAAGCTGCAAGGATGGCAGCGGCCGGCCCAGCCGGTCGGCAGGCAGCGCGGCGGCCGCAGGCACGCCGTCGATGCGTACCTGCCCGGCGACGATGCAAACGTGTTGCGGCGCGACTGCGCCCACACGTTTGAGCAGCGGAACGCGGGTCGGCAGGTAGCCGCGCTGCGCAGCCAGCATGGCGGCCCTGTCGGGCAGCGGCACCAGCACAATGCTGTCCACGGACAACGGACGTGGCAGCGAGGCGGTGCGCAGGTCGAGCGGCTCGATGCGATACCAGCCGACCGCCACGCTGTCGGACGGGTTAGGTCAGACGCGGCAGCGGCGACACGAAAGCCGCCCAGGCCAGCGCAGCGAAGCCGACGGCGGCGAAGCCCGCCAGCACGATGCGAGCGCGCAGGCGCGAGCGAGGATGCGGCGCGACTTCGTGCGTGCATGTGGTGTTGGATTGGGTCGTCATGGCAGCGCCCTTCCGGCCAGCCAAGCGGCGTGCCGCTCGGCGGTGTATTCGGGCAGCGCTAGGCGGGCCGCCAGACGGTTGCCCAGCGTGCGCCAGTACGCGGGCGACACGTCGATGGCGGCGATGTCTTGCCCTTCGATGCCGTCGATGCGTTCCAGCACGACACGCACCGCGTTTTCGCCTTCGGCGTGCAGCAGCAGGCGTGCGCCCGGCTGCACGCCGGGGATGCACTGCATGTCGTCCAGCGGCGTGGCGGCTTGCATCACCATGAGCTGCCAACGGATCGTGCCGTAGTCGTTTGCTTCCCAGCGCACGCGGCAGAACATTGCACGCGGCAGGAACACCGCGCAGCGCCGCCAGCGGTCGAGCCGCAGCATGCGCGCCGGTTCGCCGAAACGCAGGTAGAGCTTGAATCGCGGTTCAATGTAGGCGAGCGATACGCGAGTCAGCGGCACGCTGCCGGCCTGGCCGGCGAGCGTCGAAAGCGAAGGCGGCAGCGCAGCAGCCGTCGCCGCCTGAGCGGCAGGCAAGGCGGATGCGTTCATGGCAGGTTCTCCGTGCGGTTGTCGGGGAACTCTCGTTCCAGTAGTCCGCGCAGCAGTTCGGCCACGGTCACGCCCTGGCCGAAAGCGGCGATCTTGATGCGCGCGCGCAGCGCGGGCGTCACGTCGAGGGTCAAGCGTGCGGTGTAGAGGTCGCCCTTATTGAGCGCATCGGCATCGCCCTGGCGAATCCACGCCTCGGCGTGCGGATTCGCGGGCGGACGTGCGCCGATGCCGACGCGCTTGCTGCGCAGGCTGCTCATGTCGGCCACCGCAGCAGTTCATCGGCGAGCGCGGCGATCTCGCGTGCGGCGGCGCTGTCGGGCGCTGTCTCGCGGGCGAGCCGGCCAGCGGCCACGCTATCGGCGAAGACGATGCGCTGGCGCACTTCGCTGCGCAGCGCCGGCAGCGGCTGTTCGGCCAGCGATTGCCGCGCTTCCCTGCCGATGATGGTGGTGCTGACGCGCCGATTGATGACGAAGGCCGCGCGCAGCGCAGGCCGGAACACCTGTGCCTCACGGATCAGCGCCACCATCTCGGCGCTGGCCCACAGGTCATACGGGCTGGGCTGCACAGGAATCAGCACGCGCTCGGCCGCCAGCAGCGCCGAGCGCGCCAGGGCGGCGATGCGCGGCGGGCCGTCGATGATGACGTGATCGGCGCGGCGCGCCAGCTCGGGCGCTTCCTGATGCAGTGTCTCGCGGGCGAGGCCCACGGCGCTGAACAGCCGTGGCAAGCCCTGCTGGCTTCTGCGCTGCGTCCAGTCCAGCGATGAACCCTGCGGGTCGGCGTCCAGCAGGATGACGTGCAGACCACGCAGCGCCAGCTCGCCGGCGATGTGGGTGGCGAGCGTGGTCTTGCCGACGCCGCCTTTCTGGTTGAGAAACGCGAAGATCATGGCGCGGCCCTCGCTGCTGGAAAGCCGGCCTGGCCGTGCCGTTTCGCGGTTGTCCACCGAAACGGCGCGCTTCTACTAAAAGTTAGAGATTTATAGTTAGGTAAGTTAGAGGGGACGCAAACCCGCGCCGTTACTGGCTTTGCGGCGTTTTCGTACTCCTGATAGCACGAGGGTCGTACTCCCGATAGCACGATACCCGGTACTCCTGATAGCACGAGGCCGTTCACACCTTTTCCCGCAGTTATCCCCGTGCCGTGAACGGCACGGGCCGGAAGGTCAGCAGTTCCAGCCTTTCGCCCGGCATCGGCTCGATGCCCAGGACGTAGCCGGGCAGCGACTGCCGCGCCACCAGCATGCGCAGGTCGTAGGCGAAGTCCGAGAAGCGGGCCGCGCTGCCCGACTTGCGGTAGAGGTGCCGGAAGTCGAATTGCCAGCCGTGCTCCTGCCGTCCGCCGTGCTTGCGCACCAGGCGGTACAGCCAGCGTTCGATGCCGCCCTTCAAGCGGAAATAGGCAGGGTCGATGGTCAGCACCAGGGCGGCATCTAGCACGCCGGCATAGAACCAGTCCGGCAGGATCAGCTCGATGCCCAGCGGCGTGCCGCTGGCGTCGGCCAGCTCGCGCCATTCGTTCACCCACGAAAAGCGGTGCAAGCGCCGCCCAGTGGTTTCGCGGATGGAAGTCGCCACGCTGGTCGATTGCAGCCGGTCGAGCGCGGCTTTCAGACGCTGGTAGTCGTTGAGGGACGTGCCGCGCCCGATGAAGCGCAGGATTTCGTAGGGCGTGGCGTGTATCCAGCGCGACGGGCGAATGCCTGCGTCGCGCGCCTCCACGATCTGCGAGGCCGCCCAAATCAAAACGTCGGCATCCCAGATCGTTGCGATGCCGTGCTCCTGCGTTCCCTCCACGCGGATGGTGATGCCACCCGCCCGGAAGTCGATCGGCTCGGTGCGCCGCGACTTGGCGAGCGAGAAGAACGGAAAGGCCATCAAGTCCTGGCTGTCGCGCGGCGCCATGTCGCCCGGCAACGCGCGGAACAGGTCGAGCTGTTCCCGCTGCTGCGATCGCTGCCCCGGCGGCAGCGATGGGCTGGACATGACGATGGCCACCGGCGAGCCGACGATCAGCGGCCATCACGGTAGTCGCCCGCGTGACGCTCGGCATATTCCGGGTCGGATGTGGCCTCGTAGCTGCGCTGGTCGGCCCAGGCATTGAGGTCGGACACCGCGTACATGACGCGGCGGCCGAACTTGCGGAACTTCGGGCCGCCGCCGATCACGCGCTGTTTCTCCAGCGTGCGCGGCGACAGCCGCAGGTATTCGGCGGCTTCGTCGTTGGTCAGGTAGCGTTGGGGCTGCACGGGCGCAGCGACAGCAGCGGCGGCAGGCCGCAAGGGAGCGGGTCGCACGGGATGTACCTCCATCAAGCCCGGCCACACCACGCGGCCGGATAGAGGCACTTTCAAGAAAGCAAGGCTTCTTGCTCAGGGACGTTTTGCAGGGGATGCAGCGCGTCCCTGTGCAACGGGCGGAAGCTGTGCAAGGCGGCGATAGCCTCCGCGCATCAGCGCATCGCCCCGGCGTACCAGCCGGCGAACGCGGGCGCGCAAGGCGCTGTCGGCGTACCAGTCGTCGGCAACGGCATCGACGCCGAATAGCCCTTCGGCCACGTCGCGCAGGGATGCGCCAGCGAGGGAGCCGTCGAGCGCCTGGAGCGTGTTCAACTCCAGCAGCGCAGCGGGGGCCGGCCGCGACCGTGCTGTTCCCGCTGGCGCTGCATCGCCAGCGGCGGCCAGCTTGTCCAGTTCGGTCGCCAGCGCCTGATAGCGTCCGCAGGATGCGGCGCAGGCGCGAATGGCATAGGCGTAAGCCATGCCGTCGACCAAGCCGGGAGCGATCACCAGCCGCAGGCAGCAGCCCGGCCAGCGTGTCAGCAGCACCAGGCGCTTACCGTCGTGGATCAGGTGCTTCTGGCCGGGGAGGCGCCAGAATGCGAAGGCCACCGCGTCGGGCGGCGGGTCGGCGTCCGGGTAGAGCTGCACCACCGCATCGTGATCGGGGAACCAGGCCGGATGCGCGTCGCGCGCATCCAGGGCGGGATCTTCCAGCAGGCGCAATCCCCAGCGCGCGGCGGCCTCTGGCCGGCGCCGCCGGCGCAGCCAGTCGCGGCGGTAGTCGGGGTGGCGGCGCAGGTATTCCCAGGCCAGCGCGGGGCCGTCGAGGTGCAGCGTGTAGAGATACGCGGCGGTCGGATACCAGTGTTCGGCGCTCGGGTCAGCCATGACGCAGCCTCCTGTCGTTCAGCAGGAACGTCGCCACGGATTCCGCCGTGCGGGAGCTATCGGGCCGCCATCAAGTCGTCATCGAAATCGGGATAGGCTGTAACTGCTGGTGTCAAGACTGATTCGCTCCAGGGCATTGCGGAAATCGTCTGAATGCGACGACTGCGCCGCCACGAAAATGGCGCGCAGCATGGAGCACCGTGCAGCAGCCCGCGCCAAAGATCATGACTGTTTGCAACAGAAGCGCACCGCTTCGGTGCAAGAGTTCGGATTCAGACCGCGCAGGTCTTGGGTAAGACTGAAATAGTCAGAATGCGCCGTCGTTGGCTGGGACTGCTCAGTCGGTGATCGAGCCGTTTTCCTCGGCCAGCCGCAGGTACTCCGACAGCAGCCGCACGGGCTGGAAGTAGCGATCGCGCATCACAGGTTGCTGGCGCGGCCCGACGATGGACGCCAGATCGGACAGCTTCACATGGCCCAGGCCGGGCATGCCTATTCCCAGGTCGATCAGCCCCCAGGCCGTATCGCCATCGGCCGGGTCGAGCGCGGCCAGCAGCCAGGTGGTGTGTGCGTCAGGCGTGAACAGTCGCACCACCGGCATCGGGTCGATGCCCCGATCAGCGGCGAGTGCCGCGCCGACGGCGAGCAGTTGCGCCCGCTGTTCAGCGGTGACGAGCGGCTGGGTCATGGCCCGAATCCCCACGCATCCGAGGATGCACGGATACGATTTTCCACCGAAGCGCGGAACCCCCGAAGCGGATGCGTGCTTTGGCGGGAAAGCATGAAGGCGCAAGCCATCGAATCCGTACATGCACGGAAACGCAGAAGCGGAATTACGTAGGCCAGGAAAGACACGGATGCGGTTCCCCGATTCTGTCGGAATCCGCCCATGCGGATTTCCGTAAAAGCACGAAAGCGGTTCGGCCAACAGGAATGAACACTTTAGATTGTAGCCCTATTGGGTGCAATGGTCTGTCATCTTGGTTTTTACGGGGAAACCAAGTTGGTGACAGCGAAACACTCATTGGCGACGGCAATACGGACGATCAGGAAAGCGCGTGGCTTGAGCCAGGAAGCGTTCTCCGACGTGTCCAGCCGCACCTACATGAGTTCGCTGGAACGCGACTTGAAAAGCCCGACCATGCACAAGCTGACCGAGCTGTGCGAGGTCATGGACGTGCATCCGTTGACGTTGCTGACGCTGGCCTATGCTGGCGACAGCACGCGCAAGGCCGATCAGCTTCTGGTGCAGGTGCGCCAGGAGCTTGAGGCGGTGTTGAAGGAACGCGACACGCCATAGGCGCGTGCGTGACGTGCTGCGCCAGCAGCACGGCGCCCCGCCGCAATGGGCGGGGCGCGGTGGGCGGCCGTCAGGCCGCCTTGGGCTTGCTGCGCGACCAGATCAGGTCGTGCGTGCCGTCTTCGTTCTCGATCAGGCGGGCATAGACCGTCGCCGGGAACGAAGGGTCGTCGAGGGATACGGACACGTAGGGCCGCCCGGCTTCGCTGGTCTTCTCCCACGCCGCGCCGATGTCGTGGCCGGCCGCCTGAAGGCGGAAGTCGGGGGCGTTCTCGGTGTCGCCCTTGTCGTTGGGAATCAGCTTGATCTTGACGTTCAGGGTCAGGGTGCGGAGCTGGCCGGTGAAGCCGTCTTTCTCTGCGGTGAAGGTGCCGATGTTAGCCATGATGTTTCTCCTTTCGGGTTGAACGAGGTCGCGCCAGTGCGTCCTTGTTGTGATCCGGCCGGCGGGGGATGGGCTGGCCGCACCGCGCAGCGGTCGCAACACCGTGGAGAGCCTGGAAGCGAAAAGAATTTGTCCCGAGAGGAATGCGCGTAGCGCAGGGGAAATTGTTTTCGCTGGAAGGTTGCGGCCATGAAGCCCAAGGCGCAGCCGTTCCCTCGCCAGGATTCACGACAAGCCAAGGACGCACAGGCCGCCCGCTCCCGAATGGAGATGTGGCCGACTCGGCATCCCCGCGTGACGGCTTCACCGGCTTGCACCCTGGCACTGGCAAGGCCAACACCCCAACGACAAGCGAGAACGCTCCTTGCCGCAGATTACGGCGACGGGCTTGAGGCGTGGCGTGGATGCTCCATAGCGAGGCCGGGTGGCGTGTCGGTAAACCGTCCTTCGTGACGTACAGGCGCGAACCGCCAGCGTCGAGGACGGCACGCTTTGGCTCAACCTGCCGCAGCAAGCCGGGGCGTAGCCCCACAAGCCCCGCCCAGTACGGCGGGGCGCTAACCTGGCTAAACCGGCAGTGCCAGTTCGGCAGTATTCGTGAGGTGCCAAGCTACGCGTGGCGGGGCTGGGCCATGCGCCGCCCCCCCCCCCGGAAGAAAGCGTCGGCTCGAAGGCGTGAGGGATTGAAGCCGAATAGCCGTGACGGCAAAAGTAGCACGGGGCGCAGCCCGAAGATCCGGCGGCACATCGTGCCGACACGTCCATACAGCCTTAACACCCAGGTAGAGTGACAACGGAGAATGACTCGTCACAGCTATTATTCGACAACGAGTCATCAAAGGAACAGGGAGAACCATATATGCCATATCCCGTTGTGCCGTGGGAGCACGTTGCACCCAATTACCATCGAGGTACGATTCTGCTGGGCAATGGGGCTAGCATTGCTGTTTCACCGAGTTTTGGCTATGGCTCGTTGCTGGATCATGCCCAGCGAGCAGGCTTACTCGGAGCTGACGTACAGCAACTCTTTGGCTTTTTCCGAACCTCCGATTTCGAGTTGATCCTTCGACTGGTCTGGCAAGCGTCAAACGTCAATAGGTCACTACAGATACCAGACAATCGCACGCATCAAGCCTACCTGAATGTCAGAGAGTGTTTGATTCAAGCCGTTCGCGACGTGCATCCTGCATATGATCTAGTGAGTGGTCATTTGCCAAGCATGTACCAGTTCCTCAGAGGGTTCGATACGGTAATTTCCTTGAACTATGACTTGCTGGTCTATTGGACGATGACCTATGGACTCGACATTCAGGACGGACATCTATTCAAGGATTGCTTCCTGGGGAATGGCATGTTCGACGATGCTTGGCAGAGATTTCGAGCCCCCTATAGGGAACGGACTAACACCTTGGTGTTTTATCCGCATGGAAGTCTGGCTCTGTGCCGAACTGCAGTGGAGCAGGAGTTCAAGATTCACAACGCTGGGGAAGGTTTGCTGGAGGCCATCCTTGCGGAGTGGCGCAGTGAGCGCGTTGTGCCGCTGTTTGTCAGCGAAGGGACGATGCTGCAGAAAGTTTCCTCTATTCAGAACAGTTATTACCTTTCTACGGTGTACCGGGAGGTACTTACGTCACAGCGGTTCACATTGACGTTATTCGGCTGGGGACTCGGGGAGCACGATCGGCATTTATTGCGACGGATGCGCGGAACCGGCATCCAACGGGTGGCAGTCTCCGTTTTTGGTGGCAATCAGGTCTATTGCAACCATGCCTACCAAGTCATTCAGGATGATTTAGGGCCTGTCCATGTGGACTTCTTTGATAGTGAAAGCCCTGGATGCTGGATTCATGCGGTTCCGCCGGCGTTACCAGGACCTGGCTAACCCTACGTCGGCTTTCAGCGTTATCCGATGGCATCGTTGAAACCCCGGCGCGGTGCGCCGGGGTTATGCTGCTATGTCAGGCGGCGAGCGCGTGGGCTTCCACTACGTCGGCAGCATCTTCCACGTCCTCCGCGCCGTCCTGCGGCTCCGTGTCGTGTCCGCTCTTGAACACGGCGGGCATCCAGCCCATACCATCGGCCAGCCGTTCCGCTTCGCTGGCAATGTAGGCCTTCTTCAACTTTGCCAACCGTGTGACGTGTTCCGCTGCGAACTCGCCCACGGCTTCCAGAATCGCGGCCTTCGGCACATGCTGGAAATACCCGTCTGCGGTGGGCTGCCACCATGCGGCCATGTCTAGCCCCACGGCCTGCGCCAGTTCCGCGCCCGGCTGTTGCGCCGTGGCGCGAGGCGTCACCACGTCCACGGTCGCCGCCACGCATACCGCCAGCAGCCGCACCAGTTCGCCTTGCTCCATCGCCAGCAGCGCGGCGAACAGTTCGGCGCTGTCCTGCGGCAGCGCTTCGCCCGCGACCTGCTGCAACTCGCGCAGGGCTACGGCGGCGGGCGATTCGGGCCAGTCGGGGGCCATGCCTTCCAGCCGGTCTTGCACTTTCAGGCTCACGCCCAGCGGCAAGTCGTGGCCGTAGTGGTTGTCCTGCAAGACGCTCTGCACCATGCCATGCACCAGCGCGGCCAGCGCGACTTGCGGATGTCGGGCGACTTCGATTTGCAGCGCGGCGGTGCGGTGCGCGCTCAACCGCTGCGCCAGCCGGTCGGACAGGCTCGCGGCCTTGGGCTGCTCGGCGTCCTCGCCTTCGTCGTCGTTCCCGGCTTCGCCTTCCGCGCTGCCGAAACCCTGCCGCAAGCGTTCCAGCGTGCGCAGCGCGTTGGCTTCGGCTTCGCGCAACAGCCCGCGATGAATCACAGCTTCGCCGCCGCGGTCGAGGGTGACGATGGCACCGGCCACGGCGCGCACGTCCGGGGCGTAGCCCCGCAAGGCTTCCTCCACGGCTTGCAGTTCCCCGGCGACCTGTTCGCGGCGCGGTTCCAGCGCCTCGGTCTTGTCCTCGTCCTCGGCGTCGTAGGCTTCTTCCAGTTCGGCGTCGATCTTGTCGAGGCGGGTTTGCAGCGATGCGATGCGGCGGGCTTCGCGGGCGCTCGGTTCGCGGCGCTGGCGCGGCGCGTTCTGGAACGCCTGCCGCTCGGCGTAGCTCATGTGCGGCACGGCTTCCACCCATGCCCAACCCTCGGCGCGCACGTTCCCGGCCAGCGCATCCAGCTTGCTGCGCACCAGCGTTTCCAGCAGCGCGGCGTCGGTCAGGTAGGTTCCGGCATCGCCTTCCGCGAACAGGTCGCGGCGGATGCCGCCGCCCGCCGCCGTGTAGGCGTCCAGCCCAACGAAGCGCACTAGCGGATGCGTGGCGTCGATTTCGCGCTCGGTCAGGCGTTCGCGCAACGCGGACGCGCCACGCTGCCATTCGGGCGCACCGTAGAACGCGGCTTCCTGCGCGGCGTGGTCGTCGGTGATGGTCAGGGCCATCAACTGTTCCAGCGTGACGGCTCCGCCCCGGTAGTCGGCCAGCAGGCGCGGCGAGACGTTGGCGAGTTTGAGACGGCGCTGCACCACAAGCGGGGTCACGCCGAAGTCGGCGGCAATGTCTTCGATGGGGCGGCCTTCCTTGACCAGCGCGGCGAACGCCTCGAACTGGTCGGCGGGGTGCATCTGCTCGCGCAGCAGGTTTTCCGCGAGGCTGACGGTACGGGCCGAAGCGTCGGGCACCAGCAGGCAAGGCACTTCAAAGTCGGCGGCGATGCGCTTCTTCTTCGCCAGCAGCTTCAACGCGGTCAGGCGGCGGTCGCCCGCCACCACTTCGTATTGCTCGCCATCGGCGGACAGGATGACGACGAGGTTTTGCAGCAGACCGATGCGGGCGATGCTCGCGGCCAGTTCGGGAATGGACAGGCGCGGGGTCTTGCGTGCGTTGCGCTTGGAGCGGCGCGGCAGCAACTGCGAGAGCGGAACCAAAATCAGGTTCTTGGTCGGGTCGGCCACTTCCAACGGCGCGGCGGTTTCGATGGCTCGGGTTTCGATTTGGGTAACGGCGTTCATGGTGATAACTCCTTGCGGTTAGGGATGCAGCAGCGAGAGAAGCGGCAAGGGCTGCTGCCTGCCCCTGCCGCGTGGGGATTCAGGCTTTCAACTGGCGCATGCCATCGGCTAGCAGCCAAAGCGCACGGTTGAGGCGGATGTTCTGGTCGATGCCCTGCACCGGGCGGGTTTGCTGGCGGCGTCCGTTGGCGCTGCGCCCGCGCAGTCCGCCTTGGGTCAGGTTCTCTTGCGTGCGGTTGAACACGCTCCACAAGTCCGGGCGGCGATCATCAAAGCGGCGCGGCATCAAGATTTGTGATTCCGTGATGGGCGCGGGCTTGTCGGGGTCGTCGTACTTGAGGGCCAGCGCGGCGCGGGCGAACACTTCGGATTCGCCATCGTTCAAGGTGATGGCGCGCATGGCATCGCGGGATTCCTGCACGTGGTCGAAGCCGCGCAAGACTTCGTAAGCGCCTTCGATGACGGAACCGGCCACGTCGCCTTTGTGCGGCACGCGCACATCGGCCACTGTGTCGCCGCAGACAAGGCCATTGCTGCAAACGAACCGGAACATTCCGGCCAGCATCTGATAGCTGCTCGTGCCGTCATGCGAGTTCAACAGCACGATTTCATTGGCTTCCGCGCCGTTGATCTGGCTGGCGTGGCGCAGGCGCAGCATGTGCTTGGTGAAGTCGCGGCGGTCCTCGTTGCGCACGCGGGTCTGCGCCACCATGAAGGGCTGGAACCCTTCCTTGCGCAGTTCCGCCAGTACGGCGGCGGTTGGGATATAGGCGTACCGCTCGGAACGGCTTTCGTGCGGGGCGTCCGCGAAGATGGACGGAGCTACGCGGCGGATTTGGTCATCGGACAGCGGGTAGTCGCTGCGCAGCGACGGGGAGCGGGAAGCGAATCGGGATGCGAGTTGCATGGCATTTCTCCTGACGAAAAAGGTTTGCTGTTCAAACCGCACACCGGATTCCTAGATTCGGAGCCCAGCCTTTCGGCTGTTCGGTGCGGTCGGCACGAGGAACCCGGTTGGCCTCGTTGCCACCGTCTTTCCTGAGTTCATCGCCCGCGGCCAAAGGAGCGCGCGGACGGGGGCCGTCAAGGAAACGAGCGCAGGGTTGGTGCGGCCCGCAGGCGCAGCCGAGGACACGGCCCTGCGCGCCTTGACGGCACACGGGAGCGGGCTACGGTCGCGGGTAAGGTGATGAAGTCAGGGGAGACGGCTGGACAAGGCAACGGCCATCCCTGTATGCCGACCGCACGCAAGCGAAGCGCGCAGGCCCGAAGCTGGAAGCCGGGCCGAAGGCGTCAGCCGAGCGGAGCGAGGGAACGATGGACGCCAGATAGGGGCGAGACTCGCGCAGCGAGGCTCGATGCGCTACGCGCACGACAGCGCGACCGGCCATTGCTCAGATGGCCGGGGACGCCCGAACGCAAAGTGGCCTTTACGATGACGCTATGCCCGAGACAGAACACGCCGATTCCAACGATCCCCTGGAACACATGTTCCAGCGCTCGGAGGCCTTGCACGAACGGTTCAACGAACTGCTCGACGGCGCCGATTTCGACGGCTCCCCATGCATCTGGCCTGGAGGTGCTGCGTAACTCGAACGGCCTGAGGACCATGATCGCCATGATGATGGCCATCCTCAGCGGCGATGAAGCCATCACCATTCCGATGGGCAAGGCCCAGCCGGCGTTCGCCGACTGCCCGCCGGACTTGCTCAAGCCCTGATGGCCGGTCATACGACACCCCGCCCGACCAGGCGCGCATAGGCGCTCAGGCGCTTCTGGGCGTGGAATCGCAGATCACGCTAGACGGCAAACCTGCCAGTCGACGACGGCGCTGTGACCGTCACTGCCGCAGCCTCTCTTACCACTTGACCTCGCTTTATGAGATAATTACTTTAGTCCATTGAAGAATTTTTATTTTTCAATATAAATCAATTAGTTATCGAGGTTGCGGGCGAAATGAGAGAAGAGCAGTCAGATTTAGCCCAGATGGTCCGCCTGGCTTTGGCCGAGCAGAGTGAGGATGTGCGCCTGTTCACGGCGCGGCTAGTCCGCAAGTACCGAGGGACGGCGCCCGACTTGGCCGAGCAGCTCGAACTGTTCCTGAAGTCGAAGCCAGTACGCAGTGTCTCTCCCATGCGCAAGCTGTCGCCTCAGCCGCCAACGGCCCACGCCTTGCCGGTTGACGACGAATCCCGTCTCTCTCTCCTGAAGGTGTTCAAGGACGAACCGACGACAGATGCGCCGCTGCTGTCCGGCGATGTCGAGGATTCACTGGGGCAACTCATCGCCGAGCGCCGGCAGAGCGATCGACTTCAGGCCATGGGGCTGACGCCGACCCGCTCGGCCATCTTTGTGGGGCCGCCCGGGGTCGGCAAGACACTCACGGCCCGCTGGCTGGCCGCGCAATTGAAGGTGCCGCTGTACGTGCTCGACCTGACAGCCGTGATGAGCAGCCTGCTAGGCAAGAGCGGCACCAATCTGCGGGCGGCCATCGATTTCGCCAAACGCGAGCCTTGCGTGCTGCTGCTGGACGAAATCGACGCTATCGCCAAGCGACGCAGCGATGACAGCGACGTAGGCGAACTCAAGCGCCTGGTCACGGTGATCCTGCAAGAAGTCGACGAATGGCCTGCCAGCAGTGTATTGCTGGCGGCCACCAACCACCCGGAACTGATCGATCCGGCGCTGTGGCGACGCTTCGACCTGGTAGTCCAGTTCAAGACGCCCGATGAACAGGCAGTCAAGGAAGCCATCAAGCGATTCCTGGGGCCGGACTACGCCCTTTTTGCCCGTTGGATCGACATCCTGGTGTTTGCATTCGCCGGCCATTCGTTCAGCGACATCGAGCGCGACGTGCAGCGCTTCCGGCGTGCCGTGGCGCTGGGCACGACCACCGACGCTGATCTGGTCGAAGACTTCATGAAGGCGCGTGCGTTGGCGCTCGATAGGCAGGGCCGCATCGATCTGGCAGTGATGCTGGCCAAGCAGACCCGCCTGTCCCAGCACACTGTTTCCGACATCACCGGGGTGAGCCGGGACACGATCCGAAAGTACACCAATGAGACGTCTGCGGTACGAAAGGCCGCACAACGGAGAAAGGCTGACGCATGAGCCAAACCAATTTCCTGATCGGTCGTGGCGAGCTGCTGACCCATGACATCGTCGGTCCGAAGCGCATGCCAGGCAAGGCCGAGGTCTACACGTTCGCGCAGGCGAGGGAGCGAATGGTTCCTCAGTTCCGCAGTGCAAGCAAGGCGCTGGACGAGCTATCTGCTGACGCTTGCCCGGGCGACTTCGCGGTAGCCCGGCTGATGATGAATCCCAGCTTCATTGCGCGCTCGTATTTTCCGACAGGACTGCTGCGTAGTACGGGACTGGAGTCCATCGGGAGCCGTACCGTCAAGGTCAAGCCGCAGGCCTGGACCCGCAAGGGGCAGCCGCATGAAACCACAACGACCGAACTGTTTGTCGCCGGCAAGCGCCAGGCTTTCCGCAACCTCTCCCGATGGACGCAAACCATTGAGGCGGAATCCGACGAGGGCGAAGATCTTGCCCACATCGAACAGTTTGCCGCCTTTGCGCCAGCAGAGCGAATCGTGGGCCTCGGCGGCCCGAAGGATCGCTTTTTCGAAGTAGGCCTACATCTGCTACCGGATGAAGACCCGGGCCTAATCCAGAAGGCTTTCGTGAAGTTCGCGCAGCAGGAAGGCGTGAAGGTCCACAGTGAAGTCGATTTCATCGCCGGCAATCTGTGGTTCGTGCCGGTCGAGGGCAAGCCGCGCGACATTGAGCGGTTGGCCAGCTTCGCCTTCGTGCGGGTGATCCGTCCCGTGCCAAAGCTGCGTGGTATCCGTCCCTTGCAACGCAGTGGTGGGCCCTCAGTGGGATGCAGCCTCCCCACCGAACAGGCCCTTTCATCCGAACCTCGTGTCGCCATCCTGGACGGTGGCCTGCCTAAGCACCATCCGATCGGCCCCTGGCTGCGCTCGTACCGCAAGCTCGACGAAGACGCCGACGATGATCCGGACGGCCCGGAGCATGGCTTGGGCGTGACCTCGGCCGTGCTGTTCGGTCCGATCCAGCCCAACGGTACGGCCGGCAGGCCGTTCGCCCCGGTGGACCATCTGCGCGTGCTGGACCAGGAGGCGGGCGGCGAAGATCCATTGGAGTTGTATCGCACACTCGGTCTCATCGAGCAGGTTCTGCTGTCGAGGTCCTACGAGTTCATCAACCTGAGCCTGGGCCCAGATCTCGAAGTGGAGGACCGGGAAGTTCACGCTTGGACGTCCGTTATCGACGAGTTGCTCAGCGACGGCGACACGCTCATGACGGTGGCCGTTGGCAATAACGGAGACCGGGACCGCGAGCTCGGCTACAACCGCGTACAGGTTCCATCGGATTGCGTGAATGCGCTCGCGGTCGGCGCGGCCGACGACACCGATGCTGGCTGGGCACGCGCGCCCTACAGCGCGATCGGGCCGGGCCGCAGCCCCGGGGTTATCAAGCCAGACCTGATGGCGTTCGGTGGCAACCCAGCAGCCAAATACTTTCATGTGTTGGCGCCGAACGTGAAGCCGGTGCTGACGCCGCAGTTGGGTACCAGCTTCGCGGCTCCGTACCTGCTGCGTAGCGCGGTCGGCGTACGCGCGATCCTGGGCGGAGATCTGACGCCACTCGCCATCAAGGCCCTTCTGGTTCACGCGGCCGATCCTGGCGAGCATGATCCGGTCGAAGTGGGTTGGGGCAAGATTCCTGAGGACACCCTCGACATTATCACCTGCCCGGATGGTGTGGCCCGCGTGGTCTACCAGGGCGAGCTCAAGCCCAGTAAGTACTTGCGTGCCAGCCTGCCGCTGCCCAAGGAAGGACTGCTCGGCAATGTGCGTCTGAAGGCGACGTTCTGCTATGCCTCACCCACCGATCCGCAGGATGCCGCGGCCTACACCAAGGCCGGCCTCGAAGTCGTCTTCCGGCCCAACGACGAGAAGATCAAGGATGGCAAGAGCAACGCGGATACCAAGGGCTTCTTCGACTTGAAGAAGTTCGCCACCGAGCAGGAGCGGCGTTCGGATCAGGGCAAATGGGAAACTGTGCTGCACGGAGCCAAGACCTTCCGCGGCTCCAGCCTCAAGAACCCCGTTTTCGACATTCACTACAACGCCCGCGACGGCGGCGGCCGGGCCACCACTGGTGCCGAGAAGATCCGCTATGCACTGATCCTCTCGGTCGAGGCCCCGAAGCATGCTGATCTCTACAACGACATCTTGCGTGCCTATGCCAAAACCCTCGTGCCGATCCAGCCGCAGGTGTCCTTGCCGATTCGTGTTCGGTGACGGTGGAAAAGAGAACGCATGTATAGAGCGGGCTGACGGGCAAGGAGAAGATCGATGCCGAAACCCTTGAGAAGCAAGGATAAAAACGGGGAGCCGTTCGCGCGACCCCCGGAGATCGACGCCTGTTTGCAGAGGCTGGAGTCGATCGATGCCGCGACACGCCTGCAGGCCTTCACCGTCGCGTCGAGGAAGAGCGACGGCTATGTGCCGTCGGAAGCACTGACATATTTCCTGCGGCGCGCCCATGCGACAGGCGCAAAGGACGAGTTCAAGCAGCTTTTCGGACTGCTCATGAAGCGCGTCGGGCAGTCTCTGTTTGCATCGATCCCGGACTCTCGTATGGCCGGGGCACAAGACATCAGAGAAGAGGTCATGAGCCGATTCGCTGAGCGAATTGCCAAGGACTGCAGCGGCCGCTTCGCTATGCTGGATTTCTTTGAAGTGCGGTTCGACCTAGCATTCGCCCGGTTCCGCAAGACCGTGCTGAGGCAGATTGGTCCGGCCTCGGTCCTTACAGTGCCGCTGTCCACGGATGACGATGAGGGTCAGGACATTTCACCGGAGGTCGAGGCAGCAGCGGCCGACTTCCTCGGAGGCGACCCTCAAAAAATTGACGACCCGGCTTTCCGGTTGGAGTTGGACGCTGCGATTGACGCATTACCAGACGATCAGAGGCGGGTCGTTGGCTTGCTACGGCAAGGCTTCCAGATCGACTCGAAGGACCCGAACATCATGACTATCGCGAAGATGCTCCAGTGCGATGAGAGAACCGTGCGCAATCGCCGCGACCGTGCCTACAAGACCCTCAGGTCTGTTCTGCAGGAGGACGCATGAGTACGTCAAAGCCTTTCGCTGCAGACGAGGAATCTGTGCTGATGGCGTTCTCCATGGAGCCCAACCATGGCCGGGAAACGCTTGAACGCTACATTAGGGAGTACCCGCAGCATGCGACCGCGCTGATCGACTGTTCGATCGATCTGCTTTATGAGGCGCCAGAAGGCGATGTTCCGGCGACCGAAGTGCCGGACAGCGCGATTGATAAGGCCTGGCAGCGATTCGAGCGGGCTGTCCAGCAGCCCGATGCGGAGGTTGCGAATCCGTTCACCAAGCTCAATACGAGCAGCTTCAAGTCGCTCGCACGCAGCCTGGACGTCAGTAACCTCTTCCTCATGCGGGTGCGCGATCGGGCCATTCGTACTGCCACCATTCCTGCCCGATTCGTCGAGAAGCTTGCGTCAGAACTGGGTGTCACCGTTCAATCTGTGAACGCATACCTGCAGGGGCCACCGGGCATGGTTTCCGGACACGCTTTTCGGTCAAATGTGAAGCCGAGTGTGGGCGAGCAGATCACGTTCGACCAAGCTGTCGCGACTTCACAACTCACGCCGGAGCAGCAGGCGACGCTAAAGGCACTGTCGGACTGAACGATGGACGCCACCGAGGCCGCTCGACTGGAAGCAGAACGCCTGCACCGTGCGAACGTCGCGGCCGGCGGAGATCCGACCCGGCCTTTAGTGTTTGCGCTTCAGGAAGCCTCAAATCGCGGCTTGGATGTGTACGCGCTGCGAGAAGGAGACCCACAGCTTAAGGGAGGCAAAGCCACGTTCGACTGTCAGGCTGGAGGCATCCTCTACGAGGATCGTGGATCAGACTTCGAGCGCGCGTTTTTGATTGCACACGAACTCGGCCATGTCGTGCTGGAAGGTGGCACGCTCGATGTGGTGACGGTGGATGTCGAGCCCGACCGATCGCTGGAAGACGCACCGGTGGGCGTCGATCGTGTCCTTGACTACGGGGCGCGTGAGCGACGTGAAGTGAAGATGGACCTCTTCGCGCGCGAGTTCCTGCTGCCGCGTCCTGTGTTGCGCGAGTTGCATGTCAACGAAGGACTGACATCCGACGCGATCGCGATGCGCTTCGGCGCGCCGCTCGCTGTGGTGCAGCAACAGTTGCTTGATGCACTGCTGCTGCCAGCGGCCGAAGAGCCGAACCCCGTAGGCGCCGGCGCCGTGGCAGCTCCGCTCACCCCAGACCCCACGCAGGCTCAGGCGGCAGCACATCGTGGCTTGGCGTTTCAGCTGCAGGCAGGGCCGGGTACGGGCAAGACGCGGACGCTTGTTCGTCGCATCGAAGGGTTGCTTGCGGACGGCGTCGATCCCACCACGATCCTGGTACTCACCTTCTCCAACAAGGCGGCCAATGAACTGTGCGAGAGGATTGCCGCGAGCAATCCTGTCGCGGCGGCGGCGATGTGGATCGGCACATTCCACGCATTCGGGCTGGACATCGTTCGCCGCTTTCACGACCGACTGGCGCTGCCGCCGGACCCACGATTGATCGACCGGACGGAGGCCATTGAACTCCTGGAGGACGAGTTTCCGCGGCTCGACCTGAAGCACTATCGCAACCTCTGGGACCCGGCCCTGGATTTAAGCGACATGCTGAGCGCGATCTCGCGCGCCAAGGATGAGGTTGTCGATGCAGCAGGCTATCGCGCCCTCTCGCAGTCGATGGCGGATCGAGCAGGGACCGACCAGGACGCGAAGGTTCGTGCGCAGAAGTGCCTGGAGGTCGCCACGCTCTTCGAGGCGTACGAACGGCTGCTGACCGCGCGCCAGCTGCTGGACTTCGGTGACCTGGTCGCGCTGCCGGTTCGTCTTGTCGAGGGCAGCGCCGAGGTAAGGGATGCCCTGCGTGCTCGCCATGAGCATGTACTGGTAGATGAATACCAAGATGTCAACCGCGCCTCGGTCCGGCTCCTGAAGGCCATCGTCAGCGACGGCCGCAACCTGTGGGTTGTCGGCGATGCACGCCAATCCATCTACCGCTTCCGCGGCGCCTCTGCGACGAACATCGCGCGCTTTGCGATCGACTTCCCCGGCGCGCAGGCCGCACAGCTGGGCGTCAACTATCGCTCCGACGAACGGATCGTCGATGTGTTCACCGAGTTCGCGCGCGGCATGCAAGCATCCGCCGGTGCGTTGCCGCTGAACCTGCTGGCCGACCGCGGCTCCACAGGAGAACGGGTTGAGCTTCGCGTTGCCGGGTCGGCTGACGATGAAATCTCCGCGCTTGCCGCGTCGATCACGGCCCTGCACGAGCAGGGCATTGCCTATGGTGGCCAGGCGGTGCTGTGCGCGTCCAATGCGCGCCTGAACGCCATTGCAGAAGGTCTTGAGGCCCGGGGCATTCCCGCGCTGCACTTGGGCAGCTTGTTCGAGAGGCCGGAAATCAAGGATCTGCTGGCCTTGCTCTCGCTGGCGACCGACCCGCGGGCGGCCGCGATGGTGCGCGTGGCAACCATGGCTCGGCACCAAATGCCCTTGAAGGATGTCATGCGGGTCATTGAGCCGCTGCGGACGACGAATCCAGCTTCGCTGGATTGGTTGGCAATACACGCCGGAGTGGATGGCCTGACAGACGGCAGTCGAGAAGCGCTATCTCGCCTGTCCGCGCTCTTTGCAGGTGTGAACGCATCGACTGACCCCTGGCTCTTACTTGCTGGATGGACGATCGATGGTCTCGGACTCGCGAAGACGCTTTATTTGGCTGGTGATCCGCAGAGTCGCATGCAAAGTCTGGCTGTCTGGCAGTTCTTGAACTTCTGTCGCCGGCAGCCAAGAGGCCAAGGCATGCCAGTGGTTCGCCTGCTTGATCGCGTCAGGCGGTTAGTTCTGCTCTCTGAGGATCGTGGATTGAGCCAGTTGCCCCGCAGTGCCGAGAACATCGAAGCAGTGCGCTTGATGACCATCCACGGAAGCAAGGGGCTGGAGTTCGATGTCGTTCATTTACCTGGCATGGTAACGTCCGGCCTACCGCGCAACAACGTGCCGCCGCGTTGTCTTCCTCCGGACGGTCTGATCCATGGTTCGGAGGGACTGACCGGCATCGAGGCGGTGAAGGCCGGCCACGACGAGGAAGAAGAGTGCTTGTTCTTCGTAGCGCTTTCGCGAGCGCGCGATAGGCTGCAGCTGTATGCCTACGCCAGGCAGGCAGATGGTCGTACGCGTAGCGCCTCCAAGTTTATCGCCCCGATCGACCGACTCCTTGTTCGTCCGGTACCGGTGCCGTTGCAAGCCGGCTCGACATCGACGGGCACCCCGCTCGCCATCACATGGCAAGGGCGTCCCCAATGGACCGACATCCAGGTCAACCTCTTCGAGCGGTGCCCGCGCCGCTTCTTGTACACGCACGTGCTGAGGCTTGGAGGTCGACGAACTGAAACCGCATTCATGAAGATGCACAACGTCGTGAGCGACGTGTTCGATTGGTTGAAACGGGAGCACGAGACGACAAGTCCCACGGTCGACGAGCTGGCTGCATGCTTCGAGGAGGCCTGGTGCTCCAAGGGTGCGACAGAGCATGGATATGCGGAGGACTACCGCCGCATCGGCAAGCGGCTCGTCGATTTCCTCATCGAGAGCCGGAATCGTGACGTGGCCGCGCCGGCGCCACCGATCTCGCTGGGTTGGGCCGAGGGCGAGATCCTCGTAACCCCGGATGGTGTAGCTCACGGAGCCGGTGGCCGGGTCACGGTGCGGCGCGTCATGACGGGCAAGCAGCGCTCGAACGCCTTCGATGATATTGAGTACACAATTCTCCAACTCGCCGCCGTCCAGGCTTATGGACCACATGCGCAGGTCGAGGTGACCTACCTTACCAGCGAAACCATCCAGCCGATGGAAATCACGTCGCGCAAGCTGGAATCCAGGCGCGAGAAGCTGCAGACCTTTCTTCAGGCAATGCAGGCCGGGCAGTTCCCCTCTAAGCCCGAGGCTCGTAGCTGTCCGCGCTGCCCGCACTTCTTCCTCTGCGGCGAGTTGCCCGGAGGGGGGTGGGTACAAGAAAAACTTTGATCGACCTTTCCGGTCTGCCGCTGGGCTGCGATTGACCAAGTAAGGGGCTAGAAAACCTGCAATCCCGCAGATGACGGCTCTCCCTATGAGGCAATCAAATGCAAACCCAGACCACCAGCGGTGATGACCGCTTCGATGTCGAAGATGTTGCTGCGGCGATCCGCGAAGGCCGCAGCCTGCGGCCAGCGGCGCTCTACCGGATCGTCGTCCTGGACGACCAGCTCCACGAACGTCACGTCGATCTCTCCGATCCGGTGCCGACCGGGCGCCAGATCCTTCAGGCCGCCGGATCGCGCCCGGCCGATGAGTACAGCATTTATGCGATTTTGACCTCTGGCGAGTTCGAGGACCTGCGTCTGGACGAAACCTACGATCTGCGCGGCCGCGGTGCGGAACGTTTCGTCATCTTCCAGACTGATCGCGCGTTCAAGTTCACGATCGATGACCGGCAACTGGAGTGGGGCAAGCCCAGCATCAGCGGCCGCGTGCTCAAGGCGCTGGCCGGTGTCCCACCAGAGACCTACGACGTCTATCTCGAAGTGCGTGGCGGGGGCCAGGACATTCTGATCCGCGACGGTGACCTGATCGATCTGGGTAAGCCGGGCATCGAGCGCTTCATCACGCTGATCCGTGACACCACTGAGGGGCTGCTCACGCTGCCCGAAGCGGACCAGCGCTATCTGAGCAGCCATGGCGTGGCTTTCGAGATGGTGAGCGACGGTGCGCACACGGGCGTCATCTTCAAGCAGTTGCCGCTGCCCTCCGGAAAGCTCAACCACGCCACGGCCGATGTGCTCGTTCTCCTGCCGCCGGGCTATCCCGATGTTGCGCCGGACATGTTCTATTGCGACCCGTGGCTGACGCTGCAAAGCGTTGGGCGCTACCCGACCTGCGCTGACCAGGCCCACGCGTTCCAGGGCCGCAGCTGGCAGCGCTGGTCGCGCCACAACACAGCGTGGCGCCCGGGCATCGACGGCCTGCACACTATGCTCAAGCGCATCGAGCACGCCCTGGCGGAGGCGAAGTGATGTCGCCGGCCGCTCTGGACATCGTCCTGCTGGAGCCGCACGAGGCGGCCCTGCGCTTGCTGCTGCAAAGGGAAAACGGTGCCGAGGCGTCCGCCTACGTGCTGTTCGGCAAGGCTGACATCTCGGCAGACCCCTGGTCGGGAGTGCCTCGCACCAGATTGATCTCGCACGAAGTCATCCCCGTCGCGGCCGATGAAATGGTCTCCGCATCGCCTGTCCATGTCACATGGTCCACCCGAGGCTTCATGCGCATTCTCGGCATCGCGAAAGAACGGGGCTTGGTTGCGGGCCTGGTACACACGCATCCGAACGCGGCAGCGTTCTTCTCCGACCAGGATGACCGAAACGAGTCGGAGCTGGCCCGGACGACATTCAACAAGGGCGTTTCCGGCCTAGCCAGCATGGTGTTCGGCCGCGATGACGCCATCGCGGGCAGGCTCTGGACTGCCCCCGGCAAGACGGTCATGGCATCCTCGATCTCGCTGGTAGGAAGCCAGATCAAGATCGCGCGCAAGGTGGCTGCGGCTGACGAAGATCAATTCCTGGCGCGGCAGGCCGCGCTCTTCGGCCAAGGGTTCAATCCAGTCGTGCGCGGGCTGCGGGTGGGTGTCGTAGGGGGCGGCGGCACGGGCAGTGCTGTCGCGATGCTATTGGCGCGGCTGGGCGTCGGCTTTCTGGGGCTGATGGACAAAGACACCATTGATGTCACCAATCTCAACCGCGTGCATGGCTCGCGCACCGCAGATGTGGACGCCGGCTTGGCCAAGGTGGACATCCTCGCGCGCGAGATTCGCGCCGCGGGTCTCGGCACCCAGGTCGTCACCAAAGAGGAGTGGGTCGGCCATCCTGATCTGCGCGATCTGCTGCGCTCCTGCGACGTGCTTTTCGGCTGTACCGACGACCATCAGGGGCGGCTGACGCTCAACCGCCTGGCGCACTACTACGGCATCCCGCTGATCGATGTGGGCCTGCGCATGCGCGCGGCACGCAGCGGCGCGGACTTCGACATGACGGGGCGCGTGTCGACGATTGGGCCCGGCAAACCTTGTCTCATGTGTCTGGGAGTAGCCGATCCGCGCCGCGCTGCGGCCGAAGGACTCCGGCGCAGCGACCCGGCCGAGTTCGAGCGGCGTAAGGCGGAAGCCTATGTGGACGGCGGCGGCGACCCGGCGCCTGCGGTGGTCACGTTCACTACGGCCATCGCCTGCGCGGCCGTCGATGAACTCATTCAGGGACTGACCGGTTTTCGCGGTCCTGCGGGCATGTCGCACAACAGGATTCGCCGCTTTGACCGCGTAGAGGATCGCACCATGACCTGCCGACCCTTGGCGTCTTGCCCGGTTTGTGCCAGCCAGGCGAGCTGGGGACGCGGCGATGTCAACCCATTTCTTGGGGTGATCGGATGACCATGAAGCGACTTATCGCGCGAGCGCTGCGCCGGCTCGGGTGGCTGCAGTACAACCTGCTCGTTTACCCGGTCGCGCAGCATCCGGGCAATAATGCCGTGCCGCCGGGAGAGCTGTGGCTGGTCATCGACACCGGCGTCAAGAAGTGGGCTTGCATGAGCTGCCCCGGCGGTTGTGGCGTGCAGATATCACTTTCCCTTAACCCGGATCGACGACCCCGGTGGTCTGTCGAAACAGACTTCTGGGGGCGACCAACCATGTCGCCCTCCATCCACCAGCATCGGGCATGTTCCTGTCACTTCTGGGTAAAGAAGGGTTTGATCGAGTGGTGCCGGTAGAGACCCACCCGGCACCATGTCCGGCCGATACGCAATCGACGCTGTCGTCGGCAAAGGTGCAGCCTTTGCCAAGCTCCGGGAGAAATCCACCATCCGCTGGTCGACTGCTGTTTAATATCAGATTCCGAATATTCGTCCTTGCGGTTCAGTGACTCCAACTCATACGAGCTCTTGATTGCATCGTCAGGCTTTGGCGGTGCGCTCATAGAAGTGGCTGCCGATCTGCCTTCGAGCTGGCGCACCGCGCACCGCGCGGCGCCTCGGCCTCGTAAAACCGACGGGTATGGTCATCCTTGACCGCCAGCAGCCGGACATAGGCCGACCACAGCAACCTGAAGACCAGGGCCAGTTCGGAGAGGTCAAATTTCCGAGACAGCGTCTCGGAAATTGCCTCAAGGGGGTAAGCGGCAAAGAAGCGCCGCATGTTTTCCAGGTTGTCCGGGCTGAACCCGCGCCCAAAGCGCGCCGTCAGACCGGCGGACAACCGCGCCATCAACTGCTCGCCGTAACCAGCCCGCCGCCTGCCTTTCTGCTCGGCTTGCACGATCCGGCGGCCAATCTCCCAATAGCTGGTCGTCATCAGCGCATTGACACTGCCCGCCGCTGCTTGGCGCGCGGCATCCAGCAGTTCCACGATGCCGCCCTGGATGCCAGCATATCCAGCCCCGGTAAGGCGGCGGATTCCCCACTGCTGCGGGCGTCTTCCTTGTCATGCTGTCACCTCCACAGAACGGGACGCCCCGGTAATCGCCAGCCGCCGATTCGCCACCAGCTCGGCGGCATCTCGCACCGGCTTGTCCTCGGTATGTACGTAGTGCATAAACATCGCAACGGTCTTGTGACCTGTGAGCTTCATGCCCACTTTGGTTGGCACGCCTGAGTTGGCAATGTCGGTCGTCGCTCGATGGCGGATGCCGTGCGTGCCGACATGCGGCACGCCGGCGGCCTTGAGCACGCGCTTCCAGCCGCCATAGTGTTCGCCATGCGTCAGATGCCGGGCCGGGTCGTTGGGCGACGGCAGGACGTAGGGGGAGCCCTCCCGGCGCGGCGCCGTCGAAAGCAGCCGATAGGCTTCCTCGCTCATGGGTTTGGAAATGCCGCCGGTCTTGCTGTCGGGCCAGACGACGCGGCGCTTTTCCAGATCAACCCAGCCCCATTCGAGCGGGCAGATTTCGGAGCGGCGGGCGGCAAACTCGAATTGCAGGCGGATCGCCAGCGGGATGACGTAGTTCTCCAGTCCCTCGGCTTCCAAGTGCTCCAGGTGACGGAAGATCCGCACCAGTTCATCGTCCACGATGAGCCGGGTTTCCTTGCCGGGCGGAAACATCGGGACGTGGCGGCACGGGTTTGTGCCGTCCGGACGCAGCCCCCACACTTCGGCCAGGTTGAACATCTTGCGCAGCACGCCGAAGGTGCGGTTGGCCTCGGCCGGCTTGTGGGCCAGCTTCTTCATCAGCGCGGCCACGTCCGGGCGCTTCACGTCCTGCACCTTCATCCGCCCCATGATCGGGATGATGCAGCGGTCGATGACGCCCTGATAGCCGCGCTGCGTGCTGGGCTTGTTGCGCTGCTTGGAGTAGTCCTCCATGAAGGTGTGGCAATACTCCTTCATGGTCTGTGCCTTGCGGGCGGCGGCCTTAGCCGCGCTGGGGTCGCCGCCCCGGCGCACCTCGGCCAGCCACTCCTGCGCCATGACACGGGCCTGCTCGACGGTCAGTTCGCCGTACTGGCCCAGGGCCGGCTTGCGGCGCTCGCCGGCGTTCGTCCGGTACTGGAGCATGAACACCTTGCGGCCGGCCGGGGTGATCTTGCACAGGAAGCCGGGCACCACGGTGTCCCGCAGTTCGATGGCCTGCGCCTGGGGCTTGGCGGCATCGACAGCGGATTTGGTGAGTTTGATTCTTGCCATGATGACTCCTCGGAAACCTCGGTTTCCAAGAGCCACATGGGAGCCACGCGACCGGAAGCCGGGTCAAGTTTCGGAAAGCACCGGCATATGATGGACGCGCCTAAGTCCTTGATAAACCTGCTGTAGCGGGCCTGGGCGCAGTCCAGCGAAGTGCCGGGCTGGAGTCATCGTCAAACAAAAAAAACGCCACCCTGTTGCCAGGGTGGCGTTCTTGCATCCGCCGTGATCAGCCGCGGATGTTGTAGATGTCCTTCTCGTTCAGCTCGGCGTACTCATACAGCCGCTTGAGATAGGCGCTCTGCTGCTCCCACACCTTGGCGGCCACCGGGTCGGCCTTGGCGGAAGCATCGACCACTTCCGCGGCGACTTCCTTCAGGCGAGCCAGCACTTCGTCCGGCAGTCGACGGACTTCCACGCCCTGCTCGCGCAGCTGCTCCAGCGCTTCCATGTTCTTGGCGTTGTAGTCGTCGAGCATGTCGCCGTTGACGTCGCGTGCCGCGGCACGAACGATCGCCTTCAGGTCGTCTGGCAGGGTTTCCCAGGCCTTGAGGTTGACGTCCAGTTCGAAGGTGACGTTCGGCTCCTGCCAGCCCGGGGTGTAGTAGTACTTGGACGCCTTGTGCAGGCCCAGCGCCAGGTCGTTGTACGGACCGATCCACTCGGTGGCGTCGATCGCACCGGTCTGCAGCGCGGTGAAGATTTCGCCGGCCGGCATGTTGACTACGGTACCGCCCATCTTGGTCAGCACTTCGCCACCCAGGCCCGGGGTGCGCATCTTCAGGCCCTTGAAGTCGTCCACCGAGTTGATTTCCTTGTTGAACCAACCCGCGGTCTGCACGCCGGTGGCGCCGCAGGCCATCGGCAGCACGCCGAACGGCTTGTAGACCTCTTCCCACAGCTGCATGCCGCCGCCGCGGTGCAGCCAGGCGTTCATTTCCTGGGCGTTCGGGCCGAACGGCAGTGCGCAGAAGAATTGCGCGGCCGGAACCTTGCCCTTCCAGTAGTAAGGCGCGCCGTGGCCCATTTCCGCCGTGCCGCGCGACACCGCATCGAACACTTCCAGTGCCGGAACCAGCTCACCCGCCGCGTAGACCTTGACCTTCAGGCGGCCGCCGCTCATCTCGTTGACCAGCTGCGCGAAACGCTCGGCACCGACGCCCACGCCCGGGAAGTTCTTCGGCCAGGACGTGACCATTTTCCAATTGAAGGTTTGCTGCTCGCTCGCCTGCTTGCTCTCGCCCGCGGCTGGTTTTTCGCTCTTGTCATTGCAACCGGCCAGAGCGGTAGCCGCCAGGCCCACGCCAGCGGCGGTGAGAATGTCACGACGTTTCATGAGGGTAACTCCTTGTTATTTGTTCTTATTGCGCATTGGCAAGGCCACGCGTTGTTGCCGGACCGCCTGCGCTTCTCGATCCGTGTGCGCCCACCAGCCTGACTGGCAGCGGGCTCATGCGGCGAAACCTGCGCCGGAGGTGCAGACACCACTCCGGGCTCGACTAACATTAGAGCCTTCGGCGTCTCAAGCCTAGCGCATAAGCTAAAAGTCGTAGGCCGATTGCTGCAAAGCGCCAGTACTGCAAGAATCGCCGTCTCCCGCCAACCTTGCGTCTACCTAAGAAGGACTAAAAATGTCCCAGAGCCCCCCGCCCCTGCTGCGCGTGGCTGGCCTCATCGATGCGTTCAACATGCGCCTCGGCCAGCTCTGTGCCTGGATCACCCTGTTTCTCGTCATCGGCACCGCCATTGTGGTGGTGCTGCGCTACGGTTTCGGCATCGGCGCCATCGCCCTGCAGGAAGCGGTGATGTACGGCCATGCGCTGGTGTTCATGGGCGCCGCGGCCTGGACCCTGCAGCGCAACGGCCACGTGCGCGTCGACATCTTCTACCAGAAGTTCAGCAGCCGCCGGCAGGCGACGGTCGACGGCCTCGGCCATCTGCTGTTCCTGCTGCCGGTATGTCTGTTCATCGGCTGGAACAGCTGGGACTACGTCAGCAACTCCTGGGCGACGCGCGAGGGCTCGAACGAATCCGGCGGGCTGAAGTTCGTCTACCTACAGAAGAGCATCATCCTCCTGCTGGTCGGCAGCCTGACGCTGCAAGCACTCTCGGATCTGGTCAAGGTGGCCTATCGCATCGCGGGCCGCCTGCCGGAGCCGGAGGTGAAGCATGGCTGAGTTCATGGCTATCGCGCTGTTCATCAGCATCTGCCTGGCCCTGATGTCGGGCTACCCCGTGGCCTTCACCCTGGGCGGCATGGCGCTACTGTTCGCCGGCATCGGCGTGGTCACTGGCTCATTCGACGTCGGCTACCTGCATGCGCTGCCGAACCGCATCTTCGGCATCATGAACAACCAGACGATGCTGGCCGTGCCACTGTTCGTCTTCATGGGCGTGATGCTGGAGAAATCCAGGGTTGCCGAGGACCTGCTGGAGTCGATGTCGCGCCTGTTCGGCACCATGCGCGGCGGCCTGGCGATCTCGGTCTGCGTGGTCGGTGCGCTGCTCGCCGCGAGCACCGGCATCGTCGGCGCCACCGTGGTCACCATGGGCCTGCTGGCGCTACCGACCATGCTGCGTCGCGGCTATGACCCGGCCATCGCCACCGGCACCCTGGCCGCCACCGGCACCCTCGGCCAGATCATCCCGCCATCGATCATCCTGGTCCTGCTGGGCGACGTGATGTCCAGCGCCTTCCAGCAGGCGCAGCTGAAGATGGGCATCTTCTCGCCGAAGACCGTCTCGGTCGGCGACCTGTTCGTTGGTGCGCTGATCCCCGGCCTGGTGCTGGTGGGCCTGTACATCCTCTACCTCGTCGCGGTGGCGATCTTCCAGCCGAAGAAGCTGCCAGCGCTGCCGCAGGAAGAGCTGGGGCCGATCGAGTGGGGCAAGCTGATCGGTGCGTTGCTGCCACCGCTGGCGCTGATCACCGCAGTGCTCGGCTCGATTCTCGCCGGCTACGCCACGCCGACTGAGGCCGCCGCCATAGGCGCGCTGGGCGCGACGCTGCTGTCGATCGCCAAGGGTCAGCTGAATTTCGCCCAGCTCAAGCAGGTCGCCTTCGGCACCACCGAGATCACCTCGATGGTGTTCCTCATCCTCATCGGCGCCTCGCTGTTCTCCCTGGTCTTCCGTGGCTTCGGCGGTGAAGCGCTGATCGAGGATGCCCTGCACTCGCTACCCGGCGGCGTGCTCGGCGCCTTCCTGGTGGTGATGCTGGTCATCTTCCTGCTGGGCTTCATCCTCGACTTCATCGAGATCATCTTCGTGGTGGTGCCCATCGTCGGCCCGATCCTGCTCGCCATGGGCCTGGACCCGGTCTGGCTCGGTGTGATGTTCGCCATCAACCTGCAGACCTCGTTCCTCACCCCACCCTTCGGCTTCTCGCTGTTCTACCTGCGCGGCGTCACGCCACGCAGCGTGCCCACCAGCGTGATGTACAAGGGTGTGCTGCCTTTCATCATGATCCAGATCGGCATGCTGGTGGTGGCGTACATGTGGCCGGGCCTGGTGACCTGGCTGCCGGAACAGGTCTACGGCAAGTAGCCCGACACAACGCCCGTCCTCGACGGGCGTTGTGCTTTATGGCAGGCGCTCCCGCTACAATCTGCGCCTGTTCATATACCCGCCCCGCCGATGTCCGCCGCCCCCAACCTGCTCGAGCGCTTCCAGGCACTGGATCGCTTCCTCACTGCGCACCAGTCGCTCTGGCGGCCGCGGCCGTTCGTCTGCCAAACGCTGCCATGGGAAGCCGAGCACCCCGAACTGGCCGCCTGGCTGCGAAGCCGCTCGCTGGCCGATGCCGAGGCCGCGCACAACCAGCCGACGACGCTCGGCGCACCCGCACCGTTTCCTGAGCTGGCTGACCTCGCCGACCGACTGAGCCATCTCGACGCGTTGCCCGCCGGCGAATCGCCAGCCATGGACCATCGCCACGCGGTGGACGTGCCAGGCCGCAAGGCGCTGCAGATTCAGGCCTTCGGCGCCCGCCTACGGTTCGCCGAAGCGCCGACGCACTGGCTGGACTGGTGTGCCGGCAAGGGCCATCTCGGACGCTATCTCGCCCGCGATGGCGCCGCGCTGACCTGCCTGGAATGGGATGAAGCACTGGTACGGACAGGCACGCATATGAGCGAGCGGCTCGGCATCCCGGCCCGACACCGCTGCCAGGATGTGCTCGCAGCCGATGCCGGCGACCAGCTACAGGCCACGCACACCCCCGTCGCACTGCACGCCTGCGGTGATCTGCATGTACGCCTGATGCGCCTGAGCATTGCCAAGGGCTGTCGCCAGCTCGCCATCGCCCCCTGCTGCTACAACCGCACCCAGGACGAGACCTACGTGCCGCTCTCCGAAGCCGGCCGGGCCACGGCGCTGCAACTCAGCCGCGACGACCTCGGCCTGCCGCTGAGCGAAACCGTCACCGCCGGCGCGCGAGAACGGCGCAATCGCGACCAGTCGATGGCCTGGCGGCTGGGTTTCGATCTGCTGCAGCGGCGCCTGCGCCAGCAGGACGACTATCTGCCGACGCCATCGCTGCCCAGCGCCTGGCTGAAAAAGGGCTTCGCCGACTACTGCCGCGATCTGGCCGCCCTCAAGCAACTGCCCGCCCCGGGCGAGCAGGACTGGGCCGCACTGGAGCGGGCCGGCTGGCAACGCCTCGCCGAAGTGCGCAACCTCGAACTGGTGCGCGGCCTGTTCCGCCGCCCGCTGGAACTCTGGCTACTGCTCGACCGCGCCCTGCTGCTGGAGGAACAGGGCTACCGCGTACACCTCGGCACCTTCTGCCCAAGCGAGCTGACACCGCGCAACATCCTCCTGCTGGCCGAGCGCAGCCACAGCGCACAAAATGTGAAGCGGCCTGAATAAGCCAGCGCAAGTGACCGTCAGCTAACGGTTTACTCGCCGCCCGCAATGGATATAATGGCGACCCTCACTTGCCGGTATAGCTCAGCTGGTAGAGCAACTGACTTGTAATCAGTAGGTCCCGGGTTCGACTCCTGGTGCCGGCACCACGAATACCAAGGCTTCCAGCCCTATAAAGGCTGATGCCGACGCAGGCTAGCGTAACAAGCCACGTAACAAGCAGAACCGTCGCGTACATGCGCACGCGCCCCACACGTGAGGCTGTTTTCTCAGGTAGTGGGGGGTCTGCAAAAAGAGTAATTTCCGTAACATCGACCGGGAAACGGGTGCAAAGCCCTGATCTGCAAGGCTTTTCCGGCGATGGCAAAAGGTAACTTCCAAGTAACATAAAGGTAATCTGGTTACTCTTTTATAGGGTGATATCGGGCCTCTAAAAAAGCCTTCAAAATCAGCACCTTAGAAAAAATTACCTTTTTGATTACCTCTAAGTTACCTCCCTTTGTAATCTCAGAACCCCCGAACGACGCGGCCTCCAGGGTCGGTCCACAGCCAGATTGCAGAAATTACTCTTTCTGAAAATCGCCCCCCATAAGCCCATACCCCGGACACAGCTCGGGAGCGTCCAGAACCGCTCTTCCTGCAGGGAAACGCAGGGTTTTGCTCTACCTCATACCCAGCCACCAGCCCACGCCTGGGCCGCGTAGAGCTGTCCGCAGGCGCGCAGAAAAAACGACACATTTAGCCCGGGGGCGTGGCGGGGGGACGAGCGCGCGCGCCGGGTCCGGTTAGAGATTGCAGATGCGGGCGAGAGTGGGTATCGACGGAGACCATTGCCGGTTCGACAGTGGGCGAGCAGTTAGCCAAGATGGCCTGACTGCGTTCTAGAAGGAAATAGCAACCATGACTGAGGCGGCGGTCACCTACTTCAACCGGGCCCAACGGATGCTGCTGGACCTGCACATTTCGATAAACACGCAACTGGAGATGCAAAAGGGGCTGGAAAACTCACGCCACTCAAACGAAAAGACTTTAGCTTTGTTCGAAGGCGTGACCGATGGCGGCCACAGGTTGGATCGCACCCGGATGAAGCTGCGTGGGAATCTGAACGGCCTGGAGACAGGAGAGGTGCTGATTGGTGTAGCAGCAGGAGCGATACTCCAGATTGCTAAACAAGCACTCTCGATGGGATATGAAGACCCGCTAAATAGGGCGCCTGCGGGCAGATCGGTTTCATGTAGTTGCGTTAGGGACCTGATCTGGCACGGCCGGAATCAAGCCATGCACTACGAAGATACGCGCCTGGAACCGGACCTAAATTCGGACGGCAAGGTGATCGATCGCCGCTATCGCAGCTCATGGGTTGAGACGTTCCGAAAACTGCATGAGAAAAATCCAGACCGCTTCCAAATGACCCACCCTTTCCGCTCTCTTGCGAAAGATGTCCTCGACGCGCTCGGGTGGACCGATGACTACTCGAAACTCGAGAATGATATGAAAGTCCTGTTGCGGGTCGCTGCGACGCCACCGCACGGTTGACGCAAGTGCTACCGAAATCACTTTGCGCCTCTCCGAGGCGCCGGTGTGCAGCGCTATAGTCAGTTTACCCCTGCGCCGGTACCTCATACGGCTGGAACCGCACCACCTCCTCCCCCAGCCAATCGTTGATCTGCCGCAGCCGGGCCTGCTCCGGCTCCAGCTCGTTGACGGCCCACACCTGGGACGCCTCCCGGATCGATCCGAAGCCCCCCGCGTTCTGCGGTACCACGCCCATGAGCTGGGGCGGGATGCGCAGCATCGCCAGCTGGTCGTCGCGGCTGATGTTCTTGATCGCACCGAAGTCGTCCTTCGCCGCCACCTCACTGATCGGGATCAGCTGCAACCCGTCTTTCTTACCGTTCGGCGCGTACATGAACAGGTTGCGGAAGTTGCCAGGGCCCTTGCTGTTCTTCATCGCGTTACGTAGGTCGGTGACGAAGTCCTCGTTCTGCGCCGCGTCGGTCATGTACAGGATGAAGCCGGCATGGCTGCCGTTCTGGTAGTACTTGCGCCGGAACAGCGTGGCGCTCTCGTTGAGCAGCGCGCTCTGCAGCGCCGGCAGCCACTCCGGCAGCCCGTAGATCTCCTGGTTGATATCCGCCACCCGCAAATGGCAGATGCTGCCGGTCTTGAACTCGTGCTCGTCCTTCCAGCCGCGCACCTGGTAGTAGGTCGCAAGGTCGGTACCGCGCCGCATGTACTTCGCCAGGCAGGGCTGCAGGCCGATCGCCTGGCGCAGCATGTTGTCGCGCTTCTCCAGGTACAGGTTGCCCGACCAGCCCCAGTCCATGACGATCTGCTCGAAGGCCGCCCGGCTGAGCAGACGGTGCGGGATGAAGGTGCGGGCCAGCGCGTTGCGCTTGAAGATCAGGCCCGACTGTAGATAGACGCTCGCCTTCGACGACTTCGCCAGTCCGTCCAGCGAGACCGGCGGCTCGTACCAGCGGCCATTGGCCCAGCATTCCAGGTAGTCCAGGATCTCGCGGCCATCGAGCACTGGCATCGGATCGCCAAACGTGAAGGCCATCGACTGGCCGCCCTCACCATTGGCCAGCACCTCGCCCTCGCGCACCTGGTCAGTGGTGGCCACCTGCTGGTTACGGTTGCGACGTTTGCTCATCAATAAATCTCCATGATGCCGGTGTTGGCCACGGTCTGGCCCTCCAGCGGCTCGTTGTGCAATGCGTGAAAAAGCGCCCAAGCCAGATCGGCGTGGCCCGTGTGTTCATTGCGCCCGGCGGTATAGGTGAACTGGCGCCCTCCCGGCGTAACCGTCTTGCGGATGGCCATCAGCGACGACGCCAGGTCAGTCCAGCCGGCGTCGAACTCCAGCCGGCCCTTGCTGATCACGTCCCAGGCCTTCATCACCAAGCGCGTCTTCACCTCAGGGCTGTAGGAGAAAGTCTTCAAGCCCGGGAAGAACTGACGCACCAGCTGCGCCACCGCGCTGCCGAGACCGGTGGTGTCGATGCCGATGTAGGTCACCCAGTAGCGGCGCGTCACCTGGCGGATCGTCTCGGCCTGGGCGTTGAAGTCCATCCCGCGGAACTGATGCCGCTCCAGGACGCGGAACTTGCCGCCCGGTACCAGCGGTGGCGCCACCACGATTAGGCCGGCGGAATCGCCAGACTCGGCCGGGTCATAGCCCACCCATACCTGCCGATCGGCAAACGGCCGCATGGCCATCGGCTGGTAGTCCGTCCACACCGACCAGCTGTCCACCATGCACGGCTGCAGCAGGTTGAGCGGGAAGATGCTCGCCCCGTCGTCGACGAACTGGCACATCAGCAGGTTCTGGAAGGCCGCCGCGTCGTACTCCAGGCGCAGCTCGTCGATATCGAACAGGTCGCAGCCACGCTCCTCGGCGTCCAGGATGGTGACGATCTGCCGCCAGATCCGGTCCTCGCACAGCCGCCCCTGCTGCAGCGAGTCGTGGCTCACATCCAGCTTGAGGTGCTTAGCCGCTGGCTTGCCCTTGTTGAAGCGCTCGCCCGTCCAAAACGAATAGGCCTCGTGCGCCATCGAGCTGGGCGTCGAGAAATAGGTGCGCCGGTATTGCTTCTGCATGGCCATGCCGCTGGCCACCTTGTTCAGCTCGTTGAACTTGAACGTCCAGAAGAATTCGTCGAAGTAGAAATTGCCGTGGTAGCCCTGGGCGGTGCGCGCGTTGGTACCCAGGAAGTGCATCTCGGCGCCGTTCGGCAGAATGATCGGGTCGCCGGTGAGTTCAACCCCGACCGTGTCGCGGGCGAAGGCCTGGATATACGCCTTGAAGATATGCGCCTGCGCCTTGCTGGCCGACAGGAAGATCTGGTTGCGCCCGGTGGTCAGCGCATCGATCAACGCCTCGCGGGCGAAATAGAACGTCGCGCCGATCTGCCGGCTCTTCAGAATGGCCCGAGTGCGCTGGTTACCTGCTCGGTACCAGTCTTTCTGGTAGTCGAAGCACCCGTCGAGGAACGCCTCGACGAGCTTCTCGACCATCTCCTCTGTGATGTCGTTGCGCTTGGGTTTACGCTTCTCCCCGGCGTTGCGCTTGGCCAGCTCAGGGTTGAGGTCGGTTTCGGTACCGCCGTCCTGGTAGCGCTGGATTCGGGCCTGCCGCTCCATTTGCCGGTGGAGCAGGTCGATCTCCTTGTAATCCGAGCCGCTCTTCGGTTCCTTGAGTATCAGCTGCACCAGGCGGGCCTCGGTGGCCGCCTGGATGCGCTCCAACGGCGTAGCCCGGTCCCACTCGTCCCGGGCCTTCCAGCTGTGCAGCGTCTTCTCCTTCTCGCCGAGCAGCTCGGCGATCTCGCAGACGCGATAGCCCTGCCAATACAGGTGCTTGGCGTGGCGGCGGTGATCGGTAGGGAGTTCGACGATAGCGTTCATGGCGCCGATGCTGCCGCTCGCGCGCGCGAGCCCCTACCGGCGCGTCCTGTATCGCTCTGTCCTACATGCCAACCGCGTTGCCGCGCCCCCGCCGGGTGCCGACCATGCCCTCAACGAAAGGCCCACAGCCCCGGATTGAGGAAAGCCCCATGGCCGCAAGCAACCCCACCGCCAAGAAGTACCGCAGCAAGTTCTTCCGCGTCGCCGTCGAAGGCGCCACCACCGACGGCCGCACCATCGAACGTCAATGGCTGGTGGACGCTGCCGAAACCTACAACCCGAACACCTACGGCGCCCGCGTCTGGCTGGAGCACTTCCGCAGCCTGCTGCCGGACGGCCCGTTCAAGGCCTACGGCGACGTCGTCGCCCTGAAAACCGAAGAAGTCGAGATTGCCGGCAAGAAGAAGCTGGCCCTGTTCGCCCAGATCGAGCCGACCGCCGACCTCATCGCCCTGAACAAGGCACGGCAGAAGATCTTCACCAGCATCGAGATCCGCCCGAAGTTCGCCGACACCGGCCGTGCGTACCTGGACGGCATCGCCGTTACCGATACCCCGGCCAGCCTGGGTACCGAGATGCTCACCTTCAGCGCCCAACACCCCGACGCCAACCCCCTCAAGGCAAGGAAGAATGACCCGGAAAACCTGTTCTCCGAGGCCATCGAAGTTGCCCTCGAATTCGAGGAAGTCACCGACAGCGAGAGCAAGGTCGCCGGCCTGTTCTCCCGTGTGATGGAAGCCCTCGGCAAGAGCAAGGACAAAGCCGTCAAGGACGACGCCCAGTTCTCCGAGCTGACCGAAGCGGTTGAGGCCCTCGCCTCGCACGCTCAGGAGCAGGGCGAAGCCTTCACCGCAGAACAGACGGCTCGCCAGGAGCTGAGCGCCAAGGTCGACAGGCTCGAAACCGAGCTGGCCGACCTGGTCACGCGCCTCAGCGATACCGAGGACCACAGCCAACAGCAGCGCCCACCCGCCACCGGCGGCGACGGCAAAGCCTTGGCCAAGTTCTGACCCATCACCAGCGCCCACTCGGAGCACACCATGCGTAACGAAACCCGAATCGCCTACAACGGCTACCTGGCACAGGTAGCCAAGCTGAACGGCGTCGACAGCGCCGCCGTCAAGTTCAACGTCGAGCCCAGCGTGCAGCAGAACCTCGAGACTGCCATCCAGGAATCCACCGCGCTGCTCGGCCGCATCAACGTCATCGGCGTGATGGAGCAGTCGGGCGAAGCCCTACTGCTGGGCGTCAACGGCCCGATCGCCAGCCGTACCGACACCGCAGGCGGCAACCGCCGTAACCCTGGCGAGAATCAGGCTCTGTCCAAGGACGACTACACTTGCAAGCAGACCAACTTCGACAGCGCCTTCCGTTACGTGCTGCTCGATGCCTGGGCCAAATTCCCGGATTTCCAGACCCGCCTCACTGCGGCCATCGCCCAACGGCAGGCCCTTGACCGCCTGATGATCGGCTGGAACGGCGTCTCCGCTGCCGCGGCCACCAACGCGGCAACCTACCCGCTGCGCCAGGACGTCAACATCGGCTGGCTGCAGAAGATTCGCACCAAGGCTCCGGATCGCGTGCTCGATGAAGGCGCCACCGTTGGCAAGGTCACCGTCGGTGCCACCGGCGACTACAAGACCCTCGATGGTCTGGTCTTCGATGCCGTCCAGATGCTGGACCCGTGGCACCGCAGCCACCCTGACCTGATCGTCATCGTCTCGCGCAACCTGATGCACGAGAAGTTGCTGGCCGCGGTCGAGAAAGGCGCCACCTCCAACCAGGAAGAGAACGCCGCACAGGAGATCGTCACCCGCGCCCGGCTGGGCGGCCTGCCGATCGTTGACGCCCCCTACTTCCCGGATGGCACCGTGCTGGTCACCACCCTGAGCAACCTGTCGATCTATTGGCAGGAAGGCGCCCGCCGCCGCCACCTCAAGGACGAGCCGGAGTACGACCGCATCGCCGACTACCAGTCCTCCAACGACGCCTACGTCGTGGAAGACCTCGGCCTGGTCGCCCTGGTTGAAAACGTAGAGAAGGTCTAAGCCATGAGCCTGACCCTTGCCCAACGTAACCAGCTGCGCAAGCGCGCAGCCCAGGAGGCGGCAGCCGCCGCCCCCGCCGCGCTAATGGATGGCGCTACCGGCTATGAGGTGATGCTGGCCAAGCTGCAGCAAGACCAGTTCCGCCTCAAGCAGGTGCAGTCCACGGAAGGCAAGGCGAAGCTCAAGGCCGAGCTGCTGCCGGATTACGTCCCCTACATCGAGGGCGTACTCGCGGCAGGCCAAGGCGCCCAGGACGACGTGCTGGTCACCGTCATGGTCTGGCGTTTCGACGCCAGCGACTTCAACGGCGGCCTGCAGATCGCCGAGTACGTGCTGCGCCACCAGCTGGTGATGCCGGATCGCTTCAACCGCACCACCGGCTGCCTGGTGGCCGAGGAAGTCGCCACTGCGGCACTCAACGCCCAGAAGGCCGGCAAAACCTTCCCGCTCGTGACCCTCAACCGCACCGCCGAGCTCACCGCCGACCAGGACATGCCCGACGAGGCTCGCGCCAAGCTGGTTCTCGCCCAAGGCCGCGCCCAGTTGGCCCAGCTCAACTACGACGCCGAAGCGCTCACCCAGGACGAACGGGCCTGGCTGCAGTTCGGCATCGACCTGCTCAAACGCGCCATCGAGCTGCACAACAGCTGCGGTGGCAAGAAGGATCTGGAGCGCGCCGAGCGCCTCCTCAAGAAACACGCGGAAAGCGCGCCTACCGATACCGGTACTGGCGAGCCCCCGGCAGACGATCAGCCCCAGCCCGACCAGGCCAAGGGCGCCGAAGCCGACCAGGGCGCTCCGGATGCCAGCACCGGCACCGGCGAGCCCTCCGCTAACTGAGCGTCCCCACGCACCCGGCGGCTCGGGGCTGATCGACAGGTTTTCTCCTTGGCCTAGTCGTGAAGCCCCGACCACCGCCGACCCATTCGAGCGATAGGCATGAGCGGATTTATCGCCACCGGCGCCACCACCGCAGAGCATAAGATCGAGAACGATGCCTTCTGGCCGGTGATCGATTGCCTCGACCTGCGCGCCGCCATGCGCCTGGACGCCAGTGTCACCCCCGAGCGCATCGAGGTTGCCGCGATCAACGCCATGATCGAGGCCAACCGCGAACTCGACCTATACCGCCGCGCCCGTACTGAAGAGGGCCACCTCACCCTGTCCGACGTGCCGGCACCTCAGATCAAGGGCGAAAGCCAACTGCTGCACCTCTACCGCCGCACCATCTACTGCCGCGCCACCGCCGAACTGGTCGAGCGCTACCGCAGCTTCGACGCCACCAACAGCGGCGAGCAGAAGGCCACCGAGGACAGCACCAACATCGACGAGCTGCGCCGCGACGCGCGCCACGCCCTGCGCAGCATCCTCGGCATCAGCCACACCACGGTGGAGCTGCTCTGATGACCACCGTAATTGCCAACCAGGGCGACACCGTCGACGCCATCTGCTGGCGGTACTACGGCCGCACCGCTGGAGTCACCGAGGCCGTCCTCGACGCCAACCCCGGTCTCGCCGATCTCGGCCCCGTAATCCCCCACGGCACCGCCGTCACCCTGCCGGATGCCGCCCCGCAAGCTGAACAACGCCAAGTGGTGAACCTATGGGACTGATCTACCTCGCCCTCTACAAGGGCCGCGGCACGCTGTTCAACCGCCTGGTTCGCCTCTGGACGCGCTCCGAGTACAGCCACTGCGAGCTGGTCCTGGCCGATGGTCGCTGGCTGTCCGCCTCGGCCATGGACGGCGGCGTGCGTGCCAAGCACATCGAGCTGAACCTCGAACACTGGGACCTCATCCCGCTGCCCTGGGCTGACTATCGCCAGATCGCCCGTGTCTTCCGCGCCAACGCCGGACAGGGCTACGACTTCTTCGGCCTGTTCGGCAGCCAGCTGCTGCCGGTCGGCCTGCATAGCCGGCGTCGCTGGTTCTGCAGCGAGTTCTGCGCCGCCGCGCTCGGTTTCCCCATGCCGCAACGCTACAGCCCGGCTCAGCTGGGCGAAGTCGTCCAGCACATCAACACCCTCACGCTCAACGGACAGTGGAATGAAGCGCATGCATGACCAACCGGAAACCCTGGCGCGTCTGGCCGCTTGGGTACAGGAGAACTACCCCATCATCTACGCCGCGGCGCTCTCTATGGGCATCGCCGGCTCGCGGCTGATGCTCGGCGGCGGCTCGCTGCGCCGGATCGCCATCGAGTCCGTCGTCTGCGGCCTGATCACCCTAGCCGCCAGCAATGGCCTGGCGCTGTTCGGAATCCCGCTGGATGCGGCCCCGTTCTTCGGCGGCATCATCGGCCTGGTCGGCGCCGAAGGCGTCCGCGCCGGCGCCAAGCGGCTATTCGAGCGTAAGGTGGAAGGCGTATGAGCGAGCTGCTGATCATCGGCTCGCGCGGCCTCGCCGTGCGCAACCTGCAAGCCGCACTCACGCTGGCCGGCTTCGCTGTAGCCGTGGACGGCGACTTCGGTGAGCAGACCGAGCGCGCCGTTGTTGCCTTTCAGCGCCGCGCCGGTCTGGTGGACGATGGCGTCGCCGGCCCGAAGACACTGGCGGCGCTTCACGGTTACGACACCTCGCGCTACCTCAAGCGGAAGGACCTCCAGCAGGCCGCCGACCGCCTCGGCGTGCCGCTGGCCAGCGTCATGGCCGTCAACCAGGTGGAGAGCCGCGGCGAGGGCTTCGCCAGCAACGGCCGCCCGGTGATCTTGTTCGAACGGCACGTAATGTTCGAGCGCCTGCAGGCCTACGGCGTCGGCGCCGCACAGGCGGGCGCACTAGCCGCCAAGCATCCCGCCCTGGTCAACCGCAAGGCCGGCGGCTACATCGGCGGTACCGCCGAGCATCAGCGTCTCGCCCAGGCACAGCAGATCCACGCGGCCGCCGCGCTCGAGTCCGCCAGCTGGGGTCTGTTCCAGATCATGGGCTACCACTGGCAGCGCCTCGGCTACCTGGATGCCCAGCACTTCGCGGACACCATGGCCTTGAGCGAGGCCGCCCAGCTCGACGCCTTCGTCACCTTCATCGAAACCGACCCCGCGCTGCACAAGGCGCTCAAGGGTAAGAAGTGGACCGAGTTCGCCCGCCGCTACAACGGCCCGAACTACGCCCGCAACCTCTATGACGTGAAGCTCGCCCGGGCCTATGCGCAGTTCGCCAGCGAGCAGGAGCGCGCGGCATGACCACCGCCCGCCAGCTCCTCTACGGCCTCGCCCTGGTCGCCGCGCTCTGCCTGCTGATCTGGATGCAGCAGCAGCGCATCGACTCCGCTCAGGCGCAGGCCGATCTCGCCACCGAGCACCTGCAAACCGCCCAGCAACGCAACACTCGCCAGGCCGCCACCATCGCCCGCCTCACCGGCGAGGTCGCCACCCAGCGCCTCGACCAACTCGCGTTGCATCAGACGCTCAGCGACCTGCGCCAGGCCCAGGCCACCGACCAGCTCAAGAAGAAGGAACGCCGCCGTGAAGACCCAACCCATGCGACTTGGGCTGCTCAGCCTCTGCCTGATGCTGCTCGCCGCCTGCACCAGCGCCCCGCCATTACCGGAGCCGCAGGTTACCGTCAGTGGCTGTCCGGTCGTGACGCGCTGCACGCTGGCCCCGGCGGCGCCGGTCAGTAACGGCGAGCTGAGCGACGACGGCGACTACCTCATGGCCGCCTGGGGCGAATGTGCCGCCAAGGTGGACCTCATCGTCGACCACAACGCACGAAGCACCCAGCCATGAACAAGCCCAACTCCCTGCGCGCCCACCTGCTCGCTGCCGTGCCCGAGCTGCACAAAAACCCCGACCGTCTGCTGGTATTCATCGACAACGGCACCATCCGCAGCACCGCTGCCCATGGGCTGTCGTTCGAGTACAGCTACACCCTCAACGTCATCCTTACCGACTTCGCCGGGCACCCAGATGCCGTCGCTATCCCCCTCCTCGCCTGGGTCATGGTCAACCAGCACGAACTGCTGGCCAACCTGGAGAAGGGCAAGACCGCCATCGCCTTCGAGGCGGACGTCCTGGACAACAGCAAGGTCGACCTGTCTATCAAGCTGCCACTGACCGAGCGTGTGGTCGTCAAAAAGCAGGCAACAGGCGCCCTTGACGTCACCCACCCGGCCGAACCCCAGCTGGAGCCCTTCCTGGAAGCGGGTACCTGGCAGCTGTATGCCGAAGGCATGCTGCTGGCCGAGTGGCAGAGCACCGCCCAGGACGGCGGCGACATCTCCAGCCCGCATCCGGTGCGCCATGGCTGACGATCTTCGCGCCCTGGAAGACTGGGCCGGCGCTCTGCTAGCCCGGCTGGAACCCGGCGCGCGTCGCCAGCTCAACCAGCAGATCGGCCGCGAGCTGCGCCGCAGCCAGCAGCAGCGCGTGGCCAGCCAGCGCAACCCGGACGGCACCCCGTACGCTCCGCGAAAGCCCCGCAAGCTGCGCGGCAAGGTCGGGCGCATCAAGCGCCAGATGTTCACCAAGCTGCGCCAGGCCGCGCATCTCAAGCTGCGCAGCACCCCGGACGCCATCGCCATCAGCTTCATGGGGCGTGTGGCCCGCATCGCCCGCGTCCACCAGTACGGCCTGCGCGACCGCCCCGATCGCGGCCAGGCCGAGGTGCAATACGAGCGCCGCGAGCTGCTCGGCTTCACCGATGCCGACCTGGAATTGATCCGCGACCAGCTCCTAGAACACCTCACCCGCTGACCTCGCCCTGTAGCAGCCCGCGCTACAGGCTCAGCACCGTGCGCCACGCGCGCGCGAGCCGCAGCATCAGCGGCATGAACATTGCCGACCTCGCCCGCCTGCTCGAAAACATCGTCCGCTTCGGTACCATCGAAGCGGTCCAGATGCAGCCGCCTCGCGTCCAGGTGAAAAGCGGCAACATCACCACCGCCTGGCGCCCCTGGTTGAACCTGCGCGCCGGTGCCGACCGCGAGTGGGACCCGCCCACCGTCGGCGAGCAGGTGGTGCTGCTGAGCCCATCCGGCAACCTCGCCCAGGGCGTGGCGCTGACAGGCCTGTTCTCTGACCTGATCCCGGCCAACGGAGACCGCGAAGGCCTGCACCGCCGCACCTACCGCGACGGTGCCGTCATCGAGTACGACAGCATCACCAAGCGTCTGCAGGCCGTTCTGCCGGCTGGCGGCAAGGCCCAGCTCACCGCACCGGGCGGCGTCACCATCCTCGGCAACGTCGATATCACGGGAACCGTGACCGTCAGCGCAGACGTGGTCGCATCCGGCATCAGTCTGGTCACCCACAAGCATGGCGGCGTGCAAACCGGCTCCGGTACCACGGCGGTGCCCAAATGATCGGCATGTCCGCCACCACCGGTCGCGCCATCGAGGGCAACGCCCACCTTGCCCAGTCGATCGCCGACATCCTCACCACGCCCATCGGCTCGCGCGTGATGCGCCGTGAGTACGGCAGCCAGCTGCCTGACCTGATCGATTGGCCCACCAATGACGCCACACGCCTGCAGGCCTACGCCGCCACGGCCATGGCGCTGCTGCGCTGGGAGCCGCGCATCCGTCTGAGTCGGGTGCAGTTGTTCCTGGGCGCGCAGCCAGGGCAGGTGGTGCTCGACATTGAGGGCAGCCGCGCCGACGTCAACGAGCCGCTCAGCCTGCGCATTCCGCTGCGTCTCGGAGCCATCACATGAGCCAGTTCACCGCCATCAACCTCGCCCAGGTGGCCCCGCCGGATGTGATCGAGCCGCTCGACTTCGAGCAGATCCTCGCCGCCATGCTGGCCGATTTGCTCGAGCGCGCGCCCGAGCTGGACGCCCAGGTCGAGTCGGAACCCTTCATGAAGGTTCTGGAGGTTTGCGCCTTCCGGGAGCTGCAGCTGCGCGCCCGGATCAACGATGCCGCCCGCGCCGTCATGCTGCCGTACTCCACCGGTACCGATCTGGACAACCTCGGCGCTTTGTTCGGAGTAGAGCGGCTGCTGCTCAGCCCTGCGGTCCCGACTGCCATCCCGCCGATTGCCGCCGTCTACGAAAGCGACAGCGACTTCCGCTACCGCATCCAGCTCTCGCTCGAAGGGCTGTCCACCGCAGGGCCTGAGGGCGCGTACATCTTCCACGCGCTCAGCGCGGACGGGCAGGTGCTCGACGCCAGCGCCATCAGCCCAACCCCTGGGCAAGTGCTGATCACCGTGCTGTCGCGTGCTGGTACCGGCGTGCCAAGCGCGGCGCTACTCGCCACCGTGCTGGCCAAGCTGAGCGACGAGAGCGTCCGGCCGCTGACCGATTACGTCCAGGTGCAGGCAGCGACCATTGCCCAGTACCAGGTCACCGCCACGCTGTACTTCTACGCAGGCCCGGACCGGGAAGTGGTCATGGCCAACGCCCGAGCGGCGCTGGAGGCCTACACCAACGGCCAGCACCGCCTGGGTCTGGACGTCACGCTCTCCGGTATCTATGCCGCGCTTCACCAACCGGGTGTGCAGCGTGTGGATCTCGCCAGCCCAACCGCCAACCTGGTCATCAACCGCCAGAGCGCGTCCTACTGCACCGCCATCAACCTCACCGATGGTGGCCTGGATGAGTGATCAGCCAAGCCTGCTACCGCCCAATGCCTCGCCGCTTGAGCGCAAGCTGGAGCAGGCCACCCTGCGCCTCGGCACCATGGCCGTGCCGCTGCGCGATCTGTGGAATCCGGACACCTGCCCGGCGCGCCTGCTGCCCTGGCTCGCCTGGACGCTCTCGCTGGACAGCTGGCAGCCGTACTGGCCCGAGGCAGTTAAGCGCGAGCGTATTCGCGCGGCGGTCGACATCCAGCGCCGAAAGGGCACCGCCAAGAGCGTGCGCGATGTCGTGCGCAGCTTCGGCAGCTCCTTGGCTTTGCGTGAATGGTGGCAAACCGATCCTATGGGCGCTCCGCACACCTTTGAGGTCGTGCTCACGCTTGGCGCTAGCGTCCCCAATACCGCCGCCTACCAGCAGGACATCATCAAGGAAATCGAGCGCACCAAACCCGTGCGCTCGCACTTCACGCTAACGCTCGGCCTGGCTGCTACTGGGGGCCTCGGCCTGCAGGGCGCCGCTCGGCCAGTCATCTACCGTCGCCTGCAATGCACTGAGGCCCCGTAATGGCACTACCTATCACCATCACCGATGCCGGCCGCGCCGAGATCATCAACGCTCAAAACACCGGCACCGGCCCGGTTACCATCACCGAAATCGGCTTCGGTACTGGCCAATACACGCCCGCGAAAACGCGCACGGCGCTGCAGGCGCAGGTCAAGCGAGTGAGTTCGATTGCGGGGCAAGCAGTCGCAGCGGACACCATTCATGTAATGGCTCTGGATGAGAGTTCGGCGGCCTACAACGTCGGCGAGTTCGGGCTGTTCAGCGACAAGGGCACGCTCATTGCCGTCTACTCGCAGCCGGCCGCCTCGGGCTGGATCATCCAGAAGGCGGGCCCTTCTACGCTGCTCCTAGCCACCGACATTATCCTGGAGAGCCTCAACGCCACCAGCATCACCTTCGGTGACATCAGCTTCATCAACCCACCGGCCACCACCACGGTCCAAGGCGTGGTTGAACTGGCGACGCCGGAGGAAACCCAGACGGGTACCGACGCCTCGCGAGCGGTCACGCCGGCCGGGCTAAAGAGCCTGACGGGTAGCACAACCCGGGCAGGACTTGTTCGGCTAAACGACACCCTCACCAGTACCAGCACGTCGCAGGCGTTGACGGCAGCTCAGGGCAAGAAGCTGCAGGATGAAAAGCTCGACAAGACTCGCGTGCAGACGTCGAAGACCGATACCACCGCGGACGCGCTGCTGGTCGTCGGCGGCTTTGGTATAGGCGCGCAGGGCGCCGCAGCCCCATCTGATGATCTGGACCTCGTCGCGGCCAGCGGGATCTACAACATCAACACCGGAACGCTAAACAAGCCGGCTGTCTCCAGCGGCAGTACTTGCTTGCACATGCGCTACGGTGACGGCTACGCCGAGCAGCTCGTGCTCTCACGCACCAGCGATAAGATGTTTTTTCGTCGCTGCAATGCAGGTGTCTGGAGTAGCTGGCAAGAGCTCTGGCATAGCGGGAACCTGCAGAAGCAGGCCGATGTGGCGGATACCACTACCGGCGCGCTGCTCACGGTGGGCGCCTTTGGCCTGGGCGGGGCTGCCTTGATTGGCACGTCGGCAGATCTCAACAGCTACACCACCGGCGGCAAGTTCATTACGCCGAACAGCGGGTTGACCAATATTCCGGCAGGCTGGTCCGCTTCCGTGCGCTATCACTTGGAAGTGATCGGCGGCGCCTCAAATCGCAGCCAGATCCTCATGACCACAGGAGCCGCGCTAGGCTCCACGTTGCAGATAGCGGTGCGGTGGCACAACGGCACCGGCTGGTCGGCCTGGAGCGAACTGTTTCATAGCGGCAACGTCACGGCTTTTGCAAAGGGACTGCTGGACGATGCCAGCGCGGCAGAAGCCCAGGCCACCCTCGATCTCGTCAAGCAGGCCACTTGGGATGATGCGACCGCAGGGCGGCTGATGACGGTCGGTGCGTTCGGTCTGGGGACCGGCCAAACGTCAGCCGAAACCGACCTGAACAACCTGACGACACCTGGCTTCTACGGCACCTTGGCATCCGGCGTTTCCAACCTGCCACCGGGTTTCAGCGGGGGTCGCACCGTGGTCCAGTTCATGGGCACCACCACTTATGGTGTTCAGCTCGCCTGGGAGGTTGCCAGTGCGACCATGACGCAATCGCTCTCATCCTGGAGGCGAATTCGCGGCGGGACCTGGGGGCCGTGGGTCGCGATTCTGAACTCAAGCAACGTCCAGACTGGCCCGATGGATACGACCGCGAATGTGCTCATGACCGTTGGCGCCTTTGGCTTGGGTGGCCAGGGCGTTGAAGTACCCGGCGATAACTGCAATCTGATCACGGTAAACGGCACTTACCGGATGTCCAGCGCCACAGCGAACGCGTGGCCCTCCAAGCTCTCCGGGGATGTCCTGATTCACGCCGCGTACGCATCGGCGTTCGCTTTGCAAATCGGCGGGCACCGGGCCGGTAAAGCGTTCATTCGCTACAACTACAGTGGCACTTGGACTAGCTGGGTCGAACTGCTCAACGAAACGCACAGGCAGACCAACGATAAGGATGTCACGAGCGGCGCGCTGTTGACCGTAGGTGCGTTTGGTCTTGGCCCGAGCGGCGCTGCGCTGCCCAACAACGATTGCAACCTAGCCCCGGCCAGCGGCGTCTATGGCCTCAACTCTGGCGCACTCAATTCGCCCTTGGGCGGCTCGGGGCATTCGTTGCTTCATGTTGGCTACAACAGCGATAACGCCTCGCAACTTCTGTTCGAGCGCGGGCGCAGCACGATTTACTGGAGGGCGAAATCAGCGGGTACCTGGTCGGCATGGACCAGTCTGTATCATGCGGGCAACCTCTCTCCGGTCGAAACGAGCCGAATCATCACGGCGGGCGTAGGTATGCAGGGCGGCGGCAGCCTCGCAGAGAACCGCACTATCTCGCTCGGCACGCCTGGCACTATTACGAAAAGCAGCACCAACTCGGTGTCGTCAAACAGCCACACTCACGAGCTGACACTGCCTGCTGCGTCCACTACCGAAGCGGGTATCGTTCAGCTGATCGATTCGCTCGACAGCGTCAGCACTTCGGCCGCGCTGACTGCAGCGCAGGGCAAGAAGCTGCAAGACGAGAAGGCGCCAGCGGCGCGAAATATCGTGGCCGGCAACGGCCTATCCGGCGGCGGTACCCTTGCCGCGGATCGCACGCTTACGCTCGGTACCCCCGGCACGCTTTCGGGTAGCAGCACCAATGCCGTGACGACCAGCAGCCATACGCATGCTATCTCGGCCGCTACGGACGCACTGCGCGGCGTAATCGAGCTGGCAACTGCCGCCGAGGTTGCAGCAGGCGACGCAACGCGCGCCGTCACCGGAGCGACCCTGATCGCCGGCATGCTCGGCCTTGGCAGCATGGGCGGCTCTGGCTACATCACGATTCCGTATCGCGACAGCGCCGGCGTCAAGCGGGAGTTCATTTTTCAGTGGACGACAACGGGCACCGTAGCAAGCCCGCAGACGCTCGCTGAAGTTATCTGGCCGGTTGCATACCCGAACGCCTGCTTGGGTGTTCATGCACAGGACCATGGAACCGACCTAAATCAGGTCAAGAGCTGGAAAACGTATAGTTCCAGCAAAACGGGCGCACAAATGTTCTACGCCAACGATATTGGAAACAACCAGGGCAATGCCTATGTGTATTCGTGGGGGTACTAAATGAGCATTTTCTTCAGCGCTGCGGAGCGCGGCTTCTATGACACGCAAATACATGGCGCTCGCACTCGTTTCGTGCCAGATCCTGACTGGGTACGGCCGACAACTGAAGTTCTTCTCCAGCCAGGCGAAGAAGCGGCAATCGACGGCGAGACAGTATTCAACGACACGGCCGAGCCATTGCCGCTGTTGGTGCCCGATCTGAGCGTCGAAGCGCCGTTGGTGGAGGTCGTTAATCCCGACTGCAAGCTGCCGGCCGACGCCGTTGAAATCACAGCCGACCACCGCGACGAGCTGCTCGCGGGTGTTTCGCAACGCCGCCGCATTGCCGCTGACGCCAACGGCTATCCGATCCTACTTGATCTTCCGGGGCCTTCTCACGACGACCTGTTGGTTCAGCTATTGGAGTCAGTCGATGCGTCCGCAGACGCAGCGCGCGCCCGCGTTGCCGGCGACCCGCTGCGAGCTGTCGAATACGACCGCGCCCGCATCGAGGCACAGGCCTTCGCTGATGCCGGTTACCCAGCAGACGCGGTGCCCCGCACCGTCGCCGCCTGGGCCATCAACGGCCGCACCGCGCAGCAGGCGGCGGACAGCATCCTGGCCGAGGCTGCGGCGTACACCGAGGCGCTGTATGTCATCCGCGAAACGCGGCTGGCCGCCAAGGAGCAGATCCGCACGCTGATGGCCGCCGGCAAGGTCGAGCAGGCGCAGCAGCTTGCCGAGCAAACCATCGCAGCGATCGAGGCGGCCGTGGCCGGCGTTGGCAATGCCTCGGCATAACTTCAACCCGCTCGTTCGGTCGTGATGCCACGCTCCGCTGCGTCCCAACACGCAACGGAGCACTCCATGACAACCCCCCACATCCACTCACACCGCGACCTGACTTTCACTATCTCGCTATCGAAAGCAGAAGACGGGCAATGGCACGGCTATGCCCTGTTCGACTTCGATTGGAAGGTTGAACAGGTAGCCGGCTGGCCTGCACCAGATAAGCCACGTGCCTATCTCAACGCCCTGCAAGCTGGCCGCCGCTACGCCGAAGCTGCCGGCACGCTGTAACCCCCATCGCTACACAGCCCGCCGCGTGCGCCCCTTGCGCGCGCGCGTCACCCTCAAGGCTCACTGATCCGGCACTCGCCCAGGAGCCTCAACCCCATGGCCACCGAATACCATCACGGCGTCCGCGTCCTCGAAATCAACGAAGGCACCCGCCCCATTCGCACCGTTTCCACCGCCGTGGTGGGCATGGTCTGCACCGCGTCCGATGCCGATGCGGTCAAGTTTCCCCTCAACAAGCCCGTGCTGCTCACTGACGTGCTGACCGCTTCCGGTTCCGCCGGTGAGCTGGGCACCCTGGCGCGCAGCCTGGATGCAATCGCCGACCAAGCGTCGCCCGTCACCGTTGTGGTACGCGTGGAAGAAGGCGCCACCGAGGCCGAGACCACTAGCAACATCATCGGCGGCGTGAGCGCTGGGGGCCAATACCAAGGCATGAAGGCGCTGCTGGCCGCTGAGGCCCAGCTCGGCGTCAAGCCGCGCATCCTCGGCGTGCCTGGGCTCGATTCGCTGCCGGTCGCCACCGAGCTGGTATCGATCGCCGAGAAGCTGCGCGGCATGGCCTACGCCAACGCCTACGGCTGCGAGACCGTCAGTGATGCCATTGCCTACCGCGCCGGCTTCGGTGCGCGTGAGCTGATGCTCATCTGGCCTGACTTCGTCTCCTGGGACACCGTGGCGAACGCCAACGCGCCGGCCAGCGCCATCGCTCGCGCCCTGGGCCTGCGCGCCAAGCTGGACGAGCAGGTCGGCTGGCACAAAACCCTCTCCAACGTGCCGGTCAACGGCGTGTCGGGCCTGTCCAAGGACATCTACTTCGACCTGCAGGACCCCGCCACCGACGCCGGCCTGCTCAACGCAGACGAGGTCACCACGCTGATCCGCCGTGACGGCTTCCGCTTCTGGGGCTCGCGCACCTGCTCAGCTGACCCGCTGTTCGCCTTCGAGAACTACACCCGCACCGCCCAGGTGCTGGCAGACACCATGGCCGAGGCGCACTTCTGGGCGGTGGACAAGCCCATGCACCCCTCCCTGGTGCGCGACATCGTCGAAGGCATCAACGCCAAGGGCCGCGAGCTGGTCCGCCTGGGCTACCTGCTCGGCTTCGAGTGCTGGTACGACGAGGCCGCCAATGACAAGGACACCCTCAAGGCCGGCAAGCTCTACCTGGACTACGACTACACCCCGGTGCCGCCGCTGGAAAACCTGCTGCTGCGCCAGCGCATCACCGACCGCCACCTGGTCCAGTTCGCCGCCGCCGTCAACGCCTGACACCCATTCACCTGCGCGGCCCAGGCCGCGCCGTAGGAGAGCCCGACCATGGCCCTGCCCAAGAAACTCAAGCACCTCAATCTGTTCAACGACGGCAACAGCTACCTCGGCATTGCCAAGGCCGTCACCCTGCCGGTTCTCGGCCGCAAGCTGGAGGCCTACCGGGGCGGCGGCATGGACGGCCCGGTCAAGGTCGACCTGGGCCACAGCGACGACGGCCTGCAGCTGGAGTGGACCCTCGGCGGCTGGGATCTGATCGCCGTGCGCCAGTTCGGCGCCACCAAGGTCGACGGCGTGCAGCTGCGCTTCTCCGGCTCGGTGCAGCGCGACGACACCGGCGAAGTCAGCGCGGTGGAGATCGTCACCCGCGGCCGGCATGAAGAGATCGACTTCGGCGACGCCGAGCCCGGCGAAGACACCGAGCACAAGATCACCACCGCTCTGACCTACTACAAGCTCAGCGTCGACGGTGAGGTCCTCATCGAGATCGACCTGCTCAACTTCGTCTACATCGTCGACGGCGACGACCGCCTGGCAGAGCACCGCAAGGCCCTCGGCATCTAAGCCGTGCACAGCCAGCGCCCCCCTTTCCGCAACCCGTCAGCAGCGCCCCTGCTGGCGGCCTCAACGCACCCAAGGAGCAACCCCATGGAAACCCCCGAGACCACCGCCGAAAAGGCCAAGAACCCCAACGAAGCGGTCATCAAGCTCGACACCCCTATCAAGCGCGGCGAGACCACCCACGACACCGTCACCCTGCGCAAGCCCATGAGCGGCGAGCTGCGCGGCGTCACCCTGGTCGACCTGGTGCAGATGGACGTGCTGGCCCTGCGCAAGGTGCTGCCGCGCATCAGCACCCCCAGCCTGACCGATCACGAGATCGGTGCCATGGACCCGGCCGACCTGATGGCCTGCGGCGTCGCGGTGTCCGGTTTTTTGCTGCAGAAGTCGGCGAAGGAAGCTGCCCTCGTTGCGTAGAAGATGCCATGGCCGACCTGGCCGTGGTCTTTCACTGGGCGCCGGCGGACATGGACCCGCTGGCCCTTTCTGATCTGATCGAATGGCGCGAGCGGGCCAGAACACGCTGGGAGCTGAAGCATGGCCAATGACTTGAAGATGGAGGTGATCCTCCAGGCCATTGACCGAGCCACCCGGCCGATCCGCGCCGTCACCCAGGGGAGCGTCGGCCTCGGCCGCGCCCTCAAGGACTCCCGCGACCAGCTCAAGACGCTGCAAGCGCAGCAGAGCGACATATCTAGCTTCCGCACCCTCAAGTCCCAAACTGAGCAAACCGGCCAGGCCCTGCAGGCGAGCCGGGACACGGTGCGCCAGCTTTCCCGCGAAATGCAGGATCACCAACGCACCATCGCCCCCCTGCAAGCCAGCTACAACGCCGTCGCAGCCCAATCGGACAAACTCAGCGCCGAGCACAAGGCCCTAACACAACAACTGCGCGAAACCCGCCAGGAGTCACGCGCTGCCAACCAGACATGGCAGCAGAACCGTCTGCGCATCCGCGAGCTTGGTCAGCAGCTGGGAAGCACCGCTACCCCAACGAAGAAGCTCCGCGACGAGTACGCAGCCCTGGTCGCGAAGCAAAAAGACCAGCTTGTTCTGGTGCGCGCCCTCACCGACCGGCAAAAGACCCTCAGCCAGCAGCACCGCGAAAGCGCCGCTAACACCCGTCAGCACAAAGAGCGGGTCGGCGAACTATCGGCACAGCTCCGCGAGGCTAAGGAGCCGCTGCAGGGCCTAAACCGGGCGTTCCGGGAAGGTGTGCGCGAAGCCTCCGCCCTCAAGCGGCAGCACCAGGACCAGCAGGTGCAGCTCCAGGGCCTGCGCAACAAGCTCGGTGCCGCCGGCATCAGCACGCGCAATCTAAGCCAGCACGAGCGCGACCTGCGCCAACGCATCGAGCAGACCAGCCAGACCATCACCGAGCAGGGCCGTCGCATGCAGCGCCTGACCGCGCAGACCAAGCAGCTCGCGATGGCCCGGGCTCAGTACGACAAGACGCAGCAGCTCGCCGGCAGCATGGCCGGCGCCGGTGCAGGCTCTGCCGCGGCAGGGGCCGCCATGGGCGTTCCGGTGCTCGGCACCGTGCAGAGCTACATGGGCTTCGAGGACGCCATGGCCGGCGTGGCCAAGCAGGTGGAAGGCGCCCGCGACGGCAATGGGCAGCTCACCAGCACCTACTTCGAGATGGCCGACGCCATCAAGGCCATGGCCGAGCGCATCCCCATGGCCACCACCGAGATCGCCGCCCTGGTGGAAGGCGCAGCGCGCATGGGCGTGACCGGCAAGGACAACCTGCTCGCGTTCGCCGAGGTGGCCGCCAATGCCGCCACCGCTTTCGAGCTGCCGGCCGACCAGATCGGCGAGAACCTTGCGCGCATCGCCGACCTGTACAAGATCCCGATTCAGAACGTCAGCCAGCTGGGCGACGCCATCAACTACCTGGACGACAATGCCAAGTCCAAGGGCGCGGACATCATCGAGGTGCTGCAGCGCACGGCCGGCGTCACTGCCTCGGTGGGCATGAGCTACAAGGACGCCGCCGCCCTGGGCTCCACCTTTCTCACCCTGGGCGCCACCGCCGAGGTGGCCGGCACCGCCACCAACGCGATGATCCGCGAGCTGGCGATCGCCACCCAGCAGCCCAAGCGCTTCCAGGCCGGGCTCAAGGCGCTCGGGCTCGAAGCCGAGGCGCTGCAGAGCGGCATGGCCGAGAACGCAACGGGCACGCTGCAGCAGGTCCTGGACGCCATCAACAAGCTGCCCAAGGCCGAGCAGCTCGGTGTCACGACGCAGCTGTTCGGCAAGGAGTTCGGCGACGACGCCGCCAAGCTGGCCCAGAACATCGGCGAGTACCGCCGTCAGCTGGACATGGCCAACTCCACCGCCGGCTCGGGCTCCATGCAACGCGAAGCGGACATCCGCGCGGAATTGATATCGGCGCGCATGGACATGGCCAAGAACCGGGCCTTTAACCTCTCGGCCACCCTGGGCGAGACCCTGCGCCCCACGCTGGTGGAGCTGTTCGAGAGCTTCAACAGCGTGATCGGCCGCGTGACCGACTGGGTCAAGGCCAACCCGGAACTCGCCGGGCAGATCATCAAGACCGTGGCCGGCGTGGCAGCGCTGGCCGCTGGGTTCGGCGCCGTCACCCTGGGCCTGGCCAGCTTCCTCGGCCCGTTCGCCATGGCGCGCTACGCGCTGACGCTGTTCGGCATCAAGGGCGCGAGCCTGGGTACCGTTCTGCTCAACCTGGGCAAGGCCGTGCTGCCAATGGTGGGCAAGGCGATCCTGTTCATCGGTCGCGCGCTGATGATGAACCCCATCGGCCTGGCGGTGACCGCCATCGCGGCCTCGGCCTACCTGATCTATCGCAACTGGGAGCCGGTCAAGGCGTTCTTCCTCGGCCTGTGGGCGGAGATCAAGCAGGGCTTCGCCGGCGGCCTCACCGGCATCGCCACGCTGATCCTCAACTTCTCACCGCAGGGGCTGTTCTACCGCGCCTTCGCCGGCCTGATGAGCTACTTCGGCGTGGAGTTGCCAGCCAAGTTCTCCGACTTCGGCGGCATGCTCCTGGACGGCCTGGTAAACGGCATCAAGAACAAGCTCGGCGCCGTTAAGGCTGCGATCGGCGGCGTCGGCGACAGCACCGTCGGCTGGTTCAAGGAGAAGCTCGGCATCCACTCGCCGTCGCGCGTGTTCGCCGAGCTGGGCGGCTTCACCATGCAGGGCCTGGAGCAGGGGCTGGTGGGCGGCCAGGGCGGCCCGCTGGGCGCGGTCACCGCCATGGCCAAGCAACTGGCAGCAGCCGGGGCCGTCAGCTTCGGCATGAGCGGCCCGGCAATGGCCATGGACAACCGCCCGGCGCTATCAGCCGCAGCGAGCAGCGCGCCTATGGTGGTCCAGGGCGACACCTACCAGATCACCATCCACGCGGCGCCCGGTACCGACACCGCGGGCCTGCGCCAGATGTTCAACCAGCTACTGGACGAGCGCGAGCGCGGCAAGGCTGCCCGCGTGCGCTCGGCCCTCGGCGACCAGGAGTAACACCCCATGATGATGGCCCTAGGCATGTTCGTGTTCAGCCTGGAGACCCTGGCCTACCAGGAGTTCCAACGGCAGACGGACTGGCGCCACGGCTCCACCAGCCGCATCGGCACCAACCCGGCGCGCCAGTACCTTGGGCGCGGCGAGGACAGCATCACCTTGCCCGGCGTGCTGCTGCCCGGCCTGGTCGGCAGCCCGCTCAGCCTCGACACCCTGCGCATGATGGCCGACACCGGCAAGGCTTGGCCCCTGGTGCAGGGCGACGGCCGGATCTTCGGCCTGTGGGTAATCGAGTCGCTCAGCGAGACGCGCACCCTTTTCTTCCGTGACGGCGCCGCTCGCCGCATCGAGTTCAACCTCAAGCTGCGCCGCATCGACGACGGCCGCGTCGATCTGCTGGGCAGCCTCACCGGTAGCGTCGGCGGCATCCTGCGGGGGCTGCTGTGAGCGTGCTCAGCCAAGCCGGCGCGCTGCTCGGTGACGCGGCCAACCGCTACCGCGAGGCGACGTCCTACCCCAAGCCGATCTGCCGCGTGGTGGTCAACGGCCGCGACATCACCCTCGACATCGAGCAGCGCCTGGTCAGCATCGAGCTGACCGACAACCGCGGCATGGAGGCCGACCAGCTCGACATCACCCTCAGCGACCACGACGGGCTGCTGGCCATCCCGCCCCGGGGCGCCACCGTGCGCCTCTGGCTGGGCTGGAGCGATACCGGCCTGGTCGACAAGGGCAGCTACACCGTGGACGAGACCGAGCACAGCGGCGCGCCGGACGTGCTCAGCATCCGCGCCCGCAGCGCGGACCTGCGCGGCGGCCTCAAGGTCAAGCGCGAACGCAGCTGGGACGGTGCCACCCTCGGCGCCGTCATCGCCTCGATCGCCGCGGCCCATGGCCTGGCACCCGTGGTCAGCCCCATCCTGGCGGCCATCGAGCTGCTGCACCTGGACCAGGCCAACGAGAGCGACGCCAACCTGCTGAGCCGCCTGGGCCTGCAACACGACGCCATCAGCACGGTGAAGGCCGGCCGCCTGCTGTTCATGCCGGCCGGCAAGAGCACCACCGCCAGCGGCCTGAGCCTGCCCCACGTCACCCTCACCCGGGCCGACGGCGACCAGCACCGCTTCCTGCAGGCCGACCGCGACAGCTACACCGGCGTCAAGGCGTACTACTACGAGATCAACAGCGCGGAGAAGAAGGAGGCCATCGCCGGCGGCGGCGACAACCTCAAGGAGCTGCGCCACAGCTACACCGACCAGGCCAGCGCCCTGCGCGCCGCCCGCGCCGAGTGGGGCCGCCTGCAGCGCGGTACCGCCACGCTCAGCTACACGCTGGCCAAGGGGCGCCCGGAGTTGACCCCCGACCAGACCTACAGCCTGCTCGGCATCAAGGCCGAGATCGCGGCCATCGTCTGGCTGGGCGGCAACCTGCACCACAGCTTCACGCCGGACAGCTACACCACCAGCCTGGAGCTGGAATCCAAGCTGCCCGACGGCGATGACGTGGATCTGCTGGCCGACCACGACGGCGACTACACCGGCGTGGTTGCCTGGTACCGCGACGAGAAAACAGGCGAGCAGAAGAAACTCACCGCCGGCGATCAGACCAAGCCCAAGCGCCTGACGCACCTCTACGCGAGCAAGTCCAATGCCCAGCGGGCAGTGGATCGGGAGTGGCAGAGGATGCAAGCGGAGTGATTGAATGGGACTCCAATCAAGGAGCAACGCCCATGACCGACAGCCGCAACCCTTATGCCGACTGGCCACGCCACGTTTACCTCTTTGTTTGCGTACGCGACGGAGGCGGAATAGTGCAGTCGGCCCACTCGGTAGCCGAGTTACACGGAATTTCCATAGATGAGTTGAAGGCGGAATGCCGCAGGGCCGGTGAGGAATTTATCGCCCAGGACGGCCAGCTCGGATTGCCAGAACAACGGGTCTACGACTGGGCGCGCAGCTGAGTCGCTATCAATTCGCAGACATGAAAAAGGCGCCCAAGGGCGCCTTCTTATCAGCGGGACGGCAAGCTGCCCATGACGAGAGCCTCCAGCATCCGCATCATCATCAGCTGATCGTTCTCACACAGCTGACGGTAGAACCGAAGAAGCGTGTACTCACGCGGCGTCAGGCCTTCCAGCGGGGGCTGTGCACCCGCTTCCAAAGAGCGACCGTCCACAGCCTCAATTGCTTTGAAACCCATCTGCATACTCCATCATTGGCAGTGAATTTCTGACGTTACAGCCAAGTTTCAGAATCCCAAGCCCCTCTAGACTGGTACTCGCAGAGTTTCGCGGGTGCAAAAAAAGGCGCCATCTAGGCGCCTTCCAGTAACTCAATGGCCTTACTTGCTCTTCGGGTTCAACGCGTCCAGCTTCTTCGCCAGTTGTTTATTGCGAGCGCTGCGCTCGAAAACCTTGCTCTTGAAGTTAGATATCTCACGCCACTCATGCAGGATCAGGAAGAAGCTGGAGATGCTGATCCCCAAGCTCAGCCCGGTATAAACCGTCACCGCGTGGTAGACCTTCCAACTCGCGGGTGAGAACCACAGTCCGAACGCAATGATGATGGCGGACACCAGGTAGAACGTGAGCGCGATCTGAACTTGCCGTATTTTTTCCGACACCGTTTCACGGATTCGACGGCGCTCGCTACCGGACAAGCCCTTCGTCTCACGGATGCTATTCAGGTTGACCCATAGCTGGATGGCAAAGCCCATCGGCAATAGGAAAACCGTCAACAGCCCCCACTGCACAACCGGTGCAGTGGTGCGATCGAACGAAGCCACAATGTAATGAGCCAGGAGCGCGCCCATGGCAGCGGAAAGCACCACTGCCAGCACGCCAGTTCCTGTCCATCCACCTTGCTTTTTCATCTATCACTCTTCTGCGTTTTGCTCAGGATCTGCATCGCCTTGGCGAAGTTTCCCAACCAGCCAGCCGTGCATCTTGTGGTATAGGACACCCTCATCGAGTAGTCCATTCTCCAGCTTTGCGACTGATATGGGGCCCGATAGTTTCAGGTCATTGCCCTTGATCTCGCCACCCCCATTGAGCGAAATCCTGACGTCTGCCTCATCAACATGCCGAAGCGAGGTGGCGATGTTATCAAGCATCCGCTGCCCGACCCGCGTGGTCTGACGAACGTAGGTGATCTCCAGGCTAACCTTGAGATTCGCCTCGTCGAGGTCCTCCTCCAGATCGAGGCGGTTGAACCAATCGGCTCCAAGGGCAGCTTTGATCACGTCGCCGGCGAACCCTGTCGGGAAGAACCGCACACGGCGGGCATCGATCCCCTCCTCTTCCTCCGGCTGGGCCGGGGCAACTTCCTGCTGCGCCTCACGCTCACCCTCTGGAACAGCCTGTGCGGTTGTCATCGGGGAACCGATTTCGATCTTCTTCACCGGCGCCCGGGCGATCCGCTCGAAGGTTTCCTGAGACGGCTGATCCTGCAAGATGATGGCCGTGCCAATGGCGACCCCGCCGAAGCTGCCAATCAGCCAGCCGAGGTGCGCTTCCAGCTCGCGCGAGCGCAGGGCACTGGACTGCAGCACTACCAGGTGATTCTCGAAGACGCCGAAGTAGAGGAACGAATCGACGAATTCTTTGCGGTGCTGCTCGCGCTCGGCCGGCGCCTCGATGTTGTTGAGCGCCTCGTTGGTCAGTGCGTCCAGCGCATACGACTCGGCGTCATCGTTGAGCGTGATGTAAGCCTGGCTACGCCCCGGCTCGAAGTAGATCATCTGGCAGAAGAGCATGCCGTTGTAATCACGCTTGTGGTTGATCACGCGGAAGCTATTGGTGTCCGCGCTGACAATCTCTTTCCGCTGACCGACACGGTGCGCAGGGCTTCCTTCGGCGAATACCCGACCGAGGATCTCCTGCAAGTTGCCACCGCCGGAGATAACAGCCCGCTTGTAGTGGATCGTCTTGGTTACAGACTCAGCCATGGTTATCCCTTACTGGTGGTTATTACAGCCGCCCGGGCTGGGCTCGAACTGCCAGCACCGCATCGATTGACGGGTCGAAATCGCATTCGTAAACGTGGCCCTGATAGGCCCCGAAGCCGTTCTGGAATTCGATCTTGTCGCCGAGGTAGGTGACGATCCCGCGCTCCTGGTCCTTCCAGCGATAGCGGCTGAACTTCATATCGAAGGTGCCATCCGTCCAGCGCGCGCTGAACTTCGCCAGGCGTTCGACCGGCTCTTTGCAGGACATGCTGGCGGTGACGATCTTCTCTTCCGCCCAGCATCCCAGCTCCTTGCGGCAAGTGGCCGGATCGACTTTCGGCGCAGCCGCGGCGGCCTCCTTTTCATCGCTCCCACCGGAGCACGCCTTGAAGGCAACCACGATGATCACCACCAGGATGATGACGCCGATGAGCTGCTCCTTGGCGGACACGCCAGGATTGGCCACGCCACAGTTGGGGCAGGTCTTCGCCGACGTGTCGACCTGGTGCTTGCAGGACTTGCAGGGTTTCAGTGCCACTGAATCGCTCCTTGATGCTCTAGCAGGCCGTTGAAAAACTCGGCTTCAACTGCCCCAACCCGTCCGGTTTGGCGCTTTTTCAAGCGCTTTGGCCTAACGGAGTCCACACAAGGCCTGACTTCAGGCCTTTTTGACAGGT
>Ga0172367_10000192_pt1 | contig 93804 bp, 78 predicted proteins | sample Lak10m_FD_114542 | JGI IMG/M metagenome (GOLD analysis project Ga0172367, IMG submission 114542) | Freshwater microbial communities from Kabuno Bay, South-Kivu, Congo - kab_022012_10m | ecosystem: Environmental > Aquatic > Freshwater > Lake | place: Democratic Republic of the Congo: South-Kivu... | reverse complement strand
TGTTGATTTTGGACGAACCGACCCGCGGCATCGATATCGGCGCAAAGGTCGAAGTGCATCACATTGTGAACGAACTTGCGGCGCAAGGTTTGGGCGTTATCCTGATTTCATCCGACCTGCCGGAAGTGTTGGGCATGAGCGACCGTATCCTGGTGATGCGCGAAGGACGGCAAATGGCAATTTTCGATCGCGCCGAGGCGACGGAGGAAAAGATTATGACTGCTGCGATGGGACAACAGCGCGTTGAGGAGGTGCCCGCATGAAGAACCTGATGCGCCGCTTTGCCCCCGACCAGATCCGCGAACTGGTACTGCTGGTACTGATCGCTGTGATTTTGCTCTTCTTCAACTCGCAAATCGAGAATTACTTTAATGCGCGCTTCTTCAACCGCGTTTCTGCCAGTGTTTCGATTGTCGGCGTGCTGGCAATTGCCCAGACCCTTGTATTCCTCACCCGCAATTATGACCTGTCTATCGGCTCGATCGTTGGTTTTACTGCTTTCTTCGTCGGTCAATATCTTGTTGCCCACAATGACATGCACCCGGTTCTCGTGGTGTTGATGGCGATTGGGATGGGCGCTTTGATGGGATCGGTCAACGGTCTTTTTGTCGCCTACGGCAGAATCCCTTCCATCATCGTCACGCTTGGCACGCTGGCGTTGTACCGCACGATTTTGGTGGAGTTTTCGAACGCTCAAACCATCTTGACCGCCAAACTTCCCGACTGGATCGTGGACATGCCGCGCCTCAATATTTTTTCCGTCGGCGACCTGGATTTCCGCTTCATGGTTGGGGTGATGCTGGTTGTGGTGATTGCCTTCCAGTTGGTTTTCCGCTACCTGCCCTATGGACGCCGCTTGTATGCCATTGGCTCCAACCCTGACGCGGCGCGAATGGCTGGTTTCCCCGCCCAGCGGATTGTTTTCACGGCGTACATCCTTTGTGGCGCTTTGTCCGGGCTGGCGGGCTTTATGTTCCTCTCCCGCTTTGGAAACGTGACCGTCGTTGCAGGGCAGGGACTTGAAATTTCGTCCATTGCGGCGGTGGTCGTCGGAGGCGTCAGCAACAACGGCGGCTCAGGCTCCGCCATCGGCGCGTTGATGGGCGCAATCATCATCGACCTGATCGAAAACAGCCTGATCCGCTGGCCCGTCATCAGCGAGTTTTGGCGCGACAGCATTCTCGGCATCCTGATCCTTTTGGCGGTCGCGTCCGATACGTTGGTGATGAGCCGCCTGCGCAATATGTGGGCGCGCAGTGAATTGCAATTAACCGCGGTTCATGCCGAACCGCAGGAAAAGCAGGATAAATAAGGAGCAGGCGCAATGTCCACTTTACAAAAAATATTTACCAGACTCAAGAGTTGGGAGGGCTTCCTGCTGTCCATCCTGGTGGTGATTGTCATCATCAACAGCACCCGATCGCCCGCTTATCTCAGCTTGAATAACCAGATCAACCTGTTTGTCCTGTCCATCGAAAAAATCATCCTCGCGCTGGTGATGACTTTCATCATTATCAACGCCGAGATCGATCTCTCGGTCGCTTCGGTCATGGGACTTGCCGCCTGCCTAATCGCCGCCCTGTATGACAGCGGCGTCCCGATGGGGTGGGCAATCTTGATTGCGCTCCTGGCTGGCGCGGCGTGCGGTTTATTCAACGGGCTTTGGGTGGCAAAGGCAAAGTTGTCTTCGCTGGTGGTCACCCTTTCGATGATGATCGCTTATCGTGGTGTGGCGCGTATTTTGGTCGAAGACCGTTCCATCGGGAATTTTCCGGAGTGGTTCGACGCCCTCGGACAGAAGCCGTTCCTCGGTCCGCTCCCGCTGTCGATGATTATTTTCTTCGTGCTGCTGGTCATCGCCATCATCATCCTCCAATATTCGGCATTCGGACGCCGCGTATACGTAATTGGCAACAGCCAGGACGTGGCGCGGTACTCCGGGGTCAGGGTTGATTCAGTCAAGTTGACGCTTTACGTTGCATCCGGGGTCGTTGCCGCTCTGGCGGGCATTCTCTTCGCTGCCCGCCTGGGCGCTGTTCGCGGAGATATGGCGCTGGGCTTCGAGTTGGACGTCATCACAATGGTTCTTTTGGGTGGGGTCAGCATTTTTGGCGGTTCTGGCTCTCTTTTTGGTGTCTTGATTTCGATCATGATTATCCTCAATTTGAGAAACGGCATGGCGTTGTCCAATCTTTCGGGACACATGCAAACGGGCGTTATCGGCATTCTGCTGATTCTGTCTGTGCTGGTTCCCAACCTGGTGAACCAGTTGCGATCCTATTTAAAACGCAGGCAGATCGCTGCTGCGAAAGCCAAATGAGAAAAGGAGAAGAAATATAAAGAGAAGTCCCTTGCAGTGTTTTATCACCGTCTCAAGTTTTCAAATCAAACAATTGGAAAGAGAGGAAAAAATGTTCAAGATGTTTCGTATCCTTGCCGTGGCGGTTATTCTGAGCCTGCTGGTCGCCTCCTGCGCCCCGGCTGCCACTGAAGCCCCTGCTGCTGAAGCGCCCGCCGCTGAAGCCCCCGCTACCGAGGCTCCCGCTGCGGAAGCCCCCGCCGGCGGCGTTGTTAAAGCCGAACCCGGTCAAAACGTCAACATGGTGTTGATGCCCAAATTCCTGGGAATCCTCGTGTTCGACCAGGCAAATATGGGCGCTCAGGAAGCTCACGCCGAACTGGAAAATCCAGGCACGCTTGAATTCCTTGGACCCACACCCGAAAATAGCGTTGCCGGTCAGATCGAAATCCTGACCACCGCCACTACCCAGGGCGTGGACGCCATCATGATCTCCAATAATGCCGGCGACCAGATTGCTCCCGCTGCCCAAGCCGCCCGCGATTCTGGCATGACCGTTGTGACCTGGGACTCCCCGATCCCCTCGGCGGAAGGCGAACAGATCTTCATCGCCCAGGTTGATTTCAACGAAACCGGCGTTGTCATGGCTGACATGGCGCTCGACATCCTCGGCGACGACGGCGGCAAATTTGCCGTGCTCTCCGCCTCTCCCGATGCCGCCAACCAGAACGCCTGGATCGAGGCAATGAAGGAAGCCTTGAAAGACTCCAAGTATTCCAAGTTGGAACTCCTCGATGTCGTCTATGGCAATGACCAGTCGGAAGACAGCTACAACCAGGCGCTTGCCCTCGTGGACAAGTACCCCGACATGGAATTGATCATGGCTCCGACCACCGTCGGCATCACCGCCGCCGCCAAAGCCATGCAGGACGAAGGTCTCTGCGAAACCGTCAAGGTCAGTGGTTTGGGTCTGCCCGCCGAAATGGTGGATTTCACCCTCAACGGCTGCGCTCCCGAGTTCGCTCTCTGGAGTTTCGTTGACCTCGGCTACCTGTCCTACTACGTCTCCTACCTGCTCGCCACCAGCGGAATCAAGGGCGTTGAAGGCGAAACCTTCGAAGCGGGTCGCATGGGCGAGTACACCATCGAGAAAGACCCCACCCGCGATGCTGGTCTGCGCGTCCTGATGGGACCCTTCACTGTTTACGATAAAGACAACGTCGAAGCCGCCGCTGGCGGTGGTGAAGAAGCTGCTGCCGGCGCTGCCGTCGAAGCCACTCCCGGACAGGAAGTCAACATGGTGTTGATGCCCAAGTTCCTGGGAATCCTGGTCTTCGATCAGGCAAATACCGGCGCTCAGGAAGCCCATTCCGAATTGGAGAATCCGGGCGAACTTGAATTCCTCGGACCCACACCCGAAAATAGCGTTGCCGGTCAGATCGAAATCCTGACCACCGCCACCACCCAGGGCGTGGACGCCATCATGATCTCCAACAATGCCGGCGACCAGATTGCTCCTGCTGCCCAAGCCGCCCGCGATGCCGATATGACCGTCGTGACCTGGGACTCCCCGATCCCCTCGGCGGAAGGCGAACAACTCTTCGTTGCCCAGGTTGATTTCAACGAAACTGGCACCGTCATGGCTGACATGGCGCTCAACATCCTCGGCGACGACGGCGGCAAATTTGCCGTGCTCTCCGCCTCTCCCGATGCCGCCAACCAGAACGCCTGGATCGAATCGATGAAGGAAGCTTTGAAAGATGCGAAGTATTCCAAACTCGAACTCCTCGATGTCGTCTATGGCAATGACCAGTCGGAAGACAGCTACAACCAGGCGCTTGCCCTCGTGGACAAGTACCCCGACATGGAATTGATCATGGCTCCGACCACTGTCGGCATTACCGCAGCTTCCAAAGCCATGCAGGACGAAGGTCTCTGCGAAACCGTCAAAGTCAGTGGTTTGGGTCTGCCCGCCGAAATGGTGGACTTTACCCTCAACGGCTGCGCTCCCGAGTTCGCTCTCTGGAGTTTCGTTGACCTCGGCTACCTGTCCTACTATGCCTCCTACCTGATTGCCACCGGCGCCATCGAAGGCGTCGAAGGTGAAACCTTCAAGGCGGGTCGCATGGGCGAATACACCATCGAGAAAGACCCCACCCGCGATGCTGGTCTGCGCATCCTGATGGGACCCTTTACCGTCTATAACAAAGACAACGTCGAAGCCGCTGCCAAGTAAACTGATTTGAAGAAAGAAGGGCTGGCAGGTTTCTGCCAGCCCTTCCACCCCTGAACCACCCGAAATTATTTTTCCTTTATTCGAAGGAGTGTCATTATGAAACGCGTTGGCTTTTTGTTGAAAGTAAAGCAGGACAAAATCGTAGAGTATAAAAAACACCATGAGCGCGTCTGGCCCGAAATGCTCGCCGCCCTGAAGAAGACCGGCTGGAACAATTATTCCTTATTCATGCGCCCGGATGGACTGCTGTTTGGATATTTCGAAGCCTCTGAAAGTTTTCAGGCATCGCTGGATGGCATGTCGAAGGAGGAAATCAACGCCAAATGGCAGGACTTCATGCAGCCCTACTTCGAGGGAATTGGCGGGCGCGCCGACGAAAACATGATCGAACTCGAAGAAGTTTTTCATCTCGACTAGACGGACAAAAAGGTGAATCCCATGAATTCAAAAGAACGCGTATCCAAGGCTTTGCGCCTGCAAGGCGCTCCCGACCGTGTGCCGCTTCAATTCGATCTCTCACGCACCTTGTTGGAAGCCTTCAGCAAAAAATACAACACCCCCGTTCATTACACGACGTCTTACTTTGAAGATGTGACCTATCGCATCTCAGGCAATGAACTGCGCACCGCGATGGGAAGCGATTGCGTGATCGTGGGCGGCAGCCTGCCCAGCGGATACAGCCATCGAAAAACAGATGACGGCTGCATTGTGAATGAATTCGGCATGAAAATGCGCCAGGGTCCGCTGTACATGGACATCCTCGAGTCTCCGCTTGCAAAAACCACTTCGGTGGAAGAGGTGAAGAATTTCCCCATGCCGAACCCCACCGCCGAGGGACGTTTCGACGACGCGAAAAAGTATATCGACAAATACAAGGATGAATACTTCATCATCGGCGACATGGAATTGACCATGTTCGAAATGTCCTGGCACATGGTCGGGATGCAGAAATATCTATCCGACCTGGCGCTGGGCGAGGCATATTGCGAGGCGCTGTTGGATCGCGTCAAGGAATTCAGCATCGGGGTTGGAAAGAAACTGCTCGAACTGGGCGTGGATGGGCTATGGCTCGGCGATGATTTCGGCGCGCAGAACGGTATGATGATTTCGCCCAAGATGTGGCGCAGAATCTTCAAGCCGCGCTATGCCGAAATTTTCAGCGAGTTCCGCGCTGTGAATCCCAACGCCCTGATGATGTACCACTGCGACGGCGCGGTCTCCCCCATCCTCGAAGATTTGATCGAAATCGGCTTGCAGGTCTTCAACCCCGTGCAGCCCAACGTCCCCGGGCATGATCCCCAAACCTTGAAGTCGAACCTCGGCGACCGCCTTGCTTTCTGGGGCGCAATCGACCAGCAGTATTTGCTGCCGCGCGGTTCGAAAGAAGAGATCGAAAAGGATATCGCGGAGAAAATCCGCATCCTCGGCGAAAACGGCGGGTACATGTGCGCCCCCGCCCACATCGTTCAGGCGGATACATCCATGGAAAGCCTGGAAACCTTCATTGCCGCTGTCAAACAGTACGGCGTCTACTAAACTTTATCCTGAATAACCCATGACCACTCCTCATAAATACCTTGCCCTCGATCTTGGCGCGGAGAGCGGACGCGCTATTGTCGGCTCGCTTGCAGGCGACAAAATATCCCTTGCTGAAACTCACCGCTTCCCCAACGCTCCCGTGCGAATCAACGACGGCATTCATTGGGATGTCCTGCGGCTGTGGAACGAGATCAAGGTGGGGATTGCGGCTGCCGTGAAGAGCGGCGCAAAACTCGAAGGCATCGGTCTCGACACTTGGGGAGTGGACTTTGCCCTGCTCGATAAAAACGGCTCCCTCCTTTCCAACCCATTTCACTACCGCGACGCCCGCACCGACGGCATGGTGGAGGAGGCTTTCAAACGCGTGTCCCGCGCCGAAATCTTTGCCAGCACGGGCATTCAGTTCATGCAGATCAACACGCTCTACCAACTGCTGGCAATGTCCATGCAAGAATCCCCGCTGCTGGATGCGGCAAAGACCTTTCTCACCGTCCCCGACCTGTTCAACTATTTTTTGAGCGGAGAGATCACCAACGAGTTCACCCACGCGACGACGACCCAGTGTCTCGATCCGCGCACACGGGATTGGGCACGACCCGTGCTGGGCGCTTTGAATATCCCGACCCATTTCTTCGGACCTGTGACCAACCCCGGTACCTCGATTGGAATGTTGCTGCCGGAGACGGCTGAGGAAACAGGCGCAGGCGGAGTTAAAATCGTGCTCCCCGCATGTCACGATACAGGCTCGGCTGTGGTCGCAGTCCCAGCCCAGAATCAGGATTTCGCGTGGATCAGTTCGGGGACGTGGTCGATCATGGGTGTGGAATCCACACAGCCGGCTTTGGGCGAGAAAGCCCTCGAATATAATTTCACCAACGAAGGCGGCGTGTTTGGCTCGTGGCGGCTTTCCAAGAACATCATGGGCTTGTGGCTGGTGCAGGAATGCAAGCGGACATGGGCGCATCTGGGTGAAGACCTTTCATACGACGAGATCACACGCCTTGCTTCCGAGGCGAAACCGTTCCTGGCGGTGATCGATCCCGACCATGCCAGTTTCCTGCACGCAGGCGACATGCCCGAACGAATTAGAAAATATTGCGCCGATACGCATCAGCCTGTGCCGCAGTCAAAAGGCGAGGTGATTCGCGTGGCGCTCGAAAGCGTTGCCCTGCGATACCGTTGGACGCTGGAAAAACTGGAGGAACTTACCGCAAAGAGGTTCGCTCCGATTCATATCATCGGCGGTGGGACAAAGAACCGCCTGTTGAACCAGTTCGCGGCGGACGCGACCAACCGCATGGTGGTCACCGGTCCCGTCGAGGCGACCGCCATCGGCAATGTGTTGATGCAAGCCATCGCGTTGGGACATCTTGGCTCGCTGCCCGATGCCCGCGCCGTGGTACGTTCCTCCTTTGAAGTCGAAGAATACCATCCCGTTCACAGCAGTGATTGGGATGAGGCATACGCAAAATTATTGTCGTTGTTGGACTCCGGCGTCTTATAATCCCCGCAGGGGACCTGACGTTGGGATGTAATTAAAGAGTCAAAAGCCGAGAGACTTTTGACTCCGAAGTAAGAGGTAAATAAAATGATTGAAGCTCCCTATCCCGAACTCGATGACCTGCTCAAAATGATGGGCGAAGCGGGCAAACACCTGGCGGATATCGAAGCCAGTGAAGGCGCGGCTGGAAATATTTCCGTTTGTATGCGCTGGCAGGTGGAAGTCCGCACGCGTTTTCCAGTCGTTGAAGAGATCGAACTTCCGCAGCCCGTTCCCGAACTGGCGGGCGCGACCTTCCTCGTCAGCGGCTCGGGACGCCGCCTGCGCGAGATCATCGACGAACCGACAGCCAATATCGCCTGCATCGTGGTCGAAAAAGGCGGAAAGACCGCCAAACTCCACACGTCGTATTATCGCCGCTTCGACAAGGTGACCAGCGAATTCAATTCGCACCTTGCCGTGCATTACGATCAGGTTTGCCGAACTGGCACGAACTTCCATGCGGTCATCCACGCCCAGCCCGTCCACCTGACTTACTTGAGCCATATCCCGCGCTATCAGGATGCTCAATATCTGAACACGCACATCCTGCGCTGGCAGCCTGAAACGATTATCAATTTGCCCGAAGGCGTTGGTTTCATTCCCTTCCAACTCCCAGGCTCGCCTGAATTGATGTCGGGCAATGTCGAGGCGCTACGCAAGCATCGCATTGTCATCTGGGCAAAGCATGGCGTGATGGCTCGTTCGGATGTCTCTGTTAAACGCGCCGCCGACCGTGTGGAATATGCCGAGACCGCGGCGAAGTACGAATATCTCAACCTCGGCGTGCATGAAATCGGCGAAGGCTTGAGCGTGGATGAAATTCTTACCATCTGCAAGGCGTTCAACGTCCCGCAGACGATTTTCTAAAATAGAAAGACCCTAAAGGTTTTAGAAACCTTTAGGGTCTGATTGCAGAATTCAAGAAAGGTGCAACCATGACCCAACCCTCCCAAGCTCAAATTGAACAGGCTTATGCTCTTGCCAAAGAACGCTATTCCGCCCTCGGCGTGGATGTCGAAAAAGCGCTTGCCACGCTGAAAACTGTTTCCATCAGCCTGCACTGCTGGCAGGGTGACGACGTGGGCGGATTCGAGAATCCCGGCGGCGAATTGAGTGGCGGCATTGCGGCGACGGGAAATTATCCAGGTAAAGCCCGCAACGCGGACGAACTCCGCCGCGACCTTGATCTGGTCTACAGCCTGTTGCCCGGCTCGCATCGACTCAACCTGCACGCCATTTATCTTGAGTCAGATACAAAAGTGGAACGCAACAAAATCGAGCCGCACCACTTTTCGGGTTGGAAGGATTGGGCGAAGGCAAACAACCACGGGGTCGATTTCAATCCGACCTGCTTCTCGCATCCCAATGCCGCAGACGGGTTCACACTCGCACATCCCGATGAAAGCATCCGCCAGTTTTGGGTGGAGCACTGCATCGCCAGCCGCAAGGTCGGCGAATACTTCGGCAAGGAACTTGGCACGCCCGCTGTGACCAACATCTGGATTCCCGATGGGCACAAGGACACGCCCACTGACCGTCGGACTCCCCGCCACCTGCTCCTCGAATCTTTGGACGCCGTCTTCGCTGAAAAAGTCGATCCGCGCTACAACCTCGACGCGGTCGAGCCGAAACTCTTCGGCATCGGCTCGGAAAGTTACGTCGTCGGCTCGATGGAATTCTATGCCGCATACGCGTTGAGCCGAAAAATTTTGCTGACCCTCGACTCGGGTCACTTCCACCCAACCGAAACCATCGCGGATAAAATCTCGTCCATGTTGATTTACCTCGACCAGTTGCTGCTCCACGTCAGCCGCGGCGTGCGCTGGGACAGCGACCACGTCGTCACCTTCAACGATGACCTGCAAGCCATCACGCAGGAAATTGTCCGCAACAAGGCATTGGAACGGATTCACATCGGGCTGGATTATTTCGACGCCAGCATCAACCGCATCGCCGCGTGGACCATCGGCTCACGCAACACCCTGCGCGGATTGCTGAATGCCCTGCTCGAACCGACTGACATGCTCAAGCAAAGCGAAGCCAGCGGAGACTACTCCACCCGCCTTGCCTTGCAGGAGGAACTCAAGGTTATGCCCTCTGGCGCGATTTGGGATTACTACTGCGCGAAGGAAAATGTCCCCGTGGGCATGGAGTTCATGAAGGTCATCAAGGATTACGAGAAGAACGAGCTTGCCAAGAGAGCATAACTGTCGTTTGGCTTCGTTTATAAGATTGTGACTGTTATTTGAACCACGGAGACACCGAGACACAGAGTTTTTTCGTTTGTTTTTTCTCGGTGTCTCCGTGCCTCAGTGGTTAGGTTTTGAATTTTTGCAAGCAATCTGTTTTGCTCCAACCTCTAGGCTTGGAAATTAGGAGAATCGATCCATGAAGTTACTAAAAAAGTACGAGGCTCAGGCGGAAGAATTCGTGAAGGTCTGTCACAAACTGGCGCAAAACCTGTATGTGACCAGCAGCGGCGGAAACCTTGCCTGGAGGCTGGAAGACAACCTGCTGCTCATCACCCCCACCAAGTTATACAAAGGGGATATCGACCTCAAAGACCTGGTTTTCATCGACCTGGACGGCAAGGTGATCGAAGGCAAACGCCGTCCCACCGGCGAGACGCCCATGTATCTCAAGTTCTTCAACCTGCGGCAGGACATCGTTTCCGTCATCCATTGTCACGCGCCGAATGTCGGCGCAATGGCAATTTCCAAAGGGAAGAACTGGTTGATGCGCCCCATTTACCCCGAGACGACAATCGAGATCGGACCGGTACCGCTGGTGCCGTATGCCGAACCGATCACCGAAAAACTGGCACAGCAATTCGAACCGTTCCTTCCCAAATACGACAGCTTTATCATGGAAAACCACGGCCTGGTGACCATGTCCCGCGCCGGGATCACCGAGACATTGATGCTCATCGAATTGCTGGAGATGAGCGCCAAGTCCATCCTGCTGGCGTTGCAAGTTGGCGAGATCAAGGAATTGAGCCGCGAAGCGGTTTGCGACCTCGGCAACACCATGCGCACGCGCAGCCTGCCCTTGTTCGGCGCGCCGGGTATGAACAAATCCCTGGAGGAGTTGTACTTCAATGGCGGCTGATCTCGAAATTCAACTAAACGATTTCTCCATCGCAAAACGAACCGAAGCCCTTGATTCTTTGATCGCTTCCGAAACCCAACTTCCTGTTGAACAGGAAGTTGTCAATTTGCACTGTCACACATTCTTTTCGTTCAACGCCTATGGCTACTCCCCGATGGGACTGGCATGGCTGGCGAAGCAAAAGGGATTCAAAGCCTTGGGCATCGTAGACTTCGACGTCCTCGACGCCGTCGACGAATTTCTCGACACCTGCGAACGCATTGGCGTGCGCGGCAGCGCCGGCATGGAAACCCGCGCCTATGTCCCTGAATTTTCGACACGCGAAATCAACTCGCCGGGCGAACCTGGGATTTATTACTACATGGGCATCGGCTTCACATCCAGCCAGGTTCCCGCCGAAGTCGCCCCGATCCTAGCGGACATGCGCGCCCGCGCCGATCAACGCAATCGGGCGATGGTGGAACGCATCAACGCGCACCTCTCGCCGCTGACAGTTGATTACGACCGCGACGTGCTTCCGCTCACACCTGCGGGTAACGCTACCGAACGTCACATGCTGGCAGCTTACGTTCAGGCGGCGGCAAATCACTTTGCTAACCCCGCCCAGTTTTGGGCGGAGAAGTTGGGACTCACCGAAGAACAAGTCCGTGGACAAATCAGCGACGCGCCCAAATTCCAGAACACGATCCGCTCCAAGCTGATGAAGCGCGGCGGGGTGGGATACGCCCAACCGGGTCCCGACACCTTCCCCAGCGTGGACGAGGTCAACCGCCTCATCGTCGCCTGCGGAGCCTTGCCCTGCGCCGCCTGGCTGGATGGGACGACTGCGGGCGAGGAGGCAATCGAGGAACTGCTTGAATTGCTCATCGCCAAAGGCGCGGTTGCGCTCAACATTGTCCCCGACCGCAACTGGAACATCCCCGACCCTGAGACGCGCAAGCTGAAAGTGAAAAAGCTGTACGAAGTTGTGGAACTTGCGCAGAAACTCGACCTGCCGCTCAACGTCGGAACCGAGATGAACGCCTTCGGTCAAAGGCTGGTCGATGACTTCGACGCGCCCGAAATGCAGCCCCTTCGCAAGCCGTTCCTGGATGGCGCGTACTTCATCTACGGTCACACGCTCATGCAGCGCGCCCTGAAACTCGGCTACCAAAGTGAATGGGCAAAGACTCACCTCCCCACCCGCCGCGAGCGCAACGCCTTCTACACCGAACTTGGCAAACTCGTCCCGCCTGGTAAAGATGGAGTGGAGAAACTCAAGCAGTTGACGCAAGCCATGTTCCCAGTGGAGATTTTGAAGAAGTTATCCTGAGACCGACTTTTGAACCACGGAGACACCGAGTCACGGAGTTTTTTAATTGCTTTTCTCAGTGTCTCCGTGCCTCAGTGGTTAGATGTTGGATTTCCCATGTTTGAGGCAATACGATGACCCACCAATATCTTTTAGCGCACGACCTCGGCACGACTGGAAACAAAGCCACGCTCTTCGACGCGGACGAAGGCGTGGTCAAGGCGTCCACGTTTCAAGCCTACCCCACCGACTATTCCCAGCCTGGGCAGGCGGAGCAGAATCCCGCCGATTGGCAAGCCGCCATCTGGCAATGCACCCGCCGCCTCATCGACCAGTCAGGCATCGACCCTGCCTACATCGCCGCCGTCAGTTTCAGCGGACACATGCAGGGAGCGTTACTGGTAGACAAATCGGGCAAGCCGCTTGGCAAGTGCATCATCTGGGCTGACCAACGTGCCACCGCTCAAGCCGACTTCATCGCCTCAGCCTGTGGCTCAGAGAATTTATATCGCCGCACGGGACAGCGCATCAGCCCCACTTACACCGCGCCCAAAGTGATGTGGATCAAGGAGCACTATCCCGAACTTTACAAACAGGCATACAAAATTCTACAGCCCAAGGATTACGCCGCTTTCCTGTTGAGCGGCGTTTTTGCCACCGACCATTCCGACGCCTCGTCCACGCTGTTCTTTGATTTGACAGAGCGCCGCTGGATGTCCGACGTGATTCAGGCGATGGGCTTGGATATTGACCTCCTTCCCGAAGCGCATCCCTCCACGACCGTCATCGGGCATGTGACGAAGGAAGCCGCAGCCGCCAGTGGATTGGTCGCTGGCACCCCAGTTGTCATCGGCGGCGGGGATGGGGCTTGCGCCACGGTCGGGGCTGGTTCCGTCCGAGAGGGCGAGGCATACGCCTATATCGGTTCGTCGTCCTGGATTGCGGTCACAAGCCGTCAGCCGATTCTCGATCCGCAGCAACGCACCTTCACCCTTGCCCACCTCATGCCCGACTACTGCTTTTCGCTCGGAACCATGCAAGCCGCGGGCGGAGCCTACAACTGGTTGCAGCGCCTCCTGCATGAAAACGAATCCATCGAAACGTTGAAGGCGATGGACGCCCAAGCCGCAAGCGTGCCCGTTGGCTCAGGCGGACTTTTGTTCCTGCCCTACCTGATGGGCGAACGCAGCCCGTACTGGAACCCGCTGGCGCGTGGCGCCTTCGTCGGTTTGACCATGCCGCAGGGTCAGCCCGAATTTGCCCGCGCCACCCTCGAAGGAGTCTCTTTCAACCTGCGCCTGATTTTGGACGCCCTGCGGGTTCAGGATATTCAAATCGCCAAGTTGCTGCTCATTGGCGGCGGAGCCAAAAGCCCGCTCTGGCGTCAGATTCTAGCGGACGTGCTTGGGCTGCCGATTCACCTCCCCGCCCTGACGACGGAAGCCACAGCCCTCGGCGCGTTGGTCGCTGGCGGAGTCGGTGTGGGCTTATTCCCAGACTTCAGCGTCATCGACCGCCTCATCGCCATCCGCGAAGCCGAACGCCCGCAGGAAGTTAATCAGCAAAAATATGCCGCCCTGCTTGATCTGTTCAAACGAAGTTACGAAGCGCTCGACCCGATTTTTGCAGAACTGGCTCAAATTACAAATTTAGATAAATAGACGATTGGAGAAAAGTATGACCGACAAATTGGAAAATTACCGTTCCGCGCCCGCGCCCGCGCCCGCCACTTATAAACTCTGGAACCTGTACGGCGCAGGACTTGAAAGCATGAAACCTTCTGACGTCCCCGTCCCGACTTATGGAGCCGACGAATTGCTCATCCGCCACGACGCCTGCGGACTTTGCTTCTCAGACATCAAAGTCATCGCGCAGGGACAGAACCATCCGCGCATTCTCCGCGACATGCAAAAGGAACCCATCGTGTTGGGTCATGAGGTCGCAATGACCGTCGTCGGCGTGGGCGAAAATTTGAAAGGGCAGTATCAAGTCGGCGACCGCCTGACTCTCGAAACCGACATCCTTGTCAACGGAAAATCCCTGGCGTATGGATATTGGTATCAGGGCGGGCTTTCGCAATACTCGGTGATTGGGCGCGAAATCTACGACAGCGATTTGGGCAACAACCTCATCAAAGTCCGCGACGATAAAAGCTACGCCGAAATCGCCCTCACCGAGCCGTGGGCTTGTGTGGTCGCAGCCTATGCTCTTGAATATCGCACCGCGTTGAAGAAGGATGGCACGACCTGGATTATCGGTGCGGGCGACTCGAAGCCTTACACGATCAGCGCTGGATTTGATTCTGCATCCCATCCCACCCGCTTGCTGTTGACGAACGTCCCCGAGCCTTTCTCTAGCTGGTTGCGGACTCGCGCCAAAGAGTTGGGCGTCGAAGTGATGGACGTTCCCGATGTCAGCGCTCCCCCAGTCGAGTTTGTCGATGACATTGTCCTCCTCGGCGCCGACGCCGATCTCGTGGAAAAGGTCAGCCCGCGACTTGACCAATTTGGCGTCATGGCAATCATGGCAGACGCGCCCTTTTCTTGCAAAGTCAGCGTGGACGTGGGACGGGTTCATTATCATCGCTGGCTGTATGTCGGCAGTCAGGGAAGCGACATTGCGGGCGCATACAAGGATGTTCCTGCGCGTTCCAACCTCAAGCCCGGCGGCAAGGCTTGGTTCGTTGGCGCAGGAGGACCGATGGGACGAATGCACGTCCAACGCGCGATTGACTTTTCCAACCCGCCCACCACCATTGTCTGCACCGACGTCAGCGACATGCGCCTCGGCGAACTCTGCGACGCCTTTGCCACCGACGCGAAAACCAAAGGGATTGAGTTCATCTGTATCAACCCGATGAACAAAGCCGACTACGAAGCGAAGATGTCCGCTTTGAAACAGACGGGCTTCGACGACATCGTCGTGCTGGCTCCCGTCGCGCCTGTCATCGCGGACGCGGCGACCTATCTCGCCCCCAACGGCGTGATGAACATCTTTGCGGGCGTGCCGCGTGGCACGATGGTTGAACTGGACTTGAGCGGAACTTACCTGAACAATACAAGAGTCATCGGTCACTCGGCTTCTTTGATGAGCGACTTCGAGTTGGTCATCGAAAAAACCAACAGCGGCGAGTTATCTCCCAATCGTTCGGTGGCAGCTATCGGGTCGCTCACCGCCGCCAAAGACGGGCTGCAAGCCGTCAAGGATGCCGCGCTGGCAGGGAAGGTCGTCATCTATCCCAACATCAAGGAAATGCCGCTGACTCGTCTCGAAGAGCTCAAAGAGAAAATGCCCACCGTCCATGCCAAACTTAATCAACATGGCGAATGGACGAATGAAGCCGAAGAGGAATTCCTCAGGCTGATGCTGCCATAGGGAATGTAACGTGGCGCGTGGTGCGTTTTGAACTACGCACCACGCGCCACGCTGCACGAATTTTTATCAACTCAAACGGAGTTTTTATTCATGGAAAAAGTTTTACAAGATCGTATCGCGCTAGTCACTGGCGGCGCACAAGGACTGGGGGAGGCGCTTTGCCATCGTTTGGCGCAGGAAGGCTGTCACGTGGTTGTCGCGGACTTGAACGAGGAAAAGGCAATCCAGACCGCTGAAAGTATCACCGCAACTACAGACCGCCGCGCAATCGCCGTCAAAGTGGACGTGAGCGACGAAGCCCAGGTGGAAGCCATGGTCAATCGCTGCGTGCAGGAATTTGGTCGGCTGGACATCATGGTCGCCAACGCAGGCATCCTCATCGCTGAGGACATCACCGAGTTCCCCGCCGAAAAATGGCGGGCTGTGATGAACGTCAACCTGTTTGGATATTTCCTGTGCGCCAAGCACGCTGCACGGGTGATGAAGGCGCAGAGGAGCGGCGCGATTGTCGAGATCAACTCGAAGTCAGGCAAGAAGGGCAGTTTCAAAAATTCAGCATATGCCGCATCCAAGTTTGGAGGTATCGGTCTGACGCAAAGTATCGCCCTCGAACTGGCTGAATACGGCGTGCGCGTCAACGCGGTGCTCCCCGGTAATATGCTTGATTCTCCGCTATGGACGGAAGGACCCAATTCCCTGTTCAAGCAATACGCCCGCAATCGTGGTGTCAGCGAGGAAGAGATTCGCCAGATTTACATCAACCAAGTCCCCATGAAACGCGGCTGTACGTACGATGATGTCTGCAATGTTGTGGTCTTCATGGCATCCGATCAATCCAGCTACATGACCGGGCAGGCAATCAACGTCACCGGCGGGCAGGAAATGCGGTGATTCTTCGGTAGGGGCGGATCGCGATCCGCCCCTACAAACCGAAACCCATGCCCTTTACGGGCTTTTATTTTGTGATATAATGAAAGCATTCGAAAGTAAACAAAAGAAATAGTAAAACACTGGATATGGAACCAAACCCAGAACTCTACCCCACCGAACGCAAGGAACGCATCCTCAGGCTGCTCAACCAGAACGGGCGCGTCAGCGTGACCGAGCTGAGTCAGATGTTCAACGTCTCCGAGGTCACCATCCGCACCGACTTGCAGGCGCTGGCTGCACAGGATTTGATTGTCCGCACACACGGCGGGGCGGTACCCGCTCCGCGCGCACCTGAACTTTCGCTGGTGTTGCGCCGCCAGAAACAGGTCGAGGAGAAAAAACGCATCGGCACAGCGGCGGCTGGATTTGTCTCCAACGGGGACGCTATCTTTCTCGACGCTTCCAGCACAGCCCTCGCGCTCGCCCATCACCTCCGCAAACACCGTGACCTGACCATCCTGACCCACAGCTTGGTCGTCGCCCAATCCATGCTCGACGCGCCCGGCGTGACCGTGGTCATGACCGGCGGCGTGGTACAGCGCGACACCATCTCCCTGCTGGCTCCCGACGGGCTGGCAATCCTCAAAAAGTACAACATCAAAAGCGGCTTCTTCGGCGCACACGGACTAAGTTTTCCCGAAGGTCTCACCGACGTGAGCGCCGGCGAAGCGGAAGTCAAACGCGAGGTCGTCTCCATGTGCCGCCAGGTGGTCGCCCTGATCGACGCCAGCAAATGGGGGCGGGTGGGGCCTGCCTCGTTTGCCCGACCCGAAGAAATTCAAATCGTTATCACCGATGGACAGTCGCCTGCCGCGCTGGTCGAACAGGCGCGCGCGCTTGGAACGCAAGTCATCCAAATTTGAAATACAAGGCTTAACATGCCTTGGGACTCAAAAGTCTCCCGACTTTTGAAAGTCCAACGACAGAAGTCGTTGGACTCCATTTACCAAAAATATTTTTCTCTAAAGGAGCATCTCTTTTTATGACTGCAAAAACGAAAGCACCCACCCGCCTCGAACTGGTCTCAGCCATGATCGAAGAGCAGGGCTTGACCAAGGAAGAATTGATTGGCTACCTGCGCCAGGTGATGGAAATCCGCGCGTTGGAAAATAACATCGCCAACCTGTTGAGCAAAGCCGTGCTCAAAGGCGCGTCCCACCTTTACGCCGGACAGGAGGCTGTCTCGGTCGGTGCAGTCGCCGCCCTGCGTGACGACGACCTCATCACCAGCACCCATCGCGGACATGGTCACGCGCACGCGCACGGTGACAAGTATGCCAAGACCCCACAAGCCAAGCAGGAACACTACAACAAGATGATGTCCGAAGTGCTCGGCAAGTCTGGCGGATACTGTAAAGGTAAGGGCGGTTCCATGCACATTGCCGATGTGGAACACGGCAACCTCGGCGCAACCGGCATCGTCGGTGGGAACATCCCGGTGGCGGTGGGTGCGGCGCTGGCTCAAAAACTCCAAGGCACTGACCGTGTGGTGGTCTGCTTCTTCGGGGATGGCGCTTCCAACACCGGCAATTTCCACGAGTCGCTCAACATGGCTTCGACCTGGGATTTGCCTGTGATCTTCGTCGTCGAAAACAACATGTATGGCATGTCAGTTCCGTTCAAGAAAGTGACCAAACTCATCGACGTGGCCGACCGCGCCGCCGCGTATGGAATGCCCGGCGAAGTCGTGGACGGCATGGACGTGCTGGCTGTGCGCGGCAGCGTTGTCAAAGCCGCTGAACGCGCCCGCAATGGCGAAGGTCCCACGCTCATCGAATGCAAGACCTACCGCTGGTTCGGTCACTCGCACTCCGACCCTCGCGCCTACCGTACCCGCGACGAGGAAGCCGAATGGAAGAAGCGCGACCCGATCACCGTGATGAAAGAAAACCTCGAAACGGTCAAGATGTTGACCGAAGCCGAGTTTGAAAAAGTGGAAACCGAAGTGGACGCCAAACTCGACAAGGCGATGGATTTCAGCAACGCTTCGCCTGAACCGAAGGCTGATGAAGTGGACACCGACGTGTACGCCCCCTCGAAGTTCACCGCCGCCGATTACGAAGCCGACCGCCGAATCCGCGCCGACATCAGCAAGGGATTGGTCAAGCGCGAAATTTCCTACGCCCAGGCATTGGTCGAAGCCGCCCGCGAAGAGATGACCCGCGACCCCAAAGTCTTCATCATGGGCGAGGATGTGGGACTCTATGGCGGAGCCTACGGCGCGACCCGCGACCTCTACAAGGAATTTGGCGAATGGCGCGTGCTTGATACGCCCATCTCTGAAGCCACCATCGGCGGCGCGGCTGTCGGCGCGGCAATGGCGGGAATGCGCCCCATCGCCGAAAACATGTACGTGGACTTCACCCCGCTTGCGATGGATCAGGTCGCCAATCAGGGCGCGAAGAACCGCTACATGTTCGGCGGCAAGACCAGCGTCCCGATGGTCATCCGCACCGAAGGCGGAGCAGGTCGCGCCATCGCCGCTCACCACTCGCAGAGTCTCGAATCGCTCTGGACGCACTTCCCCGGCATTTACGTGGTCATGCCGTCCACGCCCTACGACGCCAAAGGCTTGCTCAAAGCAGCCATCCGCGATGACAATCCCGTGATGTTCATCGAACACAAAATGCTTTACAAGGATAAAGGCTTTGTGCCCGAAGAAGAATACATCATCCCGTTTGGCGTCGCCGACATCAAACGCCCCGGCAAGGACGTGACCCTCGTCACCTACTCGCGCATGGTCTTCCGCGCTCTCGAAGCCGCCGAAAAACTGGCAGCCGAAGGCATCGACGTGGAAGTCATCGACCTGCGCACGCTCAAACCATTGGACATCAACACCATCGTCAATTCGGTCAAGAAGACCGGGCGGTTGGTGGGTGTGACCGAAGCCTACGAAAACACCAGCTTCATCAACGAAGTGATGGCGCAGGTCAACGAGCAGGCGTTTGATTATCTCGACGCGCCGATGATCCGCGTTGCCGCTGCGAACGTCCCCGTGCCGCGCGCCGAGACTCTGGAAGATGAAGCAATCCCGAACACAGCCCGCGTGATGGCGGCTTGTAGAAAGGTAGTGAGCTAATGGCTGAAGAGTTCTTCGTCCCCAAGTTGGGACAAACCGTTGAGGAAGTCATCATGGTTGGCTGGCTTGTCGAAGACGGCGCAAAAGTCAGTCAGGGTGAAGCGGTCATGGAAGTCGAGACCGACAAAGCCGTCTTTCCCGTCGAAGCCAATGCCAAGGGCTATATCCATCTTGGACCCTACAAAGCAGGTGATACGATTCCCGTCCTGACCGTAGTTGCGATCATCGGCAAACAGGATGATAAATTCGAAGTTGGCGGATCGTCGGCTCCTGTCGCCCCGCAAGCTGATTCCGCGCCCGAGCAGAAGGCTGCGCCCGTAGTTTCTCCAAGCGCAGAGTCGGTTGTGGCTGGCGAAGGTGACCGTGTTTTCGTCTCGCCCCGCGCGAAAAAACTTGCCGCCGAAACCTCGGTTGACGTGAGCAAGGTCACGCCCAGCGGCTACGATGGTATCCGCGTGACCGAGCGCGATGTGCGCGATTACCTTGCCCAACAGCCCAAAGTCACGCCCGTTGCTCAACGCATGGCAGCAGATGTCGGCGTGGACTTGCGCGAAGTGGCTGGCAGCGGACCCGGCGGACGCATCGTCAAGCAGGACGTGGCTCGAGCCGCTCAACCTGCTCCCGTTGCCCTGCCCGTTGCCGACGTGATCGAACGCATCCCGCTCAAGGGCGTGCGCGGAATCATCGCCGAGCGCATGGGAACCAGCGTCCACACCACCGCCCGCGTCACCCTCGTCATGGAAGTGGACGCGACAGAGTTTGTTGCCGCCCGTGAACGCATCAAAGCCAAAGTCTCGAAGGATTGGGGCTTCGCGCCGGGCTATAACGATTTGCTGGCAAAGGTGGTTGCCGTTGCCCTGCGACAGTTCCCTTACATGAATGCCCGCCTCGCGCCTGACGCCATCGAGTTGATGGGGCATGTCAACATCGGCATGGCAGTGGATACCGAACGCGGATTGCTCGTGCCCGTTGTGAAGGATGCCGACAAAAAGAATCTGCGCCAATTCGGTGAAGACTTCCGCCGCATGGTGGATGGCGCCCGCATCGGGCGTTCCCTGCCCGACGATCTGAGCGGCGGCACGTTCACCATCACCAACCTTGGGATGTATGACATCGACGCCTTCACCCCGGTCATCAACCTGCCCGAAGCCGCCATCCTCGGCGTGGGACGGATCGCCCCCAAGGCTGTCCCGCACGGCGACCAGATCGTCATCCGCCAGATGTGGACACTATCGTTGGTATTTGACCACCGCCTCGTGGACGGCGCTCCCGCAGCGAAATTCCTGCAAATGATCAAGTCGCTCATCGAAGACCCGTCCATGATGATGATGTACATGTAAAGACCTGACATCGAAACCATTCTGCTTCATAAAACATGCCCGCCGGTTCATTTGACTGGCGGGCATGTTTTGTTTTGTGTTCCTGGGGCTGGAAATATGGCAATATCGCCAAAAAAATATAAATGTCCACAAAATTTTGTACGTTTTTATAGGTTTTATCTAGGCGGCTCGTGAAATTGCCTGTTGACAAATGATTTTTAATTTGATATGATTTCACATAGTAAAAGTAACTTTTGAAATACGAATAAGCCAGTAGCCACAAGGATAATCGTTTGTGTCGAATTCGAAAAACAATCATGCTACGGTTTGAAGCGCACAGAGTTTGGCCCGCCTATCGGTCAGATTCTGTGCTGTTTTCTTAATTGACCGGGCTTTTATTTTTATCGCCCCCCCCTCTATTTTTGAATGATTTTTATATGGACGAAGAAAGGAGGCTTCAGGAGCAAGAAAATTCACCTAATTATGTTTTGTGTTTCGGAAGTCGCAAGCGACAAGGTAATCTCATAAACCGTAAAAGGCGCTCTAAACAAAAGGAGAAGAAGTCCATGAAAAAGTTGCTAGTTATCCTGCTCGTCATGCTGACAGTACTTACAGCATGTCAATCTGCTACTCCCGCTCCGGTTGCAAGCGAAGCCACTTCAGTCGCTGAGGAGGCAACAACTGCAGCTGAGGCTACGGCTGCCCCGGTTTCTGCCGAACCGAAGGAAATCACCATCGGTCTCGGACAGGAATCCTACCCCCGCCGTGGATGGACGATTGAAACAGATGACGGGTTCTCCATGTCCTATATTGGCGTGCTGGAGACCCTGGTCAAGGTCGATTTTGACGGGAACATGGTGCCCGGTCTTGCCGAGTCATGGACCCAGGTCGACGACACCACTTGGGAGTTCAAACTCCGCGAGGGCATTTCCTTCACCAATGGCGAGCCGTTCAACGCAGAAGCGGTCGTCAAGTCGTTAAAATACATCACCAATTCGCCCACGCCGCCGCGCGGAATCAAAGCCGACACATTCCCCTCGATCGAAGCCGCCGATGAATACACTGTCGTCATTAAGACGTCGAAACCCGATGCCCTGGTCCCGAACCGTTTGACCAGCCCCACCACCGGCGTGCTTGCCCCGTCGGCATACATTGCTGAAAGCGGACCGGTCGATCCCTTCAACACCGGGACTGGACCGTTCATCCTGACTGAAGAAGTAGCCGATCAAAGCCTCACCGTGGTTAAAAATCCCAATTATTGGGGCGGCGAAGTGAAGATCGACAAAGCGACCATCCTGTTTGTTCCCGATGCCCAGATTCGCGCCGGCATGTTGCAGACCGGAGAGATTGATATCGACATTCACCTGCCCGTCGAGCAATTGCCGATCCTCGAGATGGAACCCGAAATTTCCATCCTCAAATTGCAGACGCCCCGCACCACCACATTGCACCTGAACATGAGCCGCCCGCCATTCAACGACCTCAAAGTGCGCCAGGCTGTTGCGTATGCAATCGACAAGCAGGCAATCGTTGATGCGACATTGGAAGGTGTAGCTTCTCCGGCGGTTGGAGCCATTTCACCGTCCGAGGTATGGGTGAATTCTGACCTGAAAGGCTACGAATACAACCCCGACATGGCGAAGCAATTGCTTGCTGAAGCCGGTTACGAAGAAGGCGAATTATCCATCGGTTTATGGACATACTCCACCCGCGCCAACCTGCCTCTGACAGCCCTTGCTATTCAGGATATGCTGTCGAAGGTCGGAGTCAATGCGGAAATTCGCGTTGCCCAGTACGATGCCATGGAGCCCGACGTCCTGTCTGGCAACTACGATATGTTCATCATCTCCCGCAACCACGTCCTGGATAACTACGATCCCGAAGGCTTCTTTAGCTCGGATTACTCCTGCGGCGGGTCGTTCAACATGGACCGCTTCTGCGATGAAAAATTCGACTCCCTTCTGGCTGAAGCCAGCGCCTCGACCGATACGGAAGCCCGCTACGAAATTTATCGCCAGCTTCAATCGATCCTTGTGGACGAACAGGCTGCCGGCGTTTTCCTGAACTACACAGAAATCGTGAACGGCATTCGCAGCAACGTCCTCAACTTCAAGATGCATCCGCTCGAGAGATTCGTCCTGACGGCTGACTTGGATGTAGCTCCATAGCCACTGCCTTGCATTGTGCCTGAATGATTGGCTGGCATGGGATTGCCCTGAGAGATGTTCATTGTGATTGAACCGCCAAGAGCAAGACCATGCCAGCTATTTCTTTCCCTGTACATGACCTGGAGAAAAAATGAAACTGCCTAAATATATTACTTTCGATTGTTACGGAACCCTGATCGATTTTCAGTTGACCAAGGCAACCACCGAGATTTTGGGGGAACGCGCCCAATTGGTCAACCTGCACGATTTCCTCATCGTTTTCAGGGACATCCGTTATTATGAGTGCCTCGGACCATACCAGCGATACGACAACCTGCTCCGCACCAGCTTCAAAAAGGCGATGGATCAATGCGGGCTGAGATACACCAATGACGACGGCGATAAACTGGTCGCTGCGGTCCCCACCTGGGGTCCCTTCCCGGATACCAAGCAGGTGCTTGACCGCCTCGCCAAGCATTGCAAGCTGGTGATTATCTCCAACGCCAAGGATGACATCATCGCCCAGAATGTCCGCAATATGGATGTTTCCTTCTACGATGTGATTACTGCCGAGCAAGCCCAGGCGTACAAACCCACTCCCCCCATTTTCTACTATGCGCTGCGGAGACTGGGTTGCGACAAAAGTGACATCCTGCACGTCGCTCAGGGGTTTAACTATGATATTATGCCGGCGCACGGTTTGGGCTGGAATCGGGTCTGGATCAACCGCAATGGTCGCCCGGGCAACCAGGACGACTACGGTCCCTATACCGAATTTCCCGATCTCACCGGCTTGCCGGCGCTGCTTGGAATAGATTAAGTTCAAGTCGTGTGTCCGCCGGACGGCAAGTGCAGGGCTTGTGCTGATAAGATTACAAGGTAGAGAAATTAATCCATCGATGACCTTGGAAGCAAAGCCCTGCAAGAAATTTCAAATCTTTGTTTGAGCCGGTTCACAGATCGTTAGAAAGAGAAGAGATTAACGCCCATGTATGGTCTCATAATCCGCCGCCTGTTGATCCTGCCAGTATTGCTCATTCTGGTCTCATTGATAGCCTTTCTATATCCCTACATCAGCGGGATCGATCCGACGAGCGCGATCCTGCGGTCGAGAATCGGTGAGCGTGAGCAGACCCCGGAAATCGTCGCTGCGATAAAAGAGGAACTTGGACTGGATCGCCCATTGTTCTTTCAATTTGTAAACTGGGTGGAACACATCTTCAAGGGTGACCTGGGAAATTCCTTCGTCAGCCAGGCGCCTGTCGGCGAGATTCTTTTCCGCGGGTTGAAGGTCACGTTAATCCTTTCGCTTGTCTCCCTGACTTTTTCCATCATCGTTTCATTGCCATTGGGAGTATTGTCTTCCCTGTCGCCGGGCAAGTGGCTGGATAACCTGATCGCTACTTTGACGCAGACCGGCGTGGCAATTCCTGAATACTGGTTCGCGCCGGTCCTGATCCTTGTCTTCGCGTTGAATTTGGGATGGCTGCCCTCTGCCGGCTGGCGGGGTCCCCTGTTCATTGTCCTGCCCGCCCTGACTTTGGCGCTGCGCCCCATCGCTTATTTCACCCGTTTGACGCGCGAAACCATGATCGAGGTCATGCAGAAGGATTATGTCCGCGCCGCGCGGGCAAAGGGGTTATCGGAATTTCAAATTATCTGGCGCCATGCTTTGCGCAATTCCTTGATTCCAGTGGTTACCTTAATCACGCTCTGGCTTGCCGGTCTTCTGGGCGGGTCGGTGATTGTTGAAGTGATCTTCGCCATCCCAGGAATCGGACGCGTGATGTACGACGCAGTCATTGCCAACGACCTGCCGGTGGTGCAGGCGGGCGTGGTGCTGATCACCGGGCTGGCGGTTGTCATCAATACCCTTACAGACCTGAGCTATATCATGCTGAATCCCACCATTCGGTTGGGACAACAAAATGGGTAGTTTCCCAGCCTCACTGGCACATATTCCTGTATGTTTAATGGAGAGTCGTAATGGGCAATACCGCACCTGTGGTTGATCTACCTTCTTGTTCCGGTGAAATGCGGCGCAAGCCAAGATTTCGCTGGCATCCGATGGCTATTTTTGGTTTGGTCACCTTTAGCCTCATCGTGTTGATGTCGGTCTTTGCCCCGTTGCTGGCAAAGTACGACCCCACCGACCAGGACCTGCAAAACCGCTTGAAAACGCCCACATTGGAACATCTATTGGGGACCGACGCATTGGGCAGGGATGTTTTTTCCCGCATCGTATTTGGCGGACGGCAAGCCCTGATCATATCCTTCGTTTCGGTTGCCATATCAGCCACCATCGGCACGGTGCTTGGCGCGCTCGCCAGCAGGCATGGGGGAAGCGTTTTGGATGAAATATTGATGCGCGCCATCGACCTTTTTCTAGCCTTCCCCAACATCATCATTGCGCTGATGATCGTGGTGGTGCTGAAACCCGGGTTTTGGGCGCTTGTACTGGCTCTGACCATTACAGGTTGGACGCCGTATGCCCGCCTTGCCCGGGCTGTCGGGCTGGAGATTGCAACACAGACCTACATCGAAGCGGCAGCCGCAATCGGGGAATCGGAATTTCTCACCATGCGTAAACACATTCTCCCCAACACGCTGGGTCCGATCCTGGCTCAGATTTTCCTGCGCTTTGGTCATACCTTGTTGACCATTGCCGGGCTTTCATACCTTGGTATTGGCATTCAGCCGCCCACTCCCGATTGGGGTTCCATGTTATCCGAGGCGCAGGTCTTCATGGTGCGTGTTCCGACCCTCATCCTTTCGCCTGGGTTGGTTATCTTCATCGCCACGTTGAGCGTGACCATGGCGGGGCAGGGATTGATGTTGATGTTCGACCCGCAGCAAAGGCGCACCTGGTAGCCCCCCATTGGGCAGATAGGATTCAAAGGTTTCCTCCATGAATGATGTTTCCAATTTCTCCAGTAACAACCTGCTCGAAATCAAAAACCTGAAAACGTATTTCTATACCCGGGAGGGCGTTGTCAAGGCTGTCGATGGCGTGGACTTTAATGTGCGGGTCGGTGAAATTTTTGGACTGGTGGGCGAATCTGGCTGCGGAAAAAGCGTCACCTCCCTCTCCATCCTTCGCTTGACGAATCAGTCCGGGAAAGTGGTTGACGGAACCATTAAGTTTCAAGGACGCAATCTCCTGGAAATGACGGAAGCCGAGATGAAGAAGATACGAGGCAACCGCATCGCAATGGTCTTTCAACAACCCCTCCCGTCCCTCGACCCGGTTTACAAGGTCGGCGACCAGATCGTCGAAGCGTTGTTGGTCCATTCGAAAATGGATAAGCGTTCGGCGTGGAAGCGGGCGGTGGAGTTGCTCAACCTGGTGGGCATCCCCGATCCCGAGCGTCGCGCCCATTGTTATCCAAACGAATTCTCCGGCGGCATGGCACAGCGGGTGATGATCGCCATGTCTTTATCCTGTGAACCAGACCTGTTGATCGCGGACGAACCCACCACCGCCCTCGATGTGACGATCCAGGCGCAAATTTTGGAATTGATGGCTGAACTGCGATCCAGGCTGGGCATGGCGGTCATATTGATCACCCACGATCTGGGCGTGGTCGCCGAAATGGCGGACCGCGTGGCAGTGATGTACGCCGGGCGCATCGTCGAGGAAGCTACGGTCGCTTCGCTTTTCGAACAGCCGCTGCATCCTTATACCCGCGGCTTGATCGAATCCATTCCGGTATTGGATGAAACAAAAGAAAGGCTCAACATCATACCCGGCGTGGTCTGCGATTTGATCGATCCCCCGCCCGGATGTAAATTTGCCCCGCGTTGTAAAACCCGTATCGAAAACAATCTAACCATTTGCGATCAACGCGAGCCGCATCTGATTCAAATCAGCCCCGACCACAAAGTGAGATGCTGGCTGTACGAAGATTCAGGCATGTCCACCCCTTCCGTCTCAGATTTAGAAGCTCCGATCTGAGAACAGGGCGATTTTATCTTTCCGAAGGAGCGCTTAATTTATGGAAACAACCAATCACTCGAATTCGGGTTCAGCCAATAGCGAATACCTGCTTGAAGTTCGCAACCTTGTAAAATATTTTCCTGTGCGCAACGGTTTGCTCTTGAAGTCACAGGCTCAGGTAAAGGCGGTGGACTGTGTTTCATTCAAAATAAAAGCAGGCGAAACCCTGGGAATGGTGGGAGAGTCGGGCTGCGGCAAGACCACCGTCGGTCGCACGATCCTGCGGCTCACCTCAGCCACTTCCGGTCAGGTGCTTTACGAAGGCAGGGACGTTCTAAAAGCCAAGCCGCGCGAACTTCATGATTTGCGCCGCAACATGCAAATCATTTTCCAGGACCCATACTCTTCTCTCGACCCTCGTATGCAAATCGGCGAGAGCGTGGGGCTGCCACTATACGTCCATGGGATGAAAAGCGCAAAACAAAGGGAGGAGATTGTAGTTGCCATGCTCGAGAAGGTAGGCTTGGAGTCTTATCACCTCAAACACTATCCGCACGAGTTTTCCGGCGGACAACTTCAGCGGATTGGCATCGCGCGGGCGCTGACCCTCAACCCCAGGTTCATTGTTTGTGATGAACCGGTCTCGGCGTTGGATGTCTCCATCGAAGCCCAGATCCTCAACCTGCTGTCCGATTTGCAGGATGAGTTTGGACTGACCTATCTCTTTATTGCCCATAACCTGAGTGTGGTGAAGCATTTCTCGGACCGTGTGGCAGTCATGTATCTGGGACGTATCGTCGAATTGGCTGACCGCGACGAACTTTATCAGAACCATAAGCATCCATATACAAAAGCATTGATGTCGGCGATTCCCCTGCCCAAGCCAAATCATAAACGGGAGCGGATCATCCTGACCGGGGATGTGCCAAGCCCGTTGAATCCTCCCAGCGGCTGTCGATTCAACACCCGCTGCCCGTTATCCCAGGAGCGTTGCAGCGGTGAAGAGCCCGGTTACAAGGAAGTCACGCCCGGGCATTGGGTAGCCTGTTGGAAGGCAGACTAGGCTAGTTTATAAACGCATCCATTTTGATGCGTTTATAAGCGTTTTGTGAAAAATCAGAACAGCTATCAGTTCATTTGCCTGAACGAGTTTATCTTATCAAACCCCATACTCTGCACAAGGATAGTTTCCAAAGGAGAACATTATGATTTCCCTGAACGAAGATATGGTTGTAACCGAAGTCCGTCCAGGTGTGAGCGTTCGCCGTCCCATTCATGATCCGTCCCACCTGAAGGTGGCGGAATGGATCATCGAGCCTGGTTCCACCTTCTCTGCCCATGCCCACGAAACAGACCAGGTGACCTACATCGTCAAAGGCAAGATGAAATTGAAATTCGGCGACCAGGAATATACGCTTGGATCTGGTTGCTATTACTACACCCCTGCCGGTCAAGTTACCCAAACCACAGAGATCATCGAAACGACCACCATGATCGTGACCGCCGAAGTAAAGAAGTAGGATAGATCACTTGCATTACTCCAGTAATCTATCGCGAGGATAAAGCAGGAAATCATTATGGAGAAAACATCAGTCAACTTGCAGGATATCGAAGAAGCCGCGGAACGTATCCGCCCTTATATTCGTCACACACCCTTGCTCCGGGAGAAGAGCATGGACACGATGTTGGGATGTCAGGCCTATCTCAAGCCCGAGATGCTTCAAATATCCGGCGCCTTTAAGTTGAGAGGGGCGCTAAGCAAGATTCTGTCTTTAACCCCGGAGGAGATGCAAAAAGGCATCATCACCAGCTCGTCCGGTAATCATGGACAGTCTTGTGCTTTCATCGGACAGATGCTGGGCATTCATACGACGGTGGTCGTCCCGGAAGATGCGCCAGCCATCAAAATCGAGAATGCCAGAGCCATGGGAGCAAATGTAATCGCGTGGAACCGCAAATATGTCGAGCGCATGAAGAAAGTTCGTGAAGAGATTGCCGAGCACGGTTACATCCTTGTCCATCCCTACGAAGACTACACGGTCATGGCGGGACAGGGCACGATTGCCTTGGAAATCATGGAAGACCTGCCCGACGTGGATACCGTGCTGGTGCCTATTGGCGGCGGCGGGCTGATCTCGGGAATTTCCACAGCCATAAAAGCGTTGAAGCCGAAGGTGCGGGTAATCGGTGTTCAGGCTGCGGCCTGCGGCGCTTACTATGCCAGCCGCCAGAACGGATATCCGTCTGAGGTAACACCTCACCCCACGGTGGCTGATGGTCTCACCGCCATTCGGGTCAGCGAGTTCACCTATCCCATCATCGAAAAGTATGTGGATGACATTGTTGCCGTAGAGGAAGAAGATATCAAGGAAGCTGTGAGATTGGTGGCGCGCGAAGCCAAGCTTGTGGCAGAACCTTCCGCTTGCCTGGGTATTGCCGCTTTGTTATCCGGCAGGGTGAAGACACAACCAGACGAGAAAGTCTGCTCGGTGTTGACGGCTGGGAATTGGGATATCAATCTGATCGGGAAGATTCTTAAAGGGGAGAATGTAGAAGGCGTTTTGTGAGCAAGGCAAAGCGCAGGGGGACTGGCGACAAAACAGTTGATACATAAGGAGAGATCAACGATGGAAACCTTATTGTTGAACAAGGAAGAAGTTAGCAGCCTCATTGATCTGGACGCGATCCGCGCGGCGGTGGAGGAAGGCTATCGGTCATTCAACTCAGGTCTGGTGGTTCAACCGAAGATTATGGACGTAGCGCTGCCCGGCACACACGAAGGCGTCGACTTCAAAGGCGGGCTGGACATGGGGAGCGGATATATCACCTTGAAAGCATCCTCCGGCGGGTATGATAACAATCCGAAATTAGGTTTGCCCACGGGCATGAATACCGTAATGCTGTTCGAAGCGAAAACCTGCGCGCTGAAGTGCGTTATGGACGGCACCTTTATCACGGGCTGTCGCACCGCCGCGGCTGGCGCAGTTTCGGTTCAATATCTGGCGCGCGCAAATGCGGAAAAACTATGCGTCATCGGCGCAGGCAGTCAGGCACGGAGACAACTCGAAGCGATCATGCGCGTGCGTAAGCTGACCGAGGTGAGAGCGTGGGACGCTTTGCCAGAGTTCCTGGATAAATACGTGAAGGAGATGTCTGCTGAAACGGGATTGAATATCCGCAAATGCGCAACGGCTGAGGAAGCCGTACGGGGCGCCGATATTGTGGTGACCACCACCCGTGGGCGCAGCGGTCCCATCGTGAAAAAAGAATGGATACAGCCCGGCACGCATATCGCGGCGATCGGCGCCGATGCGTCGGACAAGCAGGAACTCGATGCCGATGTCTTTGCCGGGGCAAAGGTTGTTTGTGACTCGATTAACCTGTGCGTGGAAAGGGGAGAGACCCACAATGCTGTGAAGGCGGGTATTATCCGAACGGAGGATATTCACGCCGAGATTGGTGAGATTCTCCTGGGCAGGAAACCCAGGCGTGAGAGCGCGGATGAGGTGACAATCTTCGATACCGTCGGCATGGCAATTCAAGACATTGTGACCGCCGCAATGCTCTATAAAGGCGCCTTGGAGAAGGGTCTTGGAACCTGTTACGAATTTTTCAAATAAAGTATCGGTAATCGCCATTGCCCTGATCGCCCTGCTGCTTGACTCGCTGATCGTGCGCGCCTTGATTCTTTTGGCGCCCTTCATCCGTTCAAATTTTGGAATCGATGGCAGCCAGTTTGGCTATTTTATGAGCGCCCTCATGCTGGGGACCCTGCTGACCACCCTGCCAATTGGGAACCTCCTCGAACGTTCCAGCGCTCGCTGGGCATTTGGGACCATCATGACGGTTACCGGCTTCGGACTTTTTGTAGTCGCCTATCAAAACACATTTTATGGATTGATTGCCGCCCTTTTCTTCGTTGGAATTCTACGGGCAGGAATCATCCCGCTTACAAACCGCGTGGTTGCAGAATATTTTGCCTCAGGTCAAAGAGGGTCCATCACCGGGTTCATCTTTGCCGCAGTCCCCTTGGGTGGATTCCTGGGCGCCCTGGCGCTCCCCGCGCTGGGCGAAACCTTCAGTTGGGGAGCAGGCTACCAATTGTTGGGGATTGTGGCGCTCATTGGAGGAATTCTCGCCTGGATATTATTGCCCGGAGAAAAAAATTCCCGCCTCGTCACGCAGGCTCGTACAGCGAGAGAGTTCCTCAAGTCGAAAAAATTTATCATCCTGGCAGTTGCGTATGGACTATTTGCCCTATGCACCACAACCGAAACTTTCATAACCCTTTACCTGGTTGATATCGTCGAGGTCTCGGCGGTGCTGGCAGGGACTTTTTTTGGCATGATTCAACTCACCGGGGTTGTTGGGAGATTGTTCTGGGGCGTGCTGGCAGACCGTTATTTCAGCAGTAACCGCTGGTGGTTGTTGACTTTTACCAGTGGCATATTGCTGGTCTCGATTGCACTGCTTAGCCGGCTTACTTCACACAGTCCCTATTGGTTGATTGCTGTTGATATGGTTTGCTTTGGCTTTAGCGCCGCGGCTTCCTGGGGCATCCTTTGTACATTGGTGGGTGATGTGGTGGGAATAAGCGCTGTCGCATCCGCCACCGCCATCGTATTTTTTGTTACCAGCATTACGGATGGCGGCGGACCGGTGCTGTTTGGCAATGTGCTTAAAGCCACCCAGTCCTATCAAGCTACATTTGGCGTTTACATTGTGATAAGCGCGATTGCAATGCTCATCTTCCTGTGGATGGCGCTGCGCAACAGGCTGGATCAAAATTCCTCGTAGCCGCAGTTTTGGGGTAGCCAAGAGGGATGTTCTCAGCGGGGGGAATTTGTCGAAAGTGCCACAAATTCCCGTCATCGGCGTCATCATTCCTTGAAAAAATGTTGACATTTAAGCCAATATGCAGTAGGATATTCATATAGTGAAATATATTTTTACTATGTAAATAAAATGTTTGAGCGTGAAAAACGCGCCAGAGGGGAACAAGGTCATAAGTGATCTTTAACAAAATAGTTACATGTTCGATGATTTGTTTTTTGCTTTGGCAGGTAATTGAAGCAAAAATTTGCCAGTCCAATCCATTCTTTATCCGGAGGAAAAAATGACAGACCGCAAGAAAGTTACCCTACCCTATCTGTTCAACAAGGTCGCCAACAAAGAGCCGATTTCATGGCTTACCTGCTACGATTATCCAACCGCCTACCTGCAAGAGCAGGCTGGCATGGATATGATTCTGGTCGGCGACAGCCTGGCAATGACCATGCTGGGTTATGAAACCACCCTGCCCGCAACCATGGATGACATGATTCGCCACGCTGGGGCGGTCCGCCGTGGAGCGCCGAATGTCTTCATCGTGGGCGATATGCCCTACATGAGCTACCAGCCCAGCGTCGAGTTGGCGATTCGTAATGCCGGTCGGTTCATGGCGGAAGCGGGTTGCGATTCGATCAAGCTGGAGGGCGGCGTCGAGATGGCGGATCGCATCCACGGAGTTGTCAGCGCCGGTATTCCCGCCATGGGACACCTTGGGCTGACGCCACAAAGTGCAGCCGCCATCGGTGGTTACAAGGTGCAGGGACGGGGCGCCCGCGCAGCCAAGAAGATCATCGACGCAGCCAAAGCCCTCGAGCAGGCTGGCGCTTTTGCAGTTCTTTTGGAAATGGTTCCCGACCGCGTTTGCAAGATCATCACCGAGCGGGCTGAGAACTGCATCATCATGAGCCTTGGCTCCGGTCCGGATGCGCACGGACAGTTGCTCATCTACCATGACATGTTTGGTCTGTATCCGAAGTTCAAGCCGCGCATGGCAAAGGTGTATGGAAATGCAGGAGAAGTTATCCTGAATGGGCTCAAGGGGTATGTCCAGGAAGTCTCCGATAAATCCTTCCCGCAGCCGGAAAACTGGTTCACGATGAAGGATGAGGAGTATGAGGAGCTGATGGGACTGCTATGAACTACGCCCAGAGAACCAGTCATCTAAAACCTGAGGGTGCCTATCAGGTATTAGCGCGGGCGCAGGAACTGGAGTCCAAAGGGCGCGAGATCATCCACCTCGAAATTGGGCAACCTGATTTCGAAACCTTTGACAACATCCGCCTGTCGGGAATTCGCGCCATCTCCGAAGGGCACACGCGCTACACGCCGCCCATCGGCATGAAGTCACTGCGCGAAGTGATTGCTGAGGACGCCGGCAAGCGGCATGGGTTGCAGATTCACCCGGAGCAGGTGGTCGTCAGCCCGGGCGCCAAGCCCAATCTGTTCTTCCCCGCCCTGGCAGTGATCGAACCCGGTGACGAGGTCATCTACCCGAATCCTGGCTTCCCAACCTATGAGGCGATGATCCGCCTGGCTGGCGGTGTGCCCGTTCCCGTGCCGCTTAAAGAAGAGAATAATTTCTCCTTCGACCTGGACGCCTTTCATAAACTTGCCGGCAGGAAGACCAAACTTGTAATTTTGAATTCCCCCAGTAACCCGACGGGGGGCGTCATGCCCCTGGCAGATTTGAAAGCAATTGCAGCAGTTGCCCAGAAATTCGATTTTTGGGTGTTGTCGGATGAAATCTATAGCAGGGTTGCGTACGACAATGCCGTGGTTCCTTCGATTGCCTCCCTGCCCGGTATGATGGATAGGACGATCATCGTGGATGGTTTTTCGAAAACCTACGCAATGACAGGCTGGCGGCTGGGATATGGAATCATGCCCAAAGGTCTGGCGCAAGTGGTTCAATTGTTGCTGACCCACTCTGTAGGCTGCACTTCGAATTTTGTCCAAATTGCGGGTGTCGAAGCGCTGACCGGACCTCAATCGCAGGTGGATGCCGTGGTTGCCGAATATCAAAAGCGGCGGGATGTGATTGTCGATGGATTGAACGCCATCGAGGGGATTGCCTGCCAGCGTCCACAGGGAGCCTTCTACGTCTTCCCGAACATCAAGTCTTTCGGTATTTCATCCTCTGAAATGGCTGACCTGATTTTGGAAAAAGCCGGCGTAGCTGTGCTGCCGGGGTCATCCTTTGGAGAATATGGCGAGGGTTACCTGCGGCTGACATACTCGAACTCCATCGAGAATATCCTTCGGGCTGTTCAGCAGATTGGAGAAATATTAAGACCCATGCGCTAGGCGAGCGGAACATATCGAAAATAAGATAAGGATGCAAGGCTTGAAAAGAATCAGACCGCACAGAGATTTGCAGGGCTTCTCTGTGCGGTCTTTGGTTTTCGAGGCGTTTTCCCGCGTCGAACCGTAAAACGCGACGGTTGTTTGCTCATGGTAAAATACTTGTGAAATTAGGTATAAAATTATGCCGCTGGCGAATGCGCCAGCCAGGTAACGTGTTTTTATAAGGCGAATAAAAGGATAAGGGAGTCCCCATTACAAAAATGACGAAAGTATTCGGAAGTGCCGAAAAAGGGAATCGTATGAACGAGGAAGAGATCAAAGAGAACTACATCGTATCTTCTCTTGTAAAAGGACTGCAAATATTATCCGCTTTTACAGTCGCCAGACCTGCGCTAAAGGCATCTGAAATCGTTGAAATGACCGGCTTCGACCAAGCCACGGTGTTCCGTTTTCTTTATACTTTGGAAAAAACAGGCTACCTGGTTCGTGAGGAAGATACAAAACGATACCACCAAAGCGTGCGTATGCTTACGCTTGGTCTGCCAGCCCGTCAGGGAATCGCTATCCGCGAAGTTGCGCTTCCAGTCATGATTCCCATGTCCAAGACGGTCAATGAAGTGATTACGCTCGCCATTTTGGATGGTGTCGATGCTGTGACTGTTGCCACGGCAGAAATTTTGGAGAAAACCGTTTTCAGCACCCCCATTGGGCACCGATCACCGTCATACTGCACTGCGACGGGAAAAATTTTGTTGGCATACCAGCCGGATGATGTCTTGGATCGGTTAATTTCTCGAATCGATTTTGCCCCATACACAGAGCAAACCATTGTCGATCCTGTTCGTTTTCGAGAAGAGTTGCTTGAAGCCCGACAGCGCGGGTATGCAATCCAGGATGGTGAACTGATTTCCAATCTTGGCTCTATTGCGGCGCCAATTATCAATTTTCATAAGGATATCGTCGCTGCCCTCAATATATCCGGGCTTTCGATGCACATTCTTCACGAAGAAAAAACCGCCTTTTACATCGATGAAGTTCTCAAGAATGCCCGCGCAATTTCTGCTGAACTTGGCTATAGGGTTGGGTAGAACACATCCGTCTGCAAGTCACACCTGTTCAAAGCTGTCCAATGATGGACAGCTTTTTTTATTCGAAGCCATTTGCTTTTTGAGTCTTTGTTTGCTATTTGCAGAACCCGTTGACAAAAACCTTGGTTTAGATTAGAATATTCATTATGTGAAATTATTATTCACATAATGAAATAAATAGGAGTAAGCGTCAATTGTCGACTAAGGCATATGAAACGTGCCTGTAAACATGTCTTTTTGGAAATTAACACAAGGAGTATGTACCATGAACAAAAAAATCGGTTATGGCACGACGGCTATTCACGGTGGCAAAAGTCCCTATGATAAAGCCCTACCCACTGAGCCTGCGGTTGCTCCCATTCACATGAGCACCACCTTTGCCTTTGATACAGTGGAAGAACACCAGGGGTCGATCTTCGGCGGTCTGAAGTTTCCGATGTATACCCGCGCCGCATCGGGGAATCCATCGATCCGCATGTTGGAAAGCAAACTTGCTGATTTATATGGCGCGGAAGCCGTGCTCAGCACTGCTTCGGGTATGGCAGCCATCAACTACACCCTGATGCACCTGCTGAATCATGGCGATCACATCGTCATGGGACGAAACTACCGCCTCACTCACAATATCGGACAGATGATTCTGCAAGACAAGATGGGCGTCGATGTCACCTTGATGATCAGTGACAATGTCAAAAACCTGTCCAAATTCCTTACAGACCGTACCAAGGTATTGACCCTGGATGTGCCCAGCAACCCGATGATGACGGTCTATGATCTCAAAGAGGCTGTCAAGATTGCGCATGAACGCGGCATCATTGTCGTACTTGATGATACGTGCGCCACTCCCTTCAACTTGCGCGCTCTGGAAATGGGCGTGGATGTCATTGCCTGTTCGCTGACCAAGTACATGTGTGGACACGGAAATGCGGTGGGCGGCGCCATCGTCTCCAACGCGGAGATGATCAAGGACATCCGCTTCAAGCTTTATCCCAGAATTGGAGCCGCCATCAGCCCGTTCAATGCCTGGCTGATCGAGCAGGGACTCAAGACTTTGCACTTGCGTGTGCCCCGCCACAACCAGACAACCCAGGCATTGGCAGAGTATCTCGAGCGCCATCCGAAGGTTGCCCGTGTGTTCTACCCCGGTCTCGCCAGTCACCCACAGCACGAGTTAGCCAAGTCGTTGATGTCGGGCTTTGGCGGCATGATGTCGTTCGTCGTCAAGGGCGGGGATGACGCCGCCACGGCGATGACCAACCACCTGAAGATTGGAAAGATCGGCACCAGTTTTGGTCAGGCTGAGACGATGATCGAGACCGGCTGGATGTCTCACTACGAATGGCCCATGGAAGAACGCATCCGCTTCGGACTCTTCCCGGGATTTGTGCGGGTGTCGACTGGCTTGGAAGACGCCGACGATTTGATCGCCGACTTCGAACAGGCGCTTGCCCAGATCGACGTGGACGAATCGGTCAAGCTGGACTTCGATGCCGTGGAAACAGACATCGAGTGGAAGCCCGTCATCACGACGATGGAATAACAATCAGCAGCTTTGAGTCAAGAATCTCATCATCAAACGAGGAACAATCAATGAATAAGTTGCCAAAGTACATTACCTTCGATGCCTATGGAACCCTGGTGAATTTCGAGATGACCAAAGTCACCATGCAAATCCTGGGCGAACGCGCCAAACAGATCGACACCGAAAAATTCCTACAGGAATTCAGCGACATGCGCTTCGATGAAATTTTGAAGGAATACCGCCCCTACGAAGCGGTGCTGCGTCGCTGTTTGTCCACCATGATGCGCAAGTACAAACTCGATTACACCGAAGCCGACGGCGACACCATGATGGCTGCCGTTCCCACCTGGGGACCCTTCCCGGATGTGCCGCCCATCCTGCGCATCCTGCGCCAGTACTGCAAGATCGTGATCATCTCCAACACCGAAGACCGCCTGATCGAGAAGAACATCGAAAACATCGGCGTCCCCTTCGATGATTACATCACCGCCGAACAGGCGCGCGCCTACAAGCCCACCAAGCTGATCTTCGATTACACGCTGCGAAAATTGAACTGCGATAAATCCGAAATCCTGCATGTCGCGAATGGCTTCGAATACGACATCATGCCCGCCCATGACTTCGGCTGGAAAAAGATCTGGATCAATCGCTATCAGGAAAAAGGCGACCAGGCGGCTTACGGACCTTATGAAACACTTACCGACCTCAACGGCTTGCCCGCTTTGGTCGGAATTCCAGGCGCATAAAAATGATCTCGCTCAACGAAGATATGCCTGTTTTTCCGGGACGCGCTGGTGTCAGCGAACGCCGCCCGATTCACGATCCGTCCGTGATGGTCGTGGAAGAATGGACATTCGAACCCGGTGTCAAGTTCTCTGGTCATGCCCACGATGAATCGCAGATGGCTTATATCATCAAGGGGAAACTGCGTTTGAAGCAAGGTAATCATGAAGTCATGCTCGAGGCGGGTTGTTACTATTACACGCCCGCCGGCACAGTGCATGAAATTACCGAGATCGTCGAAACAACCACCATGCTGATTGTAAGTACGCCGCCAAAGAAAAAGTGATATTGAATCTGGCAGTTCCCCGCCTTTTGGGAACTGCCAGATAAAAAAGAGGGGAACAAGATAATAACCGAAACAGGATAATGGGAGTTTTAACTGGGAAAGAACCTGTGGAGATAATCTTGCAGTCATTGCAAGGGTGTTGATTGGATTGAACTTGGCATAATCGAATGAAAAAATGGCAACCGACGAGAAGATTATGGCTGACGACCTAAGAATACAACAGGGCATTACCCGTGAACAACCTTTTCATATCCAGGTTAATGGACAAACGGTGACTGCCTATCCCGGCGAGACCATCGCCGCTGTCCTGCTGGCACAAGGCTGGAAGATGTTCCGCCACACACTGCTTTCGGGCGAACCTCGCGGTCCGTTCTGCGGGATGGGGCTGTGTTTCGACTGCCTGGTAACGCTCAATGGCGAACCCAACGTCCGCGCCTGTGTCACCTTTGCAAAACCGGGCGATAAAGTGGAAAGGCAAATCTGATGCCCGAACTGCGACCAACTCCCCTTACCGTGATCGGGGCGGGACCCGCTGGTATTATGGCGGCGCACACCGCTGCCGAAGCCGGCGTGGATGTCACCCTGATCGACGATAACCCGCTTCCGGGCGGACAGTATTACCGACAATCTCCCCCTGAATTCAAATTTTCGAATCCAACAGACGCGCAATCGGGGCGGGTGGATGCGCCATCCGTTTTGAACAAACTCCCTCATCCCAAAATCAGAACCTTACATAAAACGCTTGCATGGGGCGTGTTCGACCAGCATAACCTGGCTCTTGCAGACGGCGAGCAGAGTTTCCTCCTCCCCACCGACCGCGTTGTTCTGGCGACAGGCGCGCATGACCGTCCCTTTGCATTCCCCGGCTGGACGCTGCCCGGCGTGTTGGGAGCGGGGGCAGCCCTGCGTATGATCAAGACTCAATGGGTGCTTCCCGGTAAACGAGTCCTGTTGGCGGGGCTGGGTCCCCTGCAACTGGCGCTGGCAGATGCGCTGATCAAGGCAGGCGCGGAGGTGGTTTGTGTTGCCGAAGCCGCCAACCCGTTCCAGAGTTGGAAGCAGTTGCCAAAATTCTGGGGACACTGGGATCGCTTGCAGGAGGCGGTCACTTATTCCAGCGCCCTGCTCAAGCATAAAGTTCCCTTTCTCTTTAACCATGCCATCGTCGAAGCCTGCGGCAGGGAGCAGGTTGAGTCGGTGAAGATCGCCCGTCTCGATGGTCAGGGTTCACCCATTGTGGGCACGGAAAAAATTTTTGAAGTGGATGCCGTCTGCCTCGGTTACGGACTTTTGCCATCTATTCAACTGGCGGCTGCCTTTGGCTGTGAATTGAGTTTCGATAAGCGTCTGGGCTGGTACTCGCCGATCCACGACCGCAACATGGAATCGACCCGGCAGGGAATCTTCGTCGCCGGTGACTTGACCGACATTGCCGGGGCGAAGGTTGCCCTCCTCGAAGGTCAGATTGCGGGGCTGACCGCTGCCCACCAACTCGGCGCGTTCGATAAAAAGACTCTCGACGAACGGATTGCCCCGTTACTTCCAAAACTTCGGAGCCTGAATCGGCTGGCGGATGCCCTGCGTGAGATCTATGCTTTTCGCCCGGGGTTGACCAAAGTCGCAAAGGACGACACCCTGCTTTGCCGTTGTGAAGAAATCACTTTGGGACAGGTAAAGGAGGCGATTGCAAACGGCGCCACGGATGTTAATCAGGTAAAGTTGGTCACGCGGGCTGGCATGGGATATTGCCAAAGCCGTTTTTGTAGCGTGCTGATTGCGCCGCATGTTGCGGAAGCTACCGGTCGGGATTTATCCGACTTGTCCCCATTTATGGTACGCCCGCCCATCCAGCCAATCCCGTTGAAAATCCTTGCGGCTGACGCGGCGGCAAAGGCGGTCCAATGAAGACAGATGTTGTTGTGATTGGCGGCGGAATTGTTGGCTGTGCAGCTGCGTATTATCTTGGTAAAAAGGGGTTTCAGGTTCTGGTGGTCGAGAAGGATCCCGCTGTCGGGTTGCAGGCTTCGGGACGCAACGGCGGCGGCGTACGCCAGCATGGACGCAAGGCGGCGCTCCCCCTCGCAATGGAGAGTGTAAAATTGTGGGCGACCCTGGAAAAGGAACTTCAAGCAGACCTCGAATACTCCCGCACCGGCAACTTGAAAATTGCTTTCGAAGAAGACTCTGCGCGAGACTTCGAACGCGAGCTTGCATGGGAACATGAAAATGGATTGAGAGAAGTGCGAATGCTCTCTGCGGCTGAGTGCCATGAAATGGTGCCCGGCATGACCAGCAAAGCCCTGGCTGGAAAATTATGTTCCTCCGATGGGATTGCCAACCCGATGCTTGTCACGCCCGCCTTTGCCCGGGCGGCTCGAAAACTGGGCGTCAAGTTTCTCTTGAATACCGCGGTGACCGGCTTGCTTTGGCAGGGTTCAACCGTTCGCGGAATCAAAACCGCCTCAGGCGAGATCGAAGCCGGGGTCGTGATCAATGCCGCAGGTCCCTGGGCGGCGCGCTTTGCCGCTGAAGCGGGATGTCCCATCATCATCGGACCGGGACGCAGTCAATTGATGGTCACCGAGCGGCTTCCCCATTTATTTATCGATAAATGGGTGACAATTCGCGGGTTGGGCTATTTGCGTCCCACCCGTTCGAGCAACCTTGTCATCGGCTCGGCGGGGACGCGCAACGACCAATTCAGCAATCACGTCAACTATTACTCGATTGCCGTACAGGCTGAACGCTTGGGAAGGCTTCTCCCCGAGTTGAAGGATGTCAAGATCATACGCGCATTCTCGGGTATCACCGAATACACGCCGGATACAGAACCTTACATTGGAGCCGTGCCGGGCGTTTCGGGGTTGTTTATCGCGGCAGGCTTCAGCGGGGAGGGATTCTGTCCGGGACCGCTAACGGGGAAAATCCTGGCTGAACTGATTGCTGGAAATGATCCGTCCGTTTCCCTGACTCCGTTCCGCCCCGACCGTTTTGCGGACGCCATAAAGACGGGGATAGCTGTCCCGCCTGTTGCTTATCCGTTCGATAGCATCTGCAAGGTCTGGCTCCCCGATACGAATATCACCTATTCAGAGTTATGCAATTGACTTTTTTGAGTAGATGAATTATATTCATAATGTAAAAATAATTTTTACTATGTAAATAATAAATTACGCCAACACACTGAAAGGATTAATTATGCACACCAACTCAATCTCGAAATGGCAACATACCCATGTCTTCGGACAAGATCAAGTGCGGTCTGGTGAACGCCGTACCTTGATCGTCGTAATCATCACGGGGCTGATGATGGTTGCCGAAATACTGGTCGGTATTTTCTATGGCTCGATGGCGCTGCTGGCGGACGGAATCCACATGGGTTCCCACATGGTCGGCTTGCTGATTGCGCTCATCGCCTACATCTACGCGCGCAAATACGCCCAGGATGATCAATTCAGTTTTGGCACGGGGAAGGTAAATTCGCTGGCGGGTTACACAAGCGCGGTGCTGCTCGTCCTGTTTGCGCTGGTCATGGCTTGGGAAAGCGTGGCGCGTCTCTTCAACCCGGTGGAAATCCACTATAACATTGCGATTGCGGTTGCGGTGATTGGGCTTATCGTCAATGGCGCCTCCATGTTGATTCTGGGCGAAGAAGGACACAGCCACAGTCATGGCGGTCATGACCATGACCATCATGATCACGATCATCACGATCACGGCGAGCATGACCATCACGATCACGGCGAGCATGAGGGACACGCCCATCACGGCTCGGATTCGGATCACAATTTGCGGGCTGCCTACCTGCATGTCTTTGCGGATGCCATGACCTCGGTACTCGCCATTATCGCCCTGCTGGCGGCAAAATACTTCGGCTGGAATTGGGCTGACCCGGTGATGGGGCTGGTCGGCGCTTTCATGGTGGTGAACTGGTCCACCGGTTTGATCAAAAATTCCAGCAAAGTGTTGCTCGACCACCAGGTTTCCATCGACGAACGCAAGAAAATCGTCGGCATTGTGGAAAGCTATAAGGACACGCGCGTGTCAGACTTGCACCTGTGGAGCATTGGTCCCGGTATCTTCGCCGCCAATATGTCGGTGGTCACCAAATATCCCGCGTCGCCGGATAAGTACAAGACCTTGATTCCTGAGAACGTCGGCGTCGTCCATGCGACGGTGGAAGTCCACGAATGCGCAGGTCCAGAAAAATAGACTTTATCAAAACAACGTCCCGACACTTGCGCCGTACGCCAATGCGGTGAGGTTTGTTTCAAGTAATTGGAGCATCGACAGAAGCCTTCGGGACGTTTTCGCAATTGCCGATAAAGTCTAACAATCAAGTAGAAAGGGTGTTGCGATGGGAAAATCTTATAACATTGCGGTTCTCGCCGGTGACGGCATTGGCTTGGAAGTCATGCCCGAAGGGATCAAAGCCCTGCAATCCGCGCAGAAAGCGCTGGGGACGTTCGATCTGAAATTCGAAAGCTTCGACTGGGGAACCGAGTATTACCTGAAAAACGGGCGGATGATGCCCGTCGATGGACTCAAGACCCTGGAAAAATTCGATGCAGTTTATCTCGGCGCAGTCGGTATGCCAAACTTGGCTCCCGATCACATCACCCTTTGGGGAATGCTGCTGGAAATCCGCAAGTCATTCGAGCAAAGCATCAACGTTCGCCCGGTTCGTTTGCTGCCCGGTGTGCGCAGTCCGCTGCGGGATCGGAAGCCGGGCGAGATCGACTTCATCTGCATCCGCGAAAACACCGAAGGCGAATACGCGGGAGCAGGCGGACGCGTGCATGTCGGCACCCCGCATGAGGTCGCCCTGCAAACCGGTATCTTCACCCGCTACGGCACCGAACGAGTCATGCGCTACGCTTTCGAACTTGCGCGTTCCCGTCCGCGGCGGAAATTAACCTCTGCGACCAAATCGAATGCCTGGCAATATGGCATGGTTTTCTGGGATGATGTCTTTGCGCAACTGGCAAAAGAATACCCGGATGTGCAAACCGAGAAATGGCATGTGGACGCCCTGTCAGCCCGTTTTGTCACCAACCCCGACACCCTCGATGTGGTGGTGGCTTCCAACCTCTTCGGTGACATCCTCACGGACCTGGGCGGAGCGATTCACGGCGGGCTGGGAATCTCCACCAGCGGCAATCTCAACCCGGAGCGGCGTTACCCCTCGATGTTCGAGCCTGTGCATGGCTCCGCCCCGGATATTTACGGCAAGCGCATTGCCAACCCGGTCGCCATGATTTGGGCTGGCGCAATGATGATGGACTTCCTGGGCGAGTCTGCCGCTCATAATCTGGTCATGGACGGGATTTGCAAGACACTCGAAGCGGGTCAACAACTCACCCGCGACATGGGCGGGCAGGCGAGCACCGACCAGATGGGCGACGAGATTTGTTCCAATATCCTCAAAGCAGGTTCTTAATCCGAAAAGGGAAGCGTGGCAATCAAGGAAAATAACATGTCCCATCAGGATTCTCAAAAAGAAAAATCATCGGTCGCAATGAATTCCGTTATTGCGGCAATTGGATTGACGGCGTTCAAACTTGTTGTCGGTATATTAACCAATTCGCTCGGCATCCTTGCCGAAGCCGCTCATTCCCTGCTTGATTTGTTGGCGGCAATCATGACTTTCTTTGCGGTACGCATTGCCGACAGACCCGCCGACAAGGAGCACCAATTCGGGCACGGCAAGATGGAAAATATTTCCGCGCTGTTCGAGACTTTGCTTCTGCTTGCGACCTCGGGCTGGATCATCTATGAGGCTGCGCACCGTTTGATGAATCCTGAAACACATGTGGAAATCTCCATCTGGGCATTCATCGTGATGGGAACATCCATTGTGATTGACTTTACCCGTTCGCGCATGTTGATGGCTGCCGCCAAAAAACACAACTCACAGGCGCTCGAAGCGGATGCCTTGCATTTCAGCACGGATATCTGGTCGTCGAGCGTGGTAATTTTGGGGTTGATTTTGGTTTTGATCGGGCGTTATTTCCCCAGCCTTGCCATCCTCGAAAAAGGCGATGCGATTGCCGCGCTGGCGGTTGCGGTGATTGTGATCTTTGTCAGCGGAGAGTTGGGGATGCGCTCCATTCAGGCGCTGTTGGATTCCGCGCCGAAGAATGGCGAATATGAAAAGATCATCCAGGAGACAAAGAAAATAAAGGAAATCACCAATGTACATGCCGTCCGCGTTCGTTCGGTGGGCGCCGGCTGGTTCGTGGATATGCACGTCACGATGGATGGGAATCTCACAGTGAGCGAATCACATGCCATTACCGAGAAGATCGAAGATAATATCCTGGGTATCCTGCCCAAGTCGGATGTGACCGTACATGTCGAACCGCCCGAAAAGGCGCAGGATGGGTAGCCATTTGTCGCGGTCAAGACAAACACAACAAGGAGAATTAATAAATGACAGGTCCATCGAAACGGCTTGAGGAAGCGCGCAAGGCTTTTCAAACGGGAGACGTAAAATCTTCGGCTCTTGCCCACTCGCACAAATCCATCAAAGAGGCGGCAGAGGAGCATGGCGGGGTAGGGAGTCAATATCTTGGAGAAATGGTCTACGGCGGATTGGATGGAATCATCACCACGTTTGCCGTGGTCAGCGGTGTGGCGGGCGCGCAGCTTGGCACGCCTGTGATCCTGATTCTCGGGCTTGCCAATCTTTTCGCAGATGGTTTTTCGATGGCAACAGGCGCGTATCTTTCGTCCAAGAGCGAGCATGAATATTATCGCAAGGAATGGGAGCGTGAAGCGTGGGAGGTGGAACACTTCCCCGACGGCGAACGCGCCGAGTTGCTCGAAGTCTATCGCAATCGCGGCTATGCGGAAGACGAAGCGCGTCAGTTGGTGGAGATTCAAAGCCGTGAGCCAAAGCGTTGGGTCAAAGCCATGATGCTGGATGAATTGGGCATGATGGAAGATGAGAGCAATCCCCTGGTCAACGGGTTGGTTACTTTTACTTCCTTTGTCGTTGCTGGCGCTGTGCCGCTGGTCATCTACCTGCTTGGGTTGCTGTTCCCCTTTTCATCGGCAGCGGCTTTTCCCATTTCCATTGGGCTGTCCGCGCTGGCGCTTTTCGGTCTGGGCGCGTCCAAAGTGCTGGTAACCAAACTAAACCCAATCCGCAGCGGGTTGGAAATGCTGATTGTTGGCGGTCTGGCGGCTGGCGTGGCGTATGCGGTTGGGGCGCTGCTGAAAGGGATTGGCGGTTAGCGGGCGTTTCTTGAGTACGAATAAAAAAATAGAAAGATTGTGATATCCGCCTTTTTCGACAAAAGGCGGATATTTATATCAGGATCGGACCGTTCCCGCGCAGGTGTGCGGGGCGGGTCAACAGCCAGGCGACCCATTCAGCAATGTGAGATGCGGTCAGGGCGGGCTGTCCCATTGAATCTGTATCGAGGGTTAATGCCACGCCGGGGGAAAGAATGTGGGTTCGAATTCCAAAATCTGTATTTTCGACCCGAATGAGTTCCATGAGCGCGGTCAGGGCGTGCATGGCAACCCCGTAGGCGCCATCCTGCTGGTAGATTCCTTGCGCCGAGTCGGAGCCGATTGACACGACTTCCCCGTTTTTTTGCTCGCGAAAAATTGGCAGGACGGCGCGCGCCATTAAAAAGGCTTCGCGCAGGTTGGCGTTGAGTGTTAAATCCCAGGTCTTGACGCTGTGATTGTGAATCTGTCCGCCCGCCCAAAAAGGCGAGACCAGGATCAGAATGTCGAGACGGTTGAAGGCGGCGCGGGCAGACTCCACGACCGCTTCGGCTGCTTCGAGGCTGTCGAGTTCTGTGGTGATGGTCAGGCAGGTTCCGCCGTCAGTTTTCACCTTGTCTGCGGCAAGTTCGAGCAAATCGGTTCGCTTGCCGCAAAGACATATCTTCACCCCTTCATGCGCCAGCGCCAGCGCCACGGCTGCGGCGGTTTCGGTGCTTCCACCTGTGATGATGGCGGCTTTGCCGCGTAGTTCCTGTTTGTTCATCGGATGTCCGCGTTATTTTTCAGTTGGGACGATGGTCGTTCCCGCCACCGCATCGCTGACGGCATCCCCAATCAGGTTGATGGAGAGCACAGCGAGAAAAATCCCCAAGCCGGGGAAGACCGTCAGCCACCAGGCTTGGCGCACAAATTTCATCCCGGCGTTGAGCATTGCGCCCCATTCCGGGGTGGGCGGTTCGGCTCCCAGACCGAGGAAGTTGAGCGCCGCTCCCGCGAGAATCGATGAGCCAATTCCCAGCGTGATCAATACCAGCAGGGTGCGCATCGAATTCGGCAGGATGTGTTTGACGAGGATACGCGCATCGGAACTGCCCAGCGCCCGCGCGGCTTCGACGTAGGTCATCTCACGCAAAGCCAGCACGCTGCTGCGGGTCAGCCGCATAAACGAGGGGACGAAGGCTATGCCGATGGCAAGCATGGCATTGGTGATGCCGGGTCCAAGAATGGCGATGATTGCCAGCGCCAGCAAGATGTCGGGGAAAGCCATCAGCACATCGGTGAACCACGAGATGAGCGAGTCGAACCAGCCGCCGAAGTACCCGGAGACCAGCCCAAGCGTAATGCCGATCAACGCGCCGATGGTGATGCCAATCAAGCCGATGCGCAGGGAAAGCCGTCCGCCGTAGAGGAAGCGTGCAAAGTTATCCCGCCCAATTCCGTCTGTGCCCATCGGAAATTCGAGACTGGGCGCTTTCAATGCGACTGACGGCGCGGTTTTGTTGGGGTCTTTGTCGGTGAATAAAGGCGCAGCGTACGAGAAGAAGATTAACGCCAACAGCAAAAAGCCGCCGAATTGCGCGCTGCGGTTGCGGAGAATCCGCTTCAACAGGCGGACGCCGGGCGAGTTGGGTGAAAATCGGGATGTGGACGGGGCAGCGGTCATTTGAGGCGGATCTTTGGGTTTAGAAAAACGTAGGTGATGTCGGTGAAGGTGTTGATGATGACGTAGATGGCGGCGGTGACAAGCACCACGCCCTGCACCATCGGGTAGTCGCGGCTGTAGATGGATTGCACTGCCAGCCTTCCGATTCCCTGGCGCGCAAACATGGTTTCGACGATGGTTGCGCCGCCGAGCAAATACGCCATTTGCAAGCCAACGAAAGTCACCACGGGAATCAGGGCGTTGCGCAGGGCATGTTTCAGAACGACCAGCCGCGCGGGCAGTCCCTTGGCGCGGGCGACGATGATGTACTCTTTGTTGAGCACGTCGAGCATACTGGCGCGCATCATGCGGGCGACGACAGCAGCTTCGGGGAGTCCCAGCGTCAATGCGGGGAGGAAGAGGTCGGCGAAGGTCGAGCCGTTCGAAATGCTGGGGAAGAGTTTTAACTTCACCGAGAAGAGGAGGATAAGCAGGAGACCCATCCAAAAGGTGGGAAGCGAAAGCCCGCTGACCGATAATCCCATCACGAGCGTATCGAGCCAGGTCCCATGCCGCAGGGCGGCAAGCAGCCCCAAGGCGCTGCCGATGCTCAGGGCAAGAATCAGCGCCGACATTGCCAGCGCGAAGGTGCTGGGCATCTGGTCTGCGATGGATTTGGAGACGGGCAGGGAATTGCGTATCGAGACTCCCAGGTCGCCGCGCAGCGCATTGCCGAGATAACGCCCATATTGCACGTACAGGGGATCGTTCAAGCCGAGTTGCTCACGCAACTCGGCTACTCTTTCTTCGGTTACTTTTTGGCGTCCGAGAATCGCCATGGTCACGTCGCCGGGCACAAGGTGGATGACCGAGAAGACCAGAATCGAGACGCCAAAAAGCACCAGGATGGATGTGAAAACGCGGCGAATCAGGTAGTTGAGCATTCAGGTTATCGAGCGACCGAGATGTCGTAGAGCCAGGGGTAGCCTTCCAGGTCGAAGGTGAAGCCTTCGATGGACGGCGCGGTGAGATAGGAGGTGTTGACGGTGAACATCGGCAGGACGAGCGCGTTCTCCATGATGATACTTTGCGCGGTTGCGTAGTCTTGTTTGCGGGCGTTCTCGTCGGTGTTCGTGTCGCCGTCTGCCAGCGCCGCATCGAGTTCCTCATTTACGAAGTTCGTCCACGCGCCGCCGCCGTTGGTGTTTTCGGAATGGAACAGGTAACGCAGCGGGGTGGGATCGGGGCGGGTCCAGTACATGTAGACCAGGGTGTAGTTGCCCGCAAGAAGTTCCTCGTACGCCGCGCCGTCATCCATCGAGCGGTATTGCACGTCGAATCCGGCATCGGTCAGGTAGCCGATTAAAAGTTCGTTGAAGGATTCCGACCAGGCGGGATTGTCGGGCCAATCGACGCTGAGAGTCTCGCCGTTCTTTTCGCGGATGCCATCGCTGTTGGTATCGACCCAGCCGGCTTCTTCCAGCAGGCGGGCAGCCTCTTCGGGATTGTAACTGTAGAGGCTGGCGGATTTTTCATCATAGCCCCATGTGCTCGGCGAGATCACGCTGTAGGCGGGCAGACCCAGGCTCTGGAATGCGGTCTGGGCAAGTTCATCCTGATTGACGGCAAGAATCATTGCCTTGCGGACATTGATGTCGTCAGTCGGCGCTTTTGTGGCGTTGATCATCAAGATGGCGGGAATGCCAGGCTGGGCAAAGGTTTGGATTTCGGCTGCGCCGGAATCTGCCATGGCGATGGCATCGAGCGACGGCGGTTCGCTGGCGATGAGGATTTCACCGGTTTCGAAGGCGGTCAGGCGGGTGGCGGCTTCGGGCAAAATACGGAAGACCACCTGGTCGACCAGGGCGGGACCTTCGTGCGTGGCGAATTCCGGTCCCCAGTTGTAGTCGGGATTGCGCTCGACGACGATCTGAGATTGGGCGTCCCACTGGACGAATTTGAACGGTCCCGTGCCGACGGGGTTGCGACCATAATCTGCTCCATATTTTTCCAGCGCGGCGGGGGATGAGATGCTCAGCCATTGACGGGCGGCGTCGCGCAGGAACAGCGGATAGGATGCGGCGAATTTGACGACAGCGGTGTAATCATCCACAACCACGGTTTCGACATATTGGTGATCCTGCAACAGAGACTTGCCGCCGGATTCGAGCACGGCTTCGCTCATAATGTGATCGAAGGATGCCTTGATTGCTTCGGCTGTGAAGGCGGTTCCATCGTGGAAGGTGACATCTTCGCGAAGGGTGAACGTGAATTCGGAGAACGCTTCGTTCGGCTCCCATGCCGAAGCAAGCGCGGGATGGAGGGAACCGTCGGGCGCGATGGACAACAGCGAGTCAAACAGGTTCATCGCCAGGAATTGTTCCTGCACGTACACACCGTCGCCGGGGTCGAGCGTTTCTGGTTCGATGGGAATGCCGATGGTCAGGATGGCAGGTTCAACGGCGACTGGGGCTTCGGTTGCCTCGGCGGGCGCTTCGGCTGCCGCTGCGGGCTCCTCGACAGCCGTTGGCGCTCCCCCGCCACATGCGGCTAACAACAGCCCGATCAACATGATGACGGACAGTCCCCTGAACAAGGTGGTCTTCATTTTTCTCTCCTTTGGCTAAATATTAATTGAGTGATTTCAAAATTCTATCATAGTCCCCCGCGTAATTTTTGCTGGAGTATTCGCCTTTATTGGCTCGGGTTGCGGTTCTTTTTGACGATCTCACTTGCTTCCCCTGCCAGCCTCTGAATCTCCTCGAACCTGCCTTCGGCGATCATGACGCGTTTCGCCATCCAGGACCCGCCCACCGCGTGGATTTTCTCCATTCTCAGGTAGTCTGCGAGGTTATCGAGTCGAATCCCGCCCGTCGGGATAAACCTGACCTGCGGAAACGGATCTGAAATGGCTTTGATGGCTTTCAATCCGCCCATCGTTTCGGATGGAAAAAACTTGAGCAGGGTCAAGCCGAGGTTGATTCCGCGCATGATCTCGGTTGGGGTGACTGCGCCAGCCAACACTGGGATTTGATTTTTCACCGCCCAGACGACCACATCCTCTGCCATACCCGGTGAGACGAGGAATTGCGCACCCGCGTCCCGCGCCGCCTGCGCCTGCTTCAAGTTGATCACCGTCCCCGCGCCGACCAACACATCGGGCAGGCTGCGGGCGATATTCCGAATCGACTCCAGTCCCGCTTCGGTGCGGAGGGTGACTTCGGCGATGGGCAAGCCGCCGGCAGATAGCGCTTCTGCCACGGGGACGGCGCGGGCGGCTGAATCAATTTCGAGGACGGGGATGACGCCGACGGTGTGGAAACGGTCAAAGATGGATGGGTTCATTAGAAAGCCAAAAATCTTGCGGGATTTTCAATCAGCATGGCTTGAATATGTTTCTCGCTTACAACCGCTTCCCGCAGGGATGGGATGAAATCAAGCAATATTTGCGCCAGCCCGTTCGTGCGCGGATTGTGGACATGCCAGGCGGATTTCCGCGCCGTGTCGCCAGACAGCAGAATTTGATTGACATGCCCCGCCACAATCAAGTCTTTGATGAGTAAAACGCGCTCTACATCGGGCCAGTATTTGTTTTTGCCTATCTGGTCGAAGCCGAGATACACGCCCAAATGTGCAAGAGCAAGATAGATCTCACGCGGCAGTCCGCGATCCAGATGACCGATGAGCATCCGCTCAAACGGAACGCCTGCTTCATTCATTAATTTTGCCTGCTCGATGGCAAACGTCCCCGCTTCGGTGTGGGTGGAGACGGGAGCGCCTGTGGCTTTGTGCGCCAGCCCAACTGCTTGAATAACTCGGCGTTCGCTGTCGGTGGCGGTATTTTGACTGCTTGCGGCTTTTATCACACCTGCTTTAGCGTCCGTGCCGCTCATTCCCGAAGTGATGTCGCTGATAATTCCGTCTGCAATCTCGACTACTGATTTGCCAGCAAGCGCCACCGCGCTGAACTTTTCCTTGTGGTGACCTGTGGCGGCAATCACATGCACCCCCGCTGCTTTGGAGATTTGCTGCATTTCAACGGGACAGCGCCCGATTTCAGCGGTGGTCATCTCGACCAATGCGCTTCCGCCTGCAGTTTTGAAATGACGCAGTTCTGCCACCGCCGCTGGAATTGAATCAAAACCGAGGTCTGGGTCTTCGTCTGTATATGGTTCAGGAACCGACCAAAGCAGATGTTCGTGGCAGGTGGTCACGCCAAGTTCAGAGGGAGAAATATCCCCGAGGATGGTACGAATTTTCATTAGATCACCGCTCCCAATTTGCGCAGGGAATCCTGCAATTCAAGAATGTTGATTTCACGTGGTGCTTTGTCATTCAAGACAGCCAGCGCCGCCGCCGCACCTGCGGCTTGACCCATTGCCATGCACTGTCCCATGCTGCGGACGGAGGCGTGGGCGTCATGGTCAGCCGAGAGACAGCGACCAGCCACGAGTAGGGAGTCCATATTTTGCGGCAGCAGGCAGCGATACGGGATGTGATAGGTTTCGCCGTCGGGCAGATATTCCCAGCGTGTATCTGCTCCCGCGTGATGCTCCTCGATGGGCGCTCCGCATTGGGCAATAGCGTCATCGAATTTTCGCGCAGCTAAAACGTCCGCGCGGGTCAGGCGATACTCACCAAAAATGCGCCTGCTTTCGCGGACACCAATCTGTGTACTCAACCCGCCAAGCGACGCCTTTTCATAGCCAGGCACGCGCTCGATCAGGAAGCGGGCGTATTCAATCGCCTGCCTGCGTCCTTCGATCTCGGCACGACTCAACTGCTCCACGTCATTTGGGTCGATGTTCGTGACGCGCGTCATGTTGGTTGCCATCACGCCGTCGAGCGGGGTGATATGCACGCTACCTTCCTTGCGCGGCAAATCGTATCCTTCCGCTGAAGCCATCAACTCATGCAACTCATTTTTCTTGACTTGTTTCGCGAGCGTCACGTCCACGTTGATTAACTTGAAGGTGGTGGTCAGCGACTGGATTTTTCCATCTTTCGCGCTTTCGAACGGGACGCCGCACGCGGCGGCAACATCCGCGTCGCCCGAAGCGTCGATGACCAGGTCAGCCATCAGACGAAACAAGCCCGCTTTGTTGGCAATGATGATTCCGCGCAGGATGTTTTTCTCAACGATGACATCCACCACCAGCGAGTGATACAGGATTCTGACTCCCGACTGGCTGGCGACTGTTTCCCAGATCACCTTCAAAGTTTCGGGGTCGTACGTGATTCCCTGTCCCGCGCCGTAGGTGTTGGGGCGGTAAATCGCGGCTTTGCGTTTCATCAATTCGTCGATGACCAGATCGGGGATGCCACCCACCACCTTCCGCGCCTGTGAGCCGGGCGTGTAAAAGCCGTAGATGGTGTCCAGAACCTGCGTGCTGATTCCGCCCATGAAGCCGTAGCGCTCGACCAGGGTTACTTCCGCGCCGAGCCTTGCGGCTGTGATGGCGGCTGTCGCGCCTGCCGAGCCTGAGCCGACGACGAGGATTTGTGTTTTGGGTAAATCTGTGATTTGACGGGAATATGTGTACATGAAAGGCAAAGGATGAAGGATAAATTATGAAGGATGAAAGTGGTTTAGCGTACTGTCCAACCACCGTCTACTGTTAAAACTGTGCCAGTGACAAAGGAAGAAGAGTCTGAGGCGAGATAGAGTGCGGCGTTGGCGACATCCTGCGGGGAGCCAAAGTCTCCAGTCAGCGGTTGCAATTGCCCCAGCCGCGATTGGATGTGTTCGCTTTCCTGTGCGCGCCTGCTCATGGGAGTCGCGATCAAGCCGGGACAAATCACGTTGGCGCGGATTCCGCGTGGGGCATAATACGAGGCAATCGAACGCGTCAAGCTGATGATCGCGCCTTTGCTGGCGGCGTAGGCGTGCGTTGCAAAATCATCGTCGCCGCCGACCAAGCCAAGCACAGATGCCACGTTGACGATGACACCCCGTTCCTGCGGAAGCATGGCTTGAAGCGCATACTTGCAGGAGTAAAAAATGCTGTCGAGATTCAAAGCCAGAGTTTTGTCCCAGCCTTCGATGGTGCATGAGTCAGTTGGCCCGTCGCCCCATTTTCGTCCGCTGCCTCCAGCAACGTTGACCAGAACATCAAGCCGCCCGAAGTTGGTGACCACGTCTTTGATTGCTGATTCAACTTGCAGTGCGGAGGTCACATCCACGATTCGGTTGGTGTGATTCCCTTTCATCAAGTTCAAAGTTTCGGCGGCGCGTGATTCGTCGATTTCAAAAATCACCACCTGCGCGCCTTGTTCGGCGAACAACTTTGCAGTGGCTTGCCCGATCCCGCTCCCACCGCCAGTGACGATGGCAACCTTGCCTGACAAATCACTCATCGACATCCGCCATAGACTTTCTGAACGCGGTCGCGGTAATCGTCGTAGCACTCGTCGAAGCGCTTCTTCGAGGCTTCGCTGCCGATGAAGAAACTGCTGGTCAACACGATCGGAGGCTTGCCCAGCGCGGTCAACTTTTCGGCGATCAGACATTTGAGGGCGTTGGTCACTGCCGCCGCGCCGATGGTGGAGCCGGGTCCGACGGGGTCTTCCAGTCCATCCACGCGGACAAGCGCGTCACCGGCGGGCGTGCAATTGTCGATGACGATGTCGGCGATGTCTGTCAGTTTTTTGCCGCTACTGTGAAGCGTGGGGGATGCAGTGCAATGATCCACCGAAACGACGGCGATCACGGGCAGGTTTTGACGTTTGGCTTCGAGCGCCACGTCTATTACCACTTCATTGATTCCGCTGTTCGAGAACAAAATAAAACAATCGGGCTGGGCAAAGACAAAGTTCCGCATGATGACGTTGCCAAAGCCTTCGACGTGTTCGAGGAACATGGCTTGCCGCTGTCCGTTCGAGCCGACGACGAGGTTGTGGTAAGTGAGCGAGAGTTCAACAATGGGGTGGAAGCCGGGAAAACTTCCGTGACGCGGGAACATCTCTTCGACAAAGATGCGCGAATGTCCCGTGCCAAAGAGATGAACAAGCCCGTCCCCGGCGATAGCTTGAGTGCAGAGTTCGGCAGCGCGTTCGATGGCATCCGCTTGCGTGGCGCGGATGCGCTCAAGAATAGCCTGTGCCTGGTCGAGATATTTGAAAGCAGAGTTGGTCATTTTTTCACCAATAATCTCGCTCTGTCAGGGGCTAAGCCCCGACAGAGCGGTAAATTCTAATTACAGCAGGTTTGTGTGGTGCTGTATTCGTAGCGGTCGGCGCGGTAATAACTGGCGGAGTGTTCGATAATCTCTCCATCGTCGAGATAGGTGGTCGTGCCGACAAAAAGCAGTGGGGCGCCTTCCGCGACGTTCAAAAGTTCCGCACGGTATTCGTCCGCAGCAACGGCGCGGACAACGTGGTCGATGCGGTTGATGATGAGATGATATTGCGTGGACAGGATTTCATAAAGCGACTGGTTGGTGAAGTCCTGTCCTTCGATGCCGGGACAGCGCTCGATCAGCACGGTGGTAGTCTGGTGGCAAATCGGCTCATCGTCGCCGAGGCGCAGGCGCTCGATCAAAAAACACGGCTGCCCCTTCAAAGCTTGCAGGGTTGGAATATTTTCCGCGTTGACCGTGCCCATTTCGGCGCTCAAGGTGCGGGAATGGGGTTCACGTCCCAACTCGCGCATCTGCTGGCTGAAACTGCGGTCGAGGAAAAACTGCGTGTGGCTGGGCTGCTCGCGGACGAATGTCCCACGCCCGGCAAAACGTTCGATCAGGTCATCATCCACCAGACGGGCGATTGCCTGACGAATGGTCTGCCGTCCGACGTTGTACGCCTGACAGATTTCCATCTCGGGCGGCAACATTCCGCCGGGGGCGATGATGCCGTTTTGAATCATCTGCCGCAAGTCGAGATAAATCTGGTGGTACAGTGGCACTGGGCTTTTGGGGTCAACTTCAGCATAGGGGAGGGCGAGTGTGCTTTCCATGTTATATGGTCTCCGCAATTTGAATCGGATATTTGCCAAACTGACGGGCGGTCTCAAACAGGGTCACGACATTTTCCGCCGAGACATCCGCCTGAAGATGGTTGGACGGTGCGAGGATATATCCGCCGCCGATAGCGAGCTGTGAAATGCGGCGCTTTGTTTCGGCAATCACATCGTCACGTGAGCCGGGCATGGCGTGGGAAATATCAATGCCGCCGAGGAAGGAAACCTGCTTGCCAAACTTTTCCTTGATTTCTGGAATGTTCGTCGCGGGTAGTGGCTCGAGCGGATGAATGACATCGACTCCGAGCGAAATCAGGTCAGGCAGCAATTTGGCTATTGCCCCGTCGCTGTGGAACATGACTTTTGTGTTTGGGTTGTGTTCCTTTATAACCTTGACCAGCCGCTCGATGCAGGGTTTGATAAATTTGCGAAACATTGCGGGCGAGATGATGAGATTGAGGTTGCCCGCATAATCGTCGCCGGGCAACTCGACCATATCGAAGTGTTTTCCGCCCGTTTGCATGGCAAGCCGCAGCAAGCCTTCGATGGCGGTGGTGACTTTGTCCAGCAGGGCTTGGGCAAACTCTGGATTTAAAGCCATGTCGGTCAGGAAGTTTTCGGTGCCGCGCAAGTCGGAGGCGGTTTGGAAGGGTCCATGAGAAGCAACCATACGCATGACCACGAAATAATCCGTCTCCTCGTGCAGGAGGCGGGCGCGGTCAGCCAGGCCAGCCGTCCAGCGCGGGTCGGTCAAATCGGGCCAGCGGACGCGGGCTTCGATGTCATCCACACTCGAAGCGGTTTTGAGAATTCCTTCACCCGCGTAGTAATAGGGCAGGGCGCGCTTCCAGACCTGGCCGTAGGAATCGTAAAAGGTGTTTTCCTCCTCACCGGCATTGATTGGGCTATTGGGCAGAAGTCCGGGCCAGCAATAACGCAAGTCGGTGCCAAGTTTTTCCAGCAGGCGGTCATCCATGTAGGAGATGCTGTGTCCGCTGCGGAAAGGGGGAACGGGTTCACCCAAATTCAGGTGATTGACAAGCCTGAGGTAGAGGTCATCCACGATTCCGTAGGGGCCGCCACCCAAAGCCAGGGGGATAGAATCAGGTTCCTCGTGAGAGAGAGTCGCCAAAACGCGTTGGCGAGGGGTCATTGTTGCCATTGATTATCCATCGATTGAAATGTTCGTACAATAAAACAATTCTACTCAATTATCTGATTGTCCGCAAGATTGACTTGTGAAAAATCTTATTATATAATCGAAATGTCCGCACATTTTATTCCTTTGGAGGATGTCATGCACAAAATCGCAATGATAGGAACGGGGCTGATTGGTCGTTTTTATACAATGAGCCTGCTCAACTTCCGCGGCAGGGACGAGATCAAAGTCGTCTGTGCCAGCAAGCCAGAGAGCGCTGCAAAGTTTGCCCAGGAATTTGGAATCCCCCGCTCCACTGCCGATATGGCGGAAGCCATCCGCGACCCCGAGGTGGACACCGTAATTGTCGCTTTGCCCAATTATTTGCACAAAAAAGCCGTTTTGCTGGCTGCCGAGGCTGGCAAGGCGGTTTTGTGTACCAAGCCCCTCGCCATCAGCGGCTCCGAAGCGTTGGAAATGTTGGAAGCAGTCGAAAAGGCGGGCGTTTTTCATGGCTATTTGGAAGACCTGGTTTACACACCCAAGACGTTGAAGGCTCTCGCCGCGGCACAGAAGGGTGCTCTGGGCAAGGTGCTTTGGGCGCGTTCGCGTGAGACGCACGGTGGCCCCCACAGTGACTGGTTCTGGACGAAGGAACTTTCGGGCGGCGGCGCAATCGTCGATATGGGTTGTCATTGCATTGAGATTGCCCGCAACTTTATTGGGAAGGGAATTCGTCCCGCCGAAGTGACCTGCTGGGCAGATACCCAGGTTCACCCAATCGACGCGGAAGACCACGCGGTGGGGCTGGTTCGCTACGAAAACGGTGCGATTGGGCAGTTTGAGGTTAGTTGGACTTTCCGAGGCGGGATGGATCTGCGCGACGAAATCGCCGGCACCGAGGGGACGGTCTGGCTGAATCACTGGCTGCGGACTGGCTTCGAGATGTTCACTGGCGTTGGGCAGGGTGGATACGTGGCTGAAAAAGCCGAAGGCGACACGGGCTGGCTTTTCCCTGTCGGCGACGAAATCGGCTCGCTCGGTTATGTCGAGATGTTCATGGACATGTTCAATTCGATGGACAAAGGCGTCGCCCCGATGGAAACCTTCTATGACGGTTACGTGGTAAACACGATTATCGACGCCTGCTACAAGGCGTCTGCCAGCAAGAAGTGGGAGCCCATCGAGGTCAAGGAGTGGCGCGGTGGTCAGGTCAATGCAGAGAATGCCGGGTTGAAGGAGTACGACGAGCAGCATTACCTCATCAAGGAAGAGACCATGCCCGAGGGCAAGTTGAAGATTATTTTGAAAGACAAGAAAACGGGCAAGGTTTCCCAAGTTATCAAGTAGTCCAAGTTGCCCCACTTTTTGAACCACGGAGACACTGAGACACTGAGAAAACAAAGGTAAAACTCCGTGACTCTGTGTCTCCGTGGTAAAAGATTTTGGTTCACCATTTATGTGACCAATACAGAAATTCGCGGAATTCCGTTCAATTTTCGGCAAGAAAACGTTTAGCGGTAGAAATTTCAGGAGTTCGACCAGCCAACTAAGAACTTTGTCTTCAAAAAGAACGAAGTTCTTAGTTTTTTACCCAAGTTTGTCTATTGTATCGCTAAATGAAATCAATATAATCGAATCAATTGCGTAGTGTTCTTCACGCAGAATCCCTGCAAGTAGAAGTGACGCTCATGTCCCCAGACACCCAGGCTCGCACAACGAAGAGTTCCCGTCTCACCGCTCCGTTCGTGGTGGATTCATCCGAAGCGGAGATTTTGCGGGCATTGCGCCGACAGGGAAAAATTTCCCGCACCGAGATTTCGAACATTACCGGCTGGTCGAAAGCCAAGTCTTCGCAGGAAATACGCAGCCTGTTGAATAAAAAATATCTGGTGGAAGTGGGAGAAGGGGCGTCGCAGGGCGGACGAAGACCACAGCTCCTGAAAATCAACGACAAACTTGGATATATCGCCGCAATCGACATGGGCGCGACCAGCCTGGATACCGCGTTGGCAGAATTGAATGGCCGCATCATCCAGCGCAAGTCTGAGATGGCGGATGTCCGCGCGAAGCCCGAAGAACTCCTGGCGCGATGTATCGAACTGGTACGTCAGATGATTCAAGAACAGGGATGTCAGCCCGACGAGATTTTAGGCATCGGCGTGGGCGTTCCGGGACCCGTGGATTTTGCCCGCGGCGTGTTGGTTGCTCCTCCGCTCATGCCCCACTGGGAGAATTTCCAGATTCGCGATTTTATGAAGGAAGCCTTTCCTTCGGCGTATGTGGTGGTGGATAACGATGTAAATATCATGGCTTTGGGGGAACAGCGAACGGGCGACGGCACGGACATAGATCACTTTATTTTTGTAAAAATTGGGACAGGGGTCGGGGCGGGGATCATCTCCAACGGGAAAATCCATCGCGGCAGCGACGGCAGCGCCGGCGACATTGGTCACATCTGCGTGGATAAACAGGGTCCCATCTGCCGCTGTGGAAATCGGGGATGTCTTGAATCGATGGCGGCAGGCCCCGCCATTCTCGAAAAGGCGCTGACCGCCGCCCAAAGCGGTTCGGGCCCCTATCTCGTCAAATTCTACGAAGCCAACGGCGGGACTCTGCGGCTGGAAGATGTCAACGCCGCCTGCCGCGAGGGCGACGAAGCTGCGCTGGAGATCATCCGTGCCAGTGGACAGATGGTCGGTGACGTGCTGGCAGGGCTGGTCAACTTCTTCAACCCGAGTCACATCTTCATCGGCGGTGGGATATCCAACTTCGGCAATCATTTCCTGGTGGCGATCCGCCGCGCGGTGTTGAGGCGTTCCCTGCCGCTGGCGACCACGCACCTGTCGATTAACTTCTCGCGCGCTGGTTCCGACGCGGGCATCATCGGCGCGATTGCGCTGGCGTCCAACTACCTTTTCATTGTTGAAGACGATCCGCATCTCATGATCGTTTAGTTTGCAAACTTACAAATTGGATAATCAAGATAAAGGAGGCACCTGGCGAAAAAGTTATACCTGTCGAGTCCGAGCAAGATTTCAAACCCTATCTAATTACCAGGAGAAGAAGCAAATGAAGAATAATCTCAAGAAGTATTTGATGGTAATCGCGACCCTGATTGCCATCGCATCCATGCTGGTGGCTTGCGGTGCGCCCGCGACTGAAGCGCCCGCCCCCGAAGCGCCTGCCGCCGAAGCCCCCGCCGCAGAGGAACCCGCGGCTGAAGAGCCAATGGAAGAGAAAGCCTTCACAATCGGTATTTCCAATCCCTTCATCAGCAGTGAATATCGCACCCAGATGATCGCTGAACTCGAAGAAGTGAATGCCGAATACATGGCTCAGGGCATCACCACCGAGCTCGTGATTGAAAGCGCGGACACCGATGTCGCCGGACAGATTCAGCAATTGCAGAATCTGATGGCGAAGAACGTGGATGCCATCCTCGTCAATCCCGGCGATGTGAACGGCTTGAATGCAACTTTGACCGAAGCTGTCAACAAAGGCATCATCGTCATCTCTGTCGACCAGGAATTGAACGTCCCCGGCGTGTACAACGTCGGCATCGACCAGAAGGCTTGGGCGATGACCTCCGCCCGCTGGCTCGCTGAAAAGATGGGCGGCAAGGGTGAGATCGTTGAAATCGAAGGTTTCCCCGGCCACCCCGCCAACGTCGCCCGCATGGACGGTGTTGCTGAAGTTTTGGCTGCCTATCCCGACATCAAAGTCCTTGCCACCGACACCGGCAAGTGGGACGAGGCGACTGGTCAGCAAGTCATGTCCAACTTCCTGTCCGCCTACCCGAACATGACCGGCTACTGGACTCAGGACGGCATGGCAATCGGCGCGCTGCAGGCTGTCATGGCTGCGAACCCCGCTGTCTGGCCCCAGGGCGTTGGCGAAGGTCGCTGCCAATACCTGAAATTGTGGGAAGAAGCCCTCACCATGAATCCCGACTTCGACTCCATCGCAGTGGCGAACCACCCCGGCGTCTCCCCGACCGGTCTACGCATCGCCGTCAACATGCTGATGGGCAAGAAAGTTGATGAGAGCAAACTCGGCGGCGCGAACGGTCTCTCGTTCGTCCTCCCGCTCGCCGCTGTCATCACCTCCAGCAATCTGGCTGATGGCCTGGCGATGTGTGAAGGCAAGCCCGACGCCTTCCTGCTCGACAAGATTTTGACTGACGAAGAAGTCCAGCAATACTTCATTCAGGAAGCCGCCCAGGCTGAGAAGTTCACGGTCGGCATTTCCAACCCCTTCATCAGCAGCGAATACCGCACCCAGATGATTGCGGAGCTTGAAGAAGTCAACAAAGAATACGAAGAAAAGGGCATTGCCACCGAGCTCGTGATCGAAAGCGCGGACACCGATGTCGCTGGTCAGATTCAGCAGTTGCAGAACCTGATGGCGAAGGGTGTTGACGCCATCCTCGTCAACCCCGGCGATGTGAACGGTTTGAACGCAACCCTGCTCGAAGCCTTGAACAAAGGCATCATCGTCATCTCCGTCGACCAGGAATTGAACGTCCCCGGCGTGTACAACGTCGGTATTGACCAGAAAGCCTGGGCGATGACCTCTGCCGAATGGCTTGCCAAGAAACTCGAAGGCAAGGGCAATGTTGTAGAAATCGAAGGCTTCCCCGGCCACCCAGCCAATGTCGCCCGTATGAACGGCGTTGCCGAAGTCTTTGCCAAATATCCTGATATCAAAGTCCTCGCCACCGACACCGGCAAATGGGACGAGGCCACTGGCCAGCAGGTCATGTCCAACTTCCTCGCCGCCTACCCGAACATGACCGGCTACTGGACTCAGGACGGCATGGCGATTGGCGCTTTGCAGGCTGTCATGGCTGCGAACCCCGCCAAATGGCCCCAGGGCGTGGGCGAAGGTCGCTGTCAGTACCTGAAGCTCTGGCAGGAGGCCATCACCATGAACCCCGACTTCGACTCCATTGCAGTGGCGAACCACCCCGGCGTTTCCCCGACCGGTCTGCGCATCGCCTATAATATGCTGATGGGCAAGAAAGTTGACGAAAGCAAACTCGGCGGCTCGAACGGCTTGGCTTTTGTCCTGCCCGTTGCGGCGGTCATCACCTCCGAGAACCTGGATGAAGGTATCAAGATGTGCGAAGGCAAGCCCGACGCCTTCCTGCTCGACGACATCCTGACCGACGAAGAAGTTCAGGCGTATTTCAAGTAAGCCTTTCCGCTAATCCTTTCACTGCGAGGGACGGAATCCGTCCCTCGCAGTGACCCATTCAAGGTGATTTATGTCCCTGTCGCTTTCTGCTCAAAATGTTGTAAAACGATACGGAGGGGTTCTGGCGCTTTCCGATGGCAACCTCGACGTCCATGCCGGGGAGGTTGTGGCGTTGATTGGCGCAAACGGAAGCGGCAAAAGCACGATGAGCAAGGTGATCAACGGCGTGGTCGTCCTCGACGGCGGGCGGCTGCTTCTCGATGACAAACCCGTTCATTTCTCCTCCCCCCAAGCCGCCAAGAAGATGGGAATCGCAACCGTGTTTCAGGAGTTGAGCTTGATTCCCAAGATGACGGTTGCCGAAAATATCTGGTTGACCCGCGAGCCGCTCAACGCGCTTGGGCAGGTCGACCGCAAGGTTATCAAACAAAAAACACAGCAATTATTATCTTTGTTCGAGGGGACTTATAAAACGGACTTGCACCCGGATGACCCGGTTGCATCCCTGCCCCCGGACGAAAAACAAATCATCGAAATTCTCAAGGCGATCAGCTTCGACCCGTGGATGGTCATCCTCGACGAAGCGACTGCCAGCCTCGACAGCCGACAGGTGAATCGCCTCTTTGAGCTGGTTGCACGCTGGAAGGCGGATGGCAAAGCGATTGTCTTCGTCTCCCACCGCATGGAGGAAATCTTCCGCATTGCGGATAAATTCAGCGTCCTGCGAAACGGCAAGACCGTTGGCGCGGGCGAGATAAAAGACATCAACGAGAAGGGGCTGGTCAAGTTGATGATCGAGAAGGAATCCATTTTCAGTTTTGCGCGCGCGGCGAAGGTCGAAGAAAAAACTGAAAAGCCGATTTGTCTCGAAGTGAAAGACCTGCGGGCTGACACCCTGCGCGGAGTCAGTTTCAGCGTGCGCGAAGGGGAACTGGTCGGCATCGGCGGTTTGCGCGGACAAGGTCAACGCGACCTGCTGCTCTCGCTCTTTGGCGACATCCCGTACTCGGGGCTGGTCAAGCTCTTCGGAAGCGAGACCAGGCTGAGGCCTCCGCGCGAAGCGATGAAGAAGGGCATGGCGCTTGTCCCCGGTGATCGCGCGAAGGAAGGCCTGCTCTACATCCGCTCCATCCTCGAAAATTTCCAACTGCCCTCGTGGGCGAAGTATGGTTTCCCGCTGCGGATTGCGAAAGCGAAAAAAGACGCCAGCGACACGGGCGCGAGTTTGAATTTGAAAATGGCAAGTTTGAACGAACCGGTCAGCAGCCTTTCGGGTGGCAACGCACAGAAGGTGGTGCTCGGTAAATGGCTCATGCGCAAGCCGAAACTGCTCCTGCTCGACGACCCAACCAAGGGCGTGGACGTGGGCACGAAGGCTGAAATCTATGACCTGCTCACGAAACTGTGCGGCGAAGGAAAAACGATTTTGTTCTACAGCAGCGACGACGAGGAACTGGTTGGCTTGTGTGACCGCGTGCTGGTTCTGCACGACGGGGTGATCCGCAGCGAGTTGACCGGGTCATCTTTGACAAAAGAAAACCTGATTGCCGCCAGTCTGGGCGTTTCCAATTCGGGAGGTGAGGCATGAAACGCTTGAATTGGAACTTCCTGATGTCCCGTTACCCGGCGTTCTTTCCGCTGATCTTATTGGTGCTGTCCATCGCGATCAATCTTTTTCTGCAACCGAACATGTTCGCGCTCGACACGCTAAATGGAAATATGCGTGTCTTCCTGCCGTTGATTCTGGTCGCGGTGGGACAGGCGATTGTGTTGCTTGGCGGTGGCATCGATATCTCTGTCGGTGGGATTGTTGCAATCGTGAATACGATCCTCGCCACCCGCGTCGGGCTGGACGGGACGCCTGAAAAGATGTGGCAGTTCGTGATTCTTTCCCTGCTGGTCGGTGTGCTGGCTGGCTCGATCAACGGCTTCTTCATCGCCTACTTGCGCTTGCAACCCATCATCACAACCTATGCCACCAGCTTTCTTTACGGTGGATTTGCGCTTTTCATTCTGCCGAATCCGGGCGGCGGCATCCCGGCAAAAGTGGCGGAACTCTATCGCAGCACCACGCCGCTTGGACTGCCGCTTGCTTTTTATGTCATCGCCATTCTGCTGGGATTTTGGCTGTATGTGAGTTCCACCCGCTATGGAAAATTTCTGTTTGCGGTTGGCGGCAAGGCAGAGGCGGCGTATGAAACCGCTGTGCCTGTGACGACGATTCAATTCAGCACGTATGTGATTTCTGGCTTCATGGCGGCTTTGGCGGGGATTGCCATCACCATGTTGAGTGGCTCCGGCAACGCGGAAATCGGCAACGCGATCACGCTGAACTCGATCACCGCAGTTGTCATCGGCGGTAACGCCATGAGCGGCGGCGTGGGCGGGGTGGCGGGACCCATCATGGGCGCGATCACCCTCAACCTGATTCAAAATATCATCTCGTTTGCCCACATCGATACCTGGTGGGAAACGCTGGTCAAGGCGACCATAATCGTCGTTGCGCTGGCGACGCCCGGCGTCATCAACCTGTTCCAAAGGAGGAGGTCATGAAGCGTTTTTACATTGCCCCCCCGATTGCCGCGTTGATTCTGGCGGTTGTCCTCTTCCTGCTTTCGGGCCTGCTCCCCAACGGCTTCGGCAGTGACATGGCGGTTGCCCGGGCGCAGGCGTTAAATATTCTGCGCCTGTCGGTGTTCCTCGGCGTGATTGCGGCTGGACAAACTTTAGTCATCATCAGCGGCTTCGAAGGTATTGACCTTTCGGCTGGTTCGATTGTGACCCTGACTGCCATCTTCACCTACGTCACCGTCAAAGGCGAAGATGAAAAGGTGTTGATTGCCCTGCTCGGTGCATTGCTCATCGGCGCTTTCATCGGCTTTTTGAATGGCGCGGGCATTACCTTCCTGAAAATTTCCCCGTTCGTGATGACGCTCGGCATGTCGGGTGTGGTGACGGGGGCGATCATCATTGCCAATCACGGCAACGTCAGCGGGAAGATTGCGCCCATCATGACCCGCCTGATTGCGCGTCCGCTTTCGCCGAGTTTCCCCATCCCGAACGCGCTCATCATCTGGCTGGTCTTCGGCGTGCTGATGTGGCTGCTGCTCGAACGCACAACCTTCGGCAAGAACCTGTTTGCCATCGGCGTCAACCGTGTGACAGCAAAGCTCTCCGGCGTGAATGTGACCGGCATGAACCTGGCGGCATACTCCCTCGCGGGCGCGCTAGCTGGCTTCGGCGGATTTTTGGTGGTCGGGAACACCGGCGTGGTGATGATCCAACTCGGGCAGCCATTCCTGTTCCCGTCCATTGCGGCGGTGGCTGTCGGCGGGACATTGCTTTCCGGCGGCAAAGGCAGTTACTGGGGGACGATGGCTGGCGCAATCGTGCTGACCCTCATCACCAGTCTGCTGACCACCATGCAGATGCCAGACTCAGTCCGCCGCATGGTGCTGGGCGCGACCTTGCTGGTTTTGATCTCCATTTATGGTCGCCAACAATCGTTGAGGCAGTAAATAGAGCGTGTTGCGTGTTTCGTTATTAGACGATACGGACTACGCACCACGCAACAATCAAGGAGAATTCTCATGACCAAGACACTTAAAGTTGGAACCATCGGCACTGGCTTTGTGATGGACTTACATCATATCGCCTTTGGTTGGGTACGCGGCGCGGAAGTTGTCGCCGTCTCCAGCCCGAACAATGCCCGCAAGTTCGCTGACGAGCACAAGGTCGAAAAAGCCTACGGCAATTATCACGAAATGCTGAAAGACAAGGAAATCGACATCGTTGACATCGCCATCCCAAACGACCTGCATTGCGAAGCGGTTATTGCGGCGGCAAAGGCGGGAAAACACGTCATCATCGAGAAGCCGCTCTGTGTCACGCTGGAAGAAGCGGACAAAATGATCGAAGCCTGCAAAAAAGCGGGCGTCCTCCTGATGTATGCCGAGGAATTGCTGTTCGCCCCGAAGTACGTCCGCGCGAAGATGCTGATCGATGAAGGCGCGGTTGGCGAGCCATTCCTTGCCAAGCAATCGGAGGAACACCCCGGCCCGCACATGCCCTGGTTCTGGGACGTGAACCGCTCGGGCGGCGGCGTGATGTTGGACATGGGCTGTCATTCGATTGAATACACCCGCTGGGTGTTGGGCAAACCCAAGGTCAAGAGCGTGACCGCTTTCATGGGGACGTATGTCCACCAGGAAAAGACCAAAGGCGAAGACCATTCGTATGCCGTTATCGAATACGAAGGAAACAAGATCGCCATGATCGAAAACAGTTGGGCGAAGGGCGGTGGTGTGGATGACCGTTGCGAAATCTACGGCAACAAGGGACACACCCGAGCCGACCTCCTGCGCGGCAGCTCCCTTCTGACCTATTCGGAAGATGGTTATGGCTACGCAGTGGAGAAGGCTGGTACAACCAAAGGTTACACCTTCACCATGTTCGAGGAAGTCTGGAACTACGGCTTCCCGCAGGAAATGCAGCACTTCGTGGACAGCGCCCTCGGCAAAGTCACCTGCATGGAAACGGGCGAGGATGGTCGCGAAGTTTTGAAAATTATGTATGCCGCCTATCAATCGGCTGGCGAAGGACGCAAGATCGAATTCCCATACAATCCGCCCAAGGTCAAGAAACCCATTGACTTGTGGAAGAAATCATAAATAACATCAAAAAAGATTTCACCACAGAGCGTACAGAGTCCACAGAAAAAACTCTTAAAAAAACCTCCGTGTTCTTTGTGGTCTCTGTGGTGAAAAAGGAGAATCAATGACATTAAACAGTAAAACCATCACTTATGAACAACTCGCAAAAGTAATTGATCATTCCCTTTTGCGTCCCGAACTGACCGAAGCGGATGTGATCGCTGGCTGCCAACTGGCGGCAAAGTATCACACTGCCACCGTCTGCGTGAAGCCCTGCCACGTCAAACTCGCGGCGGAGCAACTCAAGGATTCGGATGTCGTTGTCAGCACCGTGGTCGGATTTCCGCATGGCAGCAACCTGACCGAGATCAAAGTCGCCGAAGCCCACAAAGCCATGGACGAAGGCGCGCTCGAACTCGACATGGTGTTGAACATCGGTCAACTGCGTTCGGGTAAACACGATTTTGTGCGCGAGGACATCAAGGCAGTGTGTGACGCGGCTCATGCGCGCGGCGCGAAGGTCAAGGTTATTTTTGAGAATGCCTATCTGAACGACGAAGAAAAAGTCACCGCCTGCAAACTATGTGAGGAAGCTGGCGCGGACTGGGTCAAGACCTCAACAGGTTTCGCCCCCAGCGGCGCAACCCTCGAAGACCTGCGGCTCATGCGGGCGAATGTCAGCGAGAAGGTGCAGGTCAAAGCCGCGGGCGGAGTCCGCACTTTGGCTGGGATTTTGGACGTGATCGACGCGGGCGTCACCCGCTGTGGCGCGACGGCAACCGCTACCATCCTCGACGACTTCAAAGCGCAACTGGAAGGCAAAAAGGTTGAAGCCAAACCCGACGCAACGCCCGGAGCCTATTAGGAGTAATTATGGCAGATAAAAAACTGACCAAACAATCCATCGGCGTTGGTGTGGCTGGCACGGGTTTTATCGGGCCCGCGCACATCGAAGGTCTGCGGCGCAACGGCATTCAGGTGCTTGGGCTTGCGGAGCAGAGCAAGGAAACGGCGCAGCAAAAAGCCGCCGAACTCGGTGTCCCGCGCAGCTATGGCTCGCTCGATGAAATGCTCGCCGACCCCGACATCGACGTGGTACATCTTGCCACGCCCAACCATTTGCATCATCCGCACGCCAAAGCCGCACTGCTGGCTGGCAAGCATGTGGTCTGTGAAAAACCACTGGCAATGACATCCGCCCAATCGGGTGAACTGGTCAAGCTGGCAGCGGAGAAGAAACTGGTCAATGCGGTCAATTTCAACATCCGCATGTATCCGCTGGCACAGCAGGCGCGGAGCATGGTGCAGAGCGGCGAACTGGGCGACTTGTTCATCATGCAGGGTTCTTATTTGCAGGATTGGCTGCTCTTTCCCACCGACTGGAACTGGCGGCTGGAACCCGGTCTTGGTGGCACGCTGCGGGCTGTCGGTGACATCGGCTCGCACTGGCTCGACCTGCTGACCTTTATCACCGGCTTGCATGTCGAAGAAGTTTATGCGGATTTCAAGACCTTCCACCCCATCCGCAAGAAACCCGCCAAGCCGCTCGAAACCTTCACGGGAAAAATTCTGACTCCCGAAGATTACATCGATCAGCCCATCCACACCGAAGACTACGCCACCATTTTGCTTCACTACGAAAACGGAACGCGCGGCGTGCTGACCGTCTCGCAAGTTTCATCGGGACGCAAGAACCGTCTCTTCTACGAGATCAATGGATCCAAGTCATCGCTCGGCTGGGATTCGGAAAGACCCAACGAGTTGTGGGTCGGTCATCGGACAGCACCCAACCAAACGTTGATGAAAGACCCGTCGCTTTTGTCGCCCGAAGCCCGCTCGGTCACATCCTATCCCGGTGGTCACAACGAAGGTTTCCCTGATACCTTCAAGCAACTGTATGGCAAGGTCTACAATTACATCATGGCTGGTGATTTCAGCCGCACACCCGACTTCCCCACATTCGCCGATGGTCATTATGAAATGCTGCTTTGCGAAGCCATCGAACGCAGTGCGCGTGAGAAGACATGGGTCAAAGTCAAATAGGAGGAACAAATGAAACTCGGATTCTTAACCGCCGCATTACCCGGTAACACCCTTGAACAAGCCGCCAAATGGGGCGCGGAGAGCGGCTTCCAAGCCATCGAAATCGCCTGCTGGCCCTTCGAAAAAGCCGCACGCCGTTATGCGGGCGTGACACACATCGATGTGACCACGCTCGACAAACCCAAGGCAAAGGAAATTCGCAAGATGCTGGATGGATACGGCCTGACGGTTTCCTCGCTGGCGTATTATCCTAACCCCCTCCACCCGGAAGTGGATCACCGCGAAACGGTCATTGCCCACCTGAAGAAGGTCATCGAAGGCGCGGCGCTGTTGGAAGTTCCAGTGGTCGGAACCTTTGTTGGCAAGGACAAGAACAAGACTGTCCCGCAGAATCTCGAAGACTACGCCAAAATCTGGCCCCCGATTGTGAAATTCGCCAAAGACCATGGCGTGAAGATTGCGATTGAAAACTGCCCGATGATCTTCTCCTATGACGAATGGCCTGGCGGCAACAATCTTGCCAGCACACCCGCCATCTGGCGCAAAATGTGGGAGATCATCCCCGACGACAACTTCGGCTTGAACCTCGACCCGTCGCACCTCGTCCTGCAAATGATCGATTACGAGCGTGTGATCCGCGAGTTTGGTTCCAAGATTTTCCATGTCCACGCCAAGGATTTGCACATCGATCAAGAAGGTCTCTACAACAACGGTGTGCTGTCTCAGGGCATGGGCTGGCAGATTCCGCGCCTGCCCGGTCTCGGTGACATGGACTGGCGCAAGTTCTTCGCCGCCCTCACCGCCGCCCGCTACGATTATGTTGTCAGCATCGAGCACGAAGACCACGTCTTCGAAGGCGACGAGGATTTGGTGAAGCGCGGCTTCTATCTGTCGCGTGATATTCTCAAGCCGTACATCCATTAATTGTTTCGGGGACTCCAAACGCTTCGCATCCAGATTTTGGAGTCCTTATTTTAGGAACTTAGAAGTTAAACGCTTGCTTTTTGTACAAGAATTTTTGCTAACCACGGAGACACTGAGTCACGGAGTTATTTTAAGTTTTTTTCTCTGTGTCTTTGTGTCTCCGTGGTTCAAATTCTTTTTGCGTAGGTCGGCTTGTCCGAATTAGGAATTGTTTATGAAAAAATATATCGGTTGCGACCTCGGCGGAACCAACCTCCGCGCCGCCATTGTGGATGTGGAAAATGCCTCGGTCTTGTATCAGATGAGTATTCCCACCCTTGCCCGCGAAGGTCATGATGCAGTCATGCGGCGCATGGGTAATCTTTTCCTGCAAGTCATTGAATCGGCGGGGATGAAGAAAGATGAAATTGGTGGAATTGGTATCGGTGTTCCCGGCGTGCTCGATCTTGAAAAAGGCGAGACCCTCTTTCTGCCCAACCTTCCCGGCACCTGGCCCCACGTCCCATTGCAGGCAACGATCTCAAAAACGACCGGTTTTCCCACGGCTTTGCTCAATGACGTCCGTTCGATCACCTTTGGCGAGTGGAGTTTTGGCGCAGGACGCGGCGCGGATACGGTTGCGGTCTTTGCCATCGGCACCGGCGTCGGCGGCGGACTGGTGGTCAACGGTCAATTGCACCTTGGCATCGGCGGCACAGGCGGGGAGATTGGTCACACCACCATCGACTTCAACGGGTCTCGCTGCGGTTGTGGTAATTATGGCTGTCTCGAAGCGTACGCCTCCGCCCCGGCGATTTCAGCCATGGGTATGAAAGCCGTTGCGCAGGGACTGACCACCCGCATCAGCGAACTCTGCGAATATGACTTGAATCGCATCACGCCTGAATTGATCGCGAAGGCGGCGCTGGAAGGGGACGAGATCGCAAAAGATATTTACGAGCGGGCGGGATTTTACATCGGCATCGCCGCGGCAAATATGTGTGTTGCGCTTGGGCCGCGACGGATTATCATCGCAGGTGGCGTATCGCGGGCAGGAGACTTGTTGCTGAATCCCATCCGCCGCACTGTGCGCGAACGCGTGACCGTCATGCCAGTTGACCAGGTTGAAGTCGTCCAATCTCAACTTGGAGATAATGCGGGCGTTATCGGTGTTGCCTGCTGGGTAGCCAAAAGCTCATGAACCAATATATTCAAGATATCCTTTCCCAGCCTGCGGCTTTGCGTGATGCGCTGGATAAATACTCCACCTCAGCGCTGGAGAAAATCAATCTCTCCGATTTCGACTGTATTATCATCAGCGGCATGGGGTCATCCTATAACTCAGCATATCCCGCATTTATCGAACTTTCAAAGCAGCCTATTCCTGTTCAACTAATTAACGCGGCGGAGTTGCTTCATTCTTTTATGGGGACGATTACCCCCCGCACCCTGCTTTGGTTGAACTCACAATCGGGACGCAGCGCCGAGCCTGTGCGCCTGCTCGAAAAACTCCCCCAGCCCCCAGCCTGTTTGCTGACATGCGTCAACGATGGTTCCAGCCCGATGGCGGAACGCGCCAACGTGTGTCTTCCCATTCACGCGGGCAAGGAGGATATTGTCAGCACGAAGACGTACACCAACATGATGGCAGTCAACCTGCTTGCGGCTGTTCAACTTGCAGGTGGAAACCTCGACGCCGTAATTTCAGAAATGCGCGCCACGGCGGACGCGATGGAAGCCTGGCTTGCCGATTGGGAAGCGCATGTCCAAGAGTTGGATTCCATGCTGGGAGATTTCAACGAGCTCTTCCTGATCGGGCGCGGTTCTTCGATGTGTACCGTTTGGAACGGACCGCTCAACAACAAGGAGGCTGCCAAGTTCTCGTTCGAGGGAATGCACGCCGCAGACTTCCGCCACGGTCCGCTCGAGATCGTGTCCGAAGGATTTGTTGCGATGATTCTGGCGGGGGCAGATCAAACGTCAGCGTTGAACCGTGACCTTGCGCGGGAAATCATCTCCTACGGCGGACGAGTCATCTGGTTGGATTCCGCCCCGGATTCAGAAATCCCCACCCTGCTTTTGCCAAAGACCGGCGAACTAACCCGTCCGCTGGTTGAGACCCTGCCGCTGCAAATGCTCACGCTTGTCATGTCCAATCGCAAGGGATTGCAGGCGGGACAATTTCGATACCTGAATAAAATCACCTCGCGCGAGTGAGGGTCTGCCTACCTCGCTTCGCCAATTACCTCGCCCTCCACCTTGTCTGCCCAGGGATAAATTTCGGTCCCTTTGGCGGCTTCGCGGATGGCGGGATCGTCGGAGTAGTGTCCGCGTTTTTCGGGGGGGATTAACTCGGCAATGTGACGCATGATTTCATGCCCAATTTCATCCAACTGCCTGCGCCGTTCGCGTCCGTGACCCGCTGCGGTAAACGGACCGAACGGTTTGCCGATGTTGAACTGGATTGTTGCGCGGCGGCGTTTGGCAAGCGAGGGGAAGACATCGTTCAAGCCGACCAACCCAACGGGCAGAATCGGCGCTCCGCTTTGGACGGCGATGAAAGCGGCGCCGGGTCGGGCGGGACGAAGCACCGTCGCCCAGTTTCCAGCTTCGGGGAAGATTCCCAGCACGCCGCCGCGATTCAAAATTCCCACCGCAGCCTTGATTGAATCCGCCGCGCCCGTTCCGCGATACAGGGGATGGTATCCCCACAGGGCGGGAATCATTTTTGCCCAGAGCGGCGCGTGGGGCATGTCAGCGCCGCCGAGGAATTCGATCTGCCAGGGCGAAAGCCGCACAAAACAAACGGGGTCGATGAAACTAAAATGATTGCCGACCACCATCAGCGGACCGGACTTGGGCAGGTTCTCCCGCCCCGTGATTTCGACCTTCGTCAGCGCGGCAAAGGCGGGGACCGAAAGCGCCTGCAAAACAGTCCGCAGCAGCCTTCGTCCTGGGGTGGTGTATTCCGCAGCCGAAGTCATCTCAATCCGCGCTGACGTACTCGACGGCAGATTGGCGGGCGCGGGCTTCGTTCAGGGTCAGCAGAATTAAAAGTCCCGTCACAAGGAATATCGCCATCGAAACGATGCTGGCGCGCAGACCGAATTGCTCGGCGGCGGCTGATTCGAAGCCCTGCGATTGGAACCAGTTCGACATGCGAAATGCCAGCGCTCCAAACAGGGTAGGTCCGATGAATGAAGTGGATTTGCCTGCGACCGCGAAGAAGGAGAAAAATTCCGCGCTTTTGCTGGGCGGCGCAAACAACCCGGTCATGGTGCGGCTGATGGATTGGACGCCCGTCAGCGCAAAGCCCGCCACTGCCCCGATAATGAAGTAACCGACGAGAGTCTGGTTGAATATCATCCAAATGACGGCGGCGGTCATCATCAAAATGGCGGCGATCAGGGTTTGCTTGAAGCCATATTTTTCACCCCAAATGCCGAAGACGTACGCGCCGATGGCGCTTGTCACCTGCACGATGATCATGAAAATGATGAGCTGGGTCTGGTTCATGCCGTACAACACCGCGCCGATGATGGCGGCAAAATTCAACGCCATCAGGATGCCGTCGTTGTAGATCAAAAATGCCACGATAAATTTGATGAATCCGCGAAACTGCCTGACCGCCATGAAGGTGGAGCGGATGCGGCGGAACGCCAGCGAGAGATAATTTTCGCCGGCAGGCAGGGGTTTGCCTTCGCGGCTTTCGCGCACCCACAGAAAGAGCGGAATGGTCGCCAGCGCAAAGAACAGGGCGGTGAATACAAAGGAGCCGCGAATGACGAGCGGATTGCTCTTGCTCAACACAATCGGCGGCAGAATCAACAACAGGCAGGCAATTCCGCCAATCGAGCCAAACGCCCAGCCGTTGCCGGAGATGCGCCCCATTTCATCGGGGGTCGCCACATCCACCAGCAGGGCGTTGTAGAAGACCTGTCCGCCGCGATAGCCGACTTCTGCCAGGATGAAGAACAACATGCCGAGGAATACATCGCCTGCCTGCACGAAGAACAGCAAGCCGGTGAAGAGCCACGCAAGGGTGGAAAAGACGAACAAAAAGCGTTTTTTCGATGCCGCATGATCTGCGATGGTTCCCAAAATGGGGGTCAGGACTGCCACGACCAGCATTGCAATCCCAAGTGAAAGCCCCCACAAGCGTGAACCTTCCGCCCCGCCAGCCACCTTGCCCTGAAAATAGGCTGAATAAACCGCCAATAAAACCACAGCCGCGTAGGCTGAGTTGCCGAAGTCGAACCAATACCAGCCCCATTGCGCCCGGCTTCGAATCTGCGCTGAATTTTGCATACGATCCTCTTAAAAGTGGAATTTAAATGATTCTACCAGATGAAACCCTGTCGATTTGATTTGGAAACGGCTGATTTCGCGGGGAAACGAAGCCAGCGGAACATTTTCAACCGCTGGGTGTAAAATAGAAATATGAACTGGCTGACAGGCGGAACGCAAGGCGAAGCAAAAAGGTTGATCGCCCAACTTTCTGATTCAACCAAACGCGAGATTGCCGCGCGGGAGTTGATCAAACTGGGGGCGGATTCTGTCCCGCTGTTGGTGGATTCACTCCAGACCCACGACCCAAACCTGATTCTAACCATCCAGCATATTCTCGCCCGCATCCCATCCGCGACCCCGCTGCTGGTCAAGGTTCTGGCAACGGCGCATCCCCTCGCGCGCGGGCGTGTGGCAGAGGTGTTCGGAATCAGCAAGGATACAGCCGCCATCCCCGCCCTGCTCGAAGCGTTAAAAGGCGAATTTTTTACCGTGCGTTCCCGCGCCGCGCTGGCATTGTCGAACATCGGCGATGCGCGGGCGGTGAATTTTTTATTCCCCCTGCTCAAAGACAAAGAAGATGAAGTCCGCAGCGCCGCGTGTATAGCCATTGCCAAATTCCGCGACCCTTCCACATTCGACGACATCACCAATGTTTTACTCGACGACCCCATCATCGAAGTGCGTCAGTCTGCGGCGCGGGCATTGGGCGGGACGAAGCATCCCGCCGCATTGCCCTTTTTGATGGAAGCCTTGCGCGATTCCTCGTGGTGGTTCGAACAGGAGCAAGCCGCCGCCGACTTGCTAAATGCCATCAAGAACATGGGTGAACCTGCGGTCGAGCCGTTGATTCAGGCGTTGGGCGACAGAGAGGGGACTGTCCGCAGGTATGCCGCGATTGTGCTGGGCGAGATGGGCGACATCCGCGCCATCGAAGAATTGGGCATGGCGTTGTACGATTTGCATGTCGAGGTGGGAAGAGTCGCCGCCGAAGCGCTTGCCAAATTCGGCGCCCCCGCAGTGGATATTTTGACCGAAGCCTTGTCTCACCCCGAAGCGGCGGTGCGCGGAAATGCGGTTGTTGCGTTGGGCATGATTCAAGATGCGCGTGTCGTCCCCGCATTAATCGAAAGGCTCCGCGACCCCGATCGCGCAGTGGTCAAACAATCCATTCTTGCGCTCGGAAAATTGAAAGACGCCCGCGCCCAGTCCACCCTGCGGGAGATCGCCAGTTCAAGAACAGACCGGGAACTGGCGATGCTTGCAAAACAGGTATTGGAATAAATTCACCCGCCTTCCCCTTCCGTACAACAGACCTCTTGCATAAGTAAAGCAGCTTTTATTGCCGCGTTTGTTTTGAACCACGGAGGCACAGAGTCACGGAGTTTTAATTGTTTTTTCTCAGTGTCTCTGTGTCTCCGTGGTTAGGCATTGGACTTTTGCAAGGAGTCTAACATTATTCCGCCTGCGCGATCTGATTGCGCCCCAATTGTTTCGCCGCGTACATGGCGCGGTCGGCGGCTTCGCTTAAATTGGCAGGAGTCTGTTGCTTTGGGAATGAAGCCACGCCGCAACTGATTGTGACATTAAACTCGTGTCCTGCGCTAATGTGCCGCACCAGAGAAAACGCCTCGCGCAACTCATTGATCACCTGAATTGCCGTGTTTTCGTCGGTGTTTGGCAGGATGGCGAAAAACTCCTCGCCGCCGTAGCGCCCGATGATATCGGTCTGGCGCAGGCGGCGCGTGAACAAGTGCGCAAGCGCTTTCAAAACGCGATCCCCGGTTGCGTGACCGTAGGTGTCGTTGACATGTTTGAAGTTATCGAGATCGATTACGACCAGCGCAAGCGGCTGGCTGTTACGCGCGGCGCGCGCGACCTCCTGCTTCAGGCGTTCGAGGATGCTGGTGTGATTCAGCAAGCCGGTCAGGCTGTCGCGCAGCATCAGGGCGCGCAACTGACGATACCTTGTGATACGCGACGCCACTGCCAGGATTAGATGATCGGGCTTGATCGGCTTGGTCAGGAAATCATCTCCGCCAATGCCGACCGCCGCAAGTTGTTTTTCGCGGTCTGTCTCGGCAGAGAGGTACACGATTGGCAAACTCACAAAATTCTTTATCTGTCGGATTACCTGCGCCAATTCCAGACCGGTACACTCGGGCATGTAAAGATCAAGCAGCAACAGGTCGGGAATGAATTCCTCGAGCGCGCGCAGCGCGTCGAACGGGTCGGTGATAATGCGCGACTTGATGCCAGCCTTGGAAAGATGCATGGCGTTGACTTTTGCCTGCACCTCCGAATCGTCCACGATCAACACGCGGTACTCCTCCGGCTCCTCTGCGATAATCACCTTATCCAATTCATCCACCAATGCGCCGATATCCACCGGCTTTACAAAATAATTCCTGCCCCCGGCGCGGATGGACTGCAAGCGCGTCGAAATATCATCGCGCACCGACAGAAAGAAAACAGGCAGGGAATTTGCGTGTTCCGCTTGTAAAGCCCTTACGGTTTCCACGCCTGCCAACTCGCCTTCCGGGAACATGATATCCATCAGGATGGCGGCGGGAATCTCGCGCCGCAAAGCGATCCGCAAATCATTCAACCCCGAAAAAGTCTGGAGGTTGTAGCCAAAATTCCTCACTTGCAAAGCGATGGAGTTGATTAAGATAGGGTCATCGTCCGCCAGGTAGATCAAACTATTGGAACGGGCTTGCTGCAATGACGGAACATCTTTGGCGTAATGAACGGAGTGCATTTGTTGATCGATAATTTCATCGTGGATGCGCGCCTCGATTTCGACCAGCAGCAAGTTGATAAGTCTTTCGAGCACACTGTGCTCGAAATCGCGGGATTTCTTGAGGTGGTTTTCGATCAGGCGGGCGGCATTCCCCATCCGGCTGTAGCCCACGCCCAGCGCCACACCCGCCAGCCGGTGCGTAGATTGAATCAGCGCGTCGCATTTCTTTAAGTCCCAGTTGGAGGCGCGTAAATCGTCCCATGCGGATTCGATTTGCCGCAGGTCTTCAGGAAGCTGTTTCAAAAAAGCCTCTTGAATTTCCCGTTCGTTCATGGCAGCATTCCTTTGAGAATGGCGGGAAGTTCAATTCGTATGTTTTCGTATTCGGATTGCGCTTCTGCCATTTTTTCAACCGCGCCCGAAAGATTCCCCGATTTGCCGATCTGCTCAAGATCCTTGCAAAGCGCAGAGAAAACCTTTGCGCCAAAGGTCAGGCTGGCGCCTTTGAGGGCGTGAGCGGTTTTATCGACGGCAGCGGCGTCTCCATGTTCAATGTGTGCCTGAAGTTGACTCATGCGCTGCCCTGTGTCGTTCAGGAATTCTTCGGCAAGATCGATGATCAGGCGGATATCTTCCCCTTCGTAGGGGAAGTATTCTTTCAGCGTGGGAATATCTATCGAAGCGGAATCAGACGCGGGGGGCGTCATGGTTTTGGACATGGTTTGTGGGACTCCAATTTCGTGGGTAATTTCAAGCGGCATACATTTTTCGAGGGCGGCGCGCATGGCAGAAACGTTGACGGGCTTGCTGAGGTAGTCATCCATGCCGGCGGCGAGGTATTCTTCGCGTTCGCCGCCGAGGGCGTTGGCGGTCAGGGCAATGATGCGCGGCTGGCTTTCTTGCGGCAGGTCGGCGCGCAGGCGTTGGGTCGCTTCGATGCCGTTCATTTCAGGCATTTGTATATCCATCAACACCAGGTCATAGTCGCGGCGTTTGAAAGACTGCAATACTTCCAACCCGTTGGCGACAATATCGGCGCGGTAGCCGAGTCTTTCGAGCATGAGATTCATAACCTTCTGGTTGACCGGATGATCTTCGGCAAGCAGGATGCGTAATGGGTGGCGTTCCCCCATTTGCGCGTCGAAGGCGGGTTCTGGCGGGGCGGATGCTTCGCGCTCGCCAATCTGCTCGTCGAAGGCGGAGATGAGGGCATCGTAAAGTTGGGACGGCTTGACCGGTTTATGCAGATAGGCGGAGGCATTTACGCCGGAAGGCAGCGGGAGTTTTTGTCCGAGTGAACTGATGATGACCAACGGGAGATCGTGCTCGCTGCGGCGCTGGCGAAGTTCGCCGGAGAGGGTGATGCCATCCATGTCCGGCATTTGCACGTCCAGCACGGCGGCATCCACCTTCAGCCCTTCGTCTATTTTTTCGAGCGCTTCACGCCCCGAGGCGCAATCCACAGTGGACATTCCCCACGAGCGCGCCATGCGATTGACAATCAGCCGATTGGTGGCGTTATCATCCACCACCAGCAGGGATTTATCGCGCAAAATAATATGCGGCGCGTGTTGGCTGGTTTTGCGAATTTGTTCGGTTACCTGGAACGGCAAAATCAAATGGAAGGTCGAGCCTTTGCCAATGCCTTCGCTCTCGACCCATATCTCGCCGCCCATGAGTTCTGTCAGGCGTTTGCAGATTGCCAGCCCCAATCCGGTGCCGCCGAATTTGCGCGTGGTGGAAGCGTCGATTTGCGAGAAGACCTGAAAAAGACGGTCGGCGCCGCCCGCAGGAATCCCCACGCCGGTATCCCTGACCGAAAAGTGGAGTTTGCATTCCCCGCCTTCCGCGCTTTCGCCCTGCTCTTTTTTGATGGCGACTTCGATCTCGCCTTCTTTCGTAAATTTTGCGGCGTTGCTCAACAGGTTGGCAAGGATCTGGCGCAGGCGGGTCACGTCGCCGATCACGGCATGAGGCACATCCAGTTCGATATTCGTCAGGAGTTCAACGCCCTGCTCGGAAGCGCGATAAGCGACTAAATCCGCCGCTGTCTCGACACATTCACGCAGGTCGAAGGGCTGGGCTTCGAGTTCGAGTTTACCGGCTTCGATCTTGGAAAAATCCAGGATGTCATTGATGATGGCAAGCAGGGCGTCGCTGCTTTTGCGGATGGTCTCGACATATTCATATTGTTCGCTGGTCAGCGACGCGTCGAGCAGCAGGCTGGTCATGCCGATTACGCCGTTCATCGGGGTGCGGATTTCGTGACTCATGTTTGCCAGGAATTCGCTCTTGGCGCGGGTGGCGCCCTCCGCCGCATCTTTGGCGACCTGGAGTTCCTGTGTGCGCTCTTCGATCAGCCGTTCGAGATTTTCCTGCGTTTCTCGTACTTCCTTTTCGGCGGCGCGCAAATTGGCAAGCATGTGTAAAATCGAATTTCCAAGCACGTCATCTGTGGAGCGGGGTGAAATCTGCGCGTTCAAATCGCCGCGCGCCACGCTTTGCGCCGCCGCCGCCATCTCGTTGAGATAGCCAGCCATGGTTTGAAAAGCAAGTTCCGCTTCGCGCAAACTTGTCACAATTTCGTTGAACGAATGCGCCATTTGCCCGACTTCGTCTTTCGAGTCCACTTTCAACGGCTGGGCGGTGACATTTAAATTGAGGCGCACATCGCCTTGCGACATCGTAATCATTTGGCTGGTGAGCGCCTTGATATCGACATCGGCAATTTGATGGGATGCCTGCATTACCTGAAGCAGCGGACGGGTGATACGATTCGAGAGGATGACCGCCAGTAAGATGCCGGCAAATATGGCGGCAAGGGTGGTGGCGGTTAACAATACCTGTGTCTGCGCCGCCAGTGATTGTGAATAGGCGTTATCCTTTTCGAACTCTGCGTTCACGCTGGCGTTGATCTGCGCCGCTTCATCGCTAATTTTTGGCTCCAGCAGGTCGAGCTTCGATTTGAACAGGGTTCGCAGGCTGGTTTCGTCTGCCTTGATATTTTGAAAGCCTTGATAATATAAAGTCAGGGCGTTTCGCGCTTGAGAGGAGTTTTCGCGTTGGGCGTCGTCTGTCAGGCTCATTTCCAAAACGGTCAGGGCGCTCTGCGCTGTTTGGTAATTTTTCTCGGCGAGAACGGTGTAGCGCGCATCCTTTTCGGTCAGGTATTTTAGGGTATTAAGACGCAGGGTTTGGTAGGACGATTGCGCCGTGCCAAAGGCGAGAAAAGCGGCAGGATCGTCCAGCGAATTTATGTGGACGCGCAAGGCGGATAATTTATTATCCAGGATTAGACTTTGCACATCCAGCGTGTCCGATTGGGTTTCCTGTTCGTCACGGATGAACTCTGCCGCCTGCGAAAAAGCATCGCCATAGTCCCTTACATCCTGTTGAATGGAGTTAACCATCTGCGCGCGTTCGGGATTGCTTATTTTTTGCTGAATGTCTTCCAGCAGCGTATTAAGACGGGCGTATTGTTCGTTGAACTGGTCGAGGTCTGCCTGCGACCGTGAAGCAACATAGCGGTTTGCGTAATAACGCATCGATAAGATGCGCAGGCTGATCTCTGCCGAAAGGTCTTTTTCCACGCTCGATTGTTGGGTCAGGTTGTTGACCGTGGCATTGATTTCGCTGAGTCGCGCCGCCGCGAAAAAGCTAATGCCGACCATCAAGATCAGCATGAGCAGGTAGCCCGAGGCAATCTTTGCCCAAATTTTCTGGCGGATTAAATTGAACATTCTACTGCTTGCAGGTCTGGGCGGGAGCGAACCACTGCGCCAAGCCATCCTGGAGCGAGTCGGCGGCGTCCTGCGGGTTTTGCTTATCGTTCAAGACGGCTACTCCGCCATCCATAATCAATGTGTAGGCATCAGGCGAACCGTCCCGCAACTTTTCCCAGGCAAAGCGGACATCGGTGCCGCGCCCCTGGTTGAGCGCAAGGAGTGTGTTGGCGTGTTCGTTTTGCAAGACAGGCGCCTGACTGTGCATGGGGAAGAAGCCGGGCAGTTCGTTTCCCAGCATCGAGGCAAATTCCTGGGTGCTCATCCATTCCAGAAAGATCCGCGCTTCGTCCTTGTGGAGCGAGGCGGCGTTCATGCCCATCCCCGCATCCAGGTGGAAGGTGATGTAGGGCGGCTGTCCCGCCGGCGGAGGCGGCGCAAAGACGCTCCATGCGAAAGCTGGTTTGGATGATTCGAAGAATGGAATATCCCACGAGCCATCCATGAACATGGCAGCCTTGCCTTGCAGGAATAACTGCTGGCTGTCGGAATACGTCACCACCGACTGGTTGGGCGGCAGAAATGGCTCGATGTCTTTCAGCGCCTGGAACACGGCGGTCATCTTGGGGTCGTTGAAACAGCGCCTGCCGTCGAGGTATTCCATGCGACCTTCGCGTCCGCCGATAAAAGCAGGGGCAAGGTTCATGAACATGATTTCGGCGACCGTCCAGGTATCTGCGCTGGCGTTGGCGAAGGGAATATATCCCGCATTTTTAATGGTTTGCGCCGAAGCCAGCAATTCCTCCCAGGTTGTGGGAACGGGGACGTTCAACTGCTTGAACAGATCGACGTTGTAATAAAAGCCGTGCGATGTTGCGATGAAAGGGATGCCGTAGGGTTTGCCGTCGTCTGTCGCCCAGGGCGCGCGCATTTCCGGGGTGAAGTTTTCCATCAAACCGGGCTGCGTGTCCAACGGTTCGAGATAGCCTTTTTCATATAAAGCCCGCGAGACCGAATACGAGCGCAGGTAAAAGATGTCGGGACCGCTGCCGCTTTCCAATTGCGCTTGTAATGCCGCGTCATATTCTGCCGGGGTGGTGGGATCGAATTTTACGGTGATGGATGGGTGGCTCTCGTGAAATTTATCCAGGATGCGGTACATCTGCTCGACGTCGTCTGTGCGCCATGACCCCATGGTCAGCGTCACCTCGGCGGGCGGTTTTGCGGTCGCAGGCGCTTGCGTTTGTGTTGGCGGCTGCGTGGGGACTGGCGCGGGGGCGCACCCGGCAAATCCCAGGCACGCGATGATCAAGAAAATAAACGTGACTTGACGCAAACCAGAATGAATTCGGCGCATTCGACACCTCTTTTTTCGTACAGGTTATGTCTCGATGATCAGTCAGTCTGTTTTTCGAGGGGCGGACGCGTTTATTTTATCGTTAAAATTATCTTCGTGAAAACTTGAACGCAACAAGCGCGCATGGTTGCAGCAAAGTCCAATTTGTGTCGTTCTGTGGGAGCGTATATGTTGCGTAGGTTAAGGTATGGGGGTTGCCGAAGGCGGTTGGTAATCCACCTCTTGCAAGGTCAGGCGGGAGAAGGAAACCAGCGCGGGCGAATCTCCTGCCGCGTTGACAAATACCCCGACTGTCCCGCCTGGGTAGGAGGTATTGCTGATGCCGAATTGATAGCGCCCATTGAGAAACAAACGCAACACCGACCCAGATGCCCATATGCCAATGCGGACTTCGCCCGGCGCGCCGCGCGGCGCGTCTCCGCTTGGAATGGGCGTTTGCAATACCTCGCGTTTTCCCACGCTGATTCGTTCCGCAAAGACATCCCCGTTGCAGGTGAGAGAAAAGCGATAATATGCCACCGCGTTGGCGCGGACGAGCAAGCCGTAACTATCGCTGCCGCGGCACAGGTCGGGGCGGGCGGTGATTTCGGCGTAGAAATCTCCCGCCGAGAAATCGCGCCGCAGGCTGGTCATGTATACTTTGCTCTGCGCGGCGAGGATGAGGCGGTTGTCGTTGATTTCCGCGCTGCCCTGATCGGAGACCGCCGTATTCCAGAGGTCGGGGTCCGAGAAGTCATCGTTTAGGAGGGTCTTGCCGATGTCGGGTCTCATCTCGGGGGTGGGCGGTTTGGGAGTCGCCGCCGCTCCCAATGTGGGCGTGATCGATGGGGGGAACCAGACGATGGTCGGGGTCAGGGTTGGGGTTTCCGTCGCCAGCGTGGGAATCGGCGTCGCGTTGAGCGCATCCAAAACAGAACAGGAAGCAGCCAGGATGGCAAAGGGAACAAGGACAAGAGCCCGTAAGAATATCATGCGCCTTTGATGACAATGTTTCATGGGATTGTGTCGTAAAATAAAGTGAACGTCATTCTAGCATAAAGGAGCGAACATGAGCGAAAAGCAAGTGTTGGTAACAGGCGCCTGCGGCGAGATTGGTCAGGCATTGGTGCAGGAATTGTCGAAGAAAGGCGGTTACAAGATCGTGACCTCCGACCTGTACCCGCCGCCAGATTCGATCAAGCCGTTGGTGGCGGAGCACGTTGCGGGGGATTTGGTTTACAAAATCAAGACCTTTTACGATTATGATTTCGACTTCATCTTCCACCTGGCGGCTTCGCTTTCGTCGAAGGCGGAGATTGCCACCGAGGAGGCGCACCGTATCAACGTGGAAGGCACGATGCAGTTGTTGATGCTGGCGGCGTACCGCTCCGAAAAATATAAGAAGGAAGTGAAGTTCCTGTTTCCCAGTTCGATTGCCGCGTACGGAATGCCGAACCTCGAAGCGAAGAACGGGGCGGGCGCGGTGAAGGAAACGGACTGGAACACGCCGCACACCATGTACGGCTGTAACAAGTTGTACTGCGAAAAATTGGGGCTTTATTACAGCAAATATTTCGGGCAAAAACATCTCGATGAAAACCCGCCCTCGATGCTGGACTTCCGCGCGATTCGCTTCCCGGGATTGATCAGCGCCTTCACCCTGCCCAGCGGCGGCACCAGCGACTACGGTCCCGAAATGCTGCACGCGGCGGCGCAAGGCAAACCTTATTCCTGTTTCGTGCGACCTGATACGAAAATCTCCTTCATGGCAATGCCCGACGCCATCAAGTCGCTGCTGGTGATGATGGATGTGCCGCGCGAGAAACTTTCCTACACGGTTTACAACATCGCGGCGTTTGCCCTGACCGCCGATGAATTCCGTCAGCGGGCGATTCAAGCCTTTCCCGATGCGAAGATCACCTATGACATCAATCCGCGCCGACAGGGGATCGTGGATTCCTGGCCCCAGGACGTGGACGACACCCTCGCCCGCGCCGAGTGGGGCTGGAAAGCCGATTACGATGCCGACCGCTTCTTCGACGATTATTTCCTGCCTGAAATACGAAAGAGATACGGGAAGTAGAACAGGAGAGACTGCCGCCTTCAAGGCGGCAGTCTCTTTCTAAAAAGGACTTTTACAATTCATAAAACTTGCCTGTATTGGGGTGTGCGTCACGGCAATTCTCAGAGAGCCGAAAAAAGGACTGGAAATTACCCCTCGATTCGTGCTACAGTAAATATAGGCAAGTTGTTTTCACATGAAAGGAGGCTGAAAATGACTTCGATCAAACGCCTGAACATCCTGATGGCGGATGACAGTTCGGAACATGCCTGGTCGGCAGTCGAGTTGATCCGCGACCTTGCCCTGCCGACAAAAACGCGGGTGACAGCGCTGAGGGTCTTCACCCCTGGGCAGATCACAGCCATCCCCGAATTCGAAAGGTCGCTCGAAAAGACAAGGCAGCATCTGCTGTACGCAGGGGTCAAGGTCGAAACCGAATTGGTGTTGGGGTATCCAGCCGAAAAGATCATCGAAACCGCAAGACATAAAAAATCCAACCTGATCGTGCTGGGCGCAAAGGGATTACGCGCTTCGCTGGGTATCCTGCTGGGCGGTGTGGCGCAGCAGGTGGTGGAGTATGCCCACGGACCGGTGCTGATCGTCCGCGCGCCATACCTGGGATTGCGGCGCATCCTGCTGGTGACTGACGGCTCCATCTACAGCCAATACGCCGCCCGCTACCTCGGCAAGTTCCCCCTGCCCGCGCGGGCAGAGGTTCAAGTCATGCACGTCATCCCGCCGCCCCAGCCGCTGTTATTGATGGAGCCGCAACTCGGAGGCTGGCAGACCGTGTACCTGCCTCCCCCGCTGGATGATTCTGCCTCGCAAAAAAAGGCGGAGCAGCGGGGACATGCGCTGCTCAAACGCGCCTGTGACCTGCTCCAGCGGCACGGGATTTCTTCCACCCCCAGCTTGAAGCGCGGCGACGCGGCAACCGAGATCATCGATTACGTCAAAGCCAACAAGATCGATTTGATCGTGGCGGGGTCGCGCGGACGCGGTCAATTTGCAAGCTGGTGGATGGGAAGCGTTTCGCGTAAATTGGTGCATTATTCGAATTGTTCGGTCCTGGTGGTCAGGGGACCCGGCAAGGAGTAAAACATGGAAGTCGAGATTGGCAGGGTGACTCATTTTTACAATCACCTCAACGTGGCGGCGCTGCGGCTCACGGACGGGAGAAAAATCCCGCCTCAAAAATGCTCTTCCATCCTTTTCATCCGTATTTACGCCTGCACTCCCACTCGCTCCACTTCGGGGACTATAGTGGCGCGCGGCGCAAGTGTCTGTGGTGAATTGAACTTAAGAAACGCTCTCAGATTTTGAATTGCTGTATACTGTCGGGAGGAGCACCCGAAGCCCATGCGCAACTTCGATTTTCGCCGACTGCCAGCAAATTTCCTCGCAATGTTCGCGGGGATGCCTGCTTCGAAGTGGCTGCCGCTGTGGATGCTCTTTTCCATCCTGTATGCGCCGTTTCTCCATCGCTATGGCTGGTCGTACCGCGACATCCCAAACCGCGACCTGCCTTCGTTTTATGCGGCAAGTGTCAGCGTCTTCGATCTCGGTCAATCGCCCTATGATCCAGGTCGGCTGGAAGAGTTGATGGAGGGCGACGATTATGTGTTCCCGTATCTTTATCCGCCGCCCAGCCTGTTTTTCTTCCTGCCCCTCTCGTCGATGAGCTACGCCGGCGCGCGTCAATTTGCGCTGATCGCCAATCACCTGCTTTTTTTGTTCATCGTCTGGGCGATTCCCCTGTATCTGCTGCGCAGGGAGCCGCGCTTCGGTTTTGCGGGAGCCGCGCTCTGCCTGGTTTACGCCCTCGCGTTTTACCCCGCCGCGTTGACCCTGGAACATGGACAGGTCAATATCCTGCTTGCCGTTTTCCTGTTTTTATTTTGGCTTCTCGCTGAAAAAGGAAAGCCCTTCCCCGCCTCGATTTTCCTGGCGCTTGCCGTCCTGCTAAAGACCTATCCCATCCTGCTCATTCCCCTGTTGTTCCTGACCCGCCGCTGGCGCGAATCTGTTTACGCGCTTGGGTGGCTTGCGCTGGCGGTCATCCTTTCCTGGGCGATTCTTCCCAGCGTGGTCTGGCTGGACTGGCTGACCAAAGTCCTGCCTGTGGGCGGATACATGCAAACGGCTGACGGGATGTACCCGCCAGCCGCCATCTGGAATCAAAGTCTCAATGGTTTCTTCGCGCGGATGTTCACCGCGAGCGATTGGTCGCATCCGCTGTGGGTGAATCCCGCTCTTGCCAGAATCCTGACCTACCAGGCGGCGGGACTTGTATCAGCCCTGACCGCGCTTGCCGCCTGGCGCAATCGAATGCGCGTCGATGCGTTCGAGCGCATGATGATTCCCGCCCTGCTGGCAATGTATTTGATCGCGCCCTTTTCGTGGGAGCATCACCTGGTTTACCTCCTGCCGCCCGTGTTGATTTTACTCAGCCGACCCACGTTCGAGACTTTGCCCAAAACCGCCTTCTACCTGCTGGGGTTCGGCTCCGCCCTTTTGCTGGGATTGCCGTTCGGGTTGGAGTTCAAGTTCTACGGCGTGCTTGTTTTGTGGGGGCTTTCCATTTCTAGGGGATGCTGTACGAAACCAATTCGATAACGCTGTCCAGCCCTTCGCCCGTCGAGGTGGATTTCACCATGCCGACGCCTGCGGCGTACCAACTGACCCCGTTGAGGGTCAGGACGGTTTCGATGGGCGCCCCTTGCATGGTGACGCTGATCTTCATCGTCGTGACGCAATCGACCCGCAGAGCGTCGAAGGTTCCCGCCTCCACCGTGACCGATTCCATGCCGATGCCCGCGCAGGAGTTGCTGAATTCATTTTTGGCGGGGATGACCATGTCGTTGATTGTCTCTGTGCCTTCGAGGGTGATGGCTTGCTCCCACTTGTCGCCGGGGGTGATGGTTCCCGGCAGGGTGACTCCGCTTAGGGCAGTGGTCTGAAAATCCACCGAGACGTTTTCCGTTTCGACGCTGGCAGAGCCGCCGTTGGATGGGTTGAGCGCGGTCAGGTTTCCGCCTTCGCAGTTCCACTTGCCCTGGCGGGTGACTCCCGTCCCAAAGACATCCTGGTCGGTGAAGCTGACTTCGTCCGCGCTGATGATGCTGCGGGTGAACGTGTCGGGCGTGGAGCCTGTCATCTTGTAATTCCAGGTCGCGCCTGTCACCACGGGCAGGTACGGGTTGGCGCACGCCCCGCCGCCTGCGCTGACTGGGACTTCGGTCACTGCCGCCGCCGTTTCCTGCGCGGTTTGAGTCCAACCCTGCTCCACCGTCGGCGGGACGGGAATGTACGGGTCGGGCGTTCTGCCGAAATTGCACGCCAAAGTCGAAAGCGTCAGCGCAATCGCGGCGCTCAAAAGGGAAAACTTGTTTTTCATGGGAACCTCTCTCTCCTTTTCTAAAATAGACCTCTTGCATAAGTATTTGAGGGATTACCCTCCGAAAAACTATTAACCACGGAGACACTGAGTCACGGAGTTTTTTTATCGGTTTTCTCTGTGTCTCGGTGGCTACGTGGTTAGGGCATTGGACTTTTGCAAGAAGTCTAATAAAACCTCGCGCCGAGTATAGCATCTGGCGCGAGGTTGATTTGGAATTTAGGAGGAAAGAGGGATGAAAGAACAATCAGAACGCAATTGGGAGGTTCTCCAGCCCGCGGATGACGAAGCCTTTGGCGAATTGAGCCTCTCCTGCCGCGCGGACGTTTGGCAGGCGTTGGAACAAAACGCTGAACAGCACCTGCAATTCCAGACGCGCAAGCGGTGCGCCGAGACAGTAATGGGTGCCGAGACCAAACGTCAGCAGGGGATTGTCCTGTCGGGACAGGATCAACTCGTCGGGTTGGTCGAAGCGGGCGGAGTCGCGATTCCCAGAGACGTAGAATAATCCAACTTCCGCGCCGCGTTTGAGCGGGACTCCGCTGATTTCCATATCCTCCAGCACGTAGCGTTCGAACATGGGCAGCGGCGTTTCGTAGCGCAGGAGTTCATCGACGGCGGTCTTGAGCAGGGGCGCGTTGTTTTGATCAACCGCTTCCTTCATGATTTCAAACTGGCTGGGATTCTGGAACAGGGCGCGCAGCCCAAGCGATGAGCCGTTGACCGTGGCTTCATGACCCGCGTTCAGCAGGAAAATACTGGTGGCGCGCAATTCGTTTTCGGTGAGAGTCTCACCCTGATCCGTGACCTGGACGAGGTCGGTGATGAGGTCATCCTGCGGGTGGGCGCGGCGTTCCTCTGCCAGCCCGCCGATCATTTCCATGAAGTCGCTTGCGGCGCGGTTGGCGGCTTCGACTTGTTCGTCGGTGTAACCCAGCTCATACATCTTGACGATGGCATTCGACCACGGACGCAGGTTTTGTCTGTGAGTTTCGGGAATCCCCAGCAGGTCCGCGATCATCGTCACGGGCAGCGGCTCCGCAATTGCGCGGACAAAGTCGCACCTGCCGTCCGCTTCCACGGCGTCGATCAGCCGATGGGTGGTTTGCTCCAGCCTGCCGCGCAGACTCTCCACCCGTTTGGGCGTGAAGACCTTCGACACCAGCGAGCGGATTCGCGCATGGGACTTGCCTTCCATGTCCATGAAGACATTGTCCTGATATCCGCGGAAGCCCTTGGTGCGCGGATCGGGCGGGGGCCAGCCGATTTCTTCGCGCGAATACAAATGCAGCATGGTGCGCCCGAGACGTTTATCCCTCAACAGGGACGTGATATCCGCATGGCGCGTGAAGAAGGTCTTGTCCCAGACGGGGTCGTGATACGCTGGCGCTTCGTCTCGCAGGGCTTTCAACTGCGCGTACGGACTCGCGATGAAATCGGGGTGATTGATGTCGATATGGTGGGTGGGAGTTGGCATTCCTAATTTTACTAGGTTTGTCCGAATTTGGATTGGTGGTGTGAGGATTGAAACCTTATCATCGCTTTCCACACCCGTTTGGATTTGGCTTCTCACAAGTTACTTTGAATTTTCCAAGTAATCCTTTATGAGCCTGAGTTTCCTGCTGGATTTCTTTTTCTCAATTTCACATTCCCAAATTCTGATAACTTTCCACCCATCTTTCCTCAGTCCTTTATTTACTAATTTGCCTCGTTCTATATTGCGTTCAATCTTTTCTTTCCAAAAACCTTTTTTCAGGCTATCCCTTGGCTTTAAACAAGTATGTCCATGCCAAAAGCAACCATCTACAAAAACAACCAGCCGACTCTTTGGAAAAACAAAATCAGGCTTACCTAGCAAAGCCTGATTTCTTCTCCAGCCAATAATTTTATATTCCTTGAAAAGTCGTATTGTTGCAATTTCGGTGGTTTCATTTCCTTTTGACCGAATTGCGCTCATTATTTTGGAACGCTTTTCTTTTGAAACGAAGTCAGTCATACATTAAATTAGTTTCTGGAGTTCAACTAAATTGTTGTAGTGTTTCCGTAAACCGTTACGAATTTGTATAAATGTAGATTCTTCAAAAATTAACGGTTTAGCGCTTTTGGTTTTCATTCTTATGGTTTTCCCTTGCCCAGTATCTTCTATTCTAGAATGAGCAACAGCATTTCGAATCAGGACGACTTCATCCGTGAATGATTTGTATATATTTGTGCATGCTCGTAATTTTTCTAATTGGCTCGCATCCATAATGGGAGGGATACACAAGAGTAAATCGTTGAGTATTCCTTGAAGGATATTGACCTTACGCCCAAAATCTATTGGGGCATCGGGGTCATAAAAGAATCTTTTTGAAAATGTGTATCCTTCTTTTGTGACAAAGCACTTTTCTAGTAATTCAGTTACCATCCATTCTAATTCAATAGCATCTGCAACAATCCAGCCCCTAACACTAATTGGGTCGGATGACCTGAGAAGTTTTAATTCTATTAAACTTTTAATTCTTGTCTTTGCATCTTCCTTGCTTACAAAAAATACCCCATCAAAAGGCTCCTTGGGAGGTATGCCTTCTGAGTAAAACACCACATCTTGGTAGCAGCCGTTTTCCCTAATTTCTTTGATTATTTCATCGCCTGTCTTTTTAGGCAATTTATAATCCACAACTATTAATTCAACATCGTTTTTTTTGATGTCACCCAAAACGTTTGTTTCATCTTTGTGAGATATTACTTTAAGGTCGAAGCCCTTTTCTTCTAGCCAAGTTCTAAGGTGCGAAGAAAGTGAATCGATAACAAGTTTATTATCGTCAATCCATAAAATCAAAAAATCTGTTTTCATCTTTTCACCCGCTTTCTTTGTTGAATTTTAGTAGAAATTCTGTACCATTCTCAGAGGTTGGATTATAAGTAATTTCGCCGCCCATTTCTTCCATAACTTCTTTGGCATGGCTTAATCCTAGCCCAGAGCCGTCGGTAGTAGTAAAGCCCATTTGAAAGAGAAACGGAATATTTTTTGACGGAATACCCTTGCCATTGTCCTTGAAACTAATAGTAAGGCAGTCTTCAGTATTTTCTACTACTGATACGGTAATAGTTTTGGCCTTATGCTTTCTTGAATTAGCAATTAGATTGTCCAATACAATGCTGACATTGATTGGTGTGAACCCGATCTCAAATTTGTCTTTTGGTGAAGATAAGAATTTTATATCAATCCGGTTGCGATCTGGGTCAAGCACAAATCCATCATAAACATTCAAGAGGTATTCTCTGGTGTAAGAAATTAAATCGGCAGAAATCTCTTCCGCGTCTGCACGAAAGTTAGCCTTGGTTGCAAAGCGGCTGACAGTTGATATTTTCTTTGCAGCGTAACTTATGCGCTCTAACACTGCCTGAAAAGTTTCCCTCTTTAATGGCTTGCTTTCATCCCGCAACAACGAAAGTAAGTCAGAGGAAAAATCTATAATTGTCCTGGCATCTTGCCCGATTGTATGATGAAGTTCAAGTACATATTGCAAGTCTTTAGACAGGACGGATTTTAAGAAGAGGTTTTGTGTGCTTACTCCTTTTATGTTTTCTTGTGCTTGTCTAGCAACCTCTTCCGCTTCTTGTGCCTTTGTGTCTGCTTCTCTTGTTTTTTCTTCTGCTTTTTCAGCGCGAGTACGCTCTTTTACTGTTTCGACTTCGGCTTCTTCTTTTGCTTTTGTGAGTATGTCTACTTGTTTTCGCGCGCGTTTTATTTCCTTATCAAGTTCGTTATCATTGCGCTTGGAGGCAATTTTTTCAAGGTTTTTAAGTAAGGATGTTACGCTTTCAGCAGACCTATTTTCTAAAACATTTAATATATCTTTGTTGTAGTTAATCAATACAACATCATTGGATTGAGTAAGTTTTGTAACAAGGTCAAAAGTAAGTTGTCTTTGTTCTGCGCTATCTGGCGAGATTAAATCCGGGAAGTCTCCTCTTATTCCAAATTGCATTAAATTTACAACAAAATTTTCCAGCCGTTTAAGCCCATAATCAAAAAATAAATTCATTAACGCGTCGAACGCTTCATTTTTGATTAACCCACCGTCACGGCTGCTTGTTTCTTGAAAATCAGGGTTTCTTCCATTGATTTCAATTCTTCCAGATAAATCACGGGAGCCTAAGAACCTAAAGAAGCCTTGTTGTTTTCGTCTATCGAGACCTAGACCATCAGTTGTTGGGGAACCATATGGGTGAATCCTAAAACCGTTTTTATAAAGAAATACTGAACCATATTGCACGTGAGGCAACCCCATTCGCTTTGTAAAAGCAACTTTTGCAGACCTATTCATATGGAAAAGAGTGATTTGAATATCAAACAGAATACCCTTGAATGGGTTATTTTCTATTAATTCATAAATCAATGTTCCACGATCATTTAGTTTGGTAAATAATAAATCCCCTTCCCGTCCTATTTCCAATTGTATTTGGGTGGTTTTTAATTCCAATGCCTCAAACAAAAAATTCCTTACCGCGCCATTAATAATATCCCAGGGGGCATTGGGGTTGGCTTTTTGAAGTTCTTTGTCTTTGTCAAGTTCATCGGGTGCAGTAAGGATGATTTTGAATTTCTCAGCATCGTTTTCTTGGTGGGGATTAATCAAGCGTTCTAAAGATTGACGAAGTTTAATGAGTTTTTCCCTGTTCCAATCCCTACTTCTCAAATCAGAAATCTCAATAATTGTTCCATGTGTGAGTCTAGCAAATGAAACAACTTCCGATTGGGTTAACTGAGCCTTGATTGTGCGAAATTCGACTGTAGCATCTTTTTCGAAATCACTCCAATCTACATCAAGAACATTCCAGGTTTTATCTTCTTTCTTTTTCGTCGTTAATTTGAGATTTACCCCTAATCTATCGCACGAGAAACGCCCAATTCCCTTTGCGCCTGCATAGATACGTGCAGACTTTATTTTATCCCTGTAATCTTGTTCAAGTTTTCGCGCTGAATATGCTACAAAAAGCCATTTATTCTTAATATCTTCTTCGCTCATACCCTCGCCATTATCTTTGATGATAATGCGCGGATTTTCTGTTTTCAGTCCTTCGAAAATAATTTCAACTTCACGCGCGTTTGCATCAAACGCATTCTTAACAAGTTCGTAAATGGCAATGAAATCATCCGTGATGAGTTCCTTGCCAATAATGTTCTTTAGTGCTGAACTGATTTTGAAGGTGACATTACTCATTTTTCAATGCCTTTTTGATTGCTACTCCAACTTGTTCAGCAAACAAAGGCGGCACAGCATTGCCTACTTGGGTATATCTTGGCGTTTGCTTTACCCGCCTCGGGCCGCCTGTTGTATAAGGTCCTTTAAATTCAAACCAATCAGGAAAGGTTTGCAACCTTGCACACTCGCGGACTGTCATTACCCTTGGTTCAGAATAATGAACAAAGTCGTCGGGGATAGTCGTAATTGTCAAAGAAGGTTTCTCACGATCAAGTACAGTGACATTACGCTTTTTTATTCCATATTTTGCTCTTGCTTCTCCCATGATTCTCTTATTACGCGGGGCCTCTTCAAGCAAATAGGCAAAAACCTTTTCAGCTTCTTCTGTATGGTTTACAAACCGATGGCTATCTGGCATGTAAGTTTCCTTGCCAGGAATTCGCAGGTATTTTTGCAAGTTGGTTTTTGCTTTCGATGAAATCCCAGACATAAAACCATTTGTGTCAGGGCAGGCATCCATGCCATGCTTGCTTTCAAGGTCTGACAAGGCGTGGTACGTTGTAGCCTTTGCAGGAAGTCCGTTCGATTTCAAAAAATCATTACGCCCATCAAACAAGTTTTGAAATATCTCGTCAGCTAAACCATCGCGAGTCGCAATCACGATAAAGCGTTTCCTGCGTTGCGGAACGCCAAATTCTGACATATCAATAATTTTGCCCCTGGCATCGGTATAGCCTAATTCATGCAACTTGCTAATCACAATTTCAGAATATGCCCGTTTGCTATTTCTTTTTGCATTTGAAAACTTTACAGTAAAACCATACACATTCTCAAACATGATGACACGGGGCTTAACAAGCTCTACAAACTTCAGGTAGGAATGAATCAGCCTGTTTCGTTTATCAGTAGCACGGCGTTCACCAACAAGCGAAAACCCCTGGCATGGGGGGCCGCCAACCACAAGGTCAACTGTACCTTGCAGGGATTTTAGGTCACTTTCTTCGTTTTTAAGAAGGGTATCAATATTCCAGTTTTTTACTGGCAACCACTGAGGCCACTTGAAATGTTTGTGTGTATCAATAAGATTGTATTTCAGGGTCGAAAAAGCATCTGGATTTTTCTCAACAGCAAATAAACCTTGCAGCCCCGCTTTGTGCAGGCCAAGGCTGATTCCACCGCAACCAGCAAATAAATCAACATACCTGACTGACATAGCGGTATTTTACCCTAATTTTAGAACCAATTTTCTGATTTCAACTCACCCATTATAACTCTGCTTTGAACGGGCTTCGTAAAAATAGCACGGGTGATTCATCTCTGTGCGGGCTGACGGCGTGGTACAAATCCCCTCGAAACAACTCCTTTCTTGGCATAAAGTGTCACCGACAAACCCTGAAATCCCAAATTGGCGGCATCACCCTTCGACTGTCCTATAATCATCCTGTAATCATCCTATACCCACGATCAAAATTGGGAAAATCCCGTCCAAAGTCCGCATTTTGGCTCCCCAGGTGAAAGCCGCCTGACTGCCTCACCCTTCGACTCTCCTTCGACACTCCTTCGACTCCCCATGGTCATCCCATATCGCTCTCATATCATCCCCATATCGCCTGCCGAAAAGGAAAAAGGCGGAGAAATACGAACCACCTGACAGTTTGGTGAAATCTGGTGGTCGAGTAGGCATCCGAAACGAGTAAAACAGCAACGACAAGTTTTTCCCCGCCGCCTACTCGACCAACGGGCGCATTGGAAATAAAATTATCGGGCGGTTGGAAGAAATCCCCCCTACTCCCCACTCCCCACTCCCTATTCCCTATCCCCTTGAGAGTGATATAATGCCGCCCATGCAACCGAACCTCAACCCCTCCGCAACCGCTCAAGCCGCTGCTACAAGCGCGTTATTCAAACCTGTCACGGCTTGAGACTGAATTGAAGAAATTCAAGTCCCGAAACCGACAGGTTCGGGACTTTTTTTATTCTCCACACGACTTTCGACCTTTGACCTTCAACCTGCCAACTTTCAACATTTCATCCTTCATCCTTCATAATTCATCCTTCATAATTCATCCTTCATCCTTTCCCCTTGGTATAATTCGCCAGTCATCATCTAAATTCGGAGCGTTATCATGAGCAAAAAACACACAGGCAACCAGATTCGTCAGGACTTCATTGATTTCTTCGTCAAACACGGGCACACCGCAGTGCCATCCATGTCCCTTGTGCCGGGTGGAGACGCTACGCTTCTCTTCACCAATTCGGGCATGGTGCAGTTCAAGGATGTCTTCGTCGGCACCGATACCCGCCCGTACAAACGCGCCGTCGACTCGCAGAAGTGTATGCGCGTGGCAGGCAAGCACAACGACCTCGAAGACGTGGGGCGCGACGACACGCATCACACCTTCTTTGAAATGCTCGGCAACTGGTCGTTTGGCGACTACTACAAAAAGGAAGCCATCGCCTGGTCGTGGCAACTGCTGACCGAAGTCTGGGGCTTGCCCAAGGATAAACTCTACGCCACCTGTTTCAAAGATGACAAAGGCAACGTCCCGCAGGATGATGAAGCCGCCGACATCTGGAAGGAACAGGCGGGCTTCGACCCATCGCACGTGCTCTTCTTCGGGCGCAAGGAAAACTTCTGGCAGATGGCTGAGTTCGGTCCCTGCGGACCCTGTT